>RCUI01000399.1_pt1 | contig 15646 bp, 16 predicted proteins | sample 2166121 | NCBI WGS metagenome assembly RCUI01 (sample SAMN09932700, study PRJNA488358) | compost metagenome | feature: garden; material: soil; isolation source: compost soil in succinic acid-enriched culture | place: Germany: Experimental Botanical Garden Goettingen | collected 2016-01-27
GGGTAAAGCTCAGGTGCCTCGCGGCGACGGCGAAGGTATGCAGGTTGGCGAACTGGGCCCCGGTCAAGCGGGCGCTGAGGCGAGTCGGCAACGTCTGCACAGCTACTGCCCGGCCAATTCAACGCGGCCCTTGGCCAGGTAGGCGTCCATTTCCGTCCGCGGCACCATGCTGCCACCCGTGCCCCAGACCAGATGCGTGGCCTGCGCCATGCGCGTGTCACTGAGCCCCAGGCGCTGGCGATAGCCTTGCTGCTCCTGCAGCACCTGCACCATGCCCGGCACACCGGCCAGTGCCGACGGCTCCAGTTCATGGCCTTCGCAGGCCTGCATTTGCGCCAACAAGCGGTACAGGGTGGCGTCGTCCACCGTGTAGTAGCCATCGATCAGGCGCTGCATGGCCCGCCCGACAAAGCCGGAAGGCCGGCCCACGGCCAGGCCATCGGCGGCGGTGTGGTTGTCGATGCCGAAGTCGTATACCGAGACGTGGTCATGCAGGCCGGTGTAAACGCCGAGCAACATGCTTGGCGAATGCGTGGGTTCGGCAAACAGGCAGTGTACGGCGTCGCCGAATACCAGCTTGAGGCCAAACGCCACGCCACCAGGCCCACCGCCCACGCCGCACGGCAGATAGACGAACAGCGGGTGCTCGGCATCCACTGCGATGCCTTGCTCGACAAACTGGCGCTGCAAGCGCTCGGCGGCCACGGCATAGCCGAGGAACAGGTTGCGTGAGTTCTCGTCATCGACGAAATGGCAGTGTGGATCGGCTTCAGCCTCACGACGTCCCTGTTCCACCGCCACGCTGTAGTCGGCGCTGTATTCGCGCACCTCTACACCGTGGGCGCGCAGGCGATCCTTCTTCCATTGCCGGGCATCGGCTGACATGTGAACCGTGGCCTTGAAGCCCAGGCGCGCACTGATGATGCCGATGGACAACCCCAAGTTGCCCGTGGAGCCCACGGCAATGCTGTACTGGCTGAAAAATGCCCGCGCCGCGTCACTGTCCAGCCTGGCGTAGTCATCGCCCGGCTGCAGCAGGCCACCGGCCAGGGCCAGGTCTTCGGCGTGCTTGAGCACCTCGTAGATTCCGCCGCGGGCCTTGATCGACCCGGAAATCGGCAGCAGGTTGTCGGCCTTGAGCCACAACGCGCCGCCTTCTGGCAGTTGATGCTCGGCGCGCAACACTCCCTGCAGGGCGGGCAGCGCCAGCAACGGCGATTCGATGATGCCGTGGCTGGCACGGGTTTCGGCGAAGGCCGAGGCTATGAACGGTGCAAACCGCTGTAATCGCGCGCTGGCCTCGCGGACGTCTTCAGCGTTCAGCGGCACATCGCTCAAGGCCTGGGCGCTGGGTGCGATGGCGGGATTGAACCAGCTGGTTGCCCGCAACGCTACCAGCTCGGCGATCAGCGGGTGAGTCTGGCACCAGGCATCGACAGTCTTTTCCAGCGGCATTACGGTACTCCCTTGGCAATCGGATAGAACGATTAAGCGTCAGGCACCGGGCGCTTTACAACCGATGGTTGCTCACAGCATGGATGATCCCTGTTCAACCATGCGCCGCCGTGCAAGCCTGCCTACTTCTGCTACCTTGGGATTACCCCCTTCTCCGCATTTCGCACAGGTGACCCCTCATGGCGCGCACCACCCCCATCGAGCTGTACCGCAACATCGGCATCGTCGCCCATGTTGATGCCGGCAAGACCACCACCACCGAACGCATCCTGTTCTACACCGGGGTCAACCACAAGATGGGCGAGGTGCACGACGGCGCCGCGACCATGGACTGGATGGCCCAGGAGCAAGAGCGCGGCATCACCATCACCTCGGCGGCGACCACGGCGTTCTGGCAAGGCTCGACCAAGCAGTTCCCCGACAAGTACCGCTTCAACATCATCGACACCCCCGGCCACGTCGATTTCACCATCGAGGTGGAGCGATCGCTGCGGGTACTCGACGGAGCGGTGGTGGTGTTCAGCGGCGCCGATGGGGTGGAACCGCAATCGGAAACAGTCTGGCGCCAGGCCAACAAGTACCACGTCCCGCGCATGGCCTACGTCAACAAAATGGACCGCCAGGGCGCTGATTTTCTCAAGGTGGTCAAGCAGATCGACCAGCGCCTGGGGCACCACCCGGTCCCCATCCAGCTGTCGATTGGCGCCGAGGAACACTTCGTCGGCCAGATCGACCTGGTGAAGATGAAAGCCATCTACTGGAACGAAGACGACCAGGGCACCAGCTATCGCGAGGAAGCCATTCCCGCCGACATGCAGGACCTGGCCAATGAGTGGCGTGCCCACATGATCGAGGCAGCCGCCGAGGCCAATGACGAGTTCATGGAGCTGTACCTCAATGGCCAGGAACTGAGCAATGAACAGATCAAGGCCGGGCTGCGCCAGCGCACCCTGGCCAATGAAATCGTCCCGGCCATCTGCGGCTCCTCGTTCAAGAACAAGGGCGTGCCCCTGATGCTCGATGCGGTGATCGACTACCTGCCGGCACCGTCGGAAATCCCGGCCATCCACGGCACCGACCCCGACGACGAAGAGAAACACCTGGAGCGTCACGCCGACGACAATGAACCGTTCTCGGCCCTGGCGTTCAAGATTGCCACCGACCCCTTCGTCGGTACCCTGACCTTCGCCCGGGTGTACTCCGGCGTCCTGAGTTCGGGCAATGCCGTGCTCAACTCGGTCAAGGGCAAGAAGGAGCGGATTGGCCGCATGGTGCAGATGCATGCCAACCAGCGCGCCGAAATAAAGGACGTGTGCGCCGGCGACATCGCCGCGCTGATCGGCATGAAGGACGTCACCACCGGCGACACCCTGTGCGACATGGACAAGCCGATCATCCTCGAACGCATGGACTTCCCCGACCCGGTGATCTCGGTGGCGGTAGAGCCCAAGACCAAGGCCGACCAGGAGAAAATGGGCATTGCCCTGAGCAAGCTGGCCCAGGAGGACCCGTCGTTCCGGGTACGCACCGACGAAGAAACCGCGCAGACGATCATCTCCGGCATGGGTGAGCTGCACCTGGACATCATCGTCGACCGCATGCGCCGCGAGTTCGGGGTCGAGGCCAACATCGGCAAGCCGCAGGTGGCCTACCGCGAAAAAATCACCAGGACGTGCGAAATCGAAGGCAAGTTCGTGCGCCAGTCCGGTGGCCGTGGCCAGTACGGGCATTGCTGGATCCGCTTCGCCCCGGGAGAAGAAGGCAAGGAAGGCCTGGAGTTCGTCAACGAAGTGGTCGGTGGCGTAGTGCCGCGCGAGTATATCCCGGCGATCCAGAAAGGCATCGAAGAGCAGATGCAAAACGGTGTGGTGGCCGGGTATCCGCTGATCGGCTTGAAAGCGACCGTGTTCGATGGTTCGTACCACGACGTCGACTCCAACGAGATGGCCTTCAAGGTGGCCGCCTCCATGGCGACCAAACAACTGAAGGAAAAAGGCGGCGCCGTGCTGCTGGAGCCGGTGATGAAAGTCGAAGTGGTGACACCTGAGGAATACCAGGGTGACATCATGGGTGACCTGAGTCGACGTCGCGGGGTCATTCAGGAAGGTGGCGAGACCCCGGCTGGCAAAGTGGTGCGGGCCGAGGTGCCGCTGGGCGAGATGTTCGGCTACTCCACCCAGATGCGCTCCATGACCCAGGGCCGGGCGAGCTACACCATGGAATTCACCAAGTATGCCGAGGCACCGGCGAGCATTGCCGACGCGATCATCAAGAAACAGGGCTGACCACCGTGGGAGTGGGCTTGCCCCGCGATAGCGATCTCCAGTCACATCGCTATCGCGGGCAAGCCCGCTTGCGCACCAATACGATTGAACTCCCGCACCCGCCGCTTTTCCCAAGCTAACAAGCAGCCGAAAAGCCGCAGGTCACTGCCATGCCCAAGCCGTTGCAGGAATACGCGCACAAGCGCAATTTCGACGCCACCCCGGAACCTGCTGGAGCGCGCTTGCCCCGCGAATCAACCGGCGCCCTGCAGTATTGCATCCAGAAGCACGACGCCAGCCACCTGCACTACGACTTCCGCCTGGAACTCGACGGCACCCTGAAAAGCTGGGCCATCCCCAAGGGGCCATCGCTGGATCCCAAGGTACGACGCCTGGCCGTTCATGTCGAAGACCATCCGCTGGACTACGCCAACTTCGAAGGCCATATTCCTGAAGGTCACTACGGCGCCGGTGATGTCATCGTCTGGGACCGTGGCGTGTGGCTGCCCGAAGGCGACCCACACAAAGACTATGCCAAGGGCAAACTGCGCTTTCGCCTGCAGGGCGAGAAACTCTCCGGTACCTGGAACCTGTTTCGCACCCACCTGGCCGGCAAGAAAGAACAATGGCTACTGGTCAAGTCGGCTGATACCCAGGCTCGCCCCGAAGCCGAGTACAACGTGCTGGAAGCCGAGCCCGACAGCGTCCTGAGCGACCGCACCCTGGTCACGGACAAGCCGCCTAGACCCCGTAGACCCCGGGCGAAAAAAGCCCCTCTCCCCGACAGTCTGAAACCCCAACTGGCCACTCTTGTGGAATCCCCTCCGGAAGGTGACTGGCGCTATGAGGTGAAGTTCGACGGCTACCGCGTCCTGGCCCGTATCGACCAGGGCAAAGTGCAACTGTTCACCCGCAACGGCCACGACTGGACTGCCAAGCTGGCCCGTCAGGCTGCCGCCCTCAAGACACTGAAGCTTGAATCGGCCTGGCTCGATGGCGAAATGGTGGTGAACAACAGCGAAGGCGTAGCAGATTTCCAGGCCTTGCAGAACGCCTTCGACAGTGCCAGCGACGCGTCCATCCTCTACTACCTGTTCGATGCACCCTACCTCAACGGCGTCGACCTGCGCCCGTGTCCGCTGGAGCAGCGTCGGGCCGCGCTGGCCAAGGTACTGGAAGATGCAGACGACAGCTGCGTGCGCTTTTCCGCCGATTTCGACCAAACGCCTCAGGCCCTGCTCGACAGCGCCTGCCGCCTGCAACTCGAAGGCCTGATCGGCAAGCGCGCCGGCAGCCCCTACGTCAGCCGGCGCAGCAGCGACTGGATCAAGCTCAAGTGCAAACAGCGCCAGGAATTCGTGGTCATTGGCTTCACCGATCCCAAGGGCAGCCGCGAAGCGTTCGGCGCATTGCTGCTGGGCCTGCATGACCCCGACACTGGCGAGCTGCGCTATGCCGGCAAGGTCGGAACCGGCTTCGACAGCGCCGGCCTCAAACGCATTCACCAGCGCCTGAGCCCGTTGCAGATCAAAAAAACACCGCTGGCCCAGCCGCCTTCCGGGGCCGAGGCGCACGGCGTGCACTGGCTCAAGCCCCAGGTGCTTGCCGAGGTCTCATACGCCCAGATGACCCGCGATGGCATCGTGCGCCACTCGGTGTTCCACGGCCTGCGCGATGACAAACCGGCCCGCGCCATCAGCCTGGAGCAGCCTGTGAAAACGCCGCCAAGTACCTCATGCCTGCACCTGACTCATCCCGAGCGCATTGTCGATGCCAGCACCGACGCTACCAAGCGCGACATCGCCGAGTACTACGCCCACGTGGCGCCCTGGATCCTGCCGCACCTCAAGCGCCGGCCGGTGGCACTGGTACGCGCCCCCGACGGTCTGGCCGGTGAGCTGTTCTTCCAGAAAAACGCCGCCCAGCTGAACCTTCCCGACGTTGAAAGCCACGACAAGGCCGAGGCAGGCCAGGCCGTGATGATCATCGACCAGGCCAACACCCTGCTCGGCGCGGTGCAGATGAACACCCTCGAACTGCACACCTGGAACGCCACCGCCCAGGACTTCGACAAGCCGGACCGGCTGGTGCTCGACCTTGACCCCGATCCTGCCCTGCCCTGGAAAGCCATGCTCGAAGCCACTCAACTGACCCTGACGCTGCTGGATGAACTGGGTTTGCAGGTGTTTCTGAAAACCAGCGGCGGCAAAGGCATGCACCTTGTCGTGCCCCTCACCCGCCGCGCTGGCTGGGATGAGGTCAAGGCCTTCAGCCATGCCATCGTCAAGCACCTGGCCGGGCTGTTTCCAGAGCGCCTGTCGGCTGTCTCCGGGCCGAAAAACCGCGTGGGGCGGATCTTCATCGACTACCTGCGCAACGGCAAGGGCGCCACCACCGTGTGCGCCTACTCCTTGCGCGCTCGCGAAGGCTTGCCGGTTTCGGTACCGATCCATCGCGAGGAGTTGACCGAACTCAAGGGCGCCAACCAGTGGACACTGCACACCGTTGGCGAGCGCCTGGCCGAAGGCGATGATCCCTGGGCCGGTTACGCCAAGGTTCGCCAATCGATTACCAAAGACATGCGCCGCCGCCTGGGGCTTGAATGATGCGCGATCTGAACCTGATCGACCTGCTGCAATGGCCGGCCATGCTCACCACTGTGCTGGCCGCCTGGTGGATTGGCTCGCGCAAGCCCCAGCGCCGGCGCATCGGCTTTGCCTGCTTTCTGGCCAGTAATCTGCTTTGGACGCTCTGGGGCTGGCATGCACAGGCCTGGGCGCTGATCGTGCTGCAAATCTGCCTGTGCGCCATGAACCTGCGCGGGCTGAAAAAAACCACACCGGCCCAGGAGCAACGCTCATGACCCTTGCCCAAAACGACCTCGCCGTTGCCCTGATGCCCTGGCTCGAACAGGTCACAACCAGGCCTCTGGACACCCACACCGACCGGCTGCTCCAGACCTGCCTGGCGCAATGCCGGGCCAATGGCCTGGACCAGTTGCCGCTGCCCGGCCATGGCCGCACACTGCAGCGCTGGCAGGTACTGGCCCAGGTCGCTGCCGCCGACCTGGCCCTGGCCAAGCTCTATGAAGGCCATACCGATGCCCTGGCGATCATTACCGAGTGCGCCGCCACCGACCTGGACACGCGCGGTACCTGGGGCGTGTGGGCGGCCGAGCCACCGGATGCGCGGGTACAGATCGTCGCCCGTCATGGCCGCGAAGTGCGTCTGCAAGGACGCAAGGCCTGGTGCTCCGGCGCACTGCAGATCGACCGCGCGTTGCTCACCGCGTGGGATGAGCAACAGCGTCCGCAACTGGTGGCGGTCAGGCTCGATGATCCCGGCCTGCGTGTGCTGGGTACCGGCTGGCAGGCGGTGGGGATGGGCAGCACAGCCAGTGTCGAGGTCGCCTTCGAGCTATGCGCTGGGCAGCAGGTGGGCGACAGCGGGCACTACCTGAGTCGCCCGGGCTTCTGGCACGGTGGCGGTGGCATCGCTGCCTGCTGGTATGGCGCGGCCTCGGCGCTGGCCAATTACCTGCATGAACATTGCGCAAGCCACCAGGACCCCCACGCCCTGGCCCACCTGGGCGCGGTGGATGCGCAACTGGCCGGTGCGGCGGCGAGCCTGCGCGAAACCGCACAGTGGATCGACGGTCATCCGGGAGCCGATGCCGAGGTTCCCGTACGCCGCCTGCGGGCCCAGGTCGAAGTTGCCGCGACCGCCGTGCTGGCCCACGTCGGCCGTGCCCTGGGCGCTACACCCTATTGTCGCATTGCGCATTTCGCCAGGCTCGCCGCCGACCTGCCGGTGTTCCTGCGCCAGAGCCACGCGGAGCGCGACCTGGCCGAGCTGGGCCGCCGGGTGGCCAGTGCGCCAATGACGGAGTGGTCACTATGACAACCTTCCAGGCACAGGATCCAGGCACCCCGTTGGCCCAGTGGCAAGCCTCGGCGCAGCTGCAGGCGGTGCCGGCCATCAGTCTTGAGCAATTGCTCCCGACAGGCTGTCGACTGGTGGTCGTGGCGCCCCACCCGGATGACGAAATACTCGGTTGCGGTGGCCTGCTGGCCATGCTGCACGGGCGCGAGCCGGCACTGTTGCTGGTGTCGGTCAGCGATGGTGAAGCCAGCCATCCGCACTCCCAGCAGTGGAGCCAGGAACGTTTGCGCGAGCAGCGCCCACGGGAAAGTGCGGCGGCGTTGCGACGCCTCGGCCTGGACCTTGGCCAACTGCAGTGGCTGCGCCTGGGGCTGGCCGACACCACCGTGGCCCAGCACGAACGCTGGCTGGCGGAACACCTGGTCGGGCTGCTGCGGCCCCAGGACCGGGTATTGACCACCTGGCGCCTGGATGGCCACAGCGACCACGACGCCGTGGGCCGTGCCTGCGCCCGGGCGTGTGAAACCGTGGGTGCGCAACTGCTGGAGGTGCCGATCTGGGCCTGGCATTGGGCCCGCCCCAACGACCCGCGCCTGCCCTGGCCGCGTGCCCACAAGCTGTTTCTCGACCCCGGCGTGCGGGTGCTCAAGCAACAGGCCATTGCCGCCCACACCAGCCAGCTGCTGGCCGACGGCGACACCCCGGCGGTGCTGCTACCGACCACCCTGGTGCGCTTGCTGCAACCGTTTGAACTGGTGTTCACATGAGCATGCCGGCCGAGTACTTCAAGCAACTGTTCGCCCACAGCGACGATCCCTGGGCGTTTCGTACCCGCTGGTACGAAAAGCGCAAACGCGACCTGCTACTGGCCTGTCTGCCGCGCCAGCACTATCAGCGAGTGTTCGAACCGGCCTGTGCCAACGGTGAGCTCAGCGCGGCACTGGCCGAACGCTGCGAGCAACTGCTCTGCCAGGACCTCGATGCCACCGCCGTGGCGCTGGCACGCCAACGCCTGCGCCCATGGCCCCATGTTCGGGTCGATCAGGGTCACCTGCCGGGTGACTGGCCCGGCGGTGAGTTCGACCTGATCGTTCTCAGCGAAATCGGCTACTACCTGGACCCGGTCCAGTGGCTGGAGGTACTGGAGCACGCCCTGGCCTGCCTCGGCACCAACGGTGCACTGCTGGCTTGCCATTGGCTGCACCCCATCGACGGCTGCCCGCAGAGCGGCCATCAGGTCCATGCGCTGCTGGCCAAGCGCTTGGCGTTGTACCGTTGCGTGCGCCATGAAGAGGCCGACTTCCTGCTGGAGTATTGGAGCCTACAGCCCAGTGCCATCGACCTTGAGGAAAACTGCCTGTGATCGCCGTGATTGTCCCGGCCCACAACGAGCAGCACTTGCTCGGGCCCTGCCTGCGTGCCCTCTTGCACGCCCGCCGAGCGGTAAAAGCACTGGGCGAGGCGGTGCAGATCGTGGTGGTCCTGGATGATTGCAGCGATGCCACCGAGCAGGTGGCGCAGGCATATGGGGTCGAGGTGCTTAGCGTCAGTGCGCGTAATGTCGGCTATGCCCGGCGTGCGGGTGCGGCGCTGATGCTCGAGCGCGGGGCACGCTGGCTGGCCTTCACCGACGCCGACAGTTGTGTGCCGGTGGACTGGCTGGTCTGCCAGCTGGACTTTGCCGCCGATGCGGTGTGCGGGACCGTGCATGTGCCGCGCTGGCAGGCGTACCAGGACGCAGCCCTGCGCGCACGCTACCTGGCCCGCTACCAGGCCCGGGAAGGTCACCGCCACATTCACGGGGCCAACCTTGGCGTCTGCGCCAGGGCCTATGAACGGGTCGGCGGTTTTCAGCCCCTGGCCGTAGACGAGGATGTGCAACTGGTCAGTGCGCTGCATGCCAGCGGGGCGCACATCGTATGGACAGCCCTCAACAGCGTGTCCACCAGCAGCCGCGGCGATTGCCGGGTAAGCGGCGGCTTCGGCGACTTTCTCAAGCGCCTGGGCGAGCCCGCGCCGGGTCTTGAAGATAGGCCTTGAGGTAGTCGATCCAGGCGCGCACCTTGCGCGGTACATGACGGGTGTCGGGGTATAGGGCGTACACGCTTTGCCGGGCAAATCGATAGCCGGGCAAGGTATCGAGCAGCTCACCACTGGCCAGGTCGTCGGCCACCAGCCAATGCGGCAGCAACACCACGCCCATTCCCTGCAAGGCAAACGCCCTGAGGAGCGAGGCATTGTCCGCGACCATCACTGCCGGCCCGCGCCCCTGATAGACAGCGGCATTGCCGCAGGCGTCTTCGATTGGCCAGCTGTCGTGCTGCTGGAAACGGCTGTGCAACAACTGCGGCAGTTGTCCCAGGCGCTCGGGGTGGTCGAGCCCGCCCTCCATCTGGGCCAGCAGTGCTGGCGCCGCCACCAGGCACACTGCATAGCGATCCAGGCAAACACCACGGTAGCTGGAGTCGTGTACCTGCCCCAGACGGATGGCCACATCAACCCCGTCGCGCACCAGGTCCACCTGGGCGGTATGGGTCTGCAGGTGTACCTGCAACTGAGGATGTTGCCGGCAAAAGCCTTGCAACGCCGGCGCTAGCACCGTCAGGCCGTACTCCACGGTGGACGTGATCCGCAGGCTGCCCTGCAAGCCGCTGTGCTCGGCCCGGGCCTCATCGATGGCCACCTGCGCCGCCTGCACCACCTCCAGGCAGCGCCGGTAAAAGCGCTCACCCGCTTCGGTCAGGGCAACGCGCCGGGTTGTACGGGTCAGCAGGGTGACGCCAAGCTCGGCTTCCAGTTGCTTGATACTGAAGCTGACCGCGGCGCGAGTTTGCTGCAACCGCGCCGCCGCGCCGGTGAAGGAGCCGCTCTGCACCACTGCGCAAAACAGTTCGAAGCGGTCGAGGCTGACCATGCAATGCGCCCTTGATTGTCAAAATAATCTGCACAATCTGGCGGATATCAGAGGCTTATTCAAGCCCCTCGCGCCCTCTAGACTTCGTCTTTCCTTAATGCGCTGCCTACCATGCCCGCCCCTTCCAAAGTCGCTTTCATCTACCTGCTTGGCTTCGCCCTGGACCTGCTCAACCTGTTCGCCCTGGGCAGCGCCTACCCAGTGATGGGCCAGGAGCTGCAGGCTTCGGTAGCCCAACTGAGCTGGGTCAGCAACCTCTACCTGATTGGCCTGACCCTGGTGATCCCGCTGGGCAGCTGGCTTGCCCGGCGCATCGGCGAGCGCCAGACTCTGCTGCTGTCGCTGCTCCTGTTTGGCCTTGCCACGGTGCTTGCCGGCAGCGCGCGCGCTATTGACAGCCTGCTGCTGTGGCGCCTGCTGCAGGGGGTCGGCGGCGGGCTGTTGATTCCGGTGGGGCAAGCCATGGCCTACCGCGCCTGCCCGCCTGAACAGCGCCACGCCCTGACTGCGCGCGTGATGATGGTTGCCCTGTTGGTACCGGCCCTGTCGCCTGCCGTGGGAGGGATGCTGGTGGATCACGCCAGTTGGCGCTGGATCTTCTTCGCCCTGTTGCCGCTGACCTTGCTCACCGGCCTGTTGACCCTGGCCTGGTTACCGACACGCGTACCGCGGCCCGGTCCCGGCCCCTTGCTCGACCTTGCACTGCTGCGCCAGCCGCTGTTGCGCACCGCGATGCTGGTGTACCTGTGCGTGCCCGGCGTGTTCATCGGCGCCAATCTGCTGGCCGTGTTGTACCTGCAAGCACAACTGGGGCTAAGCGCCACCTCCACCGGCGCGCTGATGCTGCCCTGGTCGCTGGGTGCCCTGGCGGCGATCAGTCTGGTGCGCTGGCGCTTCAGGCAATGGGGCCCGCGGCCTTTGCTGTGCGCCGGCATCCTGTTGCAAAGCCTGGCGCTGATCGGGCTGGCAATACCCGGGCTGGCGCAGTTGAAGGGGGTGCAGGTGTTGATCTTCCTGCTCCTGGGCCTGGGCAGCAGCCTGTGCAGCAGTAGCGCACAAAGCCTGGCCTTCATTGCCATCGCGCCCGAGCGCATGGGCGCTGCCAGCACCCTGTGGAATCTCAACCGACAACTGAGCTTTGGCCTGGGAGCTGGCGTGCTTGGGGCCATGCTCGACGCCTTGCTGCCTCGTCCCACAGCCTACACCCAGGTGTTTGTGCTGGCCGCTGCAATCACCCTGCTGGCCCTGCCGGCAGTACTCAAGCTACCCGGGGCGCAAGCCCTGGGGCTTTCCTCTACTGCGTTGGAATCCTGACCATGCCTACTGACCCTGTGTGTTTTGCCGCCGTCATCGACCTCCATGTGCTGATCCAGCAATGGTTGGCCGGCGCGGCCCAGAGCGATCAATTGCCCGCACTGATGGCGCACTTCAGCCCGTCGTTTTCAATGATCGGGTTGTCCGGGCTGCAATTGGACCATGCGGGACTGCACGCGTTGTTCACCCAAGCCTACGGCAAGCGCCCTGGCCTTGAGATCGGTATCGACGAATTGCAACTGATTGCACAAGCCGATGGCCTGACGGTGGTGCATTACCGCGAGCACCAGCACGATGCCCGGGTGCTGCACAGCGTACGGCGCTCGACGGCGGTGTTCGAGCAACTGAAGAATGGCAGCCTACGCTGGCTGCGCCTGCATGAAACGCCCTGCCCCTGAGGCTCAGGCTTTCTTGCGCGTCTTGCGGGGGGTGGCAGGTGCTTTCTTCTCGGTCGCCGTCGCCTTCTTCGCTGGCGCCTTGCGCCCGCCCAGGCTGCGCTTGAGCAGTTCGGTGAGGTCGATGATGTCGGCGCTCTTCTGCTCGCCTTCGCCCTCCAGCGGCTCGACCGTGCTGATCTTGCCCTGGCTGGCTTTCTCCTCGACAAGGTCCATGATGGTGTCCTTGAAGTCGTTGCGGTACTCATCGGGCGTCCACTGCCCGCTCATGTCGTCGATCAGCCGCTTGGCCATCTCCAGCTCGCGCTTGTCGAGGCTGGCCTCACGCACATTTTTGTCCAGCTCCAGGGCATCCAGGCTGCGTACTTCCTCGGGCCAGCGCAGGGTGATCATCACCAGCGCGTCTTCGAGCGGCCGCAGCAGCGCCAGGTGTTGCTGGGTGTGCAGCACGACTTTGGCCAGGGCCACCTTGCCGGTGCTTTCCAATGCCTCGCGCAGCAAGGCGTAGACTTTGCCACCGCGCTTGTCGGGGCTCAGGTAATAAGGCGTCTCGAACTGCTGCAGCGGTATCTCGCTGCTGTCGACGAAGGCGAAAATGTCGATGGTCTGGGTCGCCTCGGGACGGGCCTTGTGGATTTCCTCCTCGCTGATGACCACATAGCGACCCTTCTCGTACTGCACACCCTTGACGATATGTTCACGGCTGATTTCCTTGCCCGTGACCTTGTTCACCCGCTTGTAGCCCACCGGCTCCATGCTGCGCCCATCGAGCCAGTCAAAGTCGACCCGGTCGCTCTTCACTGCTGAATTGAGCGAAACCGGGATATGCACCAGGCCGAAGCTGATGGCACCTTTCCAGATGGCTCTGGCCATGACCGGACTCCTTTGAGGACCGCTGTTAGTGCATGCGACTACCGCCGGCCGCGAAGGTTTGATCCCGCCGACTCACGGCGTCGGATTGCCGCCGGTGACACCGAACACTTCCCCGGTGATATAGCTCGACTCCTGGCTCGCCAGCAGTACATACACAGGCGCGCATTCGGCCGGCTGGCCGGGACGCTTCATGGGCGTGTGGCCGCCGAAGTCAGGGATCTTCTCATCCGGCTGCCCGCCGCTGGGTTGCAGCACGGTCCAGATCGGCCCGGGGGCCACGGCATTGACTCGAATACCGCGTTCGATCACTTGTTTGGCCAAGGATTTGGTAAAGGCCACGATCGCCGCCTTGGTGGTGGCGTAGTCGAGCAACGTCGCCGAAGGGTCGTAGGACTGGATGGAAGCGGTGTTGATAATGGTCGCCCCTGCCGGCATCAGTGGTACGGCGGCCTGGCACAGCCAGAACATCGCATAGATGTTGGTTTTCATCGTGGTGTCGAACTGCTCGCTGCTGATCTGCCCCACCTGCTTGCGTGCCACCTGCTTGCCGGCGACGTTGACCAGGATGTCGAGCCCACCCAGTTGTTCATGGGCCTGGTCGATCAGCTCGCGGCAGAACGCTTCGCTTTTGATATCCCCCGGCAAGGCAATGGCGCGGCGTCCTTCGGCCTCGATCAGCTTGATCACCTCGCGGGCATCGGGCTGCTCAATGGGCAGGTAGTTGAGCACGATGTCGGCCCCTTCACGGGCAAAGGCAATGGCCACGGCGCGGCCGATGCCCGAATCGGCGCCTGTGATCAACGCCTTGCGGCCCCTGAGGCGGCCAAAGCCCTGATAAGTGGTTTCGCCGTGGTCGGGTTTGGGACGCATGTTCAGGTCCAGTCCCGGTGCCGGCTGGGACTGGGCCGGGAACGGGGGATGCGGGTATTGGGTCAGGGGGTTTTGCATCTGGTACTGATTGCGCGGTTTGTCGCTGGACATGGTGGCCTCCCGGTAGCGGATTCAGCGCCAGCAAAGCAGCGCCCGTTTCTACTTGGAAGGAATGGCATGGCCAAGGTTTGAATCGAAATGCTGCCGCGCCGACCAGCGGTCCGCTGGGTAAAAAAGCTGAACTCCAGGCCTGCTGACGTCTCGTAGATAGAACAGTGGATCGCCGCCTCACAGGAGTTATGCCCATGAATCGCCTTCTTTCCCGATTTGCGCTGGGCCTGTTTGCCCTGCTGGCCTTGCAGGCACAGGCCGGTGACAACACCTTCATCGACGAGGCCATGAGCGCCGGCATGGCCGAAATCCAGACCAGCCAACTGGCCCTGGAAAAATCCGACGCTGCAGACATCAAGGCGTTTGCCCGCCTGATGATCAAGGATCACACCCAAAGTAATCAGCAGTTGCTTGAACTGGCAAAAAAGCATGACCTCCCGGCGCCAAACGATGCCGCCCTGGCCGACAAGGCTCGTAAAATGATGTTGCAGGTGCAAGACGGTGCTTCGTTCGATGCCGCCTATGCCAGCCATCAGGTCGATGCCCATGAACAGGCGATCCGCCTGTTTGACGAGCAGCGCCAGTCAACCTCGGCCCCGGCAGACCTGCGCAACTTTGCGACCAATGCCTTGCCGACCTTGCAGCATCACCTGCAGGAGGCCAAGAAACTGGAAAACGAATACCGCGCGGCTGAATGAAGGAGGGCCCAGGCATGAGAATGGCAAACCGCGCCTGTGCGACCTGCCTGCAGATCGACTTTGTCCAGGATACCTTGTTTGGCCCGGTGGCCCGCAGTGCGGAATGCGAGGTGCAGCTGGCGCCGTTGAACCTCAATGGCTTGCCGGGATTGCAGATGCAGGTGCGTGCGCCGGTACCGGACAAGCTTGAGCGCTCCCACAGTGTGGCATTTACCTGGGAGGGCCGGATCTATCGGGGCATCGTGCATTACCACAGGCAGTGTGACGATGGCGGGCTGCAATTGCAGCTGGAATTGCAGTAACCGCCGGCAGCGTCATCCGTTCGGCGGGCAATCAGTAGCCGCTGCCGAAGGACGAGGCTGCGATCGACTGCGTAGCAGTCGCCAATTATCCAGCAGCCTTGCCAGAGGCACAGCCACAGCCACTGGCCGTACACGGTTTGCCGGATGGATGATGGTCGGCACAGGCCTGGCAGCAATACGCCTTGCCTTCACGCATCACCGCATTGGCGCCCACTTTGCAATTGCAGCCGGGGCAGGCACAGGTTTGCTCGTTCATGTCGTTGACTCCTGAGGTTGTGGTCGTCACTGATTGCGACTGAACGCACCCTTCGATGGTTCAAAAAAGATGAACCCCCGGCACCCCGCCCGCCTCAATAGAACAGGGAGCGGCAATTCCGCCTTCTGTTCAGTCTGGAGGTCACCATGACTACCCACCTGCTCAAGCTCTTCACCCACCCAGGCGACGCCTGGATCGACATCCGCCACGAGGAAGAACAACACCCGCGCCACTACCTGCCCCACCTGTTGGTGTTTGCCCTGATTCCCGCCTTGTGCCTGTTCATCGGCACCACCCGTTTCGGCTGGAGCC
>RCUI01000402.1_pt1 | contig 15592 bp, 23 predicted proteins | sample 2166121 | NCBI WGS metagenome assembly RCUI01 (sample SAMN09932700, study PRJNA488358) | compost metagenome | feature: garden; material: soil; isolation source: compost soil in succinic acid-enriched culture | place: Germany: Experimental Botanical Garden Goettingen | collected 2016-01-27
TGATCAACACCGGCAAGCCTGGCCGGGTACCGCACGGCGCCGCTGAGCGAAAGGCGCTGTATGACCGCGCGCTGAAGGTGCTGGCGTGATCAGCGCGCGCACGATCGGCGCGGCGGTATCGCTGGCGTTGGTGGCCTGGGCGTTCTGGGGCACCTACGAGCACGGGCGCTCGACCATGGATGCCGAATGGCAGGCCAAAAGCGAGAAGCAGGCCAATGCATTCCAGGCTGAACGAGAGGCGGCTGCTGTGGCGGTGATCAACTGGCAGGACGCAGAGCAAGCCCGGCGTCGCGCCCTTGAAGATCGGCTACAGGCCAACGACAAAACCCACCACCAGGAGCTAACCAATGCCCAAGCAACCCAGGCTCGCCTGCGCGATCGCCTCGCTACTTCTGATCTCCGGCTGTCAGTCCTACTCGCCGCCCCAGCCCAGGGTAGTGGCTGTGGGGTGCCAGCCACCACCAGCGCCGGCGGCGTGGTTCATGGAGCCGCGCGAGGCGAACTTGACCCGGCGGCTGCTCAACGAATTGTCGCCATCACCGATGACGGGGACCAAGGATTGATCGCTCTGCAGGCGTGCCAAGCGTATGTCCGAGCTTTAGACAAATAAGGAATGTCTGATTCTGTTTTCGGTAACGCTCGAGATAATTTAGAGGTATTCATAAGCGGAAAATTGGTGTGCAATGAGTCGGGGAGATTTTCGCGGGTACGGATATGCTTTGTTCGTGAACCTATCTGTTGGTCTTAAAGAGTTCGTTTTTTTATTCATTCGTAAAAATGTAACTAAATTTTGGTGTGGCATAGTAATTTTAAGTTTTTCTGGAGGCGTGCAAGCTTCGTGTAATTGGAATCCCAAGGATCCATTTCGGCAAGTGCGTACTTTTAAATATAGTGGGCCTGGAGTTTTAAATGTGCCCGTTGATGCATCAGGAGGGGAGGTTTACAAGGAGGTATTTTCGAGTTACTACCCGAGTGTTATGGTCTTGTGCAATCCTATCGAAAAGTCGGGCTTTAGGTTGAATGCAGCACTAGGGAGTCAGCCGGCTAGCGGAGATTTATTTCCTATCAGAGGGACAGGGCTTTCTCTAAAGGTGAGACTTCAAAACTATTTTAGTTTTCAGACTATCGTTAATCCAGGTGAAAATTGGAACATAACTGGCGCTGATACAACGTTTGATTTTAGTAATCGATACGAGATTAGTTTTGTTATAACTGGCGAGGTAAATGAGGGTGCTACCATACCAGCTGGACTGTTGGGGGCATGGGTAACCAAGTCTGGTTTTGAAGTTGCTCGCTTCGAATTGGTTAGCCCGATTAATATAGCGTCCGCGTCTTGTACCACCCCTAGCGTGAATGTTCAGATGGGCGATGACTATCGGTTGGCGGAATTTGATACTCCAGGAGTGATACCGAGAAATGTAGATTTCAATATCAGTCTAAATTCTTGTTCCAAAGGTATAAGGAGTGTCGAGTATTTGCTCAAGGCGAACACGGATGAAGTGGATATCAATTCTGGGGTTGTTTCGTTATCTAAAGCCTCTACTGCTGAAGGTGTTAACCTTCAAGTTAAAAGCGCGGATGGTGTGCCGCTTGTCCTTGGTGTCTATCATAAGTTCTCTGATTACAATTCGCAGGGTGGGAGCTTGAAGATTCCGCTGAGCGCTTCATATCTTAGGGCTGCAAATGAAAAACTAAAAGCAGGCACAGCAAATGCGGAAATTACATTTATTATGAAATACCTATGAGGGCTGTACTTTTAGCTTGTATTGGTCGCATTGGAAGGCTGCAAAAGGATTGCTCGATGCGGCCAGATCGTCCGGAAAAAAGGGCCGTGGGCGGCCTTCTCGACTCGGGCTTTGATCGGAGCGGCGAGGTCCTTGGTCCAGGCCGCCAGTCCCAGCGCACCAGGTCTGCATGCAGCGCTCCATCCTCAAGCCTGAGCCGGGCGATCCTGGTGGTGGGCGGCGTTGTACCACTCGAGCGGTTGATCGCCGACGCTGATGGCAGGCGGGCAGGGTATGCTCAGGGCATCGACGAAGTCGTGGATGCCGTGGTACTGGCTCAGTCTTCGGCACATAGATCTCACTCCCCAATGCCCTTAGCCTCCGTAGCCGTTCAAAGTCAAAGGACGGCCTATACTCCTTTGACTAAACGACCGGAGTGGCAGTAGCGTGAAGCAGACCCTGACAGGACTTATCGAGGCCGGCGAGCCGCTGATTCAGCAGGCCATCGACGCGCAGCGGCGCTACCACGCAGCCCAGGATTCAGGTCGGCCTGCCCAGGAGGTAGAGCGCTTGCGCCTGGAGGCCGAATCACTCTACCAGGCTGTCACTGAGTATCAGCTGCGGTCGCTTGGCGGACCTGCACGCACGCTGCACTGATCGCTAACCCTTCGGCGGCATTGCGGCCCAGGTGGCAGGGCAGCCCCCAATATGTCGATTCTTCAGTTCGGTGTTTTCTACCAGAGCATCGGACAGCTCCCAGGTCATGCGCTCGATCCTGGCATTCAGCTTGGTGATTTCGGCGGCCTGGGCCTGGTGAATGGCCACCAGCTTCTCGATGTTTTCCCGGGCCCGGTCGAGCTCATACCGCAACTGTTCGCACTCGGCTTCGACCAGGCGCGCATGCTGGCGCAACATTTGGACAGGCGTGGGCATGCCCAGCGCGAAGCTGTCGTCTTCGATGATCACGGTGCAACCCACCAATGCTGTTTGGATGTACAGTAATTGATGTGGGTCGACTCTAGCTAATCGATCTGACGACCTGCAGATCAGAGGGGGCGAGACGTGCTACTGATTGGCGGCCGCCACAGTATCTCTGCACACCACATCGGAAATGGCTCGGGCTAGCGAACCCTTGAACCACGGCGTCGCGTCATCGTCTGCTTTAACATTCTTGAGATCGGCAACAGAGGTGCTTGAGCCCATAAACAGCACCTTGCGGTTCGCGCAATCGAATTCGTGCTTGGAATAGCTGAAGCCGCTGATGCCTTCCCTTTGCGTGATCACTTCAAGGCCCGCGTCGGTTTCAGAAACGCTGATGATCGAGTACTGGGCATCTGGGTCAGACGGCACTGTAAGGGTTCCTGCGATGGCCGATGAACAGACGGCAAACATCGCACAGATAGCTATGTGATTCCCTGTCATGACAATTTCCCTGGCCATTTGGACGGTGCAGGGAATATACAGTAGTGCATATTTTTCGGGCTTGAAGGTGCCAGGTTATTTATGTGACGAACTGTAGGAGGAGGGGGATTGTGTTCGTTCGGCAGGACGCCGTGATATGTCGAAACGGCATGAGGGAGGGGGATATCCTGCCGGACCAATTTACGGACCAGCAGGTGTGTTTCAGTGGGTAGGCGTGAGGGGTTTAACCCAGTAAAACCTACTCACTGGAACCCGCTAACACCTCTTTTATAGCGCATGGTGATGTTAGCGGTAGAAATCAAGTGCTTATCCTGCGGGGGTTCCAGAGGTGTGTTTAGGTGCCGTCGTCTGTTTTGGGCCAGTTTGGGCCAATCAGACGCTAGCCGGCAGCTTCTCCAGCTCCCTCCAATCCGAGGAGGAGCTGATCCATTTTGCGTAAGTAGAGAGCAACATCTCGACGCTATGGCCGAGCTGGTTCGCGATGAACGCGGGGTTCATCCCAGCCATCAGGCACATGGTTGCGTAGGTGTGGCGCGTGTCGTACTGCCGACGTTCACGGATGCCCAGCGCCTTGAGCGCGAGCTTGAAGTGCTTGATTGTAACACTTGGCTCTCTGATCCACATCCCGCCTTTGCCCGGTTGGAACACAAATGGGCTGGTGGGAGTCGCGGACTTCGAAGCAATCCGACGCAGATCGGCCGGGCGCCGGGCGTGGAGCGCGCGCTCATTGAGCAGGATAAACCCGGTGGTGCTTTGTCTTGGTCCGGTCTTCTGGCCGGCCATCGACGATAATGCGCCGGATGCTTCGGCGTGTTCATCGTTACCCCAGAATCGGCCGGAAGGATCGACCCAACCTGTCACGGTCCGGATGCTGGTGGCTTCAGGGGATTCGTACATCACCACTTTTTCTTCAGACATGACTTCGTCCTTGCCGCCATATCACGGCTGTTCAATAGAGGGGAGAGGGGTTAAAGCGGGAGGGGTGCAAATGTACTCCTTGCATCAAAAGCTACTGCGGCAGCGGTAATGCGCGGATGGCCTGGGCCAACTCTGGGAAGGAGCGACCCGCCACTCGGTCAGTTGCTCACACGGCACGCTGACCATCTGTTCGGTATTGCTGGATCGGTTTTCTGTGGGCATGGAGATACCTCGCTGAGAAGCGACTAAAATTGAGATTTTTTGGCACAAACAACGGGTGAAGCATGGAATGCTTAATCTGCGGTGAGAAGGCGAGGGCACTGTCTACAGCTGCTGTATTTGTCGAAGTTGATTGCCCCGCGTGTGGCTACTACGGAGTTCCGAGGTTCTTAGTCCAACAGATCCTGAGAGGAGAGTGGCGGCTCGATAAGGACAGAACGAGGACCTACCTGGCGATGCGAGCGGTGAATAAGCAACTACCTTGGATAACGAAGATTGATATCAATATTCATCTTCTACGTCAGGTGACTGTCCCTGGTCGATAAGCAGCAGGTGATTCGATGAAGCAGCTACTGTTGGGCGCTTTGCTGGTTTCCGTCGCCGGCATTGCCAATGCGGACATCCCACTGGTGAATGCAACTTGCCCAGGAAACATTGAGGTGCATGCCGATGAAGGCGGCCCGATCTACATCAATGGCAAAGAGGCGAAGCTGAAGAAATTCAACGACAACTATTTCGAGGCCAAAGGCAGCGGGGTAACTATCTCGCTCACCATCAAGCCCGATGGCTCGCCCGATGTGTCGTACACCGGCAAGGGTGGTGCGAATGGAGTGTGCGAGCTGACAGATCAGGACTGATATACCAGTGTGCTGGCGGGTAGCAGACGAGGGGCAGGCAAGCCGTGCTTTGAAGTAACACATCGCCTTGCTTGTCCTGCAACTCTTGGTAGGCCAGGTACTTCGCCTGCGAGCGCGTCGCGCCCCATACCTGTTGCACCCAGTGGTGGTCGTCGCCAACCCAGTGTTCGACGTTGAACCAGTCGCACCAGGGCGGGATGACTTTCCATTCCTTCAGCGGTAGCTTCTCGGCCATTTCGCCGTATGACCACTCCAGGCTCGCCGTTGGCAATTGCGCGGCGCTCGATCTCGGCCGGCACATTGTAGTGGCGGCGAACGTAGTCGCAGTTGTAGCAGCTCGTGGCTTTCTCCATGCATGCGCCGTCCTCCGTGGCCGGATGCGGCATGGTGGCAATGTGGTTTGGGATGGGGTATTACGGGGGATCGGCATGGGGCCGGGTCAAGGAGCGAGAATGGCCTACAAGACTCGCGTCAAATTCATCGTTAAGGAAAGCGGAAATGGTATTCCCTCCCAGAGCGGGGAGGCGCTTGATGAAATCCCAACGTTTCCGAAAGCGCCGCTGACTTTTGAGCGTCGCCCAGGTACAAGCATTGAAAAGGCGAAGGAGATAGCTTCGTCTCTGAATGAAAATCTGGCCGAATATCAGCCTGACCCATTCTAGGGCCTGCTTAGTCCCTGGTCGAACCTTCAAGCGCAGGTCTTCTTCCTGCAGCTTCGCGGACTTCTCGCGCCTGCGCCGGTCGCGCTCGGCCTGGTCCATCGCCATGTGACGCCTCCTTTAATCCGCTTGGCGGCAAGTGAACATGCAGTTGCCGGCGGCGCTGCTGGGTGATCTTCTGGATGCGTCTCATGGGTGGCACACCTCGATTGGCTTCTTGTTTGTAGAGCCAGAGGGCATGACCACTAGTAGACGCTTGTTTGCGCAATACACGCCCCAGGCTGACCAGTGGACGTGGCCATGGCCGCCGCGTACTTCACGGCGGGGATGGGCGGGGCGATTGTGGCGATCATGGCTACGCCCCAGCCACTCGCGCTCCGACACCCACAGGCCGCCCTGACACTGCCCTCCAGTTCATGGCCACGGATGGTTGCCTTGGTCTGGAATGGAGTCTCGCCGCTGCCATGGATAGGGGGACGCAAGTGGTTCGGCTGTCCGTCGCTCATCGCAAGACAGGTACTTTTTGAATTTTTCAGGCTTGTCCTAAAGATTCCGGGCAAAGCCTCGGTTAATTTTTACTCGTTCGCCCGGCACATTGGCTCTATACCAACGCTTGGATTAAAGGCCCTGCGCGTCAAGCGATCAGCCCCAATCAATGCGTAACGTTTTAGGAGAAGTTCGCTATGGACAAGGCTTTTAATCGCTCCTCATTTGTATCTGGTCTTCTGCTTTTGCTGGCCGGGACAGGGATGGCCATAAACTTTTTTCTGAGGTCGAAGAGAATTGATATTCCCGTGATTTCTCTTCTGGTTATTGGTCTCGCCATGACCTATTCAGGGTGGAAGAGAAGTCGCAGAGAATAGTCAACCCACGCCGTGCATGGCGGCAGATAACTTCATAGGGTGAACTGAGCGACCACTTCATCCGATGACATGACATCGGCATACTCATCACCCAATATAGCCAAGGTCAATTCATGGACAGTTATGGCGTCCCATGACTTTCCATGCGCCCCAATGACGGGCACAGCTGTCGTGGCGTCTGAGGGAAGGATGATGCTGTATCCGAGTGCTTTTCCCGCACGGACTGTGGCATCCATGCTGTTGTGAATGACAACACCCGTCAGCACCAATCGCGTAACCTGCATCCGTTTAAGAATGGCGTCTAGTTCGGTGCCAATGAAAGCGCAGTTTTCCTGTTTGGTGATGATGGTTTCTCCCTTTATAGGGGCGACGTCCTTCTTAATGCCATTCCATGGGCCATGGACGTAATAGCTGGATGTAGGAGTCTGCTCATCGTGCTTCACGTGAAGAACCGGCCAACCGATCAATCGCCAGTGATTGAGAAGGCGTAGGATGACCAGCAAATAGTCAGGATTATTTTTGCCATCCCAGTTCGGCCGATCAATGGCATCTTGGACGTCAAGGATAACAAGTGGGATAGGGCCAGATTGATCTTTCATGCCATTTCATCTCCTTTGAGTAGTGCACCAGCCCAGTGTGCTGAAACGAGGTTTTGGGGCATGTTCGCGATCATGATGTTGCCGAATATCGCTTTTGGAGTGCTTTGGGGTGTCCGGTGTCGCGCAACCGACTGAGATCTCCCGTCAGTTCTTCCATGCCCGTGCTGTCGAGCGTTCAAGGCAGGGCACTTAGCCCATCATCCTGGCAAAGAAAAGCCCGCAGAGGAAGGCGGGCCAAAGGTGTCACGAGGAGTGGCAAGACTATGCACCCTGGCTTGTGAAAGGATTGTGAATGCCACTGCAACAGAGAGCCCGCCGAAACGGGCTGAAGCCGATCGCAAGCAAGGAAGAAGGAGGGGTGATACTGATACCGCGCTGTTGTAGACTCGCGCAGCTTGGCCCCTGAACCTGCCATGGAGATCCCGATGTTCACGATGAACGCCCTGGTGCCCGAACTGATCGTAAGCGACCTGCAGCGCAGCCTGCAGTTCTACTGCAGCACCGCGGGTTTCACCCTGGAATACCAGCGCCCTGAAGACAAATTCGCCTTCCTGTCGTTTGGCCAAAGTCAGCTGATGCTGGAGCAGGATTGGCACAGCGACTCGCCCTGGCGCGTGGAACCGCTGGAACAACCGTTCGGACGAGGCCTCAATCTGCAGATCCTGTGCGATAACGCCCAGGACCTGGCAGATGCCTTCGAAACAGCGGGGTACCCCTTGCGCCGGGCGGTCGAGGCGCATTGGTACCGCAGTAACGACCGCCTGAACGGTCAGCGCAACTTCCTCATCCAGGACCCGGATGGCTACCTGTTGCGTTTCAGCGAGAACCTGGGAATGCGAAACTGCCAGTAAGGGCACTTGCAGATGAACCAACTGATCAATGCCTGTGCTGTACCTGCCAACTCGCAGATCCACCCGCAACTGCCCGGCGCCGACTTCGTTGACGCCCACCGAGCCGCAGTCGGCAATATCGAACGCTCGGCGCTGGGGCATTTTCTGACGTTGATGAGCAGCATGCCGCGCTGGATCGACAACCTTATGGTGCTGCGCAATCGCCTGGTTCGACTGTGCGGCCTGAAAGACCTGGGGCGTTTGTCGAGAGTCGACCTTCAGCGCGACGAGGCGTCTTACCAGGTCAATGAGCGCGTCGGGATTTTCACCCTGATCAGCAATAGCCCGGATGAAGTGCTGCTGGTCGACCGCGACAAGCACCTGGACGTCTACATCTCGTTGCTGCGGCTACCCTTGAACGCCGACAACCGCCGCGAGATCGTGGTGTCCACCGTGGTGCACACCCACAATCGTCTCGGCCGGTTGTACATGCTGCCGGTCGCGCCGTTTCACCGATTTATCGCGCCCATCGCCCTCAAGCGCTTGATCCGCGCCAGGTAAAGGCTTGCCTCAGACGAAGCCTTGGCCGGCGAACCCGCGTGGCAAACGCTGCCGGCCGGGCAGGGCGCTCAGGCGCTCGACCCAGGCGCTGCGCCAGTCAGTGCCGGTGTGTTGAGTTCTGGCCTTGCGTGCGCTGCGCCGTGCGGCATTGCGCTGGTCCTTGCGGGCAGTCTTGAACGCCTCGGTGTTGCGACAGCTGCGGCATTTGACCCGATTGAGTTCGGTGGTCGTGACCAGGTTCTTGCCGTGGTGACCGCAAGCAAGGTGGCCGGCGGTCTTGTAGTGGGTGACCATTGGTATCCTCCTCGGCACTGTTGCTTGACAACAGGCTCTTAGGATTGGACCGCTTGGGCACGGGCAGGTTCGGCGCTACTCTCTGGTGACCAACAGCGTCATCCATAGTCAGCGCGGCGAAGGCAAGGGCGAGGAGGCTCAGGGTGTGGCTATCCCGGGGGCGGGTGGTTTTGTGCATAAGCATCCGTGCTTGCAGTCATCATCGGACGGCTGGAAATTGGCGAGCATGACAGCTGTGCCTGAGGCTGTTGCAGCCTGTACATTCTGTGTTGCCTGAACTACGACCGCTGCGCGGTCGATCGCGGGCAAGTCCCGCTCCCACAGGTTTGGCATACACAGACCCACTGGAGTTGGCTAAAAGCCCGAGGTCTGTTGCTGCACGCTGAACTGCTTGCGAAACCACTCCTGGAGCATGGCCTTCTCGGCATACAGGCGGTCGGTGTCGGCGCGCCGGCCCGGGCGCTGCAGGTAGAACTTGTCGCTCAGGTGCGCGTCGGCCTGGCTGAGCACCTGGCCGGGTTGCGACAGGGTGTAGTGCAGGTCGATACTGGGCCAGGTGACGTCGCGCAGGATCCGTACCGAGTAGGCATTGCTGCGCCAAGGCTCGTAGTGCCCGGCCAGGTCGATGTCGCGGATGTCGATGCGCAGGGTCTGGCCCGCGGGCAGGTAGCGTTGGCCCAGTTTGACCAGGTAGGCGCTCAGCTCCTTCATGACGTAAGCATCGGCGCCGCGCTGGTAGCCGTTGCTGTCCAGGCTGGCGTCGCGAAAGTGTTCGGGTTTGTCGAAGGTGACTTCGACGTTGGGCGTGGCCGCGGTTTGCGCCAGGCTGTTGAAGGCCACCAGGCTCAATGTGGCCAAGGTCAGGGCAGGGCGCATGATTCACCTCCAGGTGCAGCCTTGCGCAGTTCGCTGCACAGGCTTCATTGTACGCCTGTGGCGATTGAAAGCAGAGGAGTGGGTAGTGCGCAGGATCGAGCGATTCACCGCCAATCGGCGCGGCAGGGACATCGCCGTGGGTGACATCCACGGGTATTTCTCGCGCCTGCAGGAACGGCTGACGGCGATCGGTTTCGATCCGGCGGTGGACCGCCTGTTCAGCGTTGGCGACCTGGTCGACCGCGGGCCAGAGTGCCCGCAGGCGCTGCAGTGGCTGGCGCAACCCTGGTTCCACGCCGTGCAAGGCAATCACGAGGCGCTGGCGATCACCCACGTTGATGGCGGCCTGCTTGATTACAGCCAGTACCGCGCAGCGGGCGGCGGCTGGTTCCTGGCCCTGAGCGAGGCTGAACAGGTGCGCTTTGCCGAACGCTTTCGGCGCATGCCACTGGCAATCGAGGTCGAAACCGCAGGGGGGCTGATCGGCCTGCTGCATGCCGATAGCCCTTACCGCCGTTGGGCCGACTTGCGTGAGCAACTGGCGAGCACCCCGCCGAGCGAGGTCCAGGAGGTCTGCCAATGGTCGCGCAAGCGCCTGTATGTCGGCGATGACACGCCCATCGACGGGCTGCGCGCATTGATTGTCGGCCATACCCCCCAGCGGCAAGTAAAGGTGCTGGGCAATATATGGCATATCGATACCGGTGGCTGGGCCAGCGGCCAGTTCAGCCTGCTGGACCTGGCCAGCCTGACCGCGCTCAGCGCCAGCCCAGGTGAATGATCACTGCCAGTGCCAATAAGATCAGCACGGCGCCGGACACCCGCTCAAGCCACGGCAGTGCCCGGGAAAAGCGCCGGCGTACTCGCAGGTTGCCGATGGCTGCGGCGACCAGAACATCCCACAGCAGCACGGCGCTGAACATCCACAGGCCGTAGACCAGCTTCCAGCCCAGGCTGGTGTGGCTGCCACTGACCATGCTTGCCAGACTGACATAGAACAGGGCGTTTTTCGGGTTGAGAATGCCGGACACAAAGCCCATCAGCAAACCCTGAATCCAGGGGCTCGCCAGCCCGTCATTCGCTGCGGTTACCTGAATCAGCGAAGTACTTCCGGCATGGCGAATGAACAACACGCCGATGTACAGCAGGTAGGCGCAACCGGCCAGTTGGATGGCGACGAACAGCGCACTGTCCGGGCGCAGCGCCGAGACTCCGCTGAAAGCGGCAAGAATGAACACGCCGTTGGCCAGGGCGATACCCAGGCAGGCGCCGGTCGCCTTTAGCCAGCCGGCGCTCATCGAGGTGCGCGCAACCAGGAAAAAATCAGGGCCGGGGGACAGCAGGGCAAGAAAATGCGCTGCCGCCACGATCAGAAACTGCTCCATGAATGACGGACTTCTTCAGCGAGAGGGGGGCTGATTGTCGGTGCCGTGCGAGGGGCCTGTATTGAACGAAATTGCGTGTTCAGCCGCGGTACAGCCCAGGTGTTACGCCGGTGTGGGCCTTGAACACGCGCTGGAAGTGGCTCTGGTCGGCAAAGCCCAGGCGATAGGCGATGTCAGCCATGTCCTGGCCCTTGCGCAACCACTGGCGCGCGCGGTTGATGCGCAGGTTCAATTGCCAGGCATGAGGGGTAAGGCCGGTCGCGGCACGGAACGCCCGGATCAGTTGGTATCGGCCCATGCCGACGCTGTCCGCCAGTTCGCCCAGCGACACGCTGCGGGCGTCTTCCTGGGCAAGCCGTTGGAGCAACGCTTCAAGGTTGTGCTCAAGGCGTTGCGGTGGCGGCGACAAGGTCTGGGTTGGCGGGCTGTAGTGATCGCCAATGAACGCGATCAAAGCGGCTTCTTTCTCATGGGCACTGGCCGCAGAGAACAACAGATCGTTGAGCCGGGTAAAACGGGCGTAGGTCGACCGGTTGCACGTGACGTGCGCCGGCGTTCCCTCTACCTGCGCCGCCAGTGCCGACTCCAGGCGCAAGGTCTGCAGCCAGGCGGCGTCCAGATGGATCATCTGGTAACTCCAGCTCAGCCCGGGTTCGGGGTTGCAGGCATGCACGCAGTGCGCCGGAACGAACACCAGCGTGCCAGGGTGAAGGCGTGTTTGCGCTTTGTTCGCGCCGCTAAACACACTGCTGCCCTGATCGACCGCGCCAATGGAGAACGTTGGATGGCTGTGCGCCTTGTAGCAGGCACGGCTGTCGCAGGCGCGGCGGCTTTCGATATAGGGCAAGGCCGGGTCGCGCCAGAACGCTGTACGGGCGGCGTCAGTTGGCTGGGGCATGTGCAGGAGCCGATGAAAACGTGGCCAGAAGTCTATCACTGCATGGCCCGCCAGGGGCTGCACAGTTTTGCCGTCCAGCTGTACCTTGACGCGGGTACAGCGGCGAGCGGAACCTTGTGTTCTTTGCCACCGGAGCGCCCCCATGGACCTGACCACCCTGGCCCTGTTCATCCCGGCCTGCTTTGCCCTGAACATGGCCCCCGGGCCGAACAACCTGTTGTCGCTGAACAATGCCAGCCGGTATGGCCTGCGAACGGCCTGTGTGGCGGGGATTGGCCGGTTGTTCGCCTTTGCCGGGATGATCGTGCTGGCGGCCATGGGCCTGGCGGTGGTGCTGCATACCAGCGAGTACCTGTTCCTGGCCATCAAGGTGCTGGGCGCTGCGTACCTGTTCTACATCGCCTGGCAGTTATGGCGGGCACCTGTGGGCGAGGCGGCGCTGGTCAGCGAACGCCGCCGCGGTACGTTGCGCCTGGCGCGCCAGGAGTTCTGGGTGGCGGCCGGCAACCCCAAGGCGATTCTGATCTTCACTGCCTTTTTGCCGCAGTTCATCAGCGTCGGCAGCCCGCTGCCGGTGGCCGAACAGTTCACCTGGCTGGGCGGTATGTTCCTGCTGCTGGAGTGGCTGGCCATCGCCATCTACGCCTGGCTGGGCGCCTACCTGCAGCGCTGGTTCAACCAGCCCGGGCCGCGGCGGCTGTTCAATCGGGTCAGTGCCACGCTGCTCAGCTGCGCCGGGATCGGCTTGCTGGCAGCGCGGCGGGCTTAGAAACTGAAGCGCACACCGGCGTTAGCGCCAGTGCCTTCCAGTTGCGAGCTATCGAGGTTGCGACGATGGTTGAGGCTGAACTGAACCGCAAAATTACTGGTCAGTTGGGCGACGAGACCAGCTTCGATTTCCAGTGAAGTGCCTTTGAAATCGGTCTCGATCTTGTCGCTATCATCAAAGGTCACAGTGTCCTGGCCACCGTCAACGTGCCAGATGTTGGCTTGCAGGAAAGGACGCCAGTCTGCGGTTTGCGCCTTGAAGTCACCCTCCAGGCGCAGCCCGAGGCGACCGGTCAGCTCGGTATCACTGTCAAAGTCAACCTTGGATACCTGATCACGTTGGCCTTTGAGTGACACTTTCTGGGCAATCAACTGTGCCTGGGGCTCCAGTGTCCAGGCCGTCGACAGCAGGAAGGGGTAGCCGAATTCGAGCGAGCCGGTCCAGGCATCGCCGTCCAGGTCGAGCTTATCGCCTCGATCGGTGCGGGCGCGGCCATCAAGGTCGGTGTATTGCACCACTGCATCAACATACCACTGCAGGGGAGCGATCAGGGTCCAGTAGGCACCGACACTGTCGCCGTCCAGCTTCAGGTCGCCAACCGAGCGGTCCTGGATGCCCTGGGCATAGCCCTTGACGTCGCCGTCCAGGCGGCTGTGGCTGACGTAAAAGCCGATATGCTGGCGGTAGCCGCTTTCGCTGACCTGCGCGTAGAGGTCCTGCCCGACCTTGAAGCCGTAGAGATTGCCATCCAGGCTCGGGCTTACCGTGCCGGACCAGCGCTGGTGAAAGTTATAGCCATATGCCTGGCCCCAACTGGCTGAGAAAGCACCTTGCTCCCGGAGCGACGTCTGGTCGCCGTGGCGCTGGTGGAAGGTGCCCAGGTTGAATCGCGATACCAGCGCGGCGGCCCGCGGCGCGACAGCATATACCGGTACTGCCGGGCGGTAGATCACCAGGCTCTGGCCAGCCGGAGGAATGGACAGGACGGGTTGATTGGGTGCGGGAGCCAATACCGGCGGGGTAACTGCCGGTGGCACTACCGGTGGCGGCTGGTCGACCGGAGGAGGTTGATCCACCGGCGGCGGCGCGGGCGGGGCGGTGATACTCGAGACCAGAAACCAGCTCTGCTCACTACCGGCAGTGGAGCCGCCCTTGACCAGGCGATAATCGAAGGCACCAGCTGACAGTACCTGGGTCTGAACAAATGCTCCATTGGTACTGGTAGCGCCATTGGCGGCGATCACCACGGGAATACCGTTGACGTTAGTGGCGGCCCCGGTACCTCCAAAGTTATTGATCAGCAGATTGGTCGAGCCGGAAATCAGCCCACCGTTTACCACCAGGTGATCGGAAGGCGCGTCATCGCCGGCCAGCACCGTGTTGAGTGCAAGCGTGCCGCCGTTGCCGGTGTAGTTGCCGTTGATAGTCAGGCTGCCTTGGGCATTGCCGCCACTGCTGAGGTCGATCAGCCCGGCGTTGGTCACGGTGACAGGCTGTCCGTTGGTGAACGGGCTGATAACACCCGTTTGCGATACCAGGCTGCTGCTGGCATCGATGTTCACCACGCCGCTAGCACTGGCGGCGTCGCCAAGGGCCAGGGTGTCATTGAGGGTGAAGGCACTGCCGTTGTTGAGGTTGAACGTTTCCCAGTTGGTATAGAGGGCGCCACCGACAGGCTTGCTGTTGTCGAAGGTCAGGGTGTCCTGGCCGGCGCCACCGTTGACCGTGATGTTCAGGACGCTGGCCTCCAGGCCGCTCAACGTGGCCTGGTCGTTATCACCGCCCATGTCCACCGTGCCATGTATAACCCCGCCACCTTGCCAGGTAAGCACGTCGTTGCCGACACTGGCCAGCAGGTTGCCCAGCAGCTCGCCGCCGGTGATGGTGAACGTGTCGGTGCCGCCACTGGTGCTGATGTTGCCGCCGATGGTGCCGCCGCTAAGAATGATGGTGTCGTTGCCAAAGCCAGTGACCAGGTTACCGTCGATGGTGCCGCCGGACATGTCGAAGGTGTTGTCGTCCAGCTTCATGTTGACGCGGCCAATACGTCCGCCCGTGAAGATTGCAAAGTCACCGTCTTCGAAGAAATTGATGATCCATCCCTGAGACATGAAAAAGGTATCAAGACCGTCGCCTTGAGCCAGCGACTGGATAGTCCCGCCGGTCATGCGAAAGTCATCGATTCCCGATGTCTGGACCTGGGCGCCTAGAGTCTGGCCTTGGCCGACAACAAGGTTTTGTGCCAAGGCAGTCAAAGGCAGGGCGCTAAGTACCACGATAAGCGAGGCTCGCATCAGGCAGGCTCCATTTCCATACAGGGCGCTGACCACTGCAGATCCAGCTTCCCTGTGAGCGCTGGACGGGGTCTGCGTTGATGTATAGAGCAAACAGAAATATCGACAACTGGCAAAAATGCTAGGTGGCGAATGGCCGCTACTGCCCCGCAGCCGGCAAAAGCCTCAGGTGCTTATAGTGAAAGGGTCTGATTCGATTGGGAAATATGACCTAGTCTTGCAGCTGGACCGGGCAACACGGAACCGCTGTCCGCCACCTGCCAAGGAGACGTACCGATGCTCTCGACCCTGGAGTTGCGCAACATCATAGAAAGCAGTTTTTTACCCACCCGCTGCCAGTGCACCCTGGCCGCCGACCGTTCACTGACCGTGCGGGTGTTCGACCGCAGCTGCGAGCGGGTCGACCTGTTGGTCACCGGCATCAGTGCCGAGCAACTGACCAGCAGCCGGGCGATTTCCAACCTGATCGTCGGCCTGCGCAATGACCTTGAAGATCAGCGTAATCAACGCTCGCAGCGGCGCCGCGACAGCCTTTAATCGCGGTAGAACACCTGCACCAGGTGATAGCCGAACTTGCTCTTGATCGGGCCGTGCACGGTGCGCAGCGGTTTTTTGAAAATGACCTGGTCGATGGCCCCGACCA
>RCUI01000404.1_pt1 | contig 15484 bp, 12 predicted proteins | sample 2166121 | NCBI WGS metagenome assembly RCUI01 (sample SAMN09932700, study PRJNA488358) | compost metagenome | feature: garden; material: soil; isolation source: compost soil in succinic acid-enriched culture | place: Germany: Experimental Botanical Garden Goettingen | collected 2016-01-27
CGCCAGCGTCATGGGCGAGAGCATGCGGGTGGCAGGAGGCAAACAGCCCCATTGGCAGGTGTTGCTGCGCCCCTCAGCATTTCAAACGCCCCATGCCCTGTCGGCTGAAGGGGGCGTCTGAACGGTCAGTGCGAACCTGCAGGAGCACTTCATGGCCTTCGAAATCCAGCACCAACTGTTGCACCTCTGGATGCTGCGTGGGCACCTGCCGGGCCTGATCCACCCATTTGAACCAAGCCCATGGACCTTCAGCGGTGCGAATAATGGTGCGCCCATCGAGCAGCGTCACCACCGCACGCACGCCAGGGTCAAACGCCTTGCCAGGCCATTGATAGACCATCGACACCGCCGGTCCATGCCGGTAGTCCAGGCGTTTGCCGCCCAGCTCGAGGGAGAGTTGCCCGATGCCCTGGCTCATGGTCAACGGCGTGATTTCGTAGTCGATGCGGGCCTGCTGCTGCCCCGCGGGGAAGAACGCCTTGCGCACCTGCGCAACCGCTTCAAAAAACGTCGCCCCGGGGTGCTCTGGCCCAAGCATCATCGAAGGGTCTGCCATGCGCCAAGGGCTCGAAAGCGTGTCTATATGCGCTGACAGGTGTTGCTCGAAGTACTGGTTGAACACCCCCTCACCGGCAAACAAGCTGTTGAAATCATTCAGGGCCAACTCAACCGACGCATCGCCGACGAAGGGGTAACGCCCCTCCAGTGCTTGCCCGCAGAACGGTTGCGCCTCGGCTGACCAGCTGGCTTGCAGCGACAGCGTCTGGCGCTGGTGCAGCCAATACTCGCTGGCGTCGACAATATCCAGCAGCAGCGGCTGCACCTCGCTTGGAACCTGCGCCACGGCATCGCTCAAGCGCTGCAGCGCATCGTTGGCCGGCAACGGGGTGTTGAGCATCAGCGCCTTTTGGCTTGCCTGGATAAAGTGCCCGGTGTCGCTGAGCACGCCTTGCAAAGGCTGCACTGCCTCCGGCACGAGCGCCCATTGATGCAGCGGCTGGAAGTGCTCGGTTACCGGATGCACGCCAGGGTTCGCCGGTACATCGCCTGGGGCCATGCCGGCGTACTGGCGCAGCCGCAGGCTCTGGCGCAGCGCCTTGTCCTTCCAACCCGCGGCCTCGATGGGGGGGGCCAGGGTGGTTTCAACCGCGGCGGCGCGCAGCAGCTTGAGCAAAGGCGACTCGGGCTGGGCCAACTGCTGCAATTGGCGTGGAAGATCCTGAGCGTGCTCCAGGCCGGCAACCTGCAGGTCAGCGAAAAACACCTGCCAGCTTTCGATGTAGGCGCGGTGGTAGAGCGCCAGTACCTCCTCCCTGACAGGCAGGGCATCAAGCACTCGCCTGCTGCCCATCAGCCGTTGCTCCTGCACCAGTTCGGTCGCCAGAAACGCGCCGAGCAGCTGGTTGAACCGCTGGTAGCCGGCAGCACTGAACACGCCGGCCACACCAGACGTCTGCGGTTCGCCGCTGCGGCGGCTCAACAGCAACAGGCCTTCGGTGCCCGCACCCGAAGCAATGCTGAACGGCGCCAGCGACTGCGTATCCAGTTGCTCGAGCAACCGCTGGTACAGGCGCTGTGCCAAAGGTTCGGTTTCAAGTCGAGCGCGTACCTGTTCAACCAACACGTTGTCCAGGCTCAAGGGGCCCGCCTCGGCCATGATCTGGCGCAACCGCTGCAGATGCCCGTCCAGCCGCTGTCGTTGCGCTTCGCTCAACGCCTCCTCATTGAGTTGCACGTACCAGTTGCCCAGGGCCTGGACGTCGAATGGCGCTTTACCTCCGAGCATCAGGTAGATACCCAAATGTTGCCCCAGTGCCGCCTCGGTGATGCCGGGCGCGCCGCGCAGGCCAGCTTCTACCCCTTGCTGGATCTCGGCCAGCCACTGCTGTTGCAGGGCCTGGGTGTAGCGAGCGGTGGCGCCTGCGCGCAACGGCTGGGCGGAGGGCAACCAGCGTTGCTGTGATGCCATGCGCTCTATGTCTGCCAGCAGGTCCAGGCGCCGCAGCGTGGTGTGCTCACCTGTCGACTGCGCAGGCGTGACCGCCTGCTCGAGCAACGCCACCTGGCCTTCCAGCTGAGCAATGCCACGCAATTGATCACGGTGCTGGGCGACCAGCATCACACAACCCGCCAGTGCCGCCAGCCACACCAGGTAGAGGGCGCGCGCTCGGCACCAGGCCAACGTTCGACGTAGCGCTGTCAGCACCCGGCCGTGGCCCCGGCAGGCGTGCAACGCCCTTATCAAGGCCGGCGAAGGCACCTCATCGATCATTGGCTGCGCCGTGAACCGCACGGATTGCAAGGCGACCTGCGCCACGCCGCGTTCCTGCGCACAGGCAAGGTGCAAAAAGCCTTGCAAGGTCTGCCCGAAGCCTTGCCACATCGGAGCAAAACCATACAAGCTGGAGCGCACCTGAACATCCGGCTCCAGTTGCAGGCGCTCGAACAACGTGGCGTCATCACCGGCAACCAAAGCGTTCATACCCGGCACAAGTTCCGCCAGCACGCGCTCGTTACGGGTTGCCGGTGCAAACCCGACAATCAACTCACGCGCCTGCACAGACAATGCCGTTGTGTAGCCGGGCAAACGCTCGCAACCATTGATGACCACTTGCACCGTCAGCGCATTGCCAAACCGTTGGGCCAGTTCTTCAAAGCGCCGGCGCAGTGTCATCGCCAGGGTTTCACGCACAGCCGCCTTCATTCGCAGCAACTGCCTGGCGTCCAGCACCAGCACCACACCGTGCAGGCGGTTTGCCGGCGCCGGAGCGGCCCGCAGTCCATCCAGCAACGCCCGCCACAAGCGTACCTCTTCGCCTTGGGATTGCAGCACCAGCGTTGCGCTGGTGTCGAATACACCGACCCCTTCAAGCGTCAGGTAGCGCACATCGTACGAAGCCTCCGGGCTCAGGCCCAACAGCTGGCGTTTGTTCACCGCATGCGGGCCGATCAGAAGAAAACTCGGCGGCGGGCGTTGCGCGTGTTGGCCGTGCGCGCGCAACACGTCATGCAGTGCGATTTCACGCGCGGTGGGCGGCACCGGCGTTGCTTGCGCCTCGGGTGTCGCTTGCGCTTGTGCTTGCGCCTGCGCCCGCGCCAGGCTCAGTGCCGCCGCGGCGGCCCTGCGCCAACGACGAATCAGCCACCACCCTGCCAAGGCAAGCACACTGCCCGCCGCGCCACGCGACGTGATGCTGGAAAACGGGTGATAGCCATCGATGGCCAGCCGCGGGCCATGCCCGGTAATCAAGTAAGCCAGCAGCACCAGCAGCAGTATCAGTAACGTGCGCAGCAGTAATTTCAAGGCGCGTGGGCGCATGGCAACATCCGCATTCAGGGGGTTACGTGGATCAGGACCACTAGGATTCGGCGGGGTAAAGCAGCACTTCCACGCGTCGGTTGCGCGCGCGATTGTCCGGGTTGTCGTTGGCATGCAGCGGTTCGGAAGCACCCCGCCCTTGCGCACTGAAGCGCTCCGGCACGGCCTGTTCCCTTGCCAGCCAACTCAGCACGCCTTCGGCACGCGCGAGCGACAGCGCCTGGTTGGACTTCAAGCTGCCCGTCACGGGTGTATCGTCACTGTGGCCAATGACCTCGACACTGCCGGGCCATAGCACGAGCGCCTTGCCAATGCGCTGCAGGACCGGGTGATAGGCCGCCTCGACCTCACTGCTGCCCGAGGCGAACAACCCGTAGGTGTTGATCACCATGCGTACACCAGCCCCCTCTTGCTGCAGTGTCAATCGACCGCTGTGCACGTCTGTTGAAAGGCGCTCGGCCAACTGCTGGTGCAGGCTTTTGAGCGGTTCGAGGTCAATCGCCTGCAAGCGTTGCAAGGTGCCATGGGCGCGCCCCTCGAGATGAAAGGTCATGCCCACGCCAAGCGCCGCCACCAAGGCCGCTGCCCCCCACCCCTGCAGCGCACGGCGACGCGTCAGCCCGGCCGTCGACGGTGCCTGCGTGGGTCGGTATTCATGCTGTTGGCGAAGGGTTTCGTACAGTTGATTACGGCGCAGCGCCAAGGCTGCGCGGCCTTCATGTTGAATTCGGTAGCGACCTTCCAGGCCCAGTACCAGGCACAGGTACATCAGCTCCAGCAGCGCAAGGTTCTCGTGGGGCAAACGTTCGGCGAGGTCGAGATAGACAAAGAACCCATCACCGCCGAACGTCTGCCCATGAAAATTCATCAACAGGCTGTGCCTGGACCAGACTCCCCTGCCCCACTCAGAACTGGAAATCACTTCATCGAGCAGGGTACACAGCACATACTGGGCCCGCTCGAGGGGTACCGGCGCAATGCCGTCTTCCAGCGCCATGCGGCTGAAGTCGCGTACCTGGACAATCAACTGTCCGCGCAAGGCATCGAGGTCCGGGCCATGCTCCAGTTCACGCAGCTTCACCGCTTCGTAGAGCAGCCCGCTGGCATGCCTGCACAGGCCGTCGCGGCCCATCGGCAACCGCCCCCGAGGCACGTTGCCAGTGCCTCGCAGATAGACCTGGAACTGATCGAAGGCGGTGTGAAAGCGGCGTTTCATTGCCCCTCCTTGATTGCCCAGAACGACAACTGCAACCCTGGCAGGTCACCGGCCACGTGCAGGCCAAAACCGCTGCTGGCCTTGAGCACCTGCCATAACGGCGAGTCAGTGTTCACTTCGAAATAGGTGAAGCCTGCGTAGAAAGGCAACTCGCGCGGAGCGGCGGGCAGAACGCTGATGTTCAACCCCGGCAGTTGCAGGTCCACCAGGTCGCCTACTTGTTCGGCCGGGCCGATCTTCAGTCGTACCGGGAACACCGCGCGCAGCTCTTCATCCGGGATCTGTGCGCGTACGCCCAGGACGAACCGTGCCATGCCATAGAGCGCATTGTCATGCACTGCAGCAAAGCGAATACCGTGTTCTCGGTCCTTCAACAGCAGCGGTACCACATCGGCAGCGGCGTGCTCGCTGACGCAATGCAGCAGGTCTTCGATCAATTCGGCGAAACTTTCGGCCAACCGCTCATGACGGTACACCGCGTAGGTTTTTACCCGTTTGCCGGTATCGGCAAAAATCGCCAGTTCCCCCGCCAACCCGAGCAGCTCACGCAGCAGCGCCTCGGGGTGCGAACCCGGGTAACGGGTCAGGTGAGCCAACAAGGCTTCGGCACGGTTGATCGACTGCAGCATCAGAAAATGCTGCACCTCGGCCACGCCCCCCAATCCGGGCGTACCCATCTGCTTGGCCAACATGAAGCCCCGTTGCCTGATGCGTCCGAGCAGGTCATCGACAGCCCCGGTGAGCGGTGGGGCAAGCTGCCAGTTCAGCACCGGGGGTATGTAGGCGGCGTCGAGCTTGACCTGACCGTTAGGGCTGCGCTCCAACACCCGGGCAACGCCCAGGTATTCGTGGGTTCTGGCCACATCCGCGTGCAGGGCCAGTTGCAAGTTCAACCGCCCCAGTTGCAAGGTCGCGTCTTCGCTGCTCTCAACCGTGTTGTCTGCGGTAATCGCCTCGAACAGGTGGTAGCGCACCAGGCTGCCGGCACCGGGTGCAGGTTCGACCTCCCTTCGCGATGCATCCACCGCTGGCAGGGCCAACACGATATCCAGCTCCCGCGCGCCTTCCGGGACGACAAAGCCGATGTCGGCCAGGGCCTGGGCGTCCACGTCGAACAACGTGCCGTCGGGCAGTATCCCGGCGCATTCAAGCAGCTTGATTCTGCCCATTGCCAACTGCGCCGCATCGATCCTGAAGGCAGTAAAGCCCCAGCTATTGGCCAACAGTGCCTTGAGGCCCTGAATGTGCTGGCCACGCACATAACGCTGCTGTTGTTGAAAATGTTGCGGCTGCAGGAACATGCCTTCAGACCATACAACCCGGTCGTCATTGAACACTGGAAAGCATCTCCTCTAGTGGAACGGCGTGGATCGTCACCTGCTCGCGCGCCAGGCTCACCCGCAGCGCTTCTGGGCTGCGCGGCTCGAACACCTGCGTGGCGCGCCAGTGGCTGTTGTCCAGGTCGCGGTAATGCACGACAACGCCAAGCAGGCGTAACTCGGCATCGGGTTCGAAGTGATACACCCGCGACTCGCCGGGGCTCAGCTGGAAGCTTCGCTGGGCCAGCCAGGCCGCCTCTTGCGGTGGCGTGGCACTGGCCAACTGAGCCGGGTCGGCGTGCATGAAGGCCTCGGCATCACTCAACTGATACACCGTCAACACCACGGGCGAAGGACGTCCGTAGAGGTTGGGATTGACGTCCAATGCGGTCTCCAGCAAAAGGCTCTTGACGGGAGTGAATGACACCGGCGCCTGTGGTTCGGCAGGCCGCTGGCAACCCTGCAATACCGCCATGCACGCCACCAGCGCAACACAACCGGTGGCCCGGGACAGGCCGCGGCACAGCTCAACTGCGGCCATCATCGGCTTCCTTGGGGGCTTGGGGCTTCTTGGCTTTCTTGGGTGATTTGGTCTTCGGGGCTGCGGCCGATGCAGCACCGCCGCCCCCCCCGCCATTGATATTGACCAGGCCTTTGGCGTTGATCGTGACCAGTGAGCCATTGATGGCAACCCCGGCCGGGCCCAGTACCAAGGTATTGGCGCCGGCCTTGAGGGTCAGTATGGTGCCGGCCTGCAGGGTGATGTTCTGGTCGCCCTTCAGATCGATGCCCTTGGCGCCCACCTTGTATTTGCCCGCCACCTTGGTATCGCTGTTGCCACCGATGTCCAGCGTGCAGGCACCTTTGACCTTGGCGTTGTGCTCCGCGCCCACCTCCAGGGAGTAACCGCCCGCCACCGAAAACATATGGTCGGCGCCGATTTCCAGCGAATGCTCACCGTCGATGCGCCGATTGAAATCGCCCCCGACTTGCTCATGCGCATCCTTGACCACCCGGCAAAAGGCATTGGCGCCTACCGTCAGGTGGCGGTCATTACCGATGGTTTCCAGGGCGTCGTTGCGGACCGTTACATCCTGGTTGCGCCCGGCGTGAAACAACAATTGCTCAGCGCCGCCCTTGTCTTCGAAGCGCAACTCGTTGTAGATATCCGCGGCCCCCAGCGACTGGCTCTTGATACCGCTGCGGGCCACCTGCGCCGGCAATGCATGGGGTGGGCGCATGCCGCCGTTGTACAAGCAACCGGTCACCAGGGGGCGATCCGGATCGCCATCAAGGAACGCCACCAGCACTTCCTGGCCGACCCGTGGCAAGAAGATCGCGCCCCAGCGTTGACCGGCCAATGGCTGCGCCACGCGCACCCAGCAAGAGCAGTTTTCATTGCGTTGGTCACCGCGGTCCCAGTGAAACTGCACTTTGATCCGGCCAAACTCATCGACCCACAGCGCCTCACCCGGTTTGCCGACCACAAATGCGGTCTGCGGTCCGACAATTTTCGGGCGCGGGGTGTTGATCGCGGCAAAGTAGCGCGTGCTGCTGCGGATGGCCTGGACCTGGCAACTGAACTGCGGGCTGCCGACCCCTGTAGACGACGGCGCGCAGTGTGCCTGCAAGTGCGCACGCACGATCAGGTACGTGCCGTTCTGCGTGTCGTCGTGGTGCTCGACCAGCTTGAAGTGCGCACCGGGCAACATATAGGGCGCACAGCCCTCGGCCTCGAACAGCTGTTGCTCGGCGTGCCGGGCTCGCAGCTGGATCTTGGTGGCCGCTTCGCCCGCAGCCACCTTGGTAAAGTACCCCGGGTAGCGGTAGTGCTCGAAATCACCGTGCTCATGCTTGAGGGCCAGCGTGGCGTGCGCCCGTTGCACGCTGGCATCGCGGCTATTGGCCTTGGTGAAATCAAAGTCCACCGCGCTGTCTCGACCGTTGTGCAGCGTGCTCTGCGCGCTCCAGTTCCACAGGCTGTTGAACAAACCGTCATCGCCTGCCCGCCACTGCATCGGTGCGTTGGTCTCGATCGAGTCGTGTGCCGCGCCGGCATCGGCAATGACCAGTACATGGCCATCAGCCTTGTGGCGAAAAAAGTAGTACAACCCCGCGGCTTCCATCAGGCGGCTGACAAAGGCGAAATCGGTCTCGTTGTACTGCACGCAAAATTCGAGCGGCGTGTAGCTTTCGCTGGTCGCCCACTGCACTTCGCCGGGGTACTTGGACAGTATCGCCTTGAGCACCTCGACCACGGTCTTGTCCTGGAAGATGCGACAGTCGCTGACGCAGGTGGCAAACCACAGCCAGGGGCGCAACAGCAGTTCATAGCAATACATCCGCCCCTCATCGGGGAGCATGCGAAAGCCGCAGACATGCGCGTGAAGGTGGCGAGACCACTGCGCCTCAGTGGCGTACGGCAAGGTAATGCCAAGCGGCTTGCCCAGCCATTGATCGGCGCCAAGCGTTTGATGAGGGCTCAGTACCTTGACTTTGTATTCGAACAACTGGCCCAGCCCTTCTTTCCCTGCCAGCCCGGCCAACACCAAGGCCGGCGCCCCGGACGGACCGCTGAAGCTGCAATGCGACGATCCCGCCATGTTCCGACTTTCCTTCAGGCAATCTTGGTTTTGGTGGTGCCTGGATGATCGACTTTGATCATCCCGCCCCAGGTACACAGGCACTTGCAGCCTTTGTGCAGCGCCGGAAAGCCCGCGATGTGAGTCTTTGGCGCGCCGGGCAACCACGGCGAGACGGTCATCGGTATGCAGGGCATCTGGGTCAGCACCCCAAAGGCCGCTGCTGTCGCCGCCGCAACCATTGGATTGGCCAAGGACTTGCACATGCCGAACGTGGGAATATTCAAAAACGGTTTATGGTCCATGATGTTCGCGCACGGGCGCCCCTCAACCAGGCAACGACTGGTTGGCAACACGATCAAGGGCGCCGGTGCGGCGCCGAACGTACACTTCAACAATGCGCCCATCACAACCTGTTCCGGCATGGCAACTCCGTCCGCATAAACCGCTGGTCTTCATCAATAGCGAGGCGCCACTGACAGGCCAAGTTTGACGGATAAAGATCAATACCAAATCGGAAAATTCTGAAAATCACACGCGAACGTCAACGTGCGCGAGACGCCCGCCCGGCACACTAACTGCAGCGCACTTCGGTCACGTCTTCAAAGAAGGTATCACTGTCTACCTTTATCGTGGGGATCGCCCGCATATCGCGCGCATTGAATACACTCTCGGCGGTATAGAGTTCGACCCCGCCATTTTCAAGCATGATGTCAAAGTGTGTTGGCGTAACAACGGGATCCACAAACGAAGGGGGTGGAACAAAGCGAGAAACAAATACCGTCTTGAGGTCAGCCCCCCCCGCTTTCAAGAACTGCAGGGTGGCCAACATGCGTGACAGCTCGGGCTTATAGTGGCCACTCTTATGTTCGATATAGACGACCCTGCCGTTGACAATCGACATCATGCCCGCATCAATGACCGGCTTGGCGGCAAAGGTGGTGGAATGATGAAACAGACCTACTTCATGACGGTGGATGTACAGTGCCTTTTTGTGGTTCTCATCAAACCCCAGCACATACGCAAAACGTTGTAGCGGTTTGAACCACGTTTGGCTGGACGTCACGAATGTCGCCTGTGGATTCAGCGCCCAGCCGCCGCGCCGTACCTTCCCGCCCATGACCTCGACGGCATGCAGGCTGCGCTCTGCCTCAGGCATGTGGACGACGCCCCCTTCCGCCCACTCGGAAAAATAACTTTTATCCACGCTGCTATACAGCGAGGAGCGAACAACGCGATCTCGCAATGCTGCCCATCCTCGTCCCGACATTACCGTATTTCCTTCAAGGTGTTGTTAATAACGTTGTTTGAACGCGTTATCGACCTGACGATCACGAGCACACTATTCGTGTCAGGTCGCAAAAAAAATCATCACTGTTAACAGGCACGGGGGGGATTGAGTTCACGTCACGCGCATACAATACCTGTTCTGCGATATAGACATCGGCCAGGCCGTTTTCAATCACCCGGTGCAGGGAGTGCTTCATGACCCGGCGGCTGAACACCATCAATGACGGCACAAAGTCCGAAACAAAAATGGTCTTGAGGTCGACCCCCGATCGTTGCAAAAACTGAAGCGTTGCCACGACACGCGAGAACGCAGGCTTATAGTGGCCGCTTTTATGTTCGATATAAACGATCCTGCCATTGACGACAGACATCATGCCGGCATCGATGACCGGCCTTGCGGCCAAGGTGGTGGAATGATGTAGCACGCCTATTTCATGGCGATGCACATACAAGGTGATTTTGTGATTGGCATCGAAAGCCAGTACATAGGCGAACCGCTGCAACGGGTCGAACCAGGTGTCACTCGATGTCACGCCGTTGGCCATCGGATTCAACACCTGGCCATCGCGCCATATTTTCCCCCACTTCAGCTCAACGGCGTGTTCGCCACGCTGCTCCTGCGCCAGGTGGGTCACCTGCGCGCGTCCCCACTCGCGGAAGTACTCTTTATCCACGCTCGCATACAGCGCGGAACGGACAACACGGTCCCGCACAGCCGTCCAACCGTTTCCAGGCATAGTCTTCTCTCCTTAAAGTTCAAGCAAAACCCAATGACGCCAACTTTTACCGCACTGCTATCCAAGCCGCAGGATGCGTGCAGCACTCAATACGCACTGTCGCTCGCCTGCGGTCGCTGCGACCCCGCCCAACCAGCTGCTCAGCCCTAGCCGGGCGCTATCGTTCAGGCGCACTGCTGATGTTTGCGTGGGGGCTAGCCGTAGCAGCACGTCCCATTCCATGCCGGCGCCCACGTAGTCATTGACCAATCGCATAGCGCCGTTGATCAACGGCGTACCCGGCAATAAGCGTCGCCAATCCCCCAATGACAAGGGCCCCAGCACAAGGCGAATACTGTGCTGCACATTCCAGCTGCGCTTGCCCAGTAACGAAGCCATGCCCAGCTGGGCGCCAGCACACTGTTTACTCAACTGCAGGTGCGCATCGGGCCCCAGGGCTGTCCAGCGCCCCTGCCACTGGCGCACCTCGACCGTTACGCCCAGGTAGTCACGCAGCAGGGCCACCAACCCGCCGGCGCTGCGCCGCTGGTCGACGTAGAGGCTCGCGTAATAGGCTTCGCTGCGCGGCGAAAAGGCCTGTACATAGTCGGCAAAGCGGTTGTCTTGCGGCCGGTCTGCCGACACCACCGGACGCGCTGTCGCCCAGGCCCGGTACAACAGGGTGAGCAAGCGGTGATGGAAGATGTCGATGAAGTGCGTCAGCACGTAATCGTCGTGGTTGGTCTGGCGCGACACCACCTCTTCGCTGAAGGCCAACGGCATGGGGCCATTGACCCCGGTCATACCGAAAAACGTCACCGCCAGTCGCGGGGCGTGGCCTTCACGTAACTCCAGGTTGCGCAACATGCCGGGCTCGAACGCCATCGACACCGCCTGGGTCAGGCGAAGCGGGTCTTGCGCCAGCCGGCGCGCGGTGCCCAGGCGCGGGCAATCCGGGTGCAGTGCCTCGATACAACGCAAGGCACTGAAAAAATCGAAGCGCCAGGCCTGGTGCTGCAACTGCTCCCAGCGGTTCAGGTCGACAGGCACTGCCCACCTCGCACGGGCCAGCGCTTGATAAAGCCCCGGTCCTTGGAATACAGCTCCGTCTGGGTGAAGGTGTTCAGGCCAACATAGCGGGCAAAGAACCCCTCCAATACCGACCCCAGGGCAAAGGCTCCTATACCTTCGCAGGCCGCATCATCAAGGGTCAGCTGCACCAGCAGGCCGCGGCCATGCACCACCGGCCCAGCGCCGGGCAGTCGCCGCGTGAGCACCTGGGTGCGCACTGAAACCACACTGGCACACAGGCGCTGCAAGACTGCATCGTCCCCGGGCACATGCAACGCCAGCAGCTTGCGCAAGGCCGTTGCGCCCTGCTGGCCATCTTCGCTGCACAGCGGCAGGTAATTGCGCGACAGGTGCTGGATCGCTTGCCATTGGCGCTCGCCCGACGCCAGGTTGGGCCAGGGACGCGAGGGGCCTGCGATGCAACGTATGGCCAGTACCGGTGCGCTCACGTCCAGGACAAAATCGGTGGTGCCCTTGCCAAGCGGCATGAAGCGCGGCAAGTCACGATTGGAGCACAGCACTTCGGCTGCCAACTGGTGCAATTCGCCCTGTACCGGTGGATTGCCGGCCTCGACCAGGGAAATCGACACATCGCTGCCTATGTAGGGCGCATGGGCCGCACTCACGGCAGGCCTGACCCGGCTGGGCGTACGGCGCATCTGGAAGTAGCCTGGACGCGCGCCCAGCTCCGCTTCGCTTCGAGGGCAATACAGCGGCAGGTAGCGATGGGTTTCATGGCTGCCCATCCGATAGCCATGCACTTGCAGCACCTGGTGGATTTCATGGGCCTGCGGATTGGCAGGCTCGACAATCAGGGCAATGTCCTGGGTGTGCTGCACCAGGTTGATGCGTTCGGTGCGCTTGCTGAACAGGTTGTGTACCGGTACACAAAACAGCGCAAGCAGTGAATCGACCCGCCCGGGCGGCAGGGGCTGAGTCAACGGTCCCAGTAACAACACCAGCTCCAGGCAATCGCCGGCATGGCGACGCACGGCGGGCTCAAGGCCGCCCAGGTCGATAAAGCGCTGGCCTTTTGGAAACGCCAGGAACCGCTTCAATACAGCGGTATCGGCATAGCCGGCCGCAGTGGCAGGTAGCGGGTTGCCCGCGGCAGGGTCCAGGGCAGCGTCGCTGACCTGGTTCGCCGGGATGATTTCACACCAGTCCGGGTGCTCGCCGGCGGGCCTGGCAAGCATCACCTGGGTGTGCGAAAGCAAGGCTTCATGCAGCGCCAGGGCCGATGAGCCGTTACCACCGATGTACAAGCGCAAGCGGGTCAGCGCCAATTGATCGAACGGCAGCCCTGCCTGGGTGCGCAAGCGTAGGCGCAACGCCGAATGCGCTGCGCCCCGGTAGGCTGTGGGCAATGCCGGCAGCAAGCTGGCATTGGCCAGGTAGTCGGCTGACTCGAGGTGTAATGGCCACAAGGTCACTGGCGCGGTGGTGCGCCATTCACAACGGGTACTTCGCCCCTCGATGACAACGTTGCCACTCAAGGCACTGCCGGCAGGGACTTCAAAGCCCGTGGCGAGGCTGCCCTGGTGCAGGTCCGGGGTCAGTTGCACGACCGCCTGGGATGCAAGGGGCGCCAAGGCCTGAGGCTGTACCTGCTGCAGCAGGTTCTCGGTAAATTGCGGGAATTCGGACTCCATCTGCAACTGGATGCGCGCCGTCAGAAAGCCCAACCCTTCAAGCAGGCGTTCGATAAACGGATCGCCAATGCTGTGTGAGTCCAGCCCCAGATGGCCAGCCACATTGGGATAGGCCTGGGCGAACTCGTCAGCGCCTTCGCGCAAGAACTGCAGTTCGCGCTCGTACAAGCGCAACAGGCGCTCATCCATGGGGCGCGTGCGCCTCAGGGCCGGCGAGGCGCACTTCACCGCTCTCGGTGTTCCAGGCTGATCGGAACACGAACGGATAGACACCGGCTACATCACGCAACTGGCCCTGGATGGAGAATTCTATCTGCGGCGCCGAGGCACAGCTGCGGCTGAGCCGGGTGATCTGCAGGCTGTGGCGCAAAATGCGCGGTTCAAAGGTGACGATGGCATGGCGTATACGCTTTTCCAACACACTGGGCTCCAGGCTGGAGACCGTTTTGCCGGCGATGTTGCCAATGCCATAGTTGAGTACCGAGCGCGCCACGTACGGGGGGATTTCACGCCCCGGCGACTGGTACAGGCCCGAGGCATTGAACAGCATGCTCAAATCGATGCGCAATTTGTCGAGCACGCCGTGCTTGCTCGACCTACCGATAGCATGAACCACTGGCCTGCCATCGACACTCAAACGTTCCAGCAAGGTAGAGGTAAAACTATTCATGACGTCTGCCTTCTCTGCCGGTAGACCCAGGCATGCACCCAGGTACTTGCCTGGCAAGCACCTGGGTCTGTTTCTATGTAGCGAGGGCGCGCTTAGGCTTTATTGAACAGGTGGTACTCCTTCGTGACCGCGCCCTTGTCGATATCACCATCGAAATGGTTGTACGTATATTTAATCGAGATGAAGTTAAGGCTGATGTGCTCTTGCGGACGTGTGTTAGTTGCGCATTGAGTCGAGAACGAGCTGACAATTGGTTTTTCCAGCTCGATGGTCAACAGGCGCTGGCCGTCTTTGCCGCTACCCGCTGCATGCGTAACCACGATGGTCGCCTTGGTGAAGGCTACGCCGACACAGGCCTGGATGAAGAACTCAGGGGAGGTCCTGTCCGCCCCCTTGGTCAGCATGAATTCGGAGACACTGGTATGACTGCCATCACGGTCCGCGCCTTGGACTTGAATAGGTCGCGCTGCACTCAACGAGTACGACGAGAACTCAATCCAATCCGTGTAGTCCTTGACAGTGACAGTACCTTTGATTTCTTTTTCAAATTTAACGTAGATCACGTGTGAACTCCTATCAATATGTACAGCAGAAAAGAACCGATATGAAAGTGTTGCTTCTAGGGATTAACCCTTGATAGAAGGCAACTTCGATACCAATCGAAGCGATACGGTCAACCCTTCGAGTTGGTAGTGCGGACGCAAGAAAAACTTGGCCCGGTAAAAACCTGGCGCGGCCGGATCTTCTTCAATCGTCACCTCTGCCGCGGCCAGAGGTTTGCGGGCTTTGTCGCTGTCCGACGCGGTGGCCGGGTTCATCTCGACGTAATGGTTGATCCAGCTGTTGAGCCATTTCTCCAGGTCGGCACGCTCTTTGAATGACCCCACCTTGTCGCGCACGATGCACTTCAGGTAATGGGCGAAACGGCACGTGGCGAACAGGTACGGCAGGCGCGCGGCCAGCAGGGCGTTGGCCGTGGCATCCGGGTCGGCATAGGTTTGCGGGCTGTGCAACGACTGGGCACCGATAAACGCCGCGACCGCGGAATTCTTGCAATGCACCAGCGGCATGAAGCCGTTGTTGGCAAGTTCCAGCTCACGTCGATCGCTGATGGCGATCTCCGTGGGGCAGGTGGAGTCGACGCCACCGTCTTCGCTCGGGTAGGTATGCACCGGCAGGCCACTGATGGCCCCACCCGACTCGATGCCGCGAATCTGCGAGCACCAGCCGTACTCCTTGAACGAGCGGTTGACATTCAGGCCCATCGCATACGCCGCATTGACCCACAAGTAGTTCTCGGAATCGCCCTGGGTGAGCTCCTCGAAATTGAATTCTTCGACCGGCGCGGTTTTCGCGCCGTACGGGATACGGCCCATGAAGCGCGGCAGGGTCAAACCGACGTAGCGCGAATCTTCAGCGTTGCGCAGGTTGCGCCAGGCCGCATGCTCCGGCGTCTGGAACAGCTTGCCCAGCTCGCGCGGGTTGGCCAGCTCACGCCACGAGTCCATCAGCAGGGCGCCCGGGGCCGTACCGCTGATCAAGGGCGCATGGGCGGCGGCCGCAATCTTCGCCAGCGAAGCCAGCAGCTCGACATCGGGCGGGCTGTTGTCGAAGTAGTAGTCGGCAATCATCATGCCGTAGGGCTCGCC
>RCUI01000405.1_pt1 | contig 15479 bp, 10 predicted proteins | sample 2166121 | NCBI WGS metagenome assembly RCUI01 (sample SAMN09932700, study PRJNA488358) | compost metagenome | feature: garden; material: soil; isolation source: compost soil in succinic acid-enriched culture | place: Germany: Experimental Botanical Garden Goettingen | collected 2016-01-27
TCGGCCGGGATACGCTTGACCGCCTTGCTCATCAGCTGGACCATCTCGGCAGTGTCCGGCACCCGTGGCGAGTGGATGTCGTAGACGCCCGGGCCAATGTCGTTGGGGTAGTCGAAGGCTTCGAAGGCGTCCAGCAGTTCCATGTCCGAGCGCGAGGTCTCGATGGTGATGACGTCGGCGTCCATGGCAGCGATCGCTTCGATCACATCGTTGAACTCGCTGTAGCACATGTGGGTGTGGATCTGGGTTTCATCGCGCACACCGCTGGAGCACAGGCGGAACGCTTCCACCGCCCAGTCCAGGTACGCCTGCCATTGCGCACGGCGCAGCGGCAGGCCCTCACGGAATGCGGCTTCGTCGATCTGCACGATCTTGATGCCAGCGGCTTCCAGGTCCTGCACTTCGTCACGGATGGCCAGGGCCAGTTGCTCGGCCTGAACCTTGCGCGACACGTCTTCACGCGGGAACGACCACATCAGCATGGTGACCGGGCCGGTCAGCATGCCTTTCATGACCTTGCTGGTCAGGCGCTGGGCGTATTCGATCCAGGCCACGGTCATGGCCTGCGGGCGGTTGAGGTCGCCATAGATGATCGCCGGTTTCACGCAACGCGAACCGTAGCTCTGGACCCAGCCGTAACGGGTGAAGGCGTAACCGTCCAGTTGCTCGGCAAAGTACTCGACCATGTCGTTGCGCTCGGCTTCACCGTGCACCAGCACATCCAGGCCCAGGCGCTCCTGCACCTGCACGGCATGGCGGATCTCGCTGTGCATGGCGTCGGTGTAGTCGTTGGCCGAGAGTTTGCCCTGCTTGTAGGCTTGACGCGCCAGGCGGATCGCCGAGGTCTGCGGGAAAGAACCGATGGTGGTGGTCGGGAACGCCGGCAGTTGCAGGCGCTGACGCTGGGCTTCGATACGCTGGGCGAAGGCCGACTGGCGCTGGCTGTCGGCAGCGGTCACGGCGGCCAGGCGGGCCTGAACCTGCGGCTTGTGAATGCGTGGTGATTCGGCACGGCGCTTCTGTACGGCACGGCTGTTGCTCAGGGCGTTCTGCACGGCAGGCAGGTGCGGATTGTCCAGGGCCTTGGCCAGCACGGCGATTTCCTCGCACTTCTGCACGGCAAAGGCCAGCCAGCTTTTCAGTTCGGCATCGAGCTTGTCTTCCCGGCCGAGGTCCACCGGGCTGTGCAGCAGCGAACAGGAGCCGGCCACCCAGAGGTTGGCACCAAAGCGTTGCTGGGCTTGTTGCAGCTGCTCCAGCGCCTTGTCCAGGTCACAGCGCCAGACGTTGCGGCCGTTGACCACACCCAAGGACAGCACTTTATAGGTAGGCAGGCGATCGAGTACCGCCGGCAGTTGTTCCGGTGCGCGCACCAGGTCGATATGCAGGCCATCCACCGGCAGGCCGACGGCCAGGCCGAGGTTGTCTTCCAGGCCGCTGAAGTAGGTGGCGACCAGCTTCTTCAGGGGCGAGTACTGCAGGATGTGGTAAGCACGTTCGAAGGCGTTCTTCCATTCCTGCGGCAGGTCAAGGCCGAGGATCGGCTCGTCGATCTGCACCCACTCCACGCCCTGGCGCGACAGGCGGCTGAGGATTTCGCCGTACACCGGCAGCAGCCGCTCAAGCAGGTCGAGCTTGTCGAACTCGCCGCCCTTGGCCTTGCCCAGCCACAGGTAGGTCAGCGGGCCGATCAGCACCGGCTTGACCGCGTGGCCGAGGGCCTGGGCTTCGGCCACTTCATCGAACAGCTGTTCCCAACTGAGCAAAAAGCGCTGGTCGGCGCTGAATTCCGGGACCAGGTAGTGATAGTTGGTGTCGAACCACTTGGTCAGCTCTTGCGCATATTGCGTCTGGCCGTGGCTACCGCCGCAGCAGGTGCTGGCGCCACGAGCCATGGCGAACAGGGTGTCGAGGGTCGGCAGGCCATTGTCGCCCCTGACCTGGGCGAAGCGCTCGGGGATCGCCCCGAAGGTCAGCGAGTGGGTCAGGACCTGGTCGTACCAGGCAAAATCGCCGACCGGCAGCAGTTCGATACCGGCGTCTTTCTGCAGCTGCCAGTGGCGGGCGCGCAGTTCGCGGCCAACAGCCTCGAGACCTGCCTGATCGAGATCGCCTTTCCAGTAGGCTTCTTGCGCTTTTTTCAGTTCGCGGTCAGCGCCGATGCGCGGGAAACCAAGGTTGTGGGCCAATGCCATGAGAAAACGTCCTCCCTGTAAAAGATGACGCTATTGTCGACAGCCAGACCAACATGAGACAAACTCAATAAATTCGTGTTCATCTCAAAGTTTACTCATGGAGCCCCTCGGTGCTGGAAATTCGTCACCTGAAAACCCTGCACGCCCTGCGCGAAGCCGACAGCCTGGTCGAGGCCGCCGAACGCCTGCACCTGACCCAGTCGGCGCTGTCCCATCAGTTCAAGGAGCTGGAAGAGCGCCTGGGCATGCCGCTGTTCATGCGCAAGACCAAGCCGCTGCGCTTCACCAGCGCCGGCCTGCGCCTGCTGCAGCTGGCCGATGCCACCCTGCCGCTGCTGCGCGGCGCCGAGCGCGACATCGCCCGCCTGGCCGGTGGCACCGCCGGGCGCCTGCACATGGCCATTGAATGCCACAGCTGCTTCCAGTGGCTGATGCCGACCATCGACCAGTTCCGCGATGCCTGGCCGGAGGTCGAGCTGGACCTGGCCTCGGGTTTTGCCTTCGCCCCGCTGCCAGCCCTGGCCCGTGGCGATCTGGACCTGGTGGTGACCTCCGACCCGCTGGAGCTCAGCGGCATTACCTACGTGCCGCTGTTCACCTACGAAGCCATGCTCGCCGTGGCCAACCAGCACCCGCTGGCGCACAAGCCGTACATGGTGCCGGAAGACCTGGCCACGGAAACCCTGATCACCTACCCGGTGGAGCGCGACCGCCTGGACATCTTCACCCGCTTCCTGGAGCCGGCCGACGTCGAGCCGGCGCAGGTGCGCACAGCCGAGCTGACGGTGATGATGATGCAACTGGTGGCCAGCGGCCGCGGGGTCTGCGGCATGCCGCACTGGGCCCTGCACGAGTACAGCTCGCGCGGTTACGTGAAGGCCAAGCGCCTGGGTGAGAAAGGCCTGTTTGCCACGCTGTACGCGGCGGTGCGCAGCGACATGCTCGATGCGCCATACATGCGCGACTTCCTGCTGACCGCCAAGGATACGTCCTTCTCCACCCTCGACGGCGTCAGCGCGGTACGTTGAGCCTTATACGGTCCGGCGCTGCTCCTGCACCAGGCGCAGCGCCAGGCCGGCCAGGACGAAGCCCATCACGTAGCGCTGCAGCATCAGCCACAGCGGGTAACGCACGAACCAACCGGCAATGCCGGCGGCGAACAGGGCAATCAGCAGGTTGACCGAGAAGCTCACGGCGATCTGGGTCAGGCCCAGGGCCAGGCTCTGCGCCAGCACCGAACCGTTTTCCGGCGAGATGAACTGTGGCAGCACCGAAAGGTAGAACACCGCCACCTTGGGGTTCAGCACGCTGGTCAGAAAGCCCATCAGCACCAGCTTGCGCGGGGAATCCGGGGCCAGTTCACGGGGCTCGAACGGCGAGCGGGCACCGGGCTTGACTGCCTGCCAGGCCAGCCACATCAAGTAGCCGGCACCGGCCCACTTGAGCAGGTCGTAGGCCAGCGGCACGGCCATGAACAAGGCGGTCAGGCCAATGGCTGCGGCGCTCATGTGCACCAGAAAGCCGCCCACCACGCCGAGCAACGAGGTTACCCCGGCCGTGCGGCCCTGGCAGATCGAACGGGAAATCAAATAAATCATGTTCGGCCCCGGGGTCAGGACCATCAGCAGCGCGGCGCCGATAAACAGCAGCCATTCATGGGTGGGGATCATCGGCATTCCTTTGCAAGTGAGATCAGGCAGGGGTTGTAGTTAACTGCCGGTACAGGGGCAGAATCAAGTCCCGTGTGAGCGGAGCCAGCTCAAGGGTCAGTTGCTTGCGTGCCGAGATCCACACCACTTCTTCGATTTCTGCGGCGGGCTCGACCGGCATGGCGGTGTGCACCTTGAAAATCTCGGCCTGGACTACAAAACCCGGCTCGTTGGCGGCCGGGGCACTGAACTGGCCCAGATACTCGGCGTCGTGCGGCTCGATCGCCAGGCCCAGTTCTTCGAACAGCTCGCGGGCCAGGGCATTGACCGGCTGCTCGTCGGCCTCGATCTTGCCGCCAGGCTGCATGAACGCCTGGGTACCGCGCTTGCGCACCAGCAGGGTACGGCCTTGCGGGTCAAGCAGGAGGGCAGCGGCGATGCGGATGGTTTTGCTCATGGGACGCTCGTGAACGGGAAAGCGCGCAAGGATCACATGTTGGCGGGGGCCTTTCAATGGTGGAGCGGGCTTGCCCCGCGATCAGGCTGGCCTGTGCGATTGCATCGCGGGGCAAGCCCGCTCCCACACACCGGTCTGACGAACGCCCCTTGCAACCCCGCACCATTGGCCGCATAAACAGCCCATGAACCTCCCCGCCCTCAAGCACCCGGAACTGGACGCCTTCCACCCCGCGGTCCGCACCTGGTTCCAGCGCCAGTTCCCAACGGTAACCGCCGCCCAGGCCCGGGCCTGGCCGTTGATTCGCAGCGGGCAATCCTTGCTGGTCGCCGCACCCACCGGTTCAGGCAAAACCCTGACCGCCTTCCTGGCGATCCTCGACGAGCTGTTCGAACAGGGCCTGGCCAGCGCAAACCTGCCGGACCAGACCCAGGTGCTCTACGTCTCGCCACTCAAGGCACTGTCCAACGATATCCAGATCAACCTGCAGGCGCCGCTGGCCGGGATCAACGCGGTGCTGGCCGAACAAGGCCTGGAGCCGCTGGAAATCCGTACGGCGGTACGCAGTGGCGACACCCCGCAAAAGGAACGCACGGCCATGCGCCGCCAGGCGCCGCATATCCTGGTCACCACCCCCGAATCGCTGTATGTGTTGCTCGGCTCGGCCTCCGGGCGCCAGGGCCTGACCAGCGTACACACGGTGATTGTCGATGAGATCCACGCCCTGGCCGGCAACAAGCGCGGCAGTCATCTGGCCCTGAGCCTGGAGCGCCTTGAAGCGCTGTGTGGCCGGACATTGCGGCGCATCGGCCTGTCGGCCACGCAACGACCGGTCGAGCGGGTGGCGCAATTTCTGGCAGGCAAGGCGCGCGAGTGCGCCATCGTCGATATCGGCCATGCCCGTCCCCGTGACCTGGGCCTGGAAGTACCGCCGGTGCCACTCGGGGCGGTGATGGCTACTGATGTCTGGGGCCTGGTTTACGACCGTCTGGCGGCCCTGGCCCGCGAGCATCGCACCACCCTGGTGTTCGTCAACACCCGGCGCCTGGCCGAACGCCTGACCCGCCATTTGAGCGAGCGCCTGGGCCGCGATGCCGTGGCTGCGCACCACGGCAGCATGGCCAAGGAATACCGCCTGGACGCCGAGCAACGGCTCAAGCGCGGTGAGCTGCAGGTGCTGGTGGCCACCGCCTCGCTGGAGCTGGGCATCGATATCGGTGAAGTCGAGCTGGTGTGCCAGATCGGCTCGCCCGGTTCGATTGCCGCGTTTTTGCAAAGGGTCGGGCGCTCCGGGCACCAGGTCGAGGGCACGCCCAAAGGCCGGCTGTTCCCGCTGTCGCGCGACGACCTGATCGAATGCGCGGCACTGCTCGATTGCGTACGCCGCGGCGAGCTGGACCGCTTGCAGGTACCGCAAGCTCCGCTGGACGTATTGGCGCAACAGATCGTCGCCGAGGTCAGCAACCAGGAGTGGCACGAGCAGGCGCTGTTCGACTGCCTGCGCCGGGCCATGCCCTACGCCGAGCTGGATCAAGACCATTACCAGGCGCTGTTGCGCATGCTTGGCGAAGGCTTCAATGGCCGCCTGGGCATCCGCAGCGCCTACCTGCACCGTGATGCAGTCAACGCCACCCTGCGCGGGCGGCGTGGCAGCCAGCTGACGGCCTTGACCAGCGGCGGCACCATCCCTGATAACGCCGACTACACCGTGGTGCTCGAACCCCAGAGCCTGAACATCGGCACCGTCAATGAAGACTTCGCGGTCGAAAGCATCGCCGGCGATATCTTCCAGCTGGGCAACGCCTCCTACCGCATCTTGCGCGTGGAAAGCGGCCGGGTGCGGGTCGAGGACGCCAAGGGCCTGCCGCCGAGCATCCCGTTCTGGCTCGGCGAAGCGCCGGGGCGCAGTGATGAGCTGTCAGCAGGCGTCGCGCGCCTGCAAGGCGAGATCGACCAGCGCCTGAGCGATAGCGATGGCCAGCTGCAACCGCTGCTCGACTGGCTCACGGCCGAACTGGGCCTGAGCCTGGGCTGCGCCGAACCATTGCTTGAGTACCTGGCCCACACCCGCCAGGTGCTCGGCGCCCTGCCCTCGCAGCAAACCCTGGTGATGGAGCGTTTTTTCGACGAGTCCGGCGGCACCCAACTGATCATCCATTCGCCGTTCGGCAGCCGCATCAACCGCGCCTGGGGCCTGGCCCTGCGCAAGCGTTTTTGCCGCACCTTCAACTTCGAACTGCAGGCTGCGGCCAGCGAAGACGCGATTGTCCTGTCGCTGTCGGCCAGCCACAGTTTTGCCCTGGAAGAGGTCTGGCGTTACCTGCACAGCAACAGCGCCGAGTCGATCCTGGTTCAGGCCCTGCTCGATGCGCCGCTGTTCGGTGTGCGCTGGCGCTGGAATGCCGGTACCGCACTGGCGCTGCCGCGTTTTGTCGGCGGGCGCAAGGTGGCGCCGCAGATCCAGCGGATGAAAAGCGAAGACCTGATTGCCGCGGTGTTCCCCGACCAGATCGCCTGCCTGGAAAACCTTGCCGGCGAGCGGCAGATACCCGACCACCCGCTGGTCGAGCAAACCCTCGACGACTGCCTGCACGAGGCCATGGACAGCGAAGGCTGGCTGGCGCTGCTGCGGCGTATCGAGCAAGGCCGGATCAAGCTGGTTGCCCGTGACCTGCCGGCACCTTCGCCGCTGGCCTCGGCCATTCTCAACGCACGGCCCTATACCTTCCTGGATGACGCACCGCTGGAAGAACGGCGTACCCAGGCCGTACTCAACCGCCGCTGGAATCAAGCGCAGAGCAGCGATGACCTGGGCGCGCTGGATCCGGAGGCAATCGCCGCGGTACAAGCCGAAGCCTGGCCAATGCCAACCCGTAGCGACGAAATGCATGAAGCCTTGATGAGCCTGGCCGGTATCAGCCAGGCCGAAGCCGAGGCCAATGACGGCTGGCAGGACTGGCTGGCGGCGCTGGGCAAGGAAGGCCGCGCCTGCCGTCTGCAACTGGCTGGGGGGCAAGCGTTGTGGCTGGCCCGCGAACGCCTGGTGCTGCTGCGCACCCTTTATCCGCAGGCGGCCGTCACGCCTGAGGTCGCCGCCCTGCCCGGCTTTGCTCAAGCCATGGACGCCGATGCGGCGCTGGTCGAGCTGCTGCGCGCGCGCCTGAGCGGTTTCGGCCCGCTGACCAGCGAGCAGATTGCCGCACCGCTGCAACTGTCGATCAGCGCCATCGAGCAGGCCCTGGCCCGCCTGGAAGGCGAAGGTTACGTGCTGCGCGGGTACTTCCAGCCGAGCCAGCAGCCGGGCCAGCAGGCACTGCAATGGTGCGAACGCCACCTGCTGGCGCGCATTCATCGTTACACCATCAAGCGCCTGCGCCGGGAAATCGAACCGGTCAGCCTGCAGGACTTCATGCGTTTTCTGTTCGACTGGCAGCACCTGTCGCCCGCCTCGCGCCTGCAAGGGCAGGCAGCGCTGAGTGCCGTGCTCGATCAGTTCGAAGGTTACCCGGCAGCTGCAGCAGCCTGGGAAAGCGACCTGCTGCCCACCCGGCTCAAGGACTACAGCCCGCGCTGGCTCGACGAAGCCTGCCGCGCCGGCAAATACGCCTGGGCGCGTCTGGCCCCGAGTGCCGCAGCCAGTACCCTGCGCAGCACGCCACTGGTGCTGCTGCCACGGGCTCGCCTGGGTTTGTGGCGGGCCCTGAGCCCGGCGCTGGACAGCAGTGAACTGAGCCTGCGTGCCCAGCGCGTGCACACCGTCTTGAGCGAGCACGGCGCCTTGTTCTTCGAAGAGCTGGTGCAAGACGCCCACCTGCTGCCCAGCGAACTGGAGAACGCCCTGCAGGAGCTGGTGGCCGCCGGCTTGATCAGCGCCGACAGCTTTGCCGGCCTGCGCGCCCTGATCACCCCGGCCAGCAAACGCCAGGGCCGTAGCCAGCGCCGCGGTCGCGGGCCGTTGTTCGGCGGCATGCAAGACGCCGGGCGCTGGGCCCTGCTGCGCAAGCCCAGTGCCAAGCGCGACGAAGACCTCGAACACATCGCCCGCACCTTGCTGCGCCGCTATGGCGTGATCTGCTGGCGCTTGCTTGAACGCGAAGCCGACTGGCTGCCCAGCTGGCGCGAACTGCTGCGCTGCTACCACCGCCTGGAAGCCCGTGGCGAAATCCGTGGCGGGCGCTTTATCAGTGGCCTGGCCGGCGAGCAGTTTGCCCTGCCCGAGGCCGTGGCGCTGCTACGTGAAGTGCGCCGGCGCCCGCTCGATGGCAGCCTGGTAGCAATCAGCGCCAGCGACCCGCTGAACCTGGTCGGCACCCTGCTGCCAGGCAACAAGGTCCCGGCGGTCAGCGGCAACCGCCTGCTCTATCTGGATGGTGCGTCGGTGGCGACGCTGATTGCCGGCAAGGTCCAGTTCAGTGGTGACGATGAATTGGCGGCGCAGGGCGAGTGGCGCGGTCGTTTGATCCGCGATCCTGCCCTGGTCACTTGACCTGCGGCGCAGCGAACCCGGCGAAACGCTTGTTGAAGCCAGCCACCCGGCCTTCGACCGTAGCCTTGCGCTGCTGGCCGGTATAGATCGGATGCGAAGCACTGGACACATCCAGAGCCACATAGGGGTAGATCTTGCCGTCACTATGGGTATGGCTGCGGTCAGTGTCGACGGTCGAGCCGATCAGGAAATACACATCTGCAGCGGTGTCGTGGAACAACACAGGACGGTAGTCGGGGTGAATGCCGGGTTTCATGGCCAAGCCTCTCGGGAAAATGAACGAAGACGAATTGATACTATATAACATACCAATAAATCGCAAATACAAATGATTTTCGATTCCAAGATGAAGCTTGCAGCCCTTGCGCGCTGCGGGCTGGCGCTTTAATCCCCAACCGGGATAAGGTCGGGGTTTGACCAGGCCCTGAGCCTGACCGCGCCATCGCAAGGAAACCGTATGAGCCTGTCACTTCTCAGCCGCTACGCCTTCTTCGCTGCCTGTGTGTTGTTCACCCTGGCCAGCCTGCCCTTTCTCCACCACGAATGGCTGTGGCCGTTCACCCTGGTGACCGCCGTGCTCAGCCTGATCGGCCTCGGCGACCTGCTGCAAAGCCGTCACGCGGTGCGCCGCAACTACCCGATCCTCGGCAACATCCGCTATCTGGTCGAAGGCATTCGCCCGGAAATCCGCCAGTACCTGCTGGAGGCTGACAGCGATGCCCTGCCGTTTTCCCGGGCGCAGCGCTCGCTGGTGTATGCGCGGGCCAAGAACGAAGCGTCGGACAAACCCTTCGGCACCCTGATCGACGTGTACCAGTCCGGTTTCGAGTTCATCGGCCACTCCATGCGCCCGGCGCCGCTCAGCGACCCGTCGAACTTTCGGGTAATCGTCGGTGGCCCGCAGTGCAAACAGCCGTACTCGGCTTCGGTATTCAACATCTCGGCCATGAGTTTCGGTTCGCTCAGCGCCAACGCCATCCGCGCCCTGAACCAGGGCGCCAAGCTCGGCAACTTCGCTCACGACACCGGTGAAGGCAGCATCAGCCCTTATCACCGCGAGCACGGTGGCGACCTGACCTGGGAGCTGGGCAGCGGCTACTTCGGCTGCCGCACCTCGGACGGGCGCTTCGACCCCGAGCGTTTCGCCGAACAGGCGCGCAACCCGCAGGTGCGGATGATCGAGATCAAGATGAGCCAGGGTGCCAAACCCGGCCACGGCGGCATCCTGCCCAAGCACAAGGTCACCCGCGAGATTGCCGAGACCCGCGGTATCCTGATGGGTGAAGACTGCATCTCGCCGTCACGTCACAGCGCCTTCTCCACCCCGATCGAGATGATGCAGTTCATCGCCCAGTTGCGTGAGCTGTCTGGCGGCAAGCCGGTAGGATTCAAGTTCTGCCTCGGTCACCCGTGGGAGTTCATGGGCATTGCCAAGGCCATGCTGGAAACCGGCATCCTGCCCGACTTCATTGTCGTCGACGGCAAGGAAGGTGGCACCGGCGCTGCGCCCGTGGAATTCACCGACCATATCGGCGTGCCGCTGCGCGAAGGCCTGCTGTTCGTGCACAACACCCTGGTGGGCCTGAACCTGCGCGACAAGATCAAGCTCGGCGCCAGCGGCAAGATCGTCAGCGCCTTCGACATTGCCAGCGTGCTGGCCATCGGCGCCGACTGGGCCAACTCGGCGCGCGGCTTCATGTTTGCCATCGGCTGCATCCAGTCGCAAAGCTGCCACACCAACAAATGCCCGACCGGCGTCGCCACTCAGGACCCGCTGCGCCAGCGCGCCCTGGTGGTGCCCGACAAGGCCGAGCGAGTATTCAACTTCCACCACAACACCCTCAAGGCCCTGGCCGAGATGCTTGCCGCCGCCGGCCTCGATCACCCCTCGCAGCTGGAAGCCAGGCACCTGGTGCGGCGCATCTCGGCCACCGAGATCAAGCTGTTCTCGCAGATGCATGTATTCCTCAAGCCGGGTGAATTGCTCAATGACGAGGTCAATGGCGAGTTCTACTCGCGGATGTGGCAGATGGCGCGGGCCGACAGTTTCGAACCGCTGGCCGCCTGACAGGTTCAATGGCCAGTCGTCTGCGACTCTGATCGCTCGGGCACTGCGAACAGCATTGCCCGGGTCTCTCCCGCCCTGATTTCCGCCAGCTTGGTCCAGTTACCGGGCAAGTGACGCTCCTTACCAGGGCCCGGAACGCCACCTACCCACCATACCCTGCCGGATTTCGGCGCTAACGCTTGAGGCATCTGTACGTACAAGTGCTCCGCCCGGGAAAAGAGCAATGTCGCACCACCATAGCTGGACCTCGAGGTGCCGGTACTATCGCCCTTCGCACCATTTTCATAGATCAACGGTACGCTACCGGTCCTGTTGTAGTACGCCACACTGAAGTACCAATACAGGCCATCGACAACTATCAAGTCTCCCTGCTGCCACTGTGCGTTGACCCCATCGACCACAACATCCAGGCGATTGACATACCAGCCTACGGCATCATTCAAGCTGTGCTGCTGGCTGTAGATACGCGCAATGCCGGTCACTTCCAGCGTCAGGCAAGCGGCGGCCAACAGCCAGGCCAAGCCACGATGACTGGCTGCAAGGCGATCCAGCGCCAATGCCAGCACAATCGGCAAACCGACAGCCGCGAACAACAGATAGCGTTCGACGAACAGCGGCATCGCGAATGAAATGCACCACACCAGCACAAGTGGAACATAACTGGACGCTACGATCAGAGCGTTCGGGCGCAAGGCCTGCCTATCCCTGCGCAGAATAAAAACCGAGGCAACGAGCAACACCATTGGCATCACCAGGAATATCGGCCGAGGATAAGCACTACCGTTATCGAGGGTGAAAAACTGCCACACGGCAGCAGGAAGCGTTTCAAGTGTCACCCGAGGAATCCAGGAGACTGCCGAAGTATGTCCCAACTGCCCCACCAGCGAGGGCAGCCAAGGCAGATAGGCGAGCGCGATTGCCACATTGCACAGCCACCACGGCCAGGCTCGAACAAGACGCCGTGTATCCTTCACACATAACAGATACAACCAATGCGCCGCGGCGCAGAGTACGGTGAAATAGTGGGTATACAGCCCGGCCACCATCAGCATTGCATAAAGCATCAGGAGAGGCTTTTGTGCCGGTCTGCTCACCCAGAGCAAAAGCACAAAGGTTGCTGCCAGTAACAACATGCCCAGCAACGAATACATCCGTACTTCCTGGCTGTAACGCACCGCGATGGGCAGCAGCGCCAGCAATGACCCGGCGATCAAGGCTGCTCGCAGGGAGGCCAGTCTGCGCGTTAGCCACATGCCCAGAGCCACCGTCAGCACGCCCGTGAACACACTAAGGCCACGAAGGGCCAACACGTCGCTGCCCAGCCAGTGCATCCAATAATGCAATAGCAGGTAGTACAACGGCGGATGAACGTCGCGAGCGGTGTGGAACAGGATCTGCGACGGTGACAAGGCACTCAGAGCCACGGAAAAAGCTTCGTCGTACCAGAGCACCGGTTGTGTTACCTGGTAAAGACGCACAGCGCTGCTCAGCAGCAATATGGCCAAGCAAGCCAGCGGCCATGCAACCTGAGTCCGCAGGCGCAGCGTCAGGCTCATCTGCTCTCCTTGAGCAAAGGCCTATGGGTGTGCTGCTCGGGTTTTCCGACAATACTTTTTATAACGTAGCGAGGACGATGCTTGGCCTCCATGTAAATACGGCCGATGTATTCCCCCAATATGCCGATGCCGATCAGTTGTACCCCACCGAGGAACAAAATCGCTGTCATCAACGACGGATATCCGGGCACATCGTTGCCGAACAGGATCTTGTCTACTACCAGGTAACCGGCGTACAGCAACGCCAATAAAGAAATGCACGCGCCGAGGTAACTCCACAGGCGCAAGGGCAAGGTGCTGAACGAGGTGATGCCGTCCAGCGCCAGGTTCCACAGGCGCCAGGCGTTGAACTTGCTGCGGCCCACTGCCCGCGCCGCGCGGTCGTATTCAACAATGGCAACATTGAACCCCGCCCACGACAGCACGCCTTTCATGAACAACTGCTGTTCGGGCAGGGTCTTGATCACGTCCACCACCTTGCGGTCCATCAAGCGGAAATCGCCGACGTTTTCTTCAATATGGGTATAGGCGATGCGATTGAGCAGGCGATAGAACAGCGAGGCGCTGCGGCGCTTGAGGTAGCCATCACTGGAGCGGTCCCGGCGTTTGGCCAGAACCACGTCGGCGCCGTTCTGCCATTCATCAATCAACTGCGCAACCACCGCCACCGGGTCCTGCAGGTCAACGTCCATGGGCACCACGGCGTCACCGCTGGCGTACTCCAGGCCGGCGAACAAGGCCGGCTCCTTGCCAAAGTTACGCGAGAAGTTGATCAACACCACGTCGCTGTCGGTCAGGGCGATGGAACGGGCGATCTCGGCCGTGCGATCACTGCTGCCATCGTTGATGAACACGATTTCGATGAGGTGGGCCTGCAGCGAGGGTTCCTGCCTCACCGCCTGGTAAAACCCCCTGACGGCCTGCTCTTCGTTGAACACCGGCACGATCAGCGAGACTTTCATGGCTCGGCCCTGCGAAACACCAACCACCTGGACAACAGGAAGCCACACGTCAGACTGATCAGGGAAAACGTCACCACCGTGATCATCCCGTGCAGCCGCCAGTGGTCGCCCATCCAGCCCACTGCCAGGCTGACCCCGCCCAGGCACAGCATGAACAGCAGGTAGCGGCCGAACGAAGGCGACACGGCGAAGGTGTAGAGGGCATTTACATAAAAGGAAAGACTTGCTGCAACGCAAAACGCCAGCAGATTACTGAGGGCCTGAGTTAAAGCGAACACTTCCCTGAGCACGAAAAAGAGCTGCCAATGGACCAGGGTATTGGCAATACCGATCACGGCATAGGTGGAAAACCCTTTCCATACGTTGGCCATTGCGCGTCGCGCCTCGATGGCTGTTGCGGCTGAACTCAAGCAGGCCACGTAACCCGTGGTTCGTCTACTAGCAAATCTGACAGGTACGGGTGATTTGCGATCAACGGTCTACGGCGCAAGGGGCGAATAGAGACATTCAGTAATAAGCCCCCTTTGCAATTACCCACGAATACCGCCACCCTGCCCCCCGCCCGACGTGCGGCGCGAGAGAATGCCGCCGTGCGCCTGTCACTACTTAACCAACTGTTCAAGAGCCCGCTGCCATGCTTAACGGACGCGACCCGCGCATCGATTTTTTTCGAGGCCTGGCGTTGATCTTCATTTTCTGGGATCACGTCCCCCACAACCCTTTAGGCCAGATCACCCTGCGTAACATCGGTTTCAGCGATGCTGCGGAGATTTTCGTCTTCCTCGCTGGCTACGCCGCGGTACTGGCTTACGGCAAAGTCCTGCAACGCGACGGCTACCTGATCGCCTGCGTGAAGATCCTGCGCCGTACCTGGGTGCTGTATGTCGTGCATATCTTCCTGCTGGCGATGTTGATGGGCATCGTGTTCTACGCCAACAGCCATGTGCAGACCCGCGACCTGGTGCAGGAGATGGGCCTTACCCACTTCATCACCAACCCTCAGCAAGCCCTGACGGACGAGTTGTTGCTGCGCTTCAAGCCCAACCTGATGGACCCGCTGCCGCTGTACATTGTGCTGCTGGCCGGTTTGCCGCTGGTGCTGCCGTTGCTGATGCGCATGCCCTGGGCGGTAGTGGGGGTATCGATGGCGGTGTATCTGATGGCCCCGGGGTTCGGCTGGAACCTGGCGAACTTCTCCGATGGCGTGTGGTATTTCAACCCGGTCACCTGGCAGTTCCTGTTCATCCTCGGTGGCGCAGCGGCGCTTTACGGGCAACAGGCACGGCCGCCACAAACCCGGCCGTTGCGGCGCCAACCGCTGTTTCTGGCGGCAGCCGCCTACTCGCTGGCGGCAGGCATCATTACCCTGTCCTGGCGCTGGCCAGAGCTTCACGATGCACTGATGCCGGCCAGTATCAACAATCTGCTGTACCCGATCAGCAAGACCGACCTGTCGCCGGTGCGCCTGTTGCACTTCCTGGCCCTGACCTACGTCACGGCCAAGCTGCTGCCGGGCAGCGGCTGGACGCAGAACTGGCTGGCGCAGCAAACCTGCCGCATGGGCCGCTACTCGCTTGAGGTGTTCTGCCTGGGGGTACTGCTTGCGCCCTTGGCGGACATGATCAATGCCATGGCCGGCGATGCCTTTGCCATGCAGATATTCACCGCACTGGTGGGTGTCGCCGTCATGGCCCTGCTCGGCGCCTGGCTGGATTTCAACAAACGCCTGAACCAGCCGATGCGTGCGGTTGCCACCTGAAAACCGCAATCGACATAGGGGCCGGCCTTGCTCAGGCCGTTCCTGAGTTCCAAGCGACTGTTGCGCCACCAGCGCGGCCGGGTCAAGAGATCGAGTTTGCAGGATAGGCGTATTCGACGGGATTGCAGATCAATCGCACCTGTTCAGATCTCGTCCGGATGACTCAGGTAGGCGCTATTGGTTTCCAGGACGTTGACGTGAAAGTCCATTGCCTGGGCGCCATGGGCGGCAATACAGGTGACCGGCCTGCTCCTCCAGGCTTTATTGCGGTAATAGCTGAGCGTTTGCTCGCGCAGAGCGAGGGGCTTGCCTGTGTCCAGGGAAATCAGACGGCTGAGAATCGCGCC
>RCUI01000406.1_pt1 | contig 15442 bp, 11 predicted proteins | sample 2166121 | NCBI WGS metagenome assembly RCUI01 (sample SAMN09932700, study PRJNA488358) | compost metagenome | feature: garden; material: soil; isolation source: compost soil in succinic acid-enriched culture | place: Germany: Experimental Botanical Garden Goettingen | collected 2016-01-27
AGTTGGCGAACATCTTCAGCATCCAGCGCAGCTGGAAGGGATCCGAGGTGGGGCGCACAGTGAAGGGGGCGTGTTTTTGCAGCAGCCATTTGGCCGCCTTGAGGGGAATGCCGGGGGCAGCCCAGGGGGAGGCATAACCCGGGGAGATCTGACCCGCATTGGCATGGCTGGTTTCAAGGGCCACCCCGTCGCGCCGCTCCAGCAGGGTCACCTTGTGACCGGCTTTGGCCAGATACCAGGCGCTGGTCACACCGACCACGCCACCACCGAGTACCACTATGTCCATCTTGTCTCTCCTTGACTGGGGCCTCCACCTTAATCAGCCGCCACAGGATATTCAACTGGTGTCGTTATCATTGGTGATTATCACCATTCACATTTTGTTAACTGGCTCTCAATGTTGTCATCTGCTCACTTTCTGGCATGAAATCTGGTCGATTCAGAGCCGTTCCAGGTGGAGCCGATGGTGCTCCGCCGTCGCCAGGATTGCCTGTTGCCGGGAGGTTGGCTGACCATCCCAGTTGGCATAGGGCAGGGCGAGGCGGGGGTGGCTGCCGAGCCTCTCCCGATGGCGCCATAAAAAGTGCCAGTAGAGGCTGTTGAACGGGCAACTGTCCGGCCCGCTGCGCTCCTTCACCTCGTAGTGGCACCCCTTGCAGTAGTGACCCATCCGCTCCAGGTAGGCGCCGCTGCTGGCGTAGGGCTTGCTGCCCATCAGACCGCCATCGGCAAACTGGCTCATGCCGCGGGTGTTGGGCAGCTCCACCCACTCGATGGCATCCACATAGATGCCGAGATACCAGGCATCCACCTCATCCGGATGGATCCCCGCCAGCAGGGCAAAGTTGCCGGTCACCATCAGCCGCTGGATATGGTGGGCATAGGCGTGATCAAGGGACTGCTGGATCGCGTGGCGCACGCAGGCCATCCGGGTCTGCCCGCTCCAGAAGAAACCGGGCAGGGGGCGCTCGGCCCCCAGGGCATTGACGCGACCATAGTCCGGCATCTTTTCCCAGTAGAGGGCGCGGACAAACTCGCGCCAGCCGAGGATCTGGCGAATGAAGCCCTCCACCTGTGCCAGGGTGATGGTGGCCTGATTGGCCTGCCAGTGGGATTCGGCGGCGCGGATCACCTCGAGGGGATGGAGCATCTTGCTGTTCATCGAAAACGACAGGCGGCTGTGGAACAGGCTCCAGCCCCGTTCGCTCAGGGCGTCCTGATAGCGGCCGAAGTGGGGCAGGCAGTGTGCAAGGAAGTGTTCAAGCAGCGCGCGGCTCTGGCGCCGGGAGACGGGCCAGGGCAGGGCGCTGGCATCCGCAGTGCCAATGGTGGCGACGCCGTGGCGGGTCAGCATGGCATCGATGTCGCTCACCTCGTTGGCAAAGGTGAGGGTTGCCGGTATGGGCTGGCGCTCCGGCAGTCTGGCGCGGTTCTCGCTGTCAAAGTTCCAGCGCCCGCCAAGGGGCTGGCCATTTTCATCAAGCAGCACCCTGTACTGGTTTCGCAGGGCACGGTAGAAGAACTCCATCCGGCTGTGGGTGTAGCGCCGCCAGCCATCCCGGGGGGTGAGAAAATGCTCGCTGTCCACCTCGGCGGTCGGGATGGGCAGGCCCGCTGCCCAGGTTTTCAACTGGCTGGCAAGGCGCCACTCGTCCGGGCTCTGCCAGGCAAAGCGTTCGGCTTGATGGTGGGCGATCTGGGCCGCCAGCAAGCTGGGCAGATCGGGCCAGGGGGCGCTCTCATCCAGAGTCAGGTAGCAGACCCGGTGGCCCGCCTTGGTGAGGGCGGAGGCGAAGGCGCGCATGGCGGCAAAGAAGGCCAGCACCTTCTGGCGATGGTGGCGGCAGTAGTCCGTCTCCTGGCGCAGCTCCGCCATCAGGTAGCAGACCGCGGGATCCGGCGTGCGAAACCAGCTGTGACCGGCGTTCAGTTGATCCCCGAGGATGAGGCGCAGTTCCATCAGGCGTGCTCCTTCTGACGGCGGCAGCGTTCGCTGCAGTAGCGCACCTCCTGCCAGCAGCGGGCCCACTTGCGCCGCCAGGCAAAAGGACGCAGGCAGACGGGGCAGACTTTCTCGGGTAGATGGGGTTTGAGGTGCATGTTCCGCCTCGTTCACTGGGTTGACCGAACTCTGCCTGCATAACGAAGCGCAACCAGGATGGGATCACAGTGGGACGGGAAAGCGGTCGTTCCGGCTTGCGAGGGGAGAGGCGCAATGAGAAGGCCCCGCACCTGTCGGTGCGGGGCCTTCTGTGACCGTTACTGGTTGCTGAACAGCTTGGTGCGGGGCGTGGACTGGGCGGTCAGGGTCATGCGGCCCGAGGTCTCCAGCCAGGTTCTGATCTTCTTGGCGTCGGCCACCCGCTCATCCGTGGTGTTGGCGTGAAGCAGCACCATGACCACGGGCTCATTGTTGACCCGGGTGTCCATCACCAGGCAGCGACCCGCCTCGCGGATGTAGCCGGTCTTGGAGACCATGATGGGCCAGCTCCCTTCCCGCACCAGGCGGTTGGAGTTGTGGTACTGCATCTGGCGTTTGCCGTTGCGCACCAGCCTGTGCTCTGTGGTGGAGTACTGACGGATCAGCGGGTAGCTGGAGGCGCTGGCCACCAGCTTGGCGAGATCGTGGGCGCTGGAGACGTTGCGCGGGTTGAGCCCTGTGCTGTCGGCGAAATGGGTGCTCCACATGCCGAGCATGCGGGCCTTGGCGTTCATCGCCTCGATAAAGGCGCGGCGACCGCCGGGGTAGTGTCTCGCCAGGGCCGAGGCGGCGCGGTTTTCCGACGACATCAGGGCGATGTGCAGCATGTCGGCGCGGCTGAGGCGAGAGCCTATGGCCAGGCGGGAACCTGTGCCCTTGATCCTGTCCACATCGTCCATGGTGACGGTGAGCATCTCGTTGAGGCGCTGGTTGCCATCCAGCACCACCAGTGCCGTCATCAGCTTGGTGATGGAGGCGATTGCCATCACCCGGTTGGCGTTGCGTTCAGCCAGGATCTCCCCGGTTCTGGGGTTGGCGACCACGAAGGCATCGGATCCCAGGGCGAGATTGGTGCGTGGTGCCATCAGGCTGTTGGTGGAGGAGGAGGTCGCAGAAAACGGGTTGGCATGGGCGCTTTCCATGCTGGCGGGAAGGAGGAAGGCGCCGAGCAGCAGGGGAAGAAAAGGACGAAGGTTCATGGTTTGGCTCTACTACGACTGACAGGGACATTTGGCTAAGTTATATGACGGTAATTGACGCTTCACAACGTCTGACGGCCCGATATTTCCATTTTATGGGATGGCTCACCTTGAAATAGCCGAATTCACGGCTATAACGCCCTCTCACGGGATTCATAATGAGCCATTCATGGCGCACACATTGGCCTGGTTCAGCCCGTCATGGGGCGCACTATATGCCCTTTCTGACCAATCATTGCTACTCTTTTTGCGCCTTCCGGGGTGGCATTGGACCGAAGGCACCATTAATCCTCTTTGCGTCGGGAAGATAGGCGCCGGCAGGGGCTGCTAGGGAGATGCCAGCCGACCCGGATCAGTGCAGCGCCATCCTCATCAGCGGCGAGGGGCTGCGCGCCACAAAATGGTGCCAGACATGGTCATAGAGCGCCTGTTGCCCGGGAAAACTCACCAGCGCCTTGGCCTCGGTGAGCGAACACCAGCGGTACTCGGTGTGCTCGTTGTTGAGGGTCACAGCCTGATGGGGTGGGCAATAGACCACGAACACAGGCACCACCATCACGGAATTCGTGGCCGCGTCGTAAAACTGCTCCAGATATTGGCCGTTATAGAGCTCGGTCACTTTGATGCCCGTCTCCTCGCCAAATTCGCGCACTATGGTCTGCCAGCCGGTTTCACCCGCCTCGACCGTGCCCGCCACATGGCACCAGAAGCCACCCTTGACCCGGTTCATCAGCAGTATCTTTATCTGGCCATCGATGTCCGATAGCGCCACTCCGGAGACGGCGTTGCAGCGAATGGGGATCATGCCTGTACCTTGTCGTCGTGAAATCACGGTTTGCATTATGGGGTTGTTCGGCGCCCCTTGCCCCATTTTCTGCGTCCCGCCCTGTCCCCGGTTAGCCCCCCATGATGCGGGCGGTCTGAATGGCCTGGATCAGGGCGGCGCGGTTGATGCGGGGGCGCTCGCTGTCGAGCAACTGCTGCCACAGGATGATGGCCTGGCGGTAGCGACCGTGCAGGAAGTGATCGGCGGCGAGCAGCATCAGGGCGCTCACTTCCCCCTTGTCCTGCTTGAGGGCGTCATCGAGCAGGCGTTGCGACTGCGGGGTGAGTCGCTGGCCCGCCTGGTAATAGAGAACTGTTGCCTGAGCGGCCAGGGTGGCAGCGCTGGTGCTTCCTTCCTGCAGGGCGAGGCGCTGGTAGGCGAGCAGAGCGTTGTCGTACTCGTCCCGATACAGATACAACTGGCCTAGCTCGGCCCAGGCCTCGAGATCGGCGGGGTTGCGCTGCAGCCGCTGGTGCAGGGCGCCGAGCGCCTTGTCCTGCAGATCCCGCGGGCTCAACCCTGCCAGGGGATCGGGGCGGGATTGATAGGCCTGCCACGCCTGGTAGCGGCCGCTGGCGGCATAAATGGTGGCCACAACGCCTAGCGCCACTATCCCGAGCAGCAGCAGGGCGCGCGCGTGCTGCCTGCTGCGGCCGGGGGCCTGGGTCAGCCGCTCGCGCAGGGCCAGCTCGGCGACGGGCGTGGCATTGGCATGGTGGGCGGCTGCCAGCTCCCGATAGAGGGGATCATGGGGGGAGAGACCTGCCTGCTCCCTTGCCATGATGCGCCGGTTCAGCTCGGCCCTGGGATCCTGGGCCAGGTTCCCTTGCTCCTTATCGCCAATCAGCGGCATGCGAATCTGCTGTTTGCGCTGCAGGCTGGCGCGCAGGCGAGCAAGCGCCAGCCCCAGCAGCAGGATGGGCCCTCCCCACAGCAGCGCTGTGCTGCCCTTGAAGGGGGGATCGTAGCGCACGAAATCACCAAAGCGCTCCGTCATGCGGGCGATCACCTGTTCATCGCTCTGCCCCTCGTCTACCCAGCGGTAGACCTCGAGGCGCAGATCCCGGGCTATGGGGGAGTTGGACTCCACCAGGTTCTGGTTCTGGCACTGGGGGCAACGCAGGGCACGGGCGAGATCCTGAGCCCTGGCTTGCAACTCGGGGTGCTGGAACTGGTAGGTATCGACCCCGCTGGCCGTGGCCGCCGGGCTCAGTGCGATGATCAGCGTGATGGCCATCAGCAACGGGTTGATGAGGGGGCGGATCTTCATGGCTGCCCCTCCGCCTGTGGGGTGGGCAGGGCACGGGCCCTGGCAAGCAGGGGGGCAAACTGGCGCTGCCAGACCTCCTTGGTGAGCTCCCCCGTGTGGCGGCTGAGCAGGGTGCCATCGGCGGCAAAGAGATAGGTCTCCGGCGTACCGTAGACACCGAGCTCCAGCGCCAGCTTGCCGTTCGGGTCTGCCAGCACGGCTTTATAGGGGTTGCCCGCCTGGATAAGCCAGGCGCGGGCCGCGTCCCCCTTGTCCCGATAGTTGAGACCGTAGAGGGGCACTGTCTTGGCCAGCTCGGCCAGCAGAGGATGCTCGGCGCGGCAGCTCGGGCACCAGCTGGCCCAGACGTTGAGCACGAAGGGCTCACCTTTTAGCTCAGCGGTATCAATAATCCCCCCATCCAGCAGGTTTTCGCTCTGCCAGGTCGGCAGGGTGCGCCCCAGGGTCGCCTCGTCCTGGCGGTAAGGATCCTTGCCAAGGCCGAGCCAGAGCAGGGCGCCTAGGCCCAGAGTGACTATCAGGGGGAGGAAGAGACGCAGGCGCGGGCTCATGGCGCCTCCTTGGGGAGCAAGCCCGCGACTTGATGTGCAGCGGTCTGCGGTTGGGCTGCCAGCAATGGCTTGCGCCCCAGCAGACGCAGGGCGCCGCCCGCCATCATCAAGATGCCGCCCAGCCAGATCCAGCGCACCAGCGGCTTGTGGTGCAGGCGCATGGCGTAGGCCCCGGGCCCCATCTTCTCGCCGAGCACCACGTAGAGATCCCCAAACAGGCCCCCCTTGATGCCGGGTTCGTTCATGTTCATGGTGCGCACACTGTAGTGGCGCCGCTCCGGGGTGAGCCTGGCCACCTCCCGGCCATCCTTGTGCACGCTGACAGTGATGCGCTCGGCCGTGTAGTTGGGGCCGATCAGCGGCTCGCTCCCCTCATAACGAAACTCATGGGCGCCGAGGCGATAGGGTTTATCGGCGGCGAGCACTGTGCCCCCCTCCTGGCTGTGGTGGCTCACCTGAGCGATGCCGAGAGCGCAGACCGCCACCCCGAGGTGGGCCAGCAGGCTGCCGAGCCGGTTGGCACTCAGGTCGCGAGTCTTGAATGAGACATTGAGCAGCAGGCTCGCGATGAGCCAGAGGCTTATCATATTGGCGGTCAGGCTGCTCCAGCCCAGGGTTCCCTGTTCGCGATAACCTAGGCTGAGCAGGCCGCCCCCCAGCATGCCCAGCAGCAGTGGCAACAAGGTCTTGATGGGGGGGCTGGCCTTCAGTCCCTGCCAGCGCAGGCGCGGGATCTGGGTCATGAGCGCCATCAGCACCAGCGCCAGCGGCACGAAAACAGCGTTGAAATAGGGGGCGCCCACCGAGAGCGACCCCAGGTGCAGGGACTGGAACACCATGGGGTAGAAGGTGCCGAGCAGCACGCAGGCACAGGCCACGCTGAGCAGCAGTATGGCGGTGCCCAGCAGCCCCTCCTTTGACCAGAAGCCGAAGTGGGCGTAGGGGGCGCGGGTATCGGCCCGCAGGGCAAACAGGGTGAGTGCCGTGGTCAATAACAGGCCGAGCAGCAGCAAGAGGGTGAGGCCGCGATTGGGATCCACCGCGAAGGCGTGCACCGAGGTGAGCACCCCGGAGCGCACCACGAAGGTGCCGAGCAGGCTCAGGGCGAAGGTAAAGATGGAGAGCAGCAGTACGCCGTGGCCGTAGGCGCCGCGTTTCTCGCAGACGACGAGGGCATGCAAGAGGGCTGTGCCCATCAGCCAGGGCAGCAGGGAGGCATTCTCCACCGGATCCCAGAACCACCAACCGCCCCAGCCGAGCTCGTAATAGGCCCACCAGGAGCCGAGTACTATACCGGCGGTGAGAAACATCCAGGAGCCGAGCGCCCAGGGGCGGCTCCAGTGGGCCAGGGCGCCGTCCAGCCGGCCCGAGTGCAGCGCCGCCATGGCGAAGGCGAAGTTGACCGCAAAGCCGACGTAGCCGAGATAGAGCAGGGGGGGGTGAATGATGAGGCCGATATCCTGCAGCATGGGGTTGAGATCGCGCCCCTCAAGCGGCCCGGGGAACTGGCGGTCAAAGGGGCTGGAGAAGATCAGGGTATAGAGGGCAAATAGCCCTACGATAAGCCCCATGATGGCCAGCACTCGAGTGGTGATCAATGGATCGACCCGTTTCGAGCAGAGTCCGACCAGCGCCCCCCAGAGCGCCAGCGCAAACACGAAGAAGAGCATGGAGCCCTCGTGGCCTCCCCACACTGCCGCCAGCTTGAAGCCCATGGGCAGGGCGCTGTTGGCGTGCTGGGCCACATAGGTGAGGGTGAAGTCATCCCGGGCAAAGCAGCTGGCGAGCAGCCCCAGCGCCGCTCCGAGCAGGGCGGCATTGCTCAGCGCCAGCGGCTTGGCGCAGCGCAGCAGGGTCGGGGAGGCGAGGCGCAAGCCCAGCCAGGGCAAGGTGCCCTGCAGCAGGGAGAGTGCCGCCGCCAGCAGCAGTGAGAGATAGCCGAACTCCGCCAGCACACAACCTCCGGTTCCATCATGGGTTCATGTCATGCCCCAGCGTCCGCAGCAGGCGGGCGCTGGGGCATGACCAGAACATTCAAACATCCAGCAACAAACAAGCGCCAGTCGCCCAAGGGCGGCCGGCGCTTGTGACCTGTTTCTTATACAACCGTCATCTGACCGGCATAGAGCACGAAGTAGCGCAGCAGCAGTATCCCCACCAGGGTCAGGCTGCACACCATCACCAGATAGCCGTTTTTGGCTCGCAGGGGCGCCGGGGCCAACAGGGAGAGCAGCTGGGGCAACAGCATGCCGATCCCCACCACGCCGAGCCAGAACACCTGGGCCCAGAAGCCGCTGCCGATGGCGGCCCACATCGCCACCTCCTTCTGGCCGCCACCGAAGTAGAGACCGGTAAAGAAGCAGACCAGCAGCAGCACCTCTACCGCCAGCACGGGGCGCTCGAAGCTATGCACAAAGCTCACGCCCGGGCTGTGGTGGTGCTCCTTGAACAGGGTCACCGCCAGCAAGATGGTGGAGGCGATCCCTGAGCTGATGCCGGAGACCAGGAAGAGCACAGGCAGCACTGGGTTGTTCAAGAGCGGATAGGTCTTGAGCGCCGAGAGCAGAAAGCCGGTGTAGGCCCCCAGCAGCACGGCCAGCAGCAACAAGAGCGGTGCCAGTATCCGCTCGACGCGGGCCAACAGGGCGATCAGCCCATCCACAAAGGCGAACTTCTCTTTCAGCAACCGGCTGCGCACTGCCTCAATGTCGGCTCTGAACACCACCGCCAGCCAGGCGAACAGCACAGCCATATAGAGCTGGAACAGCATGACCCCCATGGACATCACAGAATCGAACTGGTAGTGGAACATCAGCTTCCAGAAGGTCCAGGGGCGGGCCAGGTGGAAGATGAGGATCAAGAGCCCCAGGATCACCGAGAGTGGCGCCAGCAGGGCGGTCGCCTTGATGATGCCGCTCTCGCTGCCGGCCCCCTTGCGGCGCAATAGCACAGAGAGGCTGGTGGCCCCGGCGGAGATGCCGAGCAGGAACAGGTAGATGGCGATGGGCCAGTCCCAGACAAGGGAAGGGAAGTGAAATGCGTCATGCCACATGGTCATTCCCTCCATCTGTTACGGCCGGGGTAGATGGCGATGGGGCAAATCCCCACACCAGCGAGGGGAAGTGAAATGCCGCTTGCATGGTCATGACGTTATCTCCCCTTTGGGCACGCGGTACATCTTGGGCGAGGTGCCGAGTGCCTGCTTGTAGCGATAGGTGGTCTCCTTCACCAGCCGTTTGGCGATGGGGCTGTCCGGGTCATCCAGATTGCCGAACACCAGCGCCTTGGTGGGGCAGGAGGCCACGCAGGCCGGCTCCTTGCCCGCCGCCAGGTTGGTCTTGCGGCAAAAGTCGCACTTGTCCGCCACCCGGGTGACCGGGTTGATGAAGCGCACCTGATAGGGGCAGGCGGCCAGACAGTACATGCAGCCGACGCACAAGTCCGGATCCACGTCGACGATGCCATCCTCCTTGCGGATATGGGAGGCGCCGGTCGGGCAGACGTGGACGCAGGGGGCGTTGTCGCAGTGCTGGCAGGATTTGCGAAAGAAGTGGTACTCGGCGTCAGGAAATTCACCGACGGGGCCGGAGCGGATGATCTCGAGGCGCGAGACCCCCTGTGGCACCTGATTCACTTCCCGGCAAGCATCCATGCAGGCGGTGCAGCCGATGCAGGCCGTTTCGTCATGGAGCATGCCAAAGCGGACCCCGTCTATGGTCTGGCTGTGGGCCAGAATGGCCGTGCTGGCGCGCACCGGCCCCGTCATCATGATAAGGGCCCCCGCGCTCATCCCCGCCATAAAGTCACGACGAGAGCAGCTCATGGTGCCTCCTTGCCCGCATTGACCTGCAGGCCGGCCGCCTTGGCTTGATGCTGCTTGCTGTGGCAATCGACGCAGATCTTGATGCGGGATTTTTCGGCTATGCCCACCATGGGCTCCTTGGCCGGGTGCAGCGCGTGACAGCTGGTGCAGCTGAGCTTGGTGGCGTGCACGTCGTGGGCCCAGAGCGCCTCGCGCAGGGGTTTGGGCTCGTGGCAGCTCATGCAGACCCCGTTCTGCTCGGCGATGGGATAGCCATCGTCACCTTGCTTCTCATTGAAGCTGTCGCTAAAGCGCATCACGTCCTTGACCCCTTCCCTGTGCTGGGGGGAGGGCTGGCCGTGGCAGTTGGTGCAGGTGACAGGTGCCAGGTTGTTGGGATTGGTCGCCTGGCCATGCTTGCCGTGCATGCCGTACGCCTGCTCCTTGTGGCAGTCGGTACAGGCCGCATCGGGATTGCGCAAAAACTCCACGTCGTGGGTAGCGGAGAGGGCCGCAGGTGCGCTCGCCGCATCGGCGGCCTGGCCCTGCAGGCTGGTCAGCAGCATGGCTGCCATCAGCATCAGTCGTAAGAAATCCATCGTTAAATCACCCATAGGAAGCCTCCATCCGATTGCGGGCCCGACTCGGCGGGCCCGCAAATCTCGTTACTGTGCGAGCCGTCCGGCCGCTTTGGCCTCGGCATCCCAGGCGGGGACTGTGGTCTTGAGGAACTGGGCCTTGTCGGCATTCATCTGTTTCATGTCCATGCCAAGGGCGGCCTGGGCCTTCTCCTTGCTGGAGATGTCAGGAATGGCGATCTCGTGGCTGATCCCCTTGGCGGCCAAGAGGCGTGCCAGCTTGGTGCGGGCATCGGCGGCCTTGTCCAGGGCGGTGCCCAGCATGCGCAGCGCCACTTCCGGGGCGTGCATCTGCACCCCGTGGGAGGCGATGGAGAAGTCCCAGCGCCATTGGGCGTGGCGGATGTCCTGCTGAATGTCCTTCATCTCGGCTTCGGTGGCGCCGGCATCCCAGGCCGCCTTGGCCTCGAAGTGGGCGTGCACCAGCTGCTTCTCGACCTTCAATTTGATCTCGGTCACCGCATCCTTGCGCTGCTTGACCACCCCCTGCAGCATCTCCTTGCTCTGGGTGTGGCAGTTGCGGCAGGTCTGCTCGAAGCGATCGAAGGGGTTGCCCACCTTGTGATCCGTGTAGACCTTGCCCTGCTCGTTCTGCACCTTGGGCATGTGGCAGTCGACGCAGGCGACGTTGTTCTGGCCGTGAATGCCGGCGCGCCAGGTCTCGTACTCGGGGTGCTGGGCTTTGAGCATGGGGGTCTTGGAGAGGGCATGGGTCCAGTCGGCGAAGCCGATTTCGTCGTAGTACTCTTCCATCTGCTCGACAGTGGTGCCCTTGTCCCAAGGGAATTTCACCGCCTTGGTGGGGCCATTGAAGTAGTACTCCACGTGGCACTGACCGCACACCTGGGACTGCTGATCGAAGCGCCCCTGCTCCTTGAACGGCTTGCCGATGGCGGTCATGGCGCGGTCGGCATAGGGGCGGGAGAGGTGCAGGGCAGGCTTGCCCTCCTTGAACTCCTTGGAGGCGGTGTCATGGCAGTCGGCGCAGCCTATGGTGTTGACTATTTCCGGCCCGCCTTTTGCCCACATCCCCTTGAAGTAGCCATCTTCACCTTTTTCATCGATGACGCGGGCCACGTCCGGGCCCTTGCAGCTCCAGCAGGCCATGGGCAGGGGGCCGTCTTCGGCTGTCTTGGGGGCGCCGGTGCGCAATGTTTCCCGCACGTCCGTCAGGGCATAGAAGTGGCCGCGCGGCTTGTTGTAATCCTTGGAGAAGGGGTAGCCGGCCCAGAGCACCACCATCTGCGGATCTTCCGCCAGGGCGTCGGTGCGCTCCCGGCTCTCGCTGGTGTTTTTCCAGCTGCTGAACTGATCGGCGTGATCCTTGGCGAACAGCTCGCTGCGCGCCTCTATCTTGCCCTCGGGGGCGGCCTCGTCTGCCTGTGCCAGCACGCTGGTGCCCAGCAGGGCAGTCAGCAGCAGGGCTGCCAGACCCGGCCGAAATGGCTTGTTATGTGAACCCACGGTCATCACTCCCAGATAAAATGTCCATGCCGAGCCTGACCGTTCCATCTTGGTGCGTGGACATCTGTGCCCATGGTCGATGGGCATGGCAGGCCGATTAATTGTTATGACTGCATAGAAAATGTTTTTTATGCATTTACTCGTGGAGATAATACCAAATGGGTAAAATGGATAATCATTTATCCCTGTGGGAGTTGCGCTAGATCAATTGGCATGGGGGGCTAATGCAAAAAGTGAGATCCAGGTTGAATTATTGAGCCCAATCGGGTGGTTACCCCCATCACCTCTCCATGATGATGCGCTGCGGCTGGCCATCGCCTCGGGGATGCAGGAGCGTGCCAAAGGGCGGGAGAGCAGGGGAATGGCCTCTGTGACCTGGGGTGTTGCCAAGCGAAAATGAATATTTATTCTTTATTTCTGTTGAGGGGGGATACCTTGCCTTCCCCTGGTGAAATAGTGGGGAAGCCTGTCGGGCGCGTTCAGGTCAGAAGCTGTCGCATGAATGGGTGCCAATAGGGTTATATTCTTAATTTCAGGCAGAAAATCGGACTTATATCCTGAGCTATTCCGTGAATTGCAGCTCTTTTTTGAATTTAATAGGAAGGTTTGCGGCATTTACTTTCGATATTTTCGAAAATGACGAAGGGATCTGTGTCCGTAGAGGCGGTAAAATAGCCGCCTGTCACGGTGACGTCCTGTACCCTTGTGGGTCTGGACTGTCTGTGTTTACCCGTTGGAGGATGTATGGCTGAGCTGCGAATAGAGAAACCGACTCTTGTTACCCAGGTGGAGGGTGCCGTGTTTGTAATGGATGCCGATGGCTCCTTGCACCCTGCCACCCTGGGGATGCAGCTGCTGCCGGGAATGCGCCTGCTCACCGAAGGGGACGGGCGTTTCGAGCTGGCCGATCCCGCGAAGACCCCAAACGCCGACCAGCCCGAGCTGGCGCAGACAGAACCGAACCTGGCCATGGATCCCGAGCTGGCCAGCTTGCAGGAGGCCATCCGTCAGGGGGCCGACCCGACCGAGCTGTTTGAGGAGACCGCGGCCGGTAACGCGGCAGCCGCCACGGGTGGCGGTGTGGTCGGCTCCAGCGCCGGCGGCTTCGTGGTGGTGGATCTCAACAGCGAATATACCCTGGCGGAGTCTGGCTTTGATACCGATCATCAGGGCGCCCAGCCAGGGGACGAGCTGCTCTATTCGGAAGATCAGGATCTCCTGGCGGCCATCACCATCACCGAGCCCCAGACCGACGACAACATCATCAACGCCGACGAGGCGACCGGCGTCATCATTCGCGGCTTTGTCGAGGATGTGGAGGTCGGCCAGACCGTCACCGTTACCCTGATAGACCAGGATGGTAACCGCCTCACCACCACCACAGTGGTGCTGCCGGGCTTCGTCTGGGAGGCCAACTTCGGTGATGTCACCGGCAAGCTGGTGGACGGCCCGCTCACCATAGTGGCCGATACCCAGGATGCCGCCGGCAACCGGGCCAGCGACACCGGTCAGACCCTGCTCGACACCATCACCACCATCACGCTGGATCTCAGTGACGAGAGCGACACCGGCGCCAGCCAGGTGGACGATCTGACCCGCGACACCACGCCGCTGCTGCAAGGCAAGGGAGAGCCCGGAGCCACCGTCACCCTGAGCCTCGGCGGAAACGTTCTGACCGTGCTCACCGTGGATGGCAACGGCAACTGGCAATACCAGATCCCCAGTGACATGGCCGATGGCGCCTATGATTTTCGCGTCGATTCGGTGGACATCGCCGGCAACAGAGCCAGCGACACTCTGACCGTTACCGTCGATACCCGGGCCGGTATCGACATCGACGATCTTGACACCCAGAGTCTGCTGGGCCAGGGCAACGTCACCCTGAGCGGCAGCACCACAGAGGTGGAAGCGGGCCAGCGGGTCACCATCAGCCTCATCGGCCAGAACGGCCAGACCCTTTACAGCGGCGCCGCCCTGGTGGGGAGCGACGGCCGCTGGCAGCTCAATGGCCTGGATCTCTCCGGCATTCAAGGCCCCTTCGAGGTGCGCGCCGAGGTGACGGATCTCGCGGGAAACCGGGTGATCGATGGCGCCCCCCTCATCGGCCAGAGCGATACCCTGACCCTGTCCGAGGCGGATCTGGCCAAGGGCCCGGTGAGCGCCACCGGCTCCCTGCACACGGGGGCGGGCCTGGATGGCAACCTGCAGGTGAGCTTCGGCGCCGATCAGAGCGCCCTCGAGCAGCTCGGCCTCACCAGCCAGGGCGCTGCCCTCAGCTACCAGATAAACGGCCAGACCCTGACTGCGAGCGCGGGGGGCGTCACCGTCTTCACCCTGACACTGGCCAATGACGGCAGCTATCGCATCCTCTGGCAGCAGAGCCTGGATCACGGCCAGGACAGCCAGAGCCTGCCGTTCTCCCTCGAATATCGCGACAGCGACGGGGATCTGGTGAGCGCCAATCTCACCGTCAAGCTGGTGGACAGCACGCCGCCGGACTTCACCATAGCCCCCATATCACTCACGGAAGACGGCTTCACCCAGCAGGGCGCCGTGGTGGGTCAGAGCGAGTTCGTGGTCGGCCACCAGGCCGATCCCCTGCTGGCGGACTCCCTTGCCTTTGCCGATCAGGCCGCGACGCTCACTCGCCTGAACGGCAGCGGGCTCAGCAGCGACGGCCATGTGCTCAGCTTCGAATTCACCGGCGATCGCCTGCTGACCGGCTATTACCAGGATGCCAACGGCAACCGGGTCGAGGTGCTGAAAGCCGAGCTGACAGCCAGCCAAAATGGCAGCGATATCGATGGCAAGGTCACCGTCTCCCTCAATGGTCCGCTGGATCATCAGGGCAGCGACCAGCTCTCCCTCGGCCTCTCCATCTCTGCCAAGGAGATAGACGGTGACGAGACCCGCGCCGATCTCCAGGTCGCCATCAATGACGGCATGGATCCCAGCCTTGGCATCGACGGCGGCATCAGCCTGCAGGAAGGGGCCGCCGGTCAGAGCCTGGATGGCCAACTGCCGGTCAATGTGGGCAGCGACCGCCTGGTGTCCCTGAACTTCGAGGCAAGCCAGCCCGCCCTGGATGGTCTCACCAGCGGCGGCAAGCCGACCAGCTATCAGGTCAATGGCAACCAGATCACCCTGCTGGATGCGGGTGGCAAGACGGTGCTGACCGTGACCCTGGATCTGGACGGCAAGTACCATGTGAAGCTCGATGGCGTGCTGGATCAACCTGTGGGCACCAACAGCGTCAACCTGGGGCTGCAGGTGCAGGGCACCGACTTTGACGGTGACCAGAGCAACCTCGGCACCCTCAACATCCAGATCACCGACGGCGTCTTGCCCCAGGTCGACCCTGTCTCTCTGACCCTGACCGAAGACAGCAACTGGAGCGCGGCCCAGACCCTGTCCGGGGATCTCAACATCACCGCCGGCAGCGATCCCCTTGCCAACATCAGCTTCGATGCCAGCCAGCCGGGCCTGCAAGGGCTCACCAGCGGCGGCCAGCCCGTTGTCATCAGCATCAGCGGCAACAGCATCAGCGGCGCCGTCAACGGCCAGAATGTCTTTACCCTCACGCTTGATCCGCAGGGTCACTACGTCTTCACCCTGAACCAGCCGCTGGATCAGGGCAGTGCGGACAGTCGGCTTTTGGCGGGCTTCACCCTCACAGACAGTGATGGGGACAAAGTCTCCTCTTCTTTAAGC
>RCUI01000407.1_pt1 | contig 15418 bp, 13 predicted proteins | sample 2166121 | NCBI WGS metagenome assembly RCUI01 (sample SAMN09932700, study PRJNA488358) | compost metagenome | feature: garden; material: soil; isolation source: compost soil in succinic acid-enriched culture | place: Germany: Experimental Botanical Garden Goettingen | collected 2016-01-27
ACCTGCACACCACCGCCACCGACCACTGCTGCTTCTGCGCCGAGCAGAAAGCCGCCGGTCGCGACGACTTCAGCCGCATCCCCAACGGCACCGCCGGCATCGAGGACCGCATGGCGGTGCTCTGGGACGAAGGGGTCAACAGCGGCAAATTGTCGATGCAGGATTTCGTCGCCCTGACCTCGACCAACACCGCGAAGATCTTCAACCTGTTCCCGCGCAAGGGCGCCTTGCGCGTCGGCGCCGATGCCGACCTGGTGCTCTGGGACCCGCAAGGCACGCGGACCATCTCGGCCGCCACGCACCATCAGCAGGTCGACTTCAACATCTTCGAAGGCAAGACCGTGCGTGGCATCCCCAGCCACACCATCAGCCAGGGCAAGCTGGTCTGGGCCAACGGCGACCTGCGCGCCGAGCGTGGTGCCGGGCGCTACATCGAGCGGCCGGCGTACCCGGCGGTGTTCGATCTGCTCAGCAAGCGGGCTGAGCATTCGCGGCCGGTCGCCGTTAAGCGCTGAAGAGCATCGCGGGGCAAGCCCGCTCCCACAGACACCGCCGAACCTGTGGGAGCTGGCTTGCCAGCGATGGAAGGCAAAGCCTTCCCCAAAAAAATAAAAAAAGAGGAACCCACCGTGATCGATTCCCTCAACCACCTCCCCCGACCGAACCAGAACCACGCCAGCCTCGCCGAGCACTTCAGCGACCTGGCGCCTCCCCTCACCGACCGCCAGGCCGTACTCGAAGCCTCACGCTGCCTGTATTGCTACGACGCCCCCTGCGTCAATGCCTGCCCCAGCGAAATCGACATTCCCTCGTTCATCCGCAACATTCATCAGGAGAACGTCCAGGGCGCGGCGCAGAAGATTCTCTCGGCCAATATCCTCGGCGGCAGTTGCGCGCGGGTGTGCCCCACCGAGATCCTCTGCCAGCAGGCCTGCGTGCGCAACAATCACCAGGAGTGCGCGCCAGTGCTGATCGGCCTGTTGCAGCGCTACGCGGTGGACCACGCCGAGTTCCAGCAACACCCGTTCCAGCGCGCCGCCAGCACCGGCAAGCGCATTGCCGTGGTCGGTGCCGGCCCGGCGGGGCTGTCCTGCGCCCACCGCCTGGCCTGGCACGGCCATGACGTGGTGATTTTCGAAGCCCGGGAAAAAGCCGGCGGCCTCAATGAGTACGGCATCGCCAAGTACAAGCTGGTCGACGATTTCGCCCAGCGCGAGGTGGATTTCGTCCTGCAGATCGGCGGCATCGAGATCCGTCACGGCCAGGTGCTGGGCGACAACCTCAGCCTGGCCGAGCTGCAACAGCAGTTCGATGCGGTGTTCCTTGGCCTGGGCCTGAACACCGTGCGCCAATTGGGCCTGGCCAGTGAAGGCGCGCCAGGCATGCTCGCCGCCACCGAGTACATCCGCGAACTGCGCCAGGCCGATGACCTCACCACCCTGCCCGTCGCCGACCGCTGCATCGTCCTGGGTGCCGGCAACACCGCCATCGATATGGCCGTGCAAATGGCCCGTCTCGGTGCCCGTGACGTCAACCTGGTGTATCGCCGTGGCGTCGAGGACATGGGCGCCACCGAGCACGAGCAACACATCGCCAAGGAGAACCAGGTGCGCCTGCTGACCTGGGCCCAGCCTGAGGAAGTATTGCTGGATGACCAGGGCCGGGTGTGCGGCATGCGTTTTGCCCGCACGCACATGTGTGACGGTCGCCTGCAGCCAACCGGGGAAACCTTCGAACTGGCCGCCGATGCGATCTTCAAAGCCATCGGCCAGGCCTTCGATGACAGCGCGTTGAGTGACAGCAGCGGCCAACAGCTTGCCCGCGATGGCGAACGCATTCGTGTGGATGAGCAGCTGCGTACCAGCCTGCCCGGCGTGTATGCCGGCGGCGACTGCACCCAGCTCGGCCAGGACCTCACCGTCCAGGCCGTGCAGCACGGCAAGCTGGCCGCCGAGGCCATCCACGCCCAACTGATGCTCAATGTGGAGGCTGCTTAAATGGCTGACCTGTCAATCGAATTCGCTGGTATCAAGGCGCCCAACCCGTTCTGGCTGGCCTCCGCCCCACCCACCGACAAAGCCTACAACGTGGTCCGCGCCTTCCAGGCCGGCTGGGGTGGCGTGGTCTGGAAAACCCTCGGTGAAGACCCGGCCGCCGTCAACGTGTCTTCACGCTACTCGGCCCACTACGGGGTCAACCGCGAGGTCATGGGCATCAACAACATCGAGCTGATCACCGACCGCTCGCTGGAAATCAACCTGCGCGAAATCACCCAGGTGAAGAAGGACTGGCCCGACCGCGCACTGATCGTGTCGCTGATGGTGCCCTGCGTCGAGGAATCCTGGAAAGCCATCCTGCCGCTGGTCGAAGCCACCGGCGCCGACGGCATCGAACTGAACTTCGGTTGCCCCCATGGCATGCCCGAGCGCGGCATGGGCGCAGCGGTCGGCCAGGTGCCGGAGTACGTCGAGCAGGTCACCCGCTGGTGCAAGACGTACTGCTCGCTGCCGGTGATCGTCAAGCTGACGCCGAACATCACCGATATCCGCCAGTCGGCCCGCGCCGCCCATCGCGGCGGCGCCGACGCGGTGTCGCTGATCAACACCATCAACTCAATCACCAGCGTCGACCTGGAGCGCATGGTCGCCAATCCCATCGTCGGCGACATGAGCACCCACGGCGGCTACTGCGGCTCGGCGGTCAAACCGATCGCCCTGAACATGGTCGCCGAAATCGCCCGCGACCCGGCTACCCACGGCCTGCCGATCTGCGGCATCGGTGGCATCGGCAGCTGGCGTGACGCCGCCGAATTCGTCGCCCTGGGCTGCGGCGCGGTGCAGGTGTGCACGGCGGCGATGCTGCATGGATTTCGCATCGTCGACGAGATGAAAGACGGCCTCTCGCGCTGGATGGACAGCCAGGGCTACCGCAGCCTCCAGGAGTTCCAGGGCCGCGCGGTGGGCCACACCACCGACTGGAAGTACCTGGACATCAACTACCAGGTGGTAGCCAAGATCGACCAGGCGGCCTGCATCAACTGTGGCCGCTGCCACATCGCCTGCGAAGACACCTCGCACCAGGCCATCGCCAACCTCAAGCAGGCCGACGGCAGCCACCGCTACGAGGTGATCGACGCCGAGTGCGTGGGCTGCAACCTGTGCCAGATCACCTGCCCGGTGCAGGACTGCATCGAGATGGTCCCGCAGGACACCGGCAAACCGTTCCTCGACTGGCTGCATGACCCGCGCAACCCCTATCGCGAAGCGTCCTGAGGCATAAGGTAAAAACAGCGAGGGAGGATCATTGATCCTCCCTCGCGTGCATTCGCTCAGCGCAGGTCACTGCGCCGGTACAGGCTCAAGCCCACCGCCAGCGCCGCCAGCATGCCGGCGCAACTGCGGTTGATCCACTGCATGGTGCGCGCCGAAAAGCGCCGCATGGCGTGCCGCCCGCCATAGGCGTAGACGGCCATCATCAGCCCGTCGATCGCCGCGCTGGTGATCGCCAGCACCAGGTACTGCTCGGCCACCGGTTGCTCGGGGCGAATGAACTGCGGCAGGAACGCCGAGAAGAACAGCAAGCCCTTGGGGTTGGACAAGCCGACGAACAAGGCCCGCAAGAAGGCCGAACGCCCCGTGGCGCCAGCGCTCACCGTGCTACGTTGCAAGGCCCCGCTCGGCGCCCGCCAGAGCACCCAGGCCAGGTACAGCAGGTACACCGCGCCCACCCACTTGACCACACTGAACAGCTGCTCCGAAGCCTGCAGCAACGCCCCCAGGCCGCAGCCCACCGCCGCAATCAACAGCAGGTCGGAGAGCATCGCCCCGGCCATGCCGAAACCGGCCACGCGCATGCCGTGGGAAGCGCCATTGTTCAGGGCCAGGAGCATCGCCGGGCCGGGGGTGATCATCACCGCGCTGGCGGCGATAACGTAGAGCAGCAGGGTCGAGGCTTGCATGGCGGGCTCCGCGGGCAGAAAGGCCCAAGCATGCCTCGGCCAGGCTGATCATGGCAATCGTGCCATCCCGCGAATGCCTATATCATGGTGGCTAGAGGAACATATCCACGAGGAAGGAATCGTCATGCTGTACCGCCTGGGCGCCGATGGTCTGGTGCTGTTTCACCTGTTGTTCATCCTGTTCGTGCTGTTTGGCGGTTTGCTGGTACTCAAATGGCGCGGTGCGATGTGGTGGCACTTACCGGCGGTGTGCTGGGGGACCGCCGTGGAGTTCTTTCACCTCACCTGCCCGCTCACCGAATGGGAAAACCGCCTGCGCCAGGCCTCGGGCCTGGCCGGTTACGAAGGCGGTTTCATCGAGCATTACATCTGGCCGATCATCTACCCGGCCGGGCTGACGCCGGGTATCCAGCTGGTACTCGGCTCGGTGGTGGTGCTGGTCAACGGCCTGGTCTACCTGCGCGTCCTGCGCCAATGGCAAGCGCGGCGCCAGCAGCGCATTGCCTAGCGTGTGGCGACGATAAACAGGCGCGGAAACGGCAACAACACCGTGCCATCAGCCGCAGGCGGATAAGCCTGCTCCATGGCCTGCAGGTAGTACTGTAGAAAGTCTGCCTGCTCCTGCGCATCCAGCGCCGCCAGATACGGCCGCAGCGCCGACCCCTTGAACCACTCCACCACCGCCGGCGCACCGCCCGCCAGCGGGTGGTAGTAAGTGGTGCGCCACACGTCCACGCGCTGGCAATGGGGGCTGAGCACATCGTAGTAGTAGGCGGCGGTGTGCCGTGGCGGCAGTTGCAGGTCACCGACCTTGCCGGCCCAGCTACCCAGCCTGGCGATCTCGCGAATCTGCCGGTGGGCCGGCTCATCGAGGTTGTCCGGGGTCTGGATGGCCAGGCTGCCACCGGCCACCAGCTGGCGCACCAGGTGCGGGTACAGCTGGGCATGGTCGGGCAACCACTGCAGGGAGGCGTTGGCGAGGATCACATCGACGCCCTGTTCGGCGCTCCAGCTGCCGATATCACCCACTTCGAACGCCAGCTGCGGCAAGCGCTGGCGGGCGGCGGCGATCATGTCTGCAGAGCTGTCCAGGCCGGTGACCTGCGCCTCGGGGTAACGGCTGGCAAGCACTTGCGTGGAGTTGCCCGGGCCGCAGCCAAGGTCGACAGCGCTGGCCACCGTCTGGTTGGGCAGCGCCGCCACCAGGTCGCGCACCGGGCGCGTGCGTTCGTTCTCGAAGGTGCTGTACTGCGCGGCTGACCAGGTCATCGCAGGTTTCCTTTAGTGGCCTTGGGAATTCGAGCGTGGCCCTAGCATGCCGGTTACCCGCCGATTAGGAAACCTCACGCAGCAGCGCCGCCAGCTTGCGCCCGGCAAAACGCAGCTGCGCCGCTGTCAGGGCGGTGAAGCCGATCATCACCGCAGGCGGCAGTTGCACCTGCTGGCAGAAGCTGCCGATCGGCTGTAGCTGCAAGCCTTGATTGGCCGCGCGCTGGCAAAAGTCCTGCTCATCCGTCCCCTCTGGCAACCACAGGACAAAGTGCAAACCGGCTTGCTGCCCGGTCACTGCAAAGCAGCCCGGAGCCTGCTCGGCCAGGCACTCAAGCAGCAAATCACGGCGCTGCTGATAGGCCTGGCGCGCCTGCCTCAGGTAGCGCACGAAGCTGCCATTGGCCATGTACTCGGCCAGGCCCAGTTGCTCGGTGACCCCGACTGCGCCACCGGTGCCCTGCAGGGTGGCCAGCAACGGCTCGCGCAGGCTGGCCGGCACTAGCATGAAGCCCACGCGCAGGCCGGCGAACAGGGTCTTGTTGAAGCTGCCGCAGTAGATCACCCGGTCGCTTTGATCCAGGGCCTTGAGCGCCGGCAGCGGCGCATTGTTGTAGTTGAACTCGCTGTCGTAGTCGTCTTCGACGATCCAGGCATCGGCACGATTGGCCCAGTCCAGCAACATCAGCCGTCGCGACACCGACAGGGTCACGCCCAGCGGTGACTGGTGCGCGGGGGTCACGCAGGCCAGGCGGGCATCAAGGTGGCGCTCGAGCAGCTGGTCATCGATACCCTCGGCCGTCACCGGCACCGCGACCACCTGCGCCCCGGCCCGCTCGAACAACGACCTGGCGGTGCGGTAGCCGGGGTCTTCGACGCAGGCCTTGTCGCCTGGGCAGATCACGCTGCGCGCCACGAGGTCGATGCACTGGCGAATGCCGCTGGTGACGATCAGGTCCTGGGCATTGCAGCGTATGCCGCGATAGCTGCGCAGGTAGTTGGCAATCCGTTCGCGCAGGGCCGGCAGGCCGGCCGGGTCTGGCGAACTGAGCAAGGCGGTCGGTGCGCTGGCCAGGGCCTTGCCCAGGGCCTGGGACCAGGCCTTGACCGGGAACAGTGCCGGGTCGGCCAGGCGCGCGACAAACGGCACCCCCACCTGCACACCGGTAAGGCTCGAGGCTGCCGGCTCGCTGAGCGGCTGCTGCGCCAGTGCCAGTGGCGGGCCGCTGCCGGCAGCGATGAACAGGTCAGGAACGACCGCGCAGACCCGCGTACCGGAGCCGGCCACCCGGCTGACATAGCCTTCATCGCGCAAGCGCTCGAACACCAGCTCCAGGGTGCCGCGCGACAACTGCCAGCGCTCGGCCAGGGTTCGTGTCGAGGGCAGGCGGGTGCCGGCTGGCAGGCGCTTGTCGAGTATCGCATCGCGCAAGGCGGCATAAGCGCCTTGCTGTTTGCCCTGGGCCAATGCCGGTGGCAGCGGTAGATCGAGGGCGATGGCGGCTTTGCCTGTGCGCATAGTGGTCCAATCAAATTTGCTCTTAATGGCGCTGCCGATTAAACCACATTGGCCGTTAAGGTCTGCGCACCGACAACAAGGAAATGCTCCATGCGCACCACCCCCTCGCCCGGCCCACGAACCTGGCTGCTATTACTGCTGATGATTGTCTGCCTGCCGCGGGTGGCCCTGGATATCTACCTGCCCGCCCTGCCCGACATCGCCATGGCCCTGCACGCCAGCGACGCCCAGTTGCAATTGACGCTGACCCTGTACATGGTCGGCTACGCCCTGAGCATGCTGATCAGCGGCCCGCTGTGCGACCGTTTTGGCCGCCGCCCGTTGTTGCTGCTCGGCGGCACTATTTACCTGGTGGCGAGCCTGGCCTGCAGCCTGGCCAGCAGTGTCGAGGTGATGATTGCCGCACGCCTGTTGCAGGCCCTGGGCGGTTGTTGCGGGGCAGTCATCGGCCGGGTGATGGTGCGTGACCACTTCGACCGCCAGCAACAGGGCCACCTGCTCGGTTACCTGTCCATGGGCATGGCGCTGTCGCCGATGATCGCGCCACTGCTCGGCAGCCTGATCGAAACCACCCTGGGCTGGCGCTGGATTTTCCTGCTGCTGAGCCTCAGCGCCGCCCTGAGCCTGCTGCTGATCGCCCTGCGCCTGCCGGAAACCCGCCCGCTGCACGCTAACGGGCAGCGCCACGAGCCGGTGCTGAAGGTTTACCTGCGGCTGCTCGGCGACGGCTACTTCATGCGTTATTCACTGGCGATTGCCTGCGTGTATTGCACCTACTTCCCGTTCATCGCCGAGTCCTCGACCCTGCTGCAACGCCGCCTGGGCCTGAGTTCGCTGCAGTACGCCGCAGTCTTCGCCGTCACCGTCGGCGGCTACCTGGCCGGCTCGCAGCTGTTTCGCCGGCGCAGTGGGCGCCACAGCGCCGATGCCTTGCTCGGCCAGGCCATGTTCCTCAACCTGGGGGGCGCGCTGCTGCTGATGCTCGCCACCCGCCTGTGGCCCGAGGCATTGCTGGCGATCGTCCTGCCGATGCTGCTGATCATGCTTTCGGTGGGCCTGGCCATTCCGGCCTGCCAATGGGCGGTGCTGCAACCCTATGCGGCTATCGCCGGCAGCGCCTCGGGGTTGTTCTTCTTCATCCAGATGGCCTTCACCGCCCTGTGCAGCCTGGTCATCGGCCAGTTGTCCGATGGCAGTGCCGGCCCCTTGGCGGGCATGACCGCGCTGGCCAGCCTGGCCTTTGCCCTGGTGCTCAAGCTGTTACGCAGCGAAGCGATTACCCTCAAGGCCAGTTCCGGCTAACATGGGCGATTACCTCACTTGCCGGAAGCCTGCCATGAGCCTGACCATCCGCCCTGCCCGGCGCGACGACGCCGCCCAGATCCTTGCCTTCATTACCGAACTGGCTGACTACGAACGCGCCGTCCACGAGGTGATCGCTTCCCAGGCCGACATCGAGCGCACCCTGTTCGATGACGGCGCCAAGGCCCTCAGCCTGATCTGCGAGCGCGACGGCCAGGCCATCGGTTATGCGGTGTACTTCTACAGCTACTCGACCTGGCTGGGGCGCAACGGCATCTACCTCGAAGACCTGTACATCACCCCCGAGCAACGCGGTGGCGGCGCCGGTAAACAGCTGTTGCGCCATATCGCCATCGAAGCCTGCGAGAACGGCTGCGGACGCCTGGAATGGAGCGTGCTGGACTGGAACGAGCCGGCCATCCAGTTCTACAAGTCCCTGGGTGCCCTGCCCCAGGATGAATGGGTCCGCTACCGCCTCGAAGGCGCCGGTCTTGAGGCCTTCGCCCGCGGTTGAGTGGCTGGGCAAGGGCGGCGCAATCGGCTAAGGTGCGCGCCTTGCCCTGCTCTCGCCTTGCCAAGGAATGCACTGAATTGAAGGCTTTGTTTCGCTCCCTCCCGTCATTGTGCCTGGGTGCTGCCCTGGCAGCCTGCAGCGCCACCCCCGCCGACCCGGTCAGTTTTAAGGAAAATGGCCTGTATGGCCTTAAAGACCCCAGCGGCAAGGTCATCGTTGCGCCGTCCATCGAGCTGCAACCGGTTTACCACGAAGGCATGGCAGCCGTTCGCATCAACAACAAATGGGGCTACATGGACCGCAAGGGGCAGTTGGTCATCCCGACCCTCTACAAGCGCCCCGGGCCGTTCAGCGATGGCCTGGCAGGTGTCTGCCTGACGTATTCCGAGTGTGGCTACATCGATACCCGGGGCCGCACCGTGGTGCCGTTCGACTATGACTGGGTAGAGGGTTTCGACGAAGCCAAGGACGGCCTGACGGTAGTCGCCAAAGGCAACCTGTTCGGCATGATCAACCGCAAGGGCGAGCAGGTGATACCCCTGCGCTTCAGCTCGCGGCCCATTACCGAGAAGGGCTATGTGCTGCTGAACGACAGCGCCAGCAAAAAAAGCGGCCTGATGAACACATCCGGCAAAGTGGTGCTGCCTTTCGAATACGACGGCTTCGCCTACAATACCTGGGGCGGACGGCTGATCAACGACAATCTGCTGAGCGCGGCAAAAGAAGGTAAATGGGGCTTTATCGACCTTAATGGCAAGGTGGTGCTGCCTTATATCTATGACAGACCCGGTTTTTTTCGTGACGGCAAGGCCATCGTCCAACGCGATGGCAAGCATTACCGGATCGACCGCCAGGGCAATGAAACACCCTTGGAATACGAGCCGTTGAAGCTCCCCTGATAGCAGTTCCGCCGATTTGAACCTGGTGCGCAGGAGCATTGCCCATGGTCGTGAAAGCCAACAGCCAGACCTTCACCATCCTCGCCCAGGACCCGGCGGTGCGTAATGCCCACGGCGAGTTGCTGTTCGCCCGGGTCAGCGTGCCGCTGGAAACCCTTGGCCTGGGCCCCACCGGCTACCGCCTGAAGGTGGTCGACTTCGATGCCTCGCGCAACCAGCTGTACCACGCCCACGCCTATCAGCAGGATGCCGCCAGCGGCTGCATGATCGACCCTTTCGATCCGCCTGGCGAGGCGCTGCTGGGCAATCCGGCATTCCATTGCCAGCACGTGTACGCGGTGGTCATGCGCACCCTGGCGCGCTTCGAGATGGCCCTGGGGCGCCGGGTTGGCTGGGGCTTCGACGGCCATCAGCTGCACGTGGTGCCGCACGCCTTCGTCGAAGCCAACGCCTTTTACTCGCGGGCTGACCGGGCCTTGATGTTCGGCTATTTCAAGGGCCTGGACGGCCAGCACGTGTTCACCTGCCTGTCCCACGACATCGTCGCCCACGAGGCCACCCACGCGATTCTCGACGGCTTGCGCGGCGGTTTCATGAACGCTTCCGGGCCCGATCAGGCGGCCTTCCATGAAGGTTTTGCCGATGTCGTGGCGCTGCTGTCGGTGTTCTCCCTGCGTGAAATCATCGAGTTCGCCCTGACCAATGGCGGGCGCATCGAGCTGACCGTGCAGGGCGACCGCCGACTGCTCAATGGCGACCAGCTGAGCCAGCAGAACCTCGCCGAATCGCTGCTGTTCGGTATCGGCGAAGAGTTCGGCCAGCAGCTCGAAGGCCTGCGCGCCAATGCCCTGCGCCGCTCGGTGATGCTGCCGCCCTCGGCCGACTACCTGAGGGACGAGCAGTTTGCCGAAGCCCACAACCGCGGCGAAATCTTCGCCGCCGCCATGCTGCGCAGCATGCTCGCCCTGTGGGTGGCGCGCCTGGGCGAGCTGGGCAATTTTGGCGACAACCTGTACAACCTGCGCGAAGTGGTCGAGGAAGGCGCCAAGGCCGCCGACCAGTTGCTGACCATCGCCATCCGCGCCCTGGACTACTGCCCGCCGCTGGACCTGGAATTCGGCGACTACCTGGCCGCCCTGCTCACCGTCGATGCCCAGGTGGCGCCGGACGATTCGCGCTACGACTACCGGCTGATCATCCGCACCACTTTCGAGGCCTTCGGCATCGTCCCGCCAGCAGCGCGCACCGATGCTGACGGCTGCTGGCACGGCTTTGCCGACAACGGCCAGGTGCAATATCGCAACAGCCATTTCGATTCGATGCTGCGCGACGACGAAGAGGTATTCCGCTTTCTCTGGGAGAACCGTGCGGTGCTGGGCATCGACGAGCGTGCCTACACCGAGGTGGTGTCGGTACGCCCGAGCATCCGCCTGGGCACCGACGGCCTGCTGCTGCGCGAGAGCGTGTGCGAATACATCATGAAGGCCAACATTTTTGGCGCCGAGCTCAAGAGCGTGTGCAACATCAGCCCGCGCCCGGCCTGGATCAAGACCACCGACGCCCTCACCGTCTACGGCGCCGGCACGCTGATTTTCGATCAGTACGGGCGCATCAAGTACCACGTCCAGCGGCCGCTCAATGACGGCCAGTGGCAGCTGCGCCGCTTGAGCTACCTGGCCGGCCTGGACAGCAGCGAGCTGGACCTGCGCAACCCCTTGGCCCAACTGCACCGCCAACGCGCCTGGCAGGTGGGCCCGCTACGCGAGGAGCAAGCATGAGCCCGACCAGCCTGACCCTCTATGCCTACCAGGTCGGTTTTGGCGACTGCTTCCTGCTGCGTTTCAACTACCCCGGCGAGGTGCGCCGCCATGTACTGATCGACTTCGGTTCCATGGGCATGCCCAAGGGCGTCGCCCAGGGCCAGCGCCTGCTGGCCATTGCCGAAGACATCAAGGCCAAGTGCGCGGGCAAGCTCGATGCGGTGGTCGCGACCCACCGGCATGCCGACCACATCAGCGGCTTTGCCACCAACCGCGCCGGTACTGCCAGCGGTGATGTGATTCGTACCCTCGCGCCGGAACTGGTGCTGCAGCCCTGGACCGAACAGCTGGAGCTGGCTGAAGACGCCAGCGCACCCGAGCAGCCCGGCCTGCGCGGCGCACGCAGCATGGCCCAGACCCTCAAGAGCATGAATGCCCTGGCCAGCGCCGTGGTCACGCTGCTCGACCAGGGCAGGCACGGGCTGTCCGAAGACCTGGCCAGTCGGCTGGGCTTTATCGGCGAAGACAACATCTCCAATGCCAGCGCCGTGAAGAACCTGGCGAGCATGGGCAAACGCAACGCCTTTGCCTTCTTCGGCAGCGCTGATGCCCTGGCCGAGCTGTTGCCCGGCGTGCGCACGCATATCCTCGGCCCGCCCACCGTCGAGCAGAGCGCCTCGATTCGCAAGCAGCGCAGCCGTGACCCGGCCGAGTTCTGGCACCTGCACCGGCAGTTGCTCGATGCCCAGGTCAACTCGCCGAACGACGATCCGGGGCCTTTTGCCGACTACCCGGCGACCCGGGGCAGCAAACTGCCCATGAGCACCCGCTGGATCGCCCGGCGGGTGCGCGAAGCCCGTGGCGAGCAGTTGCTGCAGATCGTCACCGCGCTGGACAAGCAAATGAACAACACCAGCCTGATCCTGCTGTTCGAGGTGGCGGGCAAGAAACTGCTGTTCCCGGGCGATGCGCAGATCGAGAACTGGAGTTACGCGTTAAGTCACCCAGAAATTCGCGAGCTTCTGGCGGATGTCGACCTGTACAAGGTCGGTCACCATGGCAGCCTCAATGCCACGCCGAAAAGCCTGTGGGGCGGCTTTCGCAAGCGCGGCAAGGCCGGTACGGCGCAGCGCTTGACCAGTGTGTTGTCGACCATGCCCGGCAAGCATGGCAACCCCGGGGCGGGCACCGAAGTGCCGCGGCGGCCGTTGCTGGAGGCGCTGGGCAAGGAGAGTGAGTTGCACAGTACCGACGGGTTGGAGCCGGGAGTACTGTATGAGGAGCTGGAGTTCAGCTTCTGACGGTCAGGGCCCTATCGCTGGCAAGCCAGCTCCCACAAGATCAGCATCCACAGTACCTGTGGGAGCTGGCTTGCCAGCGATGCTTTTGATCAGGGCTCCAACCCGATACCCCTGAGGATCACACTGGTCACCGTCTGCACCGCCCGCTCGAACTGCAGCTCCGACAATGGCTGGTGATCATTGAGCAGCCCCACCTGGTGGCTGAAGTCGGCATAGTGCTGGGTCGAAGCCCAGATCATGTACAGCAAGCCCGATGGCTCTACCGGCAGAATCCGCCCGTCCTCGATCCACTGGCGGATCTTTGCCTCTTTCATCTTCGCCCAGTCATACAGCGGATCATCCAGCGCCGCGCCAAGGTTCGGTGCGCCATGGATGATTTCGTTGGCCCAGACCTTGGAGCCATGCGGCCGGGTACGCGAATGGTTCATCTTGGCCCGGATGTAGCTGCTCAAAACAATGCGCGGATCGTCATACAGCTCGAAGCACAAGGCATCCTGCTTCCACACATCGAGCAGGCCGAACAGCACCGCCTGGTACAGCTCGGCCTTGGTGCTGAAGTAATAGTGCACATTGCTGCGCGGCAGCTCCGCGGCCTCGGCGATGTCGGCCATGGCCGTGCCGGCGAAGCCTTTTTCGGCAAAGACCTTTTCGGCCGCCAGAAGGATGTTGTCAACGTTGCGTTGACGAATGCTGAGCTTGTGCTGGGCCATGGGCGAATCCGTTGCGACTGACCCTGCAAGGCTACCACTGCCGGGGCATTCGTGCGCTGCAAGCAAAAAGGTTGTGCCGTCACGGGCATTTTTCTGCGCCCGCACAGTCGCAATACTGCACGCCGTGTTTATCAACGTCCGCACTGGAGGAACCCGCTAATGACTATTCCCGCCCTCGGCCTCGGCACCTTCCGCCTCAAGGACCAGGTGGTGATCGATTCGGTGGCCACCGCCCTGGAACTCGGTTACCGCGCCATCGACACCGCGCAGATCTACGGTAACGAAGCCGAAGTCGGCCAGGCCGTGGCCGCCAGCGGCATCGACCGTGACGAGCTGTTTGTCACCAGCAAGATCTGGACGGACAACCTGGCCGCCGACAAGCTGATCCCCAGCCTCAAGGACAGCCTGAGCAAGCTGCGCAGCGACTACCTGGACCTGACCCTGATCCACTGGCCATCGCCCAAGGGCGCAGTGCCCGTCAGCGAATTCATGGGCGCCCTGGCCGAAGCTCAAAAACAGGGCCTGACCCGGCAGATCGGCGTGTCCAACTTCACCATCGACCTGCTGCGCCAGGCCATCGAGGTGGTCGGCAAAGACGCCATCGCCACCAACCAGATCGAGCTGCACCCGTACCTGCAGAACCGCAAACTGGTGGACTTCATGCACAGTCAAGGCGTTGCCGTGACCTCGTACATGACCCTGGGCTACGGCAAGGTCCTGGAGGATCCGGTCATCCAGCAGATTGCCGCGCAACACGCCGCCACCCCGGCACAGGTGACTCTGGCCTGGGCCATGCAACTGGGCTATGCGGTGATCCCGTCCTCGACCCGGCGCGAGAACCTGGCCAGCAACCTCAAGGCCCGTGAACTCAAGCTGAGCAATGAAGACATGGGCAGAATCGCCACCCTCGACAGCGGCCTGCGCCTGACCAGCCCCGAGCGCCTGGCGCCGGCCTGGGACTAACCGCGGGCGGTGCAGGCCTGGGCCAGGTTCAGGTACTGCAGGCGGTGTTGCCGGCCGCAGGCGTTGGCGTTGCGCCAGGGGATCAACGGCGCCGAATCAGGTAACCTGAACGGCAGACAACGCCTGCGGACGCACCTTCATCATGGAACTCCACATCAGCCTGCAAGGCCGCAAGGGCCTGGCCGAGCAGCTTTACCAACAGCTGCGCGACGGCATCGACAGCGGCCGCCTGGCCGCCGGCACGCAACTGCCACCCAGCCGCCTGCTGGCCGAACAACTGGGGGTGTCGCGCAAGACCGTGGCCGAAGCCTATTCGCGCCTGACCTACGACAACCTGCTCAGCGGCAAGGTCGGCAAGGGCACCTTCATTACCCCGGCCTCGACCCGTTTAGCGCCCGCTGGCCCCGCCATCCCCCTGGCAAGCGCCGCGACCCTGGCCAAATGGCGTTCCCGATCCAACCTGCTGGCTGACCTGGCGCCCAGTACCTTGCGCTACGACTTCATCGGCGGTGCTTCGAGCAAGGCCCAGTTTCCCTTCGATGACTGGCGCCGCTGCAACCAGTACGCGCTGCGCCAGATCCGTCGCGGCAGCGCCCGCTACGCAGCCCATCAGGGTTTGCCGGAGCTGCGCGAAGCCATCGCCCGGCATATCGCCTTCGCCCGCGGTGTACGGTGCCACAGTAGCGATGTACTGGTATGCAACGGCGCCCAGCAGGCCCTGGACCTGATCGCCCGGATCCTGATCGAGCCTGGTTGCCGGGTGGCTATGGAAGACCCCGGCTACACCCCGGCACGCCAGCTGTTCCTGTCTCAGGGCGCGCAGCTGCAGTACGTGCCCGTGGATGACCAGGGCCTGTGCGTGGAGCAGATTGCCGAAGGCACCCGGCTGATCTACGTCACCCCCTCGCACCAGTTCCCGCTGGGCATGCCGATGAGCCTGGCACGTCGCCAGGCCCTGCTGGAGCGTGCTGCGGCATTGGGCGCGATCATCATCGAAGACGACTACGACAGCGAATTCCGCTACGAAGGCCGGCCCACCGATTCGCTGCAGAGCATGGACCGTCATGGCCTGGTGGCCTATGTCGGGACCTTCTCGAAAACCTTGTTGCCGGAACTGCGTCTGGGCTACGCCATCGTCCCCGAGGCCCTGCGCGAAGCCATCTGTGTTGCCAAGCAACTGACCGACTGGCACACCCCGACCCTGAACCAGTGGGCCCTGGCCC
>RCUI01000409.1_pt1 | contig 15411 bp, 3 predicted proteins | sample 2166121 | NCBI WGS metagenome assembly RCUI01 (sample SAMN09932700, study PRJNA488358) | compost metagenome | feature: garden; material: soil; isolation source: compost soil in succinic acid-enriched culture | place: Germany: Experimental Botanical Garden Goettingen | collected 2016-01-27
TCACGTCGAGGGTCACCCCCGGCGCGCCGCTGCCATCGGAAAAGCCGCCGGTGCATTCGATCTGCTCGCCGTCGATCGGCTTGCATTCGCACATCGGGTTATGGGCCAGGGCCGGGCTGGCGGCGCCGAGCAACAGCAGGGGCAGGAGCAGCTTGCGGACGGTGGACTTCATCATTTGCCTCCTTGTTTGTTCAGCCAGGCGACGGTGGCCGGCGATGCCTTGGCCAGCGGTACGGAGGCCTGGTGCATGCTGCCGTCCCAGCCTTCGAGGGTGATCCAGATGTCGGCGTCCGGGCGGGTTTTGACCGGGATCGGCAGGCTGGTCGCCATGCGGTATGGCGGGCCGAAGAAAATCGTGCCGGCAGCACGCAGGCTGCGCGGTTTGCCGATACGCAGATAAACAGCCTTGATCGATTCGGTGCAGGTTCTGCAGAGGCTGGCGTTGAAGGTCTTGAAGTGGCCAGCCGGGCCGTCGGCCAGCGGTGCCTGGTCGCGCAGCTCGGCCAGTTGCAGGCTCCAGGGGCCGACCTGGATTTCGCCCAGCTCCCGTTCACCCAGACCGTTGTCGCCACGGAACAGCGCCGTTTCGGCAAAGTATTTGGGCATGAAGCCCAGCGGGATCAGCACCAGCAAAATGTTCAGATGAAAGCGCCATTTATGCCAGAAACGGCTCAGCGGGCTTTGCGGCGCAACTGTTGCCTTGCTCATAGGCTGGCCTCCGTAGCGGTATCGGCGCAGGTCCTGTTGCTCTTGCGCGAAGTGCGTTCAGTGCGTTTCAGCGCCGCGGCGGTGGCCTGGGCGGTGCGTTTGGTCCAGATCAGCAGGCCGCTGAGGACCATCATCGACAGCACCAGGCCGAAGAAGGCCCAGATCAGCTTGATGGCCAGGCCGCCGAAGTCGCCGGTGTGCAGCGGGCGCATGGATTCGGTGACGAACTCCAGGGGCGAACGGTCGCTGACCAGGAACTGTGCCTCGATCTTGCTGTTGTAGGGGTTGACGTTGGCGGTCTGGAACATCAACGGATACCAACCGCGCCCGCCCAGGTAGACGTGGGCGTAGGCGTTGCCGGGCAGCGATACGAAACTCACGTCGAGGCCGGGAATTTGCGCCTTGGCGATGCGCGTGGCTTCATCCAGATTGATGCGTGGCGCAGGCTCGCCGGACTGAGTCAGCGGCACATCCTCGCGGGCGATTACTGGCACCACAGGCTCGGTGGAGACGGTGATGTGGTTGTCGGCGAGGATCGCCTGGATCAGGAACCAGGTGCCGGTGATGGAGATGACCGCGATGAACCAGATCGACCAGATCCCGCTCAGGCGGTGAAAGTCGCCCCAGAAGATCCGCGCGCCATGGTTGAAGCGCAGCGTCGGCTTGAAGAACCCTTTCCAGAACCGCTTATAGACCACCAGCCCTGTGACCAGCGAGGCCAGCATCGGCAGGCCGAGCAGCGACACCAGGTACCAGCCCCAGCTGTAGCCGTTGGTGAAGGGCACCAGCCACCAGCCGTGCAAGGCACGGGTAAAGTCCTCAAAGCTGAAGGACGGGCTCTTGCCCTGGATCGCCCCGGTGTAGGGGTTGACGTAAAGCATCGGGGCGCTGCCGTCGGCATAGGTCACGGCCGCGTGCAGGGCGAAGTGCGAGCCGTCCGGCTGGCTGAGAAAGCGCACGGCCATGTCCGGCTCGGCCTTGTTCAGGGCATCGAGCACCTGCTGGTAGCTAAGCCGCTCGGCATCATCGCTGGGCTTGCTGGCGCGTACATCCGGGTTGGCCAGCCAGACGATCTCCTGGCTGACCACGGCCAGGGTGCCGGTAACGCAAACGATCAGGACGAAGAACCAGATCGGCAGGGCGAGCCAACTATGGACCAGGAACCAGAGTTTTGAGCGTGACTTTTTCGACATGAGCCTGTCTTTTGTAGGTGAACGGTCGGCAGCCCCACTCGTCAGTTGGCTACTCGTCGTTATAAAGGACGGATGAGTAGGGCAAAACCCGTCTACTTATTTTCAAGATATTGTTTCTGATTATTACTTGCGATCGCATTCCCCGGCTGCAGCCCTCTAATTTCCCAAATGTTTCGTCCGTTTCCCATGGATAGCTGAGCCTTTGCTCGACGCCCACGTGCACGGATGAAAACCAATGAATGCCGAAAAATCCCTCAAGCTCGCCCGTCGTTTCCTCGAGTTGCCATTGGAGAAGCGTCAGGTATTTCTTCGCACCCTGAGTGCTGAAGGGCTGGATTTTTCGCAATTCCCGATTCCATCGGCGGTGGGCATCGCCGGCCGTGATGAGTTGTCGTACGCCCAGCAGCGGATGTGGTTTCTCTGGCGCCTGGACCCTCGCTCCAGCAGTTACAACATCCCCACCGCCGCACGCCTGCTCGGTCCGCTGCAGCCAGCAGCGGTGGACGCCGCCATTGCCAGCCTGGTCGAGCGCCATGCCACCTTGCGTTGCGTGTTTGCCCAGGATGAGGACGGGCGCGTGCTGAGCAGGCCGGCGAGCCAGTTGCCTCAGGTCAGCCATGAGGACTGGAGCGCACAGCTGCTTGATGATGCGGCGCTGGCGCTGGAAGTGCAGGCGGAGTCCGCGCGGCCTTTTGACCTGGAGTCCGGCCCGTTGCTGCGGGTACGTCTGCTGCGATTGGCCGACGAGCATCATGTGTTGCTGCTGACCCTGCACCACATCGTTGCCGACGGTTGGTCGATGGGAGTCATGCTCGAAACCTTCAGCCAGTGTTACGAAGCGCATTGCCAGGGGCGTCCGTTGGCATTGCCGGCGCTGCCGATCGAATATGCCGATTACGGCTTGTGGCAGCGCCGTTGGCTTGAAGCCGGGGAGCAAGCGCGTCAGCTGGCTTACTGGCAGGCCCAGTTGGGCGACGAGGATCCGCTGCTGGAACTGCCGCTGGATCACCCGCGCAACGCTTTGCAGGATCGGCAGTGCAAGCGCCTGGAGTGGACGCTGGACGCGCAACTGGTGCGCGACCTCACAGCCCTTGCCGGCCAGCATGGCCTGACCCTGTCGATGGTGTTGCTGGCCGGGTTCCAGCTGTTGCTACAGCGCTACAGTCAGCAGCACGACATACGCGTCGGTATGCCGATCGCCAATCGCAACCGGGTCGAAACCGAGGGTCTGATCGGTTTCTTCGTCAATACCCAGGTGCTGCGCAGCGTAATCCAGCCGGACATGACCGTGGCCGAGTTGCTGGCACAGGTGCGCGAGGCCGCTCTCGGCGCTCAGGCGCATCAGGAGCTGCCTTTCGAGCGCCTGGTCGAGGGCCTCAAGGTGGAGCGTCGGCCAGGGGTCAACCCGCTGTTCCAGGTGCTCTACAACCACCAGACTGAAGGGGGGCAGCTCAACGCGCTGAGGATGGCCAGTGGCTTGCAGATCAGTCCATTGCCCTGGCGTTCGCGCACTTCGCCGTTCGATCTCGGTCTGGACACCTTCGAGCGTGAAGGTCAGGTGCAGGCGGCCTTCAATTACTGTGCGGCGTTGTTCGAGGCGAGCAGTGTCGAACGCTTGCGCCGTCACTGGCAGAACCTGCTGCAGGGCCTGTGTGCGGGTGGTGAAGTTCGCCTTGAGGCGTTGCCGATGCTCGACCAGGCCGAGCAGGCGGCGTGCCTGAGCGATGCCCGGCCAGCGCCGCAGGTGTTTGCCTGCGCAAGCGTGCTGGAGCTGATGCGTCGGCGCACCGACACCCCGAATCCGGCAGTGGTGTGTGCCGAACAGGTGCTGAGCGACGAGCAGCTGCAATCCCGGGCCAACCGTCTGGCGCATCGGCTGATGGCCGCAGGGTGCGGGCCGGAAACCCGGGTAGGGATTGCAGTCGAGCGCAGTGCGCAGATGATCGTCGGCCTGCTGGCCGTGCTCAAGGCTGGCGCCGCCTATGTGCCGCTGGATCCGGACCTGCCCCATGAGCGTCTGCAGTACATGATCGAGGACAGTGGCATCGCTCACCTGCTGACCCAGTCACACCTGCTCGAACGTCTACCGGGAGCTGATCAACTGGACGTGCTGTTGCTCGATCAGGTTCATGCCGACTGGCCAGACCATGAGCCTCAGGTTGCCGTATTGCCCGAACACCTTGCCTATGTGATTTACACCTCCGGTTCCACCGGGCGGCCCAAAGGCGTGATGATCAGCCATGGCGCCCTGGCCAACTACGTCCAGGGCATCGCTCACGTGCTGCCGCTGGATCAGGTGCGCAGCCTGGCAATCGTCTCCACGCTGTCGGCGGACCTGGGCCACACCACCCTGTTTGCCGCCCTGTGCGCCGGGCGCACGTTGCATGTGATCGAGCGCGACACGGCGCTCGACGCCGAGCGTTTTGCCACTTACATGAGCCAGCACGCTGTCGATGTGCTGAAGATCGTGCCGTCGCATATGGATGCCTTGCTCGGCGAGGTGGCCGATGCCCGGGCGCTGCCGCGGCACACCCTGGTCCTGGGTGGCGAGGCCTGCTCGCCAGCTCTGTTGCAACGTTTGCGTTCAGTGGCCGGTGCTTGCCGGATCCTCAACCACTATGGCCCGACCGAGACGACGGTGGGTGTCTTGACCCAAGATGCCCAGCTCAGTGCCGAGGGGCAGCACCTGCCCCTGGGGCGGCCGTTGGCCAACGTCAGCTTGAGCGTGCTCGACGCCGCACTGATGCCGGTACCCGCCGCGGTGACCGGTGAGCTGTATGTGGCCGGTGCCGGTTTGGCACGGGGTTATCACGGGCGTCCGGGACTCACCGCCGAGCGCTTCGTGCCGGATCCGTTCGGCACGCCGGGTAGCCGGACTTACCGCAGTGCCGACCTGGTTCGTCGCGATGCCGAGGGTGTCATCGACTATGTCGGCCGTAGCGACCATCAGCTGAAGATTCGCGGCTTTCGGGTCGAGCTGGGAGAAATCTCTGCCAGTTTGCAGGCCCAGCCGCAGGTGCGCGAAGCCGTGGTGCGGCTGGTCGGTGCCGGGCCATCGGCGCAACTGCTGGCCTGGTTGGTGCTTGAGGCCGACACGGTTGCCGGGGTCGCCCTGGCGCAGGTGCGCCAGCAACTGGCCGCGAGCCTGCCGGAGTACATGATTCCGGCACAGCTGCTGGCGCTCCCGGCGCTGCCGCTGACCCTCAATGGCAAGCTCGATGTCCAGGCCTTGCCACAGCCGGCGGCGAGTGCCAGCGGCGCTTTCGAGGCACCGCACACTGCGCTGCAGATTAGCCTGGCCGAGGTCTGGCGCGAGGTGTTGAAGGTCGAGCGGGTGGGCTTGGCGGATAATTTCTTCGCCCTGGGCGGCCACTCGCTGCTGGCGACCCGGGTGATTGCCCGCTTGCGCAGCCGGCTGGCCTTGGAGGTACCGCTGCGCAGTCTGTTCGAACATGCCACCTTCGGCCAGTGGTGTGCGGCACTGGAACACCTGGTGCCGGGCAGTGGCCGCACACAGATCCAGGCCCTGGGGCGCGACGCAGACCTGCCTGCGTCCCATGCCCAGTACCGGCAATGGCTGTTCTGGACCCTCAACCCGGACAATCCGGCCTACAACACGCCGATTGTGGTGCGCCTGCGCGGCGCGTTGAACCTGGCGGCCGTGCAGGCGGCTTTCGATGCGCTGGTGGCGCGCCACGAGCCCCTGCGCACCACCTTCCGCCTGGACGGCGAGACCTTGCTGCAGGTCATTCAGCCGGCGCAGCCGGTCACTCTTGAGTACGAGTCGCTGCGCCACGAAAACGGTCGGGCCGATGACGCCTTGGTGCGCCAGCGGGCGGTCCAGGAGACTCAGCGCCTGTTCGACCTGGACCACGGGCCCTTGCTGCGGGTCAAGTTGCTGCAGTGTGCCGAGGACGAACATGTCCTGGTGCTGACCTTGCATCATATTGTCTGCGACGGCTGGTCAATGGATGTGATGGCGCGCGAGTTCGTCAGCAACTACCAGGCCTGTTGCCTTGGCCAGTTGCCGGATCACCCGGCACTGGCGGTGCATTACGCCGATTATGCGCAGTGGCAGCGGCAATGGCTGGCCGAGGGTGAAATGCAGCGCCAGCTCGATTACTGGACTGTGCAGTTGGGCGGCGAGCAGCCGTTGCTTGAGTTGCCGCTGGATCATCCGCGTGTGCCAGGCGCGGTGATGCGCGAAGGGCGCATCGACCTGCGTTTGCCGGTAACGCTGGAGGCGCGTTTGCGCAGCTTCCTGGCGCAGCACAACATGACCCAGTTCCAGTTGTTCCTGGGGGTGTTCGGTTTGCTGTTGCAACGTTACAGCGGCCAGTCGGACCTGCGCATCGGCGTACCGATCAGCAACCGTAATTGTGAAGAGGTCGAAGGCCTGATCGGCTTCTTCGTCAACACCCTGGTGCTGCGCTTGCAGATCGAGCCACAGGCTTCGGCGCTGCACCACCTGTGCCGGGTGCGCGAAGCGGTGTTGGCCGCCCAGGCCCATCAGGATCTGCCGTTTGACCGGCTGGTGGAGGCGCTCAACCCACAGCGCCTGGCTGACCACAATCCATTGTTCCAGGTCATGTACAACCACCTGTCCAGTCGCGAAGGCGAAGTCGGCAGCAGCAGCCTATACGGGCTCAGCGCCCAGGAGCTGCCGCTGGATGGCATCACCGCGCAATTTGACCTGACCCTGGAAACCCTGGAAACCCGTGACGCCATCCAGGTTTCCCTGCTGTACGCGGCCGACCTGTTTGAGCGCAGCCGTATCGAGCAGATGCTCGGGCACTGGCTGAATCTGCTTGAGGCTGTGGTCAGCACTCCGGTCACGCCGGTAGCGGCACTGACCTTGCTCAGCAGCAATGAGCAGCAGGCACTGTGCGCCCCTGTGCCGTCATCCGGCGCAGCGTCCAGCGTCATCGAGTTGTTCGAGGCGCATGCCGCTTCAACACCCTCTGCGACAGCGCTGATTCTGGGTGAGCAGAGCCTCAGCTATGGCCAGCTTCAGCAGCGTGTCGCGCAACTGGCTGCACGTCTGCAGGCGATGGGGGTTGCTCCCGACACCCTGGTCGGCGTCTGTGCGCCCCGCGGTTTTGAACTGATTGTCGCGTTGCTGGCGGTGCACCGGGCGGGCGCCGCCTATGTGCCGCTGGACCCGGCCTATCCGGATGAACGCCTGAAACACATGGTCAATGACAGCGGCCTGAGCGTACTGCTGTGCGACACCCCGGCCCCTTGGATGCAGGCGCTGGCGGCGGTTCGCCGCTGCAGTATCAGCCCGGAAGACAGCGTCGCGCCGGCCGTGCCCGCGCCGCTGCAGGTACTCGGACAAAACCTGGCCTATGTCATCTACACCTCTGGCTCCACTGGTCTGCCCAAAGGCGTGGCCGTCAGCCATGGCGCTCTGGCCATGCATTGCCAGGCGGCTGCCGCGTTGTACGCGGTGGGTGCGGGTGATGGCTTGCTGCAGTTCGCTTCAGCGAGTTTTGACGCAGCGGCCGAACAGATCTTCATGGCACTTGGCAGTGGCGCCCGGCTGTTGCTGGGTGACGTGACGCAGTGGAGTGGCGATGAACTGGCCGACCAGCTGCAACGACATCACATCGATGTGGTCGATTTGCCGCCGGCCTATCTCGCTCAGTTCGACCAGGCCCTGGCCGCTTCGGGCCGCCAGGTTGCCGTGCGCACCTGTGTACTGGGGGGTGAGGCTTGGGACGAGCAGATGATTCAGGGGCTCGGTCATTTCAGTTTCGAGCGCTTGTTCAACGCCTATGGCCCGACTGAAGCGGTGATCAGCCCGTTGCTGGACCACTACCGGCCGGGCAGCGGACTGGGCGGCAAGCCGAGTATTGGTCGGCCGGTCGGCCAGCGCCGGGCTTATCTGCTCGATGATGAGTTGAACCTGGTGCCGAAGTCGGTGCGTGGCGAGCTGCTGATCGGTGGCCTGGGGTTGGCGCGTGGTTACCTGCATCAGCCAAGGTTGACGGCCGAGCGCTTCGTCCCCGATCCGTTTGGCGCAGTGGGTGAACGCCTGTACCGCACGGGGGATGCCGGGCGCTATCTGGACGATGGCCGGGTGGTGTTTGCTGGCCGTATCGACGAGCAGCTGAAAATCCGTGGGTTCCGGATCGAGCCGGGCGAAATCGAAGCCGCGCTGCTCAGCCTGCAAGGCGTGCGCGAAGCGGCGGTGATTGCTCAGCCCGGGCCTGCTGGCGCACGTCTGGTTGCCTACGTGGCGGGTCAGGCCCTGGAATCTGATGCTTTGCAGGCACTGTTGCGCGAGCGTCTGCCCGAGCACATGGTGCCGCGGCGGATCATGTGCCTGGCGCAACTGCCGATGACCCTCAATGGCAAGCTCGATCGCCATGCGCTGCCGCCTATGCAAGAACAGGACACCGCGACGCAGCCCGTGGCTCCAGGCAATGCCCTGGAGCGTGAGATCGCCGAGCTCTGGGCACAGGTGCTGCGCCTGCCACAGGTGGGGGTGGCGGATAACTTCTTCGAGCTGGGCGGTGACTCGATCATCTCGATCCAGGTCGTCAGCCGGGCTCGGCAGGCCGGCATCCTGTTCTCGCCTCGCGACCTGTTCAAATACCAGACGGTGCGCGAGTTAGCGCGCATCGCTCAGCGTGGTGCGCTCGCGCCGGCGGTCGATCAGGGGCCGGTCAGCGGCGAACTGGTGTTGCAACCGGCGCAGCAACGTTTCTTCGACGAAGCCATCCCGGCGCGTCATCACTGGAACCAGACCGTCCTGTTGAGCACCACCACACCCTTGCAGGCCGAGCTGCTCGAGCACGCCCTGCAAGCGGTGGTGGCGCACCATGACAGCCTGCGCAGCCGCTTCCGTCAGGGTGAACAGGGCTGGCAGGCGCATATCGCAGACCCGCAAGCGCCGCAGCAAACGCTGCTGTGGCGCGCCCGTGTGGAGGCCGGTGAGTCGCTGCTGGCGCTGTGCGAGAGCGCCCAGCGCAGCCTCGACTTGGGCGAGGGGCCGCTGCTGCGCGGCCTGTTGATTGAGGCTGAAGATGCTTCCCAGCGTTTGTTGCTGACAGTGCATCACCTGGTGATTGACGGTGTGTCGTGGCGGGTGCTGCTGGAGGATCTGCAGGCTGTTTATGGACAGCTGCACGCAGGTCTTGCGCTGCAACTGCCGGCCAGAACCACCTCGACTCAACGCTGGGCTGCGCGCCTGGCCGAACAGGCGCGCAGCCCGGCCTGGGCCGATGCCGCACAACACTGGCAGGCGGCGTTGGCCGGCGCCGACGCAACGCTGCCGGCCAACAATCCGCACGCGCTGTGTGTGCAAGGTGATGCGCAGAGCATCAAGGTGCAGCTCGACAGCGCGCTGACCCGGCAGTTGCTGCAACAGGCACCGGCCGCCTATCGCACTCAGGTCAATGACCTGTTGCTGACCGCCCTGGCCAGGGTTGTCGCCGACTGGACGGGGCGCGCCGAAGTCCTGCTGGAGCTGGAGGGCCATGGCCGCGAAGGCTTGTTCGATGACCTTGACCCGAGCCGTACCCTGGGCTGGTTCACCAGCCTTTTCCCGGTGCGCCTGAGCGTTGCTGAAGACCGTGTCGGCACCCTCAAACAGGTCAAAGAACAGCTGCGTGCGGTTCCTCAGCGTGGCGTGAGTTTTGGTGCGCTGCGCTACCTGGGGGAAGAAACCGTGCAGCAGGCCCTGGCGGCGTTGCCGCTGCCGCGCATCACCTTCAACTACCTGGGGCAGTTCGATGGCAGTTTCCAGGCCGATGAAGGGGCCTTGTTCGTACCCTGCAGCGATGCCTTCGGTCGTACCATGAGCGCAGAGGCGCCGCTGGGCAACTGGCTGAGCATTGACGGTCAGGTGTATGGCGGCCAGCTGACCCTGGGCTGGACGTTCAGTACGGCGATGTTCGATCCGGCATCGATCGAGGCACTGGCTGGCGCTTATATCCGCGAACTCGAAGCGTTGATCGGCGAGTGCGTGCACAGCCGTGACGGCGGTGTCACACCGTCGGACTTCCCGTTGGCCGGGTTGACCCAGGCTGAACTCGACCGCCTGCCGCTGGCCGCACGTCAGCTGGAGGACCTCTATCCACTGTCGCCGTTGCAGCAGGGGCTGCTGTTCCATGCACGCTACGGGCAGGGCCAGGGCGACTACATCAACCAGACCTGCGTCGACATTCACGGGCTCGATGTCGGGCGCTTCGAGCAGGCCTGGCGCGAGACCCTGGCCGCTCACCCGATTCTGCGCAGCGGCTTCATCTGGCAGGGCGAAATGCACCAGCCGCTGCAGCTGGTGCAGCGTGATGTAGCGCTGCACATGAGTCAGCATGACTGGCGCGCGCATCCGGCTGCGCAGCAGGCAGTGCTGGCGCTGGAGCAGGAGGAGCGTGAGCGTCCCTTCGACTTGAGCCGGGCGCCGTTGCTGCGCCTGGTCCTGGTGCGCCTTGCGCAGGACAGCTACCGCCTGATTTACACCAACCACCACATTCTCCTCGACGGCTGGAGCAACGCACGGCTGATCGGCGAGGTGCTGGCGCGTTACAACGGCCAGGCGGTTGCAGCGAGCCCGGGCAGTTACCGTGACTACATCCAGTGGCTGCAAGGCCGTGATGTGCAGCGTGATCGTGCATTCTGGCAGGCTCAATTGGCCCGCCTGCCGGCGCCAACCCGCTTGTCGCAAGCGCTGCAGGGGATGGTGCTCGATGATGTTGCGCTGCGCCATGGTCATGGGGACCTGCGCAGCAGTCTGGACCAGCAAGCGACAGCGCGTCTGGTGCAGGCTGCACGCCACGCCAAGGTCACCGTCAACACCCTGGTTCAGGCAGCATGGCTGTTGCTGCTGCAACGCTGTACCGACCAGCCCGCCGTGGCGTTCGGCGCCACAGTTGCCGGCCGGCCCAGTGACTTGCCGGGGATCGAGGAGCAGGTCGGGCTGTTCATCAACACCTTGCCACTGATCGCCGAACCGCAGCCGCAACAGCCGCTGGGGGCCTGGCTTGGCGAACTGCAGGCACTCAACCTGGCGATGCGTGAACACGAACATACGCCGTTGTTCGAGATCCAGTCGTGGGCCGGGCAGGGAGGCGATGCGTTGTTCGACAGCATCCTGGTGTTCGAGAACTACCCGCTGGCCGAAGCCTTGCAACGCCACTCGGCGCAAGACGTACAGTTCGGGTTGCCGAGCAACCACGAACAGACGCATTACCCGCTGACCCTGGCTGTAGCCCTGGATGCGCAACTGAGCATTCATTACAGCTACCAGCGCGAGGCGTTCACTGATCAGCAGGTGGCGTGCCTGAATCAGTACCTTGGCGGCTTGTTGCAGCAAATCGCCGAAGCATCGCTGGAACTGCCGTTGGGTGAGCTGCGTTTGCTCGACGACGCGCAGCAGGCCGAACGCCTGCTGGCCGGCAGTGACTGCCCGTGGCACTTCCCGGCCAGCCGTTCGTTGCTCGGCATGATTGCCGAACACGCGCGCAAGCGACCGTTTGCCCCGGCGCTGATCGACGGCCAGCGCCGGGTCGATTTCGCTCAGCTTGAACAGGCCTCCAACCGCCTGGCCAGGCATCTGCTGAGCCTGGGCGTAGGGCGCGGGGTCAAGGTCGGGGTGGCCCTGGCCCGTGGCGTCGAGGTGCCGATCGCGTTGCTGGCGATTCTCAAGACCGGCGCCGCCTATGTGCCGATGGACGCCAGTTATCCTGCCGAGCGCCTGGCCTACATGATCGAAGACAGCGGCATGACACTGCTGCTGAGCCAGCGCCAACTGGCTGCGCAACTGAGCTGCCCGGCGCAGGTCGAGGTGCTCTTGCTCGATGAGTTGAGCCCGGACGTGGAGGCCCTGTCGGACCAGGCGTTGGCGCTGGCTATCGAAGAGCAGGACCTGGCGTATGTGATCTATACCTCAGGCTCCACCGGCCAGCCCAAGGGCGTATGCGTCAGCCACGGGCCGCTGAGCATGCATTGCCAGGCCATTGCCGAACGCTATGAAATGCGTGAAGACGATTGCGAACTGCACTTCCTGTCGTTTGCCTTCGACGGTGCCCATGAGCGCTGGCTGACGGTGCTTACCAGCGGTGCCAGCCTGCTGATCCGCGACGACAGTCTGTGGACCCCGAGCCAGACCCTGGAGGCCATGAAGCAGCACGGTGTGAGCGTGGCCGCATTCCCGCCGTTGTACCTGCATCAACTGGCCGAGAGTGCGCTGCAGCAAGGCCGGCCGCAGCGCTTGCGGGTGCTGTGCTTTGGCGGTGATGCGGTGCCGCGGGCGAGCTTTGATCTGGTGCGTCGGGCGCTGGACCCGGAGTACATGATCAACGGTTACGGACCGACCGAAACCGTGGTCACACCGCTGATCTGGAAAGCCGGGCGCCAGGACCCTTGCCCAACGGCCTATGCGCCGATTGGCCAGCGCATCGGCCAGCGTAGCGGCTATGTGCTCGATGCTTGCCTGCAGCCGGTGGCCAAGGGCATGCCGGGCGAGTTGTACCTGGGCGGTGAAGGGGTCGCCCTGGGGTATCTGCAGCGCCCGGGGCTGACTGCCGACCGTTTCGTCTGCGATCCGTTCGACCCGTGTGGCGCACGCTTGTATCGCAGCGGTGACCTGGTTCGCGAGCTGCCTTGTGGCAACCTCGAATACCTCGGGCGCCTGGACAGCCAGGTGAAGATACGTGGCTTCCGGGTTGAAGCCGGTGAGATCGAAGCACGCCTGCGTCAGCTCCCCGAAGTGGCCGAGGCCGCCGTGATAGCCAGCGTCGGTGCCCAGGGTCAGCAATTGCATGCCTACCTGGTGGCGCACGATGGCGCGGTGCTCGACACCGAGCAATCTCGCCACGAAGTGCGCCAGCACGTACGCCAGGCGCTGGCCAGGCGCCTTCCGGACTATATGGTGCCATCGAGCTTTACCTGGCTGGCCAGCCTGCCGCTGTCGCCGAACGGCAAGCTCGACCGCAAGGCCTTGCCACTGCCGGAGACGGCGGGCTGCGGGCGTCCTTACGTGGCGCCGGAGTCAGTGTTGGAGCAGCAGATTGCAGGGATCTGGGCATCGGTCCTGCAGGTGGAGCAGGTGGGGCTCGACGATCATTTCTTCGAACTGGGCGGCCACTCGCTGCTGGCCACTCAGGTCACCGCGCGCGTCGAAACCGAGCTCGGTACCACCGTAACGCTGGATCTGCTGTTCAAGGCCGAATCGCTTAAAGACTACGTAGCGTCAACCGTCCCTTATCTGAGCCTGGGTTCCGAGAGCGATCTCAACGAACTGCAAGACTTCCTCTCGGAATTGGAGACGATCTGAACATGCGTAATGAAGAACAACTGGCCCTGGTCCAACGCTTCGTCCGTTTGCCGTTGGCGCAGCGCAAGGCCTTCCTGGAAAAGCTCGGCGCCAAAGGCATGAGCCTGGCGCAGTTGCCCATTGCGCCGGTCAGCGAGGGTGTGCAGAGCTTGCCGCTGTCTTACGCACAACAGCGCCAGTGGTTTCTCTGGAAGTACGAGCCGGCAAGCCCGGCCTATCACATTCCGGTGGCGTTGCGCCTGCGCGGGCCGTTGAACTTCGACGCCCTGCAGGCGGCCTTCAACGACCTGGTGGCGCGTCATGCGGCCTTGCGCACTCGCTTTGTCGAGCAGCAAGGGCATGCGTTGCAGGTGATCGAGGCGCAGGCCGAAGTGTCGATCGAACGCAGTGAGGGCGGGTTCGACGATGCGCTGGATCAACCGCAGGCACTGGCGGCGTTCATTGAAGGGCAAACCCGGCGTCTGTTCGACCTGGCCTCGGGCCCGCTGTTGCGCGTTCACCTGCGCACGCTCGGCGCTGACGATCACTTGTTGGTGCTGACCGTACATCACATCGTTGCCGATGGTGCCTCGATGCCGGTGATGGTCCGCGAGTTGAGCGCCTGCTACGAAGCCCGTAGCCAGGGACAGTCCGCGACGTTGCCGGCGCTGCCTGTTCAGTACGCCGATTACGCGCTGTGGCAGCGCAGCTGGATGGAAGCCGGCGAGCAACAACGGCAACTGGCGTACTGGTGTGAACAGTTGCAGGGCGATCAGCCGGTGCTGGAGTTGCCGTTGGACCGTGCGCGCCCGCTAAGCCGCGACGGCCGGGGCGATAGCCGCCAGGTGCAGCTGCCTCTTGAACTGCTGAACGCGCTCAGGCAATTGGCGCAACGTCAGGGGGTGAGCCTGTTCGTGTTGATGATGGCCGCGTTCCAGACCCTGCTGCACCGTTACAGCGGGCAGCAGGAGATCTGCGTCGGTGTGCCCTTTGCCAATCGCAACCGTGTGGAGACGCAGGGGCTGGTTGGTTTTTTCGTTAATACCCAGATCCTGCGCGGACGCTTCGATAGTCGTGCGCGTTTCACCGATGTACTGGCGCAGATGGGCCAGACCGCCATTGAGGCCCAGCGCTATCAGGACCTGCCGTTCGACCTGTTGGTCGAAGCCTTGCAGCCCGAACGCAGCACTCGCCACAACCCGTTGTTCCAGGTCATGTTCAACTATCAGCATGACCAGGCGGGTGGTGCCAGTGGTCGTCGTTTCTCGGGGCTGAGCATCGAGGGCGTGCAATGGCAGAACCGCTCCGCGCAGTTCGACCTCAGCCTGGATATCGTCGAGGCCGAGCAGTCACTCACTGGCAGCTTTATCTTTGCCACCGATGTATTCGAAGCGGCCACCATCGAGCGCATGATGCAGCACTGGCAAACCATGCTGTGGGCGATCGTCGATCAGCCTCAGCGCAGCATTGGTGAGCTGCCGATGGTGTCCGCGGCGCAGCAGCAAGTCATCGTCCAGGGCCTGAACCCGACAGTGGCCAGCCACGCCAGCCAGGTTTGCCTGCATGAGCAGATTGCCGAACAGGCTGCGCGCACGCCGCAGGCTGTGGCCTTGGTCTTTGAAGGGCAGCAGCTGAGCTATGCCCAGCTCAACGCGCGGGCCAACCGTCTGGCTCACCGCCTGATCGCCGCCGGGGTTGGCCCGGAGAGCCGTGTCGGTCTGGCGGCCGAGCGTTCGCTGGAGCTGGTGGTCGGTTTGCTGGCGATCCTCAAGGCGGGCGGTGCCTATGTGCCGCTGGACCCGATGTACCCGGCCCAGCGTCTGGAGTACATGATCCAGGACAGCGGCATCAGCTTGCTGTTGAGCCAACCGGGTCTGAGTTTGCCGGTGTTTGACGGTCCGTGCCTGAGCCTGGACGAGGACCTGCAGGGCTTCAGCGATGCCGACCCGCAGGTGAGCATGAGCCCGGATAACCTGGCCTACATCATCTACACATCGGGCTCGACCGGGCAGCCGAAAGGCGCCTTGCTCAGTCACCACAACGTGCAGCGGCTGTTCGCCGCCACTGGGCAATGGTTCAGTTTCGACAGCCGCGACACCTGGACCCTGTTCCATTCCTACGCCTTCGACTTCTCGGTCTGGGAAATCTTCGGCGCGCTGCTGCATGGTGGCCGGTTGGTGATCGTGCCGTATCTGGTCAGCCGTTCGCCGGAAGACTTCCATCAGTTGCTGATCGATGAGCAGGTGA
>RCUI01000410.1_pt1 | contig 15402 bp, 11 predicted proteins | sample 2166121 | NCBI WGS metagenome assembly RCUI01 (sample SAMN09932700, study PRJNA488358) | compost metagenome | feature: garden; material: soil; isolation source: compost soil in succinic acid-enriched culture | place: Germany: Experimental Botanical Garden Goettingen | collected 2016-01-27
AAATGGTCAAGATTTCACATGGGCAGCCGTGATTGCCCGCAATGCCCGTGCAAGTTCTCCAGCCATCCTCAGGATGAGCAAAAAAACAAAACAATGTGGAGCGGCCATGCAGCAGACCAGATCGCAAGTGCGAGAACGTGACGGCTTGTATGAACTCGACGCCGGCAGCGACGTCCTTGACAGCCCCCGCTACAACCATGACATCGCCCCGACCCAGGTCGGCGAACGGACCTGGAACAAATGGCACATCACCGCGCTGTGGGTGGGCATGTCGATCTGCGTGCCGACCTATACCCTCGGCGGGGTGCTGACGGCTTATTTCGGCCTGACGGTGGGCGAAGCGCTGCTGGCCATCCTGCTGGCCAACACGGTGGTGCTGATTCCGCTGACACTCAACGCATTCCCGGGCACTAAGTACGGCATTCCGTTTCCAGTGTTGCTGCGCTCTTCATTCGGCATCATCGGCTCCAACGTACCCTGTCTGATCCGCGCGCTGGTGGCCTGTGGCTGGTTTGGCATCCAGACTATGTTTGGCGGCCTGGCCATCCACCTGTTCCTCGGCTCGTTGTCGGCTGACTGGAAGGCACTGGGCGGGACAGGGGAGGTGATCGGCTTCATGCTTTTCTGGTGCCTGAACCTGTGGGTGGTGCTGCGCGGTGCCGAGTCGATCAAGTGGCTGGAAACCCTCTCGGCACCGCTGTTGGTGCTGGTCGGTGCCGGGTTGCTGGTATGGGCGTTGCCCAACGTGTCGATCAGCGAGTTGATGGCGCAGCCGCCCAAGCGCCCGGAAGGGGCGAGCGTTTACGGCTACTTCTTTGCCGGGCTGACGGCGATGGTGGGTTTCTGGGCCACGTTGTCGCTGAATATCCCCGACTTCAGCCGCTATGCGAAAAGCCAGAAAGACCAGATCCTCGGGCAGATTTTCGGCTTGCCGCTGACCATGTTCCTGTTTGCCGCGCTGGGCGTGGTGCTCACTGCCGCCTCGGCGTCGCTGGTGGGCGAAACAGTCTCCGACCCGGTCAGCCTGATCGGGCATATCCAGAGCCCGATGTGGGTGGCCCTGGCCATGGCGCTGATCATCATTGCCACCTTGTCGACCAACACCGCCGCGAACATTGTGTCACCCACCAACGACTTTCAGAACCTGGCGCCCAAGTGGATCGGGCGCACTACCGCGGTCCTGCTCACCGGCCTGGTCGGCCTGTTGCTGATGGGCCATGAGCTGCTGAAAAAACTCGGTCTGATCGTCAGCGACGTCAGCCTGGAGAGCGTCTATTCCAACTGGCTGCTGGGTTATTCCAGCCTGCTCGGGCCGATTGCCGGGATCATGGTGGTGGACTATTTCCTGATCCGCAAACAGACCCTGGACCTGGCCGGCCTGTACCGCGATGACATCTACCCGGCCTGGAACGCCACTGGCTTTATCGCCTTCGCTGTACCGGTAGCGCTGACCTTGTTATCGCTGCAGAGCCAAGCCTTCAGCTGGTTCTACGATTTCGGCTGGTTCACCGGATCCGCCCTGGGCGGGCTGATCTACTACGGGCTTGGCCAATTCAAGGCAGCCCGCGCGGCCAACCTCAAACCCACCGTGTAGTGCCGATGGCCCGCAGAGGCCAGGCAGCAGATGCAGGAGAACAGCATGCAAACCCCACAGGACGTTTTGCAATCGAACCATCGGTACATCAACGGCGAGCGGTTGTGGCAGTCGCTGATGGAGCTGGCCCAGTTAGGCGCAACGGTCAAGGGCGGGGTCTGCCGTCTGGCGCTGACCGACCTCGATCGCCAGGCCCGCGACCTGTTCGTCAAGTGGACCGAGGCGGCCGGCTGCACAGTGACCATCGACGGCGTCGGCAACATTTTTGCTCGCCGTCCGGGGCGCAACCCGCAATTGCCACCGGTGATGACCGGCAGCCATATCGACACCCAACCCACTGGCGGCAAGTTCGATGGTTGCTTTGGGGTGTTGGCCGGGCTTGAAGTGATGCGCACCCTCAATGACCTGAAGATTGAAACCGAGGCGCCGCTGGAGGTGGTGGTCTGGACCAACGAAGAAGGCTCGCGCTTTGCCCCGTGCATGATGGGTTCCGGAGTGTTTGCCGAGAAGTTTACCCTCGAAGAAACCCTGGCCAAGACCGACGCTGAAGGCATCAGTGTTGGCCAGGCGTTGAACGCTATTGGCTATGCCGGGCCGCGGGCGGTCAGTGGTCATCCGGTGGGCGCCTATTTTGAAGCGCATATTGAGCAGGGGCCGATCCTTGAAGACCAGCATAAAACCATCGGGGTGGTGCTTGGAGCCCTTGGCCAGAAGTGGTTCGACCTGACCTTGCGTGGCGTCGAAGCGCACGCCGGGCCGACGCCGATGCACCTGCGTAGAGACGCCCTGGTGGGCGCCAGCGTGGTGGTGGCAGCGGTCAATCGGGTGGCGCTGGAGCACCAGCCGCACGCCTGTGGCACGGTGGGTTGCTTGCAGGCGTATCCGGGGTCACGCAACGTAATTCCCGGTGAGGTGCGCATGACCCTGGATTTCCGTCATCTGGAGCCGGCCCGGCTGGATTCGATGATTGCCCAAGTCAAGGATGTGATCAGCAGCACCTGTGAGCAGCACGGCTTGAGCTACACCCTGACACCGACGGCGGACTTTCCGCCGCTGTATTTCGACAAAGGTTGTGTCGAAGCTGTGCGCGCTGCCGCCCAGGGCTTGGGGCTGTCACACATGGATATCGTCAGCGGCGCCGGGCATGATGCGATCTTCCTGGCGGAACTGGGACCGGCGGGGATGATTTTTGTGCCCTGTGAAGGCGGTATCAGCCATAACGAAATCGAGAATGCCGCGCCTGAGGATTTGGCCGATGGCTGCGCGGTGCTGTTGCGCGCCATGTTGGCGGCGGCCCAGGCGGTGGCGCGGGGCAGGGAGGCGGCCTAAGGCTTGAGGGTCCCATCGTCGGCAAGGCCGGCTCCCACAAAGGATCACACCGCACCCTTGTGGGAGCCGGCCTTGGCGGTGAGAGCCGCTTCACGGTCTTAAAGACTGTCCCGAACCATCTGCAAAAACGTCGCCACCAGGCGCCGCGAACTCTGCTCGCGCAAGCACACCAGGGTTTCAGTCAAGCGCCGCTGACAGTCAACAATCGGCAATGCACACACCCGCGCATCGGCGCCGAACTCGGCCGCTGACACCACCCCCACGCCAATCCCGACCACCACTGCCTCACGTGCCGCTTCCCGGCCCTCGACCTGGATCGCGGCGCGGATGCGCAAGCCGGCGCGTTGCATTTCTTCTTCCAGGGTCTGGCGTGTTACCGAGCCTGGCTCGCGCAACACAATCGGTGTGTCATCAAGGTCAGCCAGGCTGATCGAGCCGCGACTGGCCCAGGGGTGGTTGTGGGAGACGAAAGCCACCATCGGATCGCTGCGCATCGGCACGCAAAGCAGGCGTTCGTCATCCACATCCCGGCCCAGCAGGGCCAAGTCGGCCTGATAATTGAATAGCCGTAGCAACGACTCATCAGTGTTACCGGTCTCGATCTTGACGTTGATGCCGGGGTACTGCTGACAGAACTGGGCGATCTGCGGCAGCACATGCACCGGTGCATCCACCGCCAGCACCAGCGTACCGGTCTGCAAGGCGCGGGAATCCTGCAGCAGTTCATGGGCCTCGGCTTCACAAACGAACAAGCGCTGGGTAATGGCCAGCAGGCGTTCACCGAGGTCAGTCAACTGCACCGAGCGCTTGTTACGGTGAAACAGCAATACGCCGAAGCGTTCCTCCAGTTTACGCACCTGATCGGAGATCGCCGGCTGGGTCAGGAACAACCGTTCGGCGGCACGGGTGAAGCTGCCGTGCAGGGCAACGGCGTGAAAAGCTTTCAACTGAGCATGGGAAACCGACATCGCAGCACCTGTTACAAGCTGAGCTTATTTGTGAAATACGATAAATCGATTTTATTTATCAGTCAGTAATTGTTTCTATCTCCTCCAGCCCGCCACGTCACCTGCAGTGACCGGTGGGTCATGGAGCTGGCTGACAAGGCATAACAACACCCCTTGCTCCAGGTTCCATCTGACCAGGTGACGGTCCTGACCGGCCGTCACGCAGTGCGCAACACAAGAACAAAACAGGCGTTTTTTCAAATTCTGCCGGCACACTCAAGCTCCGAGGTCAGGGTCACCATGAATAAACACATTGCAGATATCAAGCGTTGGCGCGTGCAGATTTTTGCCATTACCTGGATTGCCTACGCTGCGTTTTACTTCACCCGCAAAGCTTTCTCCGTGGCCAAACTGGGCATCGGCGAAGACCCAAGCTTCACCCTCGATAAAATGGCCATGGCCAACCTCGACGCCATCTACCTGGCGGCCTATGCGGTAGGGCAGTTCACCTGGGGCATGCTCGCCGACCGCTTCGGGCCACGGGTGGTGGTGCTCGGCGGCCTGGTGATCTCGGCGGCGGCAGCCCTGGTGATGGGCAGTTACGCGACCTTCCCGATCTTCGCCACCTGCATGCTGGTCCAGGGCCTGGCGCAGTCCACCGGCTGGGCGGGGTTGTGCAAGAACATCGGCAGTTTCTTTCCGTCATCGCAACGCGGGCGGGTGCTGGGGCTGTGGAGTTCCTGCTATGCCTTCGGCGGCCTGGTCGCTTCGCCGTTTGCCGGCTGGTGGGCCTACACCCTGATCGGCAGCTGGCATGCGGCATTCTTCTCCAGTGCCGCAGTAGTGGCGCTGGTGGCCGTGCTGTTCTTCTTCCTGCAGCGCAACAAGCCTGAAGACGTCGGCCTGCCGGCGGTGGAGCCGGAGCCTGAAAGCATGGTGCCTGGCACCACGATCTGCAGCATCTGGGCGCCGCTGCGCGAGATTCTGCGCAACCGCACCGTGCTGACCCTGGGCCTGGCGTACTTCATGCTCAAGCCGGCGCGCTACGCGATTCTGTTGTGGGGGCCGGTGATGGTCTTTGAACAGATGCCCTCGGTGGGTAAGGTCGGTGCGGCAATCATCCCCACCGCGTTTGAGCTGGCCGGCCTGCTGGGGCCAATCATGCTAGGCGTGGCTTCAGACAAACTGTTCGGCGCTCGGCGCATGCCGGCTTGCGTGATCAGCCTGCTGGTGCTCACGGTGGTCTTGGCGCTGTTTATGGGCGCCATGCAAACCGGCAGCGTGGTGCTGGTGGTGGCCTTGTTGTTTGTCATGGGCCTGACCTTGTACGGCCCCGATTCGATGATCAGCGGCGCGGCAGCCATCGACTTCGGCACCGCCAAGGCCGGTGCCACAGCGGCCGGATTCGTCAACGGTTGTGGTTCGGTGGGGGCAATCCTCGGTGGCCTGCTGCCAGGGTACTTTGACGGGGTCACGGTATTCATCGTGTTTGCCGGCTGTGCGCTGTTCTCGGCGCTGGTACTGGTGCCGCACTGGAACAGCCGGCCGGCCTCGGCCGAGCATACACCGGCGGTAGCGCCGAACACCGCCATGGCAATCAAGCCCCTGCGTACCTGAAACCTTTGAGGACCCCGACCATGAGACCCTTCTGGCTGCAACAGGCGCTGGATCAGGAACAAGCCCCTGCCTGCCCGCCGTTGACCGCGGACACTCACTGTGATGTCTGTATCGTCGGCGGTGGCTACACCGGCTTGTGGACCGCGCTGATGCTCAAGGAACACAGCCCGGCACTGGACGTCGTGCTGATCGAAGCGGACATCTGCGGCGCCGGGGCCAGCGGGCGCAATGGTGGTTGCGCGCTGTCATGGTCGGCCAAGTACTTCACCCTCGAACGGCTGTTCGGTCTGCAGGAGGCAGTACGTCTGGTCAAGGCCTCAGAGCAGAGCATCTATGCCATCGGTGATTTTTGCCACGCGCACGGCATCGATGCGGACTATCGCCTGGACGGTACCCTGTACACCGCCACCAACCGTGCCCAGATGGGCGCCACCGACGGCGTGATTGCGGCGCTGGAGCGTCAGGGCATCAACTCGTTCCAGCGCTTGCCGGTGGAGCAGGTGCAGCGCCTGGCGGGCTCGGCCAAGCACCTGGAGGGCTGGTTTTCGCCAGCCGCCGCCACGGTGCAACCGGGCAAACTGGTGCGCGGTCTGCGCCGGATTGCTCTGGAGAGGGGCGTGCGCATCCATGAAGGCACGGCCATGACCGGCTTGCAGGAAGGGCCTCAAGCTGGGGTGGAAACCGCCGGCGGCACGGTGCGCGCGGCACGCGTGGTGCTCGGCCTGAATGCCTGGATGGCACGGGCCTTCCCGCAGTTCGAACGCAGTGTGGCGATTGTTTCCAGCGACATGATCATCACCGAGCCGCAGCCGGCGCTGCTCAAGCAAATCGGCTTGACCAGTGGCGTCAGTGTGCTCGATTCACGGATTTTCGTGCACTACTACCACAACACCAGCGATGGCCGACTGATGCTCGGCAAGGGCGGTAACACCTTTGCCTACGGCGGCAGGATGCTGCCAGTGTTCGACCAGCCATCACCCTATGAACCGTTGCTGCGCCGCAGCCTTGGCGAATTCTTCCCGAGCTTGACCCAAGTACCGGTGGCGGCTACCTGGAATGGGCCCTCGGATCGCTCGGTGACCGGTTTGCCGTTCTTCGGGCGTCTGGGCACCCAGGGCAATGTGTTCTACGGCTTTGGGTATTCGGGTAGTGGCGTTGGGCCTTGTCACATGGGCGGGCAAATTCTCTCGTCGTTGGCGTTGGGCCTGGACAATGAATGGACCCGCTCACCGCTGATCAACGGCCCGCTGGGCTATTTCCCACCGGAACCGATCCGCTACCTGGGTTCGCTGATGGTGCGCAATGCCATTCGTCGCAAGGAACAGGCTGAAGACCATGGTCATCGACCGCGGCGCCTGGACGTGCGCCTGGCACGCTTTGCCGCAGCGGCCGGTAAAGCCGATAAGGCTTGAGCAGTTTTTTTGTCGATTGCGACCACGAGGATGTATAAACTGCACCCACTTTGCCGGTCGCTACCTGAACCGGCACCTGAAACAAAGAGAGTCGAGATGGGCGCACAGTGGAAAGCCAAGCATAGAGAAACAGCAGCCAACGCCAAAGGCAAGATCATGGGCAAGCTGTCCAAGGAGATCCAGATCGCCGCGAAGTCTGGCGCCGACCCGGACATGAACCCACGCTTGCGCCTGGCCATTGAGCAAGCCAAAAAGGCTTCGATGACCCGCGAGACGCTGGAGCGGGCGATCCGCAAGGGTGCTGGTCTCGATGGTGATGCGGTGCAGTACACCCCGGTGACCTACGAAGGCTTTGCCCCGCACCAAGTGCCGCTGATCGTCGAGTGCCTGACCGACAACGTCAACCGTACTGTGGCGCAAATCCGCGTACTGTTCCGCAAAGGCCAGCTGGGCGCTTCGGGCTCGGTGGCCTGGGACTTCAACCACGTTGGCCTGATTGAAGCCACACCGAGCTCGGCCGACGCCGACCCGGAAATGGCCGCCATCGAAGCCGGCGCCCAGGACTTCGCAGAAGGTGAAGAAGAGGGCTCGACCCTGTTCATCACCGACACCACCGACCTGGATGCCGTGCAGAAGGCCCTGCCAGCGTTCGGTTTCACCGTGGCGTCCGCGAAGATCGGCTACACCCCAAAGAATCCGGTCAGCGGTTTGACCGAGGAGCAGATGGCTGAAGTCGAAGCCTTCTTGCATGCCATCGATGACAACGACGATGTGCAGAACGTTTATGTCGGTCTGGCTGGCTGATTGTGCAATGCAGGGGCCCTTGAAGGGCCCCTTCGTTTCAGCAGTTAAGCGTCCTCAAGTTCCACCAGCACCGCACCTTCGCTGACCATCTCGCCTTCCTGGCAAAACAGCGCTTTGACGATCCCGGCCTGGGGCGCACGGATGCTGTGTTCCATTTTCATGGCTTCCAGCACCACCAACTGAGTGCCTGCTTCTACAGCTTGGCCCACCTCGACCAATACCCGCACGATACTGCCGTTCATCGGTGCGCTGAGGCCACCTTGATGGCTGTGGCTGGCATCGGCTTCGGCGATCGGATCGAAGCGCGTGACCGCCTGTAACTCGCCGTCCCACTGTAAATAGAGCGTGTCACCACGACGGATCGCCAGGTGTCGGCGGCGCATACCGTCTTGTTCGACCAGCAATTGCTCGCCATCAAGTTTCAGCGGCGAGGCTGCCGCATGAACAAGGCTCACCGCCTGGTCCTGGCCATTGCAACTCAGGTGCAGGCTGATCTGCGCCGGTACCCCGGTACGGAAGCCACTGTTGGCCGCCCAAGGGGATTGGCGATCATCACCGCGCGGCGTCAACGGTTGGCTCTGGATGTATGCCTCACCTGCGGCCTGCCAGAACGGGGCTGGCAATGGTTGTGCAGGTGGCAACAGTTGTTCCTGATAACGCGGGATGAACCCGGTATCCAGCTCGGCGCTGGCGAAGGCCGGGTGGGCGAGGATACGCCGCAGGAAGGCGATGTTGGTCTTTAAACCGCCGATGGCAAATTCATCGAGCATGGCCAGTAAGCGCAGGCGCGCCTGTTCGCGGGTCTGGCCCCAAGCGATCAGCTTGCCTAGCATCGGGTCATAGAACGGCGAAATGCTGTCGCCCTCGCTGACCCCACTGTCAACCCGGCGCCCTTCGCCCGGCGCCGACTCGCGGTACAAGGCCAGGTGCCCGGTGGCCGGGAGGAAGTCGTTGGCCGGGTCTTCGGCATACAGCCGCACTTCGATGGCATGGCCATCAAGGGGCACCTGGTCCTGAGTGATTGGCAACGGCTCGCCGCACGCCACACGGATCTGCCAGGCCACCAGGTCCAGGCCGGTGATGGCTTCGGTGACCGGGTGTTCCACCTGCAGGCGGGTGTTCATCTCCATGAAGAAGAACTCGCCGCGGGCATCGAGCAGGAACTCCACAGTGCCAGCACCGACATAGCCGATCGCCTGAGCAGCCTTGACCGCGGCCTCGCCCATGGCCTGCCGCTGACGGTTGCTTAGACCCGGGGCAGGGGCCTCTTCGACGACTTTCTGGTGACGGCGCTGGATTGAGCAGTCGCGCTCGTTGAGGTACAGGCAGTTGCCGTGCTGGTCGGCAAACACCTGGATTTCCACGTGACGTGGCTTGAGTACGTATTTTTCCACGAGCATGCGCGAGTCACCGAACGACGACTGCGCTTCACGTTGGGCCGAGGCCAGCGCTTCAGCCAGCTGGCTTTCGCTGTCGACCACTTTCATGCCCTTGCCACCCCCACCGGCGGTGGCCTTGAGCAATACCGGGTAACCGATTTTTTCGGCGGCAGCGCGGAAGGTTTCCAGGTCCTGGGCTTCGCCGTGGTAACCGGGCACCAACGGTACGCCAGCCTGTTCCATCAAGGCCTTGGCGGCAGACTTGCTGCCCATGGCGTCGATGGCGCTGGCGGGTGGGCCAAGAAAAATCAATCCGGCTTGCTCAATGGCCCGGGCGAACCCTGCGTTCTCGGAGAGAAAGCCATAGCCCGGGTGAATCGCCTGAGCGCCACTGGCTTTCGCTGCAGCCAGCAGTTTGTCGACGTCCAGGTAGCTCTCGGCAGCCTTGGCGCCGCCCAGGTCAACGCGGATATCGGCTTCGCGGCTGTGCCGGGCCTCGCGGTCGATGGCGCTGTGCACGGCAACGGTGGTCAGGCCCAAGGCCTTGGCGGTGCGCATCACCCGGCAAGCGATCTCGCCACGGTTAGCGACCAGCAGGGTGGTCAATGGCGTGCGGGTCATAGGCGCTCCTTGTTCGAGGGTTCAGCCTGCCAGGCGGGGCTGCGCTTTTCCAGGAAGGCACGCAGGCCTTCCTGCCCTTCAGGGCTGACCCGGATGCGGGCAATGGCGTTCTCGCAGTAGCGGCGTAGGGCAGGGGTTAGTTCACCGTGGCCGACTTCGCGCAGTAGTTCTTTACTGGCGCGCATGGCTTGTGGGCTGTTGAGCAGCAGGTTGTCGATCCATTGTTCGAGCGCCTGTTCCAGTTCGGCCGCAGGATAGGCTTCAGCCAGCAGGCCCAGCTCGCGGGCACGTTCACCACTGAAACGCTCAGCGGTCAGGGCATAGCGGCGCGCAGCGCGTTCGCCTATGGCCTGCACCACGAACGGGCTGATCACCGCTGGGGCCAGGCCAATGCGCACTTCCGACAGGCACAGCTGCGCTTCCAGCGTGCCAATAGCCATGTCGCAACAGCTGATCAGGCCCAGCGCACCACCGAAGGCTGCGCCCTGAACCACGGCCAGGGTCGGTACCTTGAGCTTGGCCAGGTTGTACATCAGCTCGGCCAGCTCGCGGGCGTCGTCAAGGTTGGTGTTGTAGTCCAGCGCAGCCGATTGCTGCATCCAGGCCAGGTCAGCGCCAGCGCTGAAGTGCCGGCCGCGGCCGCGCAACAGGACGAAACGCAGGCTGGCGTCGACGGCGATCTGGTCGATGGCCAGGATCAACTCGCGGATCATCTGCGCGTTGAAGGCGTTGTTCTTGTCTTCCCGGCTGAGCCACAGGGTGGCAAAACCACGGGGGTCCTTGATCAGTTCAAGGGTAGTGAAGTCGCTCATGGTCACATCCGGAAAATGCCGAAACGGCTTTGTTCGATCGGTGCGTTGAGCGCTGCGGACAGCGCCAGGCCAAGAATCTCGCGGGTTTGCGCAGGGTCAATGACACCGTCGTCCCACAGGCGGGCGCTGGAGTAATAGGGGTGGCCCTGGTGCTCGTACTGGTCGAGGATCGGTTGCTTGAGCCGCGCTTCGTCTTCGGCGCTGAACGGATGGCCGCTGCGCTCGCTCTGCTCACGCTTGACCTGAGCCAGCACCCCAGCGGCCTGTTCGGCACCCATCACGCCAATTCGCGCGTTCGGCCACATCCACAGAAAGCGTGGGTCGTAGGCGCGGCCGCACATACCGTAGTTACCGGCACCGAAGCTGCCGCCGATGATTACAGTGAATTTCGGTACCTGGGCGCAGGCCACGGCGGTGACCAGCTTGGCGCCGTGCTTGGCGATCCCGCCGGCCTCGTATTTCTGGCCGACCATGAAACCGGTAATGTTCTGCAGGAACAACAGCGGGATGCCACGCTGGCAGGCCAGCTCAATGAAGTGCGCGCCTTTTTGCGCGGCTTCGGCAAACAAGATCCCATTGTTGGCGAGGATCGCCACCGGGTAGCCGTGCAGGTGGGCAAAGCCACACACCAGCGTGGTGCCGAACAGCGCCTTGAACTCATCGAACACCGAGGCGTCAACCAGACGGGCGATCACTTCACGCACATCGAAAGGCTGCTTGGCGTCGGCCGGAACCACACCGTACAACTCCTGAGCGTCGTACAGCGGGGCAATCGGTGCCTGCTGGGTGAGTGTGCCGAGCTTGTGCCAATTGAGGTTGGCCACGCAGCGCCGGGCAATGGCCAGGGCATGTTCGTCGTTGTCGGCATAGTGGTCAGCAACGCCACTGGTCTTGCAGTGCACATCGGCGCCACCGAGGTCCTCGGCGCTGACCACTTCACCGGTGGCGGCTTTTACCAGCGGTGGGCCGGCGAGGAAAATCGTCGCCTGTTGGCGAACCATGATCGCCTCATCGGCCATGGCTGGCACGTAAGCGCCGCCGGCGGTGCACGAGCCCATGACCACGGCGATTTGCGGAATGCCCAAGGCACTCATGTTGGCCTGGTTGAAGAAGATCCGACCGAAGTGTTCGCGATCGGGGAACACTTCATCCTGACGCGGCAGGTTGGCGCCGCCCGAGTCCACCAGGTACAGGCACGGCAGGCGGTTCTGCAGGGCGATGGCCTGGGCGCGCAGGTGTTTTTTCACCGTCAGCGGGTAGTAGGAGCCGCCTTTGACCGTGGCGTCGTTGGCCACGATCATGCATTCGACACCTTCGACCCGGCCGATCCCGGCGATCACGCCAGCGGCCGGAACGTCTTCGCCGTACACCGCATGCGCCGCCAGCTGGCCGATCTCGAGGAACGGTGAGCCGGGGTCGAGCAGGCGGTCAATGCGCTCGCGCGGCAGCAGTTTGCCCCGCGAGGTGTGGCGCTCCTGGGCCTTGTGGCCGCCGCCCTCGTGGACCTTGGCCAGCAAGGTGCGCAGAGCCTGGACCTGTTCAAGCATGGCCGCGCTATTGGTGGCAAACTCGGCCGAACGCGGGTTGATCTGGGTGTGCAGGGTAGCCATGGGCGCGTTGTCCTTGTGCTCAGCGGGTTTCGTTGAACAGTTCGCGCCCGATCAGCATCCGGCGGATTTCGCTGGTGCCGGCGCCGATCTCGTAGAGCTTGGCGTCGCGCAGCAGGCGACCGGCCGGGAACTCGTTGATGTAGCCGTTGCCACCGAGGATCTGAATGGCTTCCAGGGCCATCTGGGTCGCGCGTTCGGCGGTATAGAGGATCACCCCGGCAGCATCCTTGCGGGTGGTTTCGGCGCGATCGCAGGCCTGGGCCACGGCGTACAGGTAGGCGCGGCTGGCGTTGAGCTGGGTGTACATGTCGGCGATCTTGCCCTGGATCAGCTGGAACTCACCGATGCTCTGGCCAAACTGTTTGCGGTCGTGAATGTAAGGAACCACCAGGTCCATGCACGCCTGCATGATCCCGGTCGGGCCGCCGGAGAGCACCACACGCTCGTAGTCCAGGCCGCTCATCAATACCTTCACGCCGCCATTCAACGCGCCGAGAATGTTTTCGGCAGGGACTTCGACATTGTCGAAGAACAGCTCGCAGGTGTTGGAGCCGCGCATGCCCAGCTTGTCGAACTTGTTGCTGCGGCTGAAGCCTTTCCAGTCACGCTCGACGATGAAGGCGGTAATACCGTGCGGGCCTTTCTCAAGGTCGGTCTTGGCGTAGATCACATAGGTGTTGGCGTCGGGGCCGTTGGTGATCCAGGTCTTGCTGCCGTTGAGGACGAAATGGTCGCCGCGTGCTTCGGCGCGCAGTTTCATCGACACCACGTCGGAGCCGGCATTGGGCTCGCTCATGGCCAGGGCGCCGATGTGCTCGCCGCTGACCAGCTTGGGCAGGTACTTGGCTTTTTGCTCGGCGTTGCCGTTGCGGTTGATCTGGTTGACGCAGAGGTTGGAGTGGGCGCCGTAGGAGAGGGCGACCGAGGCCGAGCCGCGGCTGATTTCTTCCATGGCCACCACGTGGGCCAGGTAGCCCAGGCCGGCGCCGCCGTATTCTTCGCTGACGGTGATGCCGAGCAGGCCCATGTCACCGAACTTGCGCCACATGTCGGCGGGGAACAGGTTGTCCTGGTCGATCTGCGCGGCGCGCGGCGCCAGCTCGGTGGCAACGAAGGACTGCACCTGGTCGCGCAGCATGTCGATGGTTTCGCCCAGGGCGAAGTTCAGGGTCGGGTAATGCATGCGGGCACCTTCTGTTGTTTATTGTTGGATTCATCGCGGAGCAAGCGATCACCTTTACGTTAACGTAAACCTGCCGTCATTCACTGTCAATCTCGCCATGACCTTTACGTTAACGTAAATATGAGCCACATTAATGTCCGCTTGAATCAGCTCCCAGAACAACCACAACAAGGGACCGCCATGAATCAACCGAGCTATACCCAGGGGCGCCAGGATAAGCCCTTGCTGGCCATGACTATCGGCCAGGCATTCGACCACACCGTGTCTCGTTTCGCTGCGCGAGAGGCTTTGGTGGTGCGCCACCAGCACCTGCGCTACAGCTGGCAGCAATTGGCCGACAGCGTTGATATGCACGCCCGGGCGCTGATGGCCCTGGGCCTTAAGACCGGTGATCGCCTGGGTATCTGGGCGCCCAATTGCGCGCAGTGGTGCATTGCCCAGTTCGCCAGCGCCAAGATCGGCGTGATTCTGGTCAACATCAACCCGGCCTACCGCACCAACGAGCTTGAGTATGTGCTCAAACAGTCAGGGTGCCAGTGGCTGATCTGTGCCGGGGCGTTCAAGACCTCCGATTACCACGCCATGCTCGCTGAATTGCTGCCCGAGCTTGGCGCCCAAACGCCGGGTAACCTGCACAGCGAAAGGTTGCCGCAGCTTCGCGGCCTGATCAGCCTGGATGCCACGCCACCGTCTGGCTTCCTGCCCTGGGCGCAGTTGGCAGCGCTGGCCGAGCACATTGAGCCGAGCGATTATCAGGCCCGCCAGCTCAGCCTGCAGTTCGATCAACCGGTGAACATCCAATACACCTCCGGCACCACCGGCTTCCCCAAGGGCGCTACCCTCAGCCACTACAACATTCTCAACAACGGCTACATGGTCGGTGAGAGCCTGGGCCTGAGCGAGCAGGACCGCATGGTCATCCCGGTGCCGCTGTACCACTGCTTCGGCATGGTCATGGGCAACCTGGGATGCGTTACCCATGGCACCACCATGATCTACCCCAATGATGCCTTTGACCCCTTGTTGACCCTGGACGCCGTCGCCCAAGAGCGGGCAACCGCACTGTATGGCGTGCCGACCATGTTCATCGCGCTGCTTGACCACCCGCAACGCGGCACCTTCGACCTGTCGAGCCTGCGCACCGGCATCATGGCCGGGGCGACGTGCCCCATCGAGGTGATGCGCCGGGTGATCGACCAATTGCACATGAGCGAAGTGCAGATCGCCTATGGCATGACGGAAACCAGCCCGGTGTCGCTGCAAACCGGCCCGGATGATGAACTGGAACTGCGGGTCACCACGGTCGGGCGTACCCAGCCGCAGCTGGAGAGCAAGATCGTCGACGAACAGGGCTGTGTCGTTCCGCGTGGGCAAATCGGTGAACTGTGCACCCGTGGCTACAGTGTGATGCTCGGCTACTGGGGTAATCCTGAGGCCACGCACGACTCCATTGACCCTGCCGGCTGGATGCACACCGGTGACCTGGCAACCATGGACGATGCCGGTTACGTGTGTATTGCCGGGCGCAATAAAGACATGATTATCCGCGGTGGCGAAAACATCTATCCGCGCGAGCTTGAGGAGTTCTTCTTCACCCACCCGGCGGTGGCCGATGTGCAGGTTATCGGTATTCCGGATGAGCGCTATGGCGAGGAGATTGTCGCCTGGATCAAGTTCCATCCTGGTCACAGTGCCAGTGAGATTGAGCTGCAGCAGTGGTGCAAGAGCCGCATTGCCCACTTCAAGACCCCGCGCTACTTCCGTTTTGTCGATGAATTTCCGATGACCGTGACCGGCAAGGTGCAGAAATTCAGGATGCGCGAGATCAGTATTGAGGAACTCGCCACGCGTTGATTCGCGGCGCCTCTATCGCCGGCAAAGCCGGCTCCCACAGCACATCTGTCAAAACAGGCCTTGTGGGAGCTGGCTTGCCAGCGATTGGGCAACCCCAGTTCACAATAATCCTCTACGCTTTCACCGGCGGCTCGTCACTGGGCGGGTCGCCCACGGTGGGCGGCACTGTCGGTTTGATCGGCGGTTCATCGGGCTCTTCATCCGGCACCGCAGGTGGCAGCGTCGGGTCGTCGATATTCG
>RCUI01000411.1_pt1 | contig 15387 bp, 13 predicted proteins | sample 2166121 | NCBI WGS metagenome assembly RCUI01 (sample SAMN09932700, study PRJNA488358) | compost metagenome | feature: garden; material: soil; isolation source: compost soil in succinic acid-enriched culture | place: Germany: Experimental Botanical Garden Goettingen | collected 2016-01-27
AACCTACGCCGACGCCGGCAGCGACCACACCTACAGCAACAGCCGCGAAGCGATCCTGCGCCTGCCCTTCCCCTACCCGGAAGACCAGTACATGTACTCGATGAACGTCGAGCCCCATGTACCGTTCGGCAGCGGCGCATTGCGTGGGCAGTTCGACATCGACGAGCACTACATCTCCGAATGCCACCATCGCGCGCAAACCCTGGAAAGCCAGCCCGGTGTCCACTACGCCGCGCTGCCGCACATGATGGAAGCGCAGTGGGACTTGCTCGAACTGCTGATGGAGTCGTACTCGCGTGATTTCCCCGAGCACTTCACCCTGGAAAAAAGCGGCAGCCAGTGGCACTGGATCAACCGCCCGCTGCAAATCGACGACACCTTCACCTTCGGTGACGCGAGCACGCTGCCGATGGACCCGATGGAGTACATCACCCGCCAGGCGCAAGGTGAGTTCATCCTCCTTGAAGAGCGTGATGACACCCTGGTTATGGGCGCAGGCATGGCCACCCAGCGGGCCGACTATTCGCTGCGTTTCAACCTGGGCATGAGCTTCATGGAGTTCCACGGCCCGGTGCCCAAGCTGCATGAAATGGGCATCTTGCAACGCGCCCTGAAGTTCCTCCTGCGTCTGCGTCCAGGCCACCCGGTACGGCGTACCAACTGGTCGATCACCGTCAACCCACGCTTGGAGACCTCTGCCGAAACCTTGCCGGACTGGGCACCCGATCGCACCATCGTCACCCCTGAAAACGCCGGCGAGCTGGTCAACCTGCGGATTGAGCTGCAGCCACTGCACCGTTTGCCACGCAGCAACGCGGTGCTGTTCCCGGTACGTACTTACCTGATCAGTCTCCAGCAACTGGCCGAATTTGCCCCGCAATGGGCCAAGCGCATGCACCGGGTGATTCGCGACCTGGACCAGGAACTGGTGGACTACAAGGGCTTTACCCGCTACCGCGACGCGATGGTCAGTTATCTGGCGCAATACGACGACGGCACACCGGTCGACGAAAGCCAGCAATAACCCGACAGACTGCGAGCGCGCCAGCGCGGCGCGCTTTTACCCTTGATGTGCTTGCCATCCACGGATCACCTATGAAAACAATACGAAACTTCCTGCCCGAGAGCTGGAGTCTGGTGTTCTCCGCTGCAGGTTCGGCCTATGGTGTCGGCTTGCTCGGCCTCTGGGCCTTGCCCTTCCTGATCAGCGCCATCATCCACGACCTGCACCTTAACGAAGCCCAGGCCGGCCTGCTGATGTCGGCGGAATTCGGCTTCACCATGCTCGCCTCGCTGCTGATCGCCCCCTTCATGGGCCGCGCACCGCGTCGCACGCTGGCCCTGATCGGTACACTGCTGGCCATCGTCGCCAACCTTGCCAGCGCCAACATTGAAAATATCTATGCCCTGGCGGCGGTGCGCTGCCTCGCCGGCCTCGGCGCCGGCCTGGCCCTGGCTTGCGGCAACGCGGCGGTCGCCAGCGCCAAACACCCGGACCGCATTGCCGGGCACATGAACGTGCTGTCGGTGTTGCTGATGATTGTGGTGATGCTCGGTTATGCCAAAGTCATGGCCCTGTATGGCCTTCCGGGTCTGTACTACGCCATGGCAGCGACCATGGCAGTGATGCTCCTGACCATCCCGGCCATGGCCCAGCGCGCACCGGTCGCCGAACCTTCGCCGCTGCTGCATGGTGCCAGCAAAGGCGGCGGCAACATTCTCCTGAGCCTGCCAGCCATCTGCATGATGCTGGCAATGTTCGTGTTCCAGGCTCGCGACACCATGGGTTGGGCCTTCGTCGAGCGCATCGGCACCATGGTCGGTTACAGCGGCGACGAACTGGGCGTACTGCTGTCGTTCCAGTCGGTGGTCGGCCTGATCGGCCCGTTGATTGCCGCAATGGTCGGCAAGCGCTTTGGCATGAGCACCCCGGTCATCCTGGCAATTCTGCTGACCGGCGGCACCAGCCTGAGCTACGTGCTTGGCGAGCACTCCAAGACCCTCTACACCGCCGGCGTGATGACCATCTGCGTCACCTACTTCTACGCCCTGAGCTACCTCACCGGTCTGGCCGCCGCACTGGATCGTGAAGGTCGGGTAGTCGCTGCGGCCAGCAGCTTCCTGAGTCTGGGCCTGGCGGTCGGCCCGGCCATTTCTGGTGGCCTGATCTCCCTCGGTGGTTTCACCCTGGCCGCGTGGGGCATTGGTGTGACCGTGGTGCTGACCTTGCTGCTGGTGATTGTGCCGCTGGCCAGCATTCGTCGCGAGCATGCCCCACTGACCCCAGTGTTGGCGCTCTAGCAGTACTGCTGGGGGCTAAACGAAGGCTCCCGTGCGCACCTCGCCGCTGCGCACGGTGCCGCTGCTCATTCAGCGCGGCCCGAACACCATTAACAACGACTGCGGCGCGGTGCTTTGCGGGTGCTGCGGCTCTTGCAGCACAAGCAATCGAAAACCGGCCATGTCCAGCGCATTGAACCAACTGGACAAGGTGCGCATATACCACGGCATCGGTTGCCACTGCCCTTGGAATTCGGCAAAGGTCTCTTGCCGCCAACCATCCTGATAATGACCCGACGCCGCCGTCCACGGATGCAGCGTCTGGATCACCAGCGCACCGCCAGGGCCGAGCAGTGCGTGCAGCGCGCAGAGCAGCGGGATGATGTCCTGGTGCAACAGCGCGAAGTTGGCGCAGATCAGGTCGTAGTTGTTGCCAATGTCCACCGTTGCCTCTGCCAACGCTTGATAGCTGGCCAAGTGCACCCGGGAAGTACTTGCTGCCCGAGCTGCCTCGACCAATGTCGGATCGCCATCGACGCCGACGGCCGTGATCCCGCGCTCAGCCAGCGCCCGCAACAACCACCCTTCCCCGCAACCAAGATCCAGCACACGTTCAGGTTGACGGCCGAGCACCGCCAGCAGGATTGCCTGGTCAGTGACTTGTTGGCGACTTGCAATACTGCCGCTACGGATCGCCGCTATCCATGAGTGGGCATTATCGTGCCAGCTTTGCAGCACATCAGCTTCGGGGGTGGGCATGGTGATTTCCGGGGTTGGAGCCTGGTGGGAAGGATAGGACAAATCCTGAAGTCGCAGTTTGCGGCGCCTGAACTTGCGCGTTCAAGATCAAGAGCCGTACAGAGCGAGGTGTGCACTGCTCTTGTGGGAGCTGGTCTTGCCAGCGATGCAGACACCGCGCAGCAACTGACACCGCGTCGATACCATCGCCGGCAAGACCGGCTCCCACAATGGGCCGGCAGCGTCGCCACATCGACTGGATAAGTTCGCGTTCTAAACACCCAACACCAGCACCAAAAAGACCTTCCAACAGATAACAAGCTGCTACTTTCCAACGTACCCATCGTCACTGCTCTGAGGAGACCCGGAATGAAATCATTCACCGGCGGTTGCCTATGCGGCAACGTACGTCTTGTCGCCACAGGACACCCCTACCGGGTTGGCCTTTGTCATTGCCTGGACTGTCGCAAGCATCATGGCGCGCTGTTCAATGCCTCTGCAATATTCCCTGAGGATGCGGTGACAATCACTGGCGAAACCCGCGACTACGGCGGGCGCTTCTTCTGCCCACGCTGCGGCTCGTCGGTTTTCGCCCGCAGCGCTGACGAGGTCGAAGTAAACCTCGGATCGCTGGATGCGCCCGACCAATTGATACCCACCTATGAAAGCTGGACCGTGCGACGTGAGTCCTGGTTGCCAGCGTTTGCGCTGACAAGACGATACCAACACGACCGCAACCCCACGAACCGTCTTGAGCAATAGCGCGGTTATGAAGCACGCCAGCTCAAGGCGAACAACGTTTGTGCAGGCACTTCAAACCGGATGCGACCGTTGCGGCAATCAATCGCAGCATCGCGACTTCGGCTGTCGGGGCCGAACAATGTGAGTGACGGGCAGGCAGTGCCGGCGCCTTGCAAACTGACCTGCTGTAAACGCTCGCCCTTGTTCACCCCTAACACACTGCGTTGCTGGTCGCGGGCCATGGCCAGCGCATCGACTTCGAAAGCGCTGTTGTCCAGGCGCTGAACCTGATCAAGCCAATGCGCCTGCATGAACTGTTGCGCCAGGCCCACCGGCTTCAACTCGAAGCGATTGGGCCCCGGTAACCGGATCATGCCTTTGAGGTGATCAGGATCATCAGCGGCCTGGAACCAGTTGATCATATCGAGCAGCCCATCCTGCGCGGAGTTGATCGCAACCGATGCCCACCACAGGGCAGCGAAATGCGTCTCCTGCTCGTAGGGGCTGACGCTGCCACCGCTGGAGATGTTGGTCTGGTCCAGTAACAGCGCCTTGCGCGGTCTGCCGTTCGCTTGCAGGCCGACCACCTCGGCCGCCCGGCGCACATTGTCCCGGTAGACGCGGGTCGCCAGCAGGTCACGGATCATCCATTCGTGCCAGGCCAACGCATCGATCTGCGGCGCCGATTCAGCCAGCATGCGTCGGGCCCAATTGATCCCGCGGCGCTGGTCACCCTGAGGAATGAATGGCCCGTTGACCAGCCGCGAACTCGCCGGCATGGCGATCCGCACACCGGCTTCTCGGGCCCCCGGATAGGCGCGTACCTGGCGGTCCATGGCATCGAAGAAACGCTTGTAGGTGGCGTAGTCGCGGTAGTTGTAATTGGGTTCGTCAGCAAACGACAGGTAGTGAATGCCCTTGCCGCCCAAGGCCACGGTTGCCGCCAGCCACGCGTCAAGGCCGGCGATACTCTGAGCGTTTTCTTCCAGGTCGGCCTTGCGCTTGGAGGCACCGAGCAACGTGATGTTCATGTCAATGGCGGCGCGGTCCTGGTAGAAGCGCCGGAAGGCATCTTCGTAGTGGGGCCGCCCTGCCATGATGTCGACGTTGCTGTAGAAGCCGGCGGCACGCGGCTTGAGGGCATCGAGGGCGGCATGGCTACCCGCCGGCGGCAGGAGGTACGGCATGGCAATGCCCAAACGCGGGGTCGGGCCAAGCACGTCGGCATACACGTTGAGTTCGGTCCGGCCGCTGTCTTGGCGCAAGGGCTGCAAATGCTGCGCTCGTTGGGCGAATAGATTAGCGGTGCCGTCGAGCCAGAACGCCGCCTTGCCACTGCCTTGCAGGTGCAGGCGCCAGGTTTGGTCCGTGCCGGCAACCGGCAGGGCCACCTGATCAAACAGCGGGTATTGCCGGTGAGGCTTGAGCCTCAGCGCGACCTGGGTGCCATCACTCAAACGCTCAGCCTGCAACGCCTTGATGCCGCCGAAATACTTGCCCGCCAGCATCGCCTGCTCACCGGCGCGTACCTTGAAGTAAAGCTCGGCATCGTTGCCGAGCTCGACGCTGAAATGCACCTTGGTCGGGGCAAACAGCGCGACCGTGTTGTCATCGTGTTCGAATCGATATCGCCTGAAACTGTAGCCTGGTACTTCCATACGGTAACTGGCAGCGCTGGCAGGCAAGGCCCAGGTTTGTTGGCCGCGGCCTTCAGTGGCAGGAATAAAGCGCTCGCCACGCAATTGACCCTGACCGTCGAGCAAGTAGATACGCTCCTCATTGGCACTGGTTTGCCAGGCTGGAACCCAACTGACGCGCAGCGTGTCATCGCGACTTGGCTGCAGGTACAAGCTGCCGTCACGAATGGCAGCCCAGCGCATCGGCGCGGCCTGGGCCAGGGTGCTGAACACAAGTGTCATGAGTAAAAGCGTTCGTTTCATACGTTCCTTTGCCTCGGTATCCAGTGCAACGACGCCAGGCGCGTGCTGCTTCAGATTCAAGACAGCTGTAAACACAGTGAGACAACTACAACGGGTATAGATCAAGTAGTGGCACATTGCGCCAATACACCGTCATCGCCGATGGAATAGACACTGACCAGGCGATGGACGGTATATAACCATTTCGACTTATTACAGAAGTTGCGTGACGCGGCGCTGCTAACCAGGTTTTTTGATTTGTGCCGCTACATTTATATGCAAACGCTTGACGGAATTACGGCGCCAATATTGTGCTCATTGCGCACTCGGCAACTTACTTGCTCTTTGAAAAGGTGATGCTAATGTGACATCGACCTAGCCGTTCGCTGACAAGGACAGAGGCCTGGAAATGAGCGCAGAGAAGCGGTTTCATTCGCTGGACAGTTTCCGCGGCCTGTTTGCTGTGGCGGTGGTGCTCTATCACTTGCGCGTCAGTGGCAGTTTTACCGAATGGGCATTCTTCCGTCATTCTGAAGTGTTTGTTGCCTTCTTCTTTGTTCTCAGCGGTTTTGTTCTAACCCACGCCTATGGCAATAAAGCCCACTTGAATTTTCGCAAGTTCTTCATCTCGCGGACGTTCCGTTTATTACCGTTGCACCTGTTCATGCTTGGCGTCTTCATACTCTTGGAGTGCGGCAGGTACATTGCCTACCACAAAGGCATGGCGTTCAATAACGCCCCCTTCAGCGAAAAGTTCGCCCCTGGCGAAATCCTGCCGAATGCGCTGCTGCTGCAATCCTGGACCCATTTAACCAACCCGCTGTCATTCAACTATCCGTCCTGGAGCATCAGCATTGAGTACTACACCTACATGCTGTTCGCCTTGATCTTGAGTATTGCCGGCGGCGTCCGGCAATGGCTATGGGCAGTGATCGTTCTGGCAACACTGACGCTGATTTATACCGGCAACACATTCTTCACCGTCGAATCCATCCGTGGCCTGGCCTATTTCTTTACCGGCTGCCTGACTTACATGCTTTACCTCAAGCTTGCCCAGCCCGGGCAAGCGACGTTCTGGCTAATGACACTGCTTGAGGTTGCCGCGGTCGCTGCGGCGCTGCTGTTCGTGGTCAACGACTTTGCCACCAAGGCCCTGGTGGCCAGCCCGTTGTTCAGCGTCATCATCCTCATATTCGCCTTTGATAGCGGAGCGCTGTCGCGCGTGCTGGCGGGGCAACCTTTCAGCTTTCTGGGCAAGCTGTCCTACTCCATCTACCTGACCCACGCCGCGATTCTTTTTTGCGTGGTGTCTGTGTTCATGGTGGCAAAAAAGTTCCTTGGCATCGATGTCGCGCCAATGATCGACGGCACTCGCTACCTGGACACCGGTAATCCCCTGTTCAACAACCTGGTGGCCCTACTGGTGGTGGCTATGGTGGTGCTGGTGTCGATGTTCACCTACCGCTATGTGGAAATGACCGGCCAGGCCGTTGGCCGGGCGCTCGCCAACAAATCCGCGGACAAACGCCCCGTGCTCGAGTCCTAACCCCACGCTAAAAAGGATTTCGCCATGAATCCCGCCCGCCAGGCTGCAGACGACAAGCTGGACAGCGTTCAAATGCTGCGTGCAATTGCCGCCCTGGCAGTGGTGTTCTTTCATATTCCGTTGTTTCGCAACGGCGACTGGGGCGTGGACATTTTTTTCGTCATCAGCGGTTTCATCATGGCCTTGGTTACCGCTCAGTCAGGCAGCTACTTTTTCAGCAAACGGCTCATTCGCGTGGTGCCGCTGTATTGGCTCGGAACCCTGGGTGTGTTCGGTGTCGCGCTGGTATTGCCAAGCCTGTTGGACAACACCACGGCGGACGTGACGGGCCTGGTCAAATCGCTGTTGTTTATCCCTTACCAGAAAGGCGAACATGTCCAGCCGCTGCTGTACCTGGGCTGGACCCTGAACTTTGAGATGTTCTTTTACGCCGTCTTCGCCCTCTCCATGGCCATCAGCCACCGTTACCGTCTACTGATCTGCTCGCTGGTCTTACTGACGCTGGTTGGTCTAGGTCACCTGGTGACCTTCGAGGCGCTACTGGCCAGGTTCTACACGCAACAGATTCTCGCCGAGTTCGTCCTTGGCATGGGCTGCTACGCCGTCTATGCCCGCACCGCAGCGTGGCGTAGTGCCGGGCCTAGCCACGGCGCACGCACGGCACTGATTGTGGTTGGCCTCGTGGCGCTGGCGTATATGCCGTTTGGCGGTGAACTGACAGCGTCACTGGGGCGCGCGCTGGGCTGGGGCCTACCGGCGACCGTGGTGTTCCTGGCGCTGGTGCATGGCTTGGCGGGGCTGCGCTTGCCCGCGTTGCTGGTGTTGATTGGCGATGCCAGTTACTCCCTGTATCTGTTTCACCCCTATGTGCTGAAAGTGTTCAATAAGGTCTTCCACGTCTTCGATACCCCAGGTGTCCTCGCTTACGTAATGACGCCGGTGAGCATTGCCTTGTGCTGCCTCGTTGCCATCGGCATTTATCGCCTGGTGGAGTTGCCTGTGACTCGATGGCTACGCGTTGTTTTCATTGACCGGCGCAAACGCGCTAAAGGCCCCCTGGTCATACCCGCAGCAAGCAGCGAGTAATAGCCCCACTCTTGCCGGGCGATAGCTACAATCTTTTGTACGAAGCCTACGCAGCAGGCAGATGGTGTGAGCAACGCCCTGCACGGCTGAGGTCCAGATCATGAACGCACGCCCGCGTTGCACTGCCTACCATGAAGCAGGGCATGTTTTGGCCTTCTGGTGGAACGGCCAGCGCATCAAGCGGGTGACCGTGCGTACCCGCGCCGAAGCCCTGCTCGGGCCGATGATTGATCTGCGCGGCAACCTGCAACAGGTCAAAGGCCTGGTCGAAGCGCAATACCTGGTGCCATTCCCCGCCTTCGAGCCTCCCGGCATTGCTGAATACTTGCCCTCTATGATCGATTCCATTGAACGCGACCTCGTGCATTGCTTTTCCGGGCCCGTGGCCGAGGCGATCTACCGGCACAGCCCGTCCGACCGCTGCATTTCCCGCAGCGGAGCCGGTGACCGCCTGCGGGGCATGGAGTTGATCAACTTGCTGCCGGCACGCCAGGTACTCGATGCCGAGGCCCGTGCCATTGCCCGCTCAGGCTGCCTGGTGCGCCGCTACTGGCCGGCGCTTTGCGCTGTTGCCCAACGCCTGGTGGACCAAGGCACGGTGAATGGCGAAGAACTCAGCGCCCTGTTGTGTCAGCTCACGGGCGAGACACCGACACGCTATGCCAATGCCCTGACCAGCCTGGATCATGCCGCCACCCGATTACGGCCGCTCTCCTTGGCATGATAGAGCTGCTGGTCGGCGCGCTTGAGCACCGACTCGGCTGTCGGCGTTTCGATGCTGCGTGAGGCAACCCCAATGGAGATGGTCAGCGTGCCGACCTGCGGGACCGGGGTCGTGGCAATGGTGTGGCGGATTCGCTCGGCAATCTCCCGCGCCACCTCGAGATTTGCTTCCGGCAAAATCAGGACGAACTCCTCACCACCGGCCCGACAGGCCAGGTCTTGCTCTCTGGAGTTTGCGGCAATGATCGCCGCCACTTGCTTGAGGGCATCATCGCCGACATCGTGGCCAAACGTGTCGTTAACCCGCTTGAAATGGTCGATATCCAACGCCAGCACCGCGTAAGGCCGCTGCGTCTGGGTGAGCGTCTCCAGGGCTGCGCTCATCGCACGGCGATTGGCCAGGCCCGTCAACGGGTCGCTCTGAGCCTGATGACTGAGGCTGCCGAGCTTTTGCTGCAACAGTTGCACGCCTGACAGCAAAGCTCGGCGGATGGCTGCCGCTTCTGCGTACCAGGCATTGATGGCATTGAGCTGCTCGGTGGCCTGCGGCGCTGCCAACTGTTCGGCGCTGTCTGCCAGTTGCCGTAACGGCCGGGTAATCAGCAGGGTCGCGACCAGGATCACCACCAGCCCCACCAAGCCCGCCGGAATGAGCTTGATGAGCATCTCACGCATCAATTGCCCAAGCGGCGCCAATGCTTGTTCACGCGGCTGTTGCGCCACCACAGCCCAATGGGCCTCCGGCACCTGGGCGTAACCGGCCAACATCGCAATGCCCCGGTAATTGACGGTCTCCATCGCCCCCTGCTCACCGCGCAGGGCAGCATCGACCGTGGCGCTGGTGCTTAGCACTTCGCCAATGCGCTGGTGATCGGAATGATGCAGCAGGCGCCGATTATCATCAGCGATAAAGGCAAAGGTGCCGTCGCGGTGATAGTGGTTGCTGATCAAGGTGTGCAAGGTGCCTTCCTTGCGAATGTGAATCGCCGCGCCGATGACACCGAGGAACTGCCCCGATGGGCTGAACACCGGTTGTGAGATGAATACGATCAGGTTACCCAGGACATTGACGTAGGCATGACTGACCAGTGGGCGGCGCGCGTGCAATGCGTGCTGGACTTCATCAGTGGTCAACGTCGCGTCAACCATCTGCGCCTGGTCTGGATAGATTTGCAGGACCTTGCCGGCAGCATCCAGGATCAGTACCGCGTTGAAGGCATTGTCCTCGGCCTGCAGGCGCGTGACTTCTTCCTTGAGTAATTGCTGGTCGTTGAAGTGCCGACCGACTCTCTGACTGCTGAAATGCAGGCGATTGTGTGCGGACGTGATGAACTGGCCGATACTGGAGGCGACTTTGGAGGTGTAGGCTTGATTGGCTTGCAATGCCGAATGAACCAGGGCATCACGTTGCACGCCATAGGCCACCCACAAGCTGTTGCAAAGCGTTGCCATGACGGCCAGAAGGACAAGGATCAAAATAAGGCCACGCAGGCCTACTGACACCGAATGGAATTTGATCATGGCCCCTGCCGTTTGCTTTATTCCCTGCAACACATAGTAGTGCGCTGGGCCGACCGAGGTGCGAAGATTGCGCCTGCTGCGCAGTCGATCGCAGCCTCGCGGCAGCGGCTACAGATTCCTGTCGGCGCCAGCGGCGCCTATTTACACGATTTCAGCAGCAGACACCCGTACACCTTCAGCGACATCCACCCAGTGTGCATTGACCAACGCCGCCATCCGCTCAGGTTCGATGCACACCGCCGAGTTCGGCGCACCGGCGGCCGGGTAGACGCTGGCGAAATCCTTCAACGAAACATCGCAAAACACCTGCAGCGGCCGAACCAGGCCAAAGGGGCAGACACCTCCGACCGGATGACCGGTCTGCTCTTCAACCTGCGAGGCATCCAACATCCGCGCTTTAACCCCAAAGTGCTGTTTGAACTTGCGGTTGTCCAGGCGCGCGTCACCGCGGGCGACCAGCAAGATCACATCGTCCCCCACCCGCAGCGACAAGGTCTTGGCAATCTGCCCCGGTTCAACCCCCAACACCTCGGCGGCCAAGGCTACGGTGGCCGTACTGGTCTCGAGTTCCAACACCGGAATATCCGTGGCGTGCTGGGCGAAAAAGGCTTTGACTGACGCTAAGCTCATGCTCAATTGGCTCCTGGGATCGAGGCGTTACGGGTTGCCGTTGTGCGCCAATGGAACATGACCGCGTCAGCCTTGGCAAGCCTGCAGGCGGCTGTTCAATGCACCGCGCGGGTGACCAGGTAACTGAGCAGCTCGGGTTCGTCATCCAGTTCAAGGGTGCGTACCGGCCGTGGCAGGTTGTCCAGCACCGCACGCCAGAAGGCCTGGGCGGTTTCGTCCTGGTCATAGAAACGCACCAGCCAGTCGCTCTCCCCGCTCGTCAGCACCTGGCTGACCACGGCGCGACCGATGCCTTTACGCCGGTAACGCTTGAGGATGAACAGGTCCGCCAGCTCCAGGGCATTGAGTGCGGGCAACTCACTGCGCTCGACCAACAGGAAACCGGCAATGAAGCCATCCACCAGGATCAGGTTGGCGCTCCACTGTGGCTCCTGCCAGTAGCGCGCCAGGTGTTCCTCGTGGATGTAGAAACGACCATCCACTTCAACATCCTCCTGCTCCCAATCCGACGACTCGTAGGCATAGAACTGGTACAGGTTGCGAATCAGCTCGGCTTGTTCCGCACCGGTGTGCAGCAGTTCGACGGTAAAAGGGATCGCAGGCATGAAGTTCTCGGTCAATAAACAGATAGCGCGTTTTTCGCGGGCGCTATTGTTTACAAAACGGCTGACCAATACCAGCAGCACAAGGCAAGCCGATGACTGACAGCGAACCCGCATGTGACCCGGCGCCCCTGTCGCGACCCGCCGTGGTGGCCTACGCCTTCGGCCTGCACGTGGCGCTGCTGATCTTTGTGCCGACGGGCTGCAAGCCCGGGTGGATCTTCCAGGCGGTGCTGGTGCTGGCCCGCGTCAACCCGGAGATCTACCAGGCACGCAGCCGTTTCACGCCCGATCGCAGCCTCGCGGCAGCGGCTCAAAGCGCCCAACAAGGCAGTGTTCACACCCGCGCCAGCGCCTGGGCCAGGTCCGCGCGCAGGTCTTCGACGTCTTCCACCCCCACCGACAAGCGTACCAGCCCGTCGCCGATCCCCAACAGCGCGCGGGTTTCGGCCGGGATGCTGGCATGGGTCATGATCGCCGGATGCTCGATCAGGCTTTCCACACCGCCCAGGCTCTCGGCCAGGGCAAAAATGCCCACGCCCTCCAGAAAGCGTTTGGCACCGGCCAGGTCGCTGTTGAGGTCCATCGAAATCATCCCGCCAAAACCCCGCATCTGCCGCCGGGCCAGGCCGTGCTGGGGGTGCGAGACCAGGCCCGGGTAGTAAACCCGTGCGACCTGCGGCTGGCGTTCCAGCCAATGCGCCAGTTCCAGGGCGTTGCTGCAGTGGCGCTCCATGCGCAGGGCCAGGGTTTTCACCCCGCGCAGGGTCAGAAAGGCATCGAACGGCCCGGCGATCGCCCCCACCGCGTTCTGTAAAAAGCCCAGGCGTTCGGCCAATTCCGGGTTCTGCCCGACCACGGCAATCCCGCCGATCACGTCGGAGTGGCCGTTGAGGTACTTGGTCGTCGAGTGCACGACGATGTCGAAGCCCAGCTCCAGCGGGCGCTGCACCCAAGGGCTGGCAAAGGTGTTATCGGCAACACACAGAATCCCGCGCTGGCGACACCGCTCGGCGACCGCGACCAGATCAGTGAGGCTGAGCAAAGGATTGCTCGGCGTCTCCACCCAGACCATACGGGTGTCGTCTTGCAGCGCCGCTTCAAACGCCTGCAGGTCGCTGAGGTCGACAAAGCTGAAACGGTGACCGGCGCTGCGCCGGCGAACCCGTTCAAAAAGGCGGAAGGTGCCGCCGTACAAGTCGTTGCCGGAGACAATATGAGCACCGGCATCCAGCAGTTCGAGGACGTTGGCAATGGTTGCGAGCCCCGAGGCAAAGGCGAACGCCTGGGTACCGCCCTCAAGGTCCGCGACACAACGCTCCAACGCCCAGCGCGTAGGGTTGTGCGAACGGCCGTAATCCAGGCCCTTGTGCACGCCAGGGCTCTGCTGGGCATAGGTGGAATTGGCATAGATCGGCGGCATCAAGGCCCCGGTGGACGGGTCGGGGCTTTGTCCGGCATGGATTACGCGGGTGGCGAAGCCGCGGGGCGCGTTGGTTTCATCGTGCTGGCTCATGGCAAGGACCTGCGCAGGTGGTTGAGCATGTCGACACGGGTAATCAGGCCATAGAAGCCCGAGGCATCGGCGATGATCGCCACCAACCCACGGTCGAGTTCCGCTTGCAGTGTAGTCAGGCTGGCACTCGGCGGCAGGGTTTGCAGCTTGTCGGTCATGGCGCTGGCAACCGGCAGGCGAAAGTGCGTGGGGTCGGCGTGCATGCCGACAAGAATGTCGGATTCGTCGATAACCCCGACCAGCCGCTGCCCACCCTCAAGCACCGGCAATTGCGAGACATCGGCCAGACGCATGCGCTGGAAGGCGGTGAGCAAGGTGTCGCCAGGCCCGACGCTGATCACCCGGCCGTCTTCGAAACGCCGGGCGATAAGGTCGCGTAAATCACCGTAGTGCTTGAACTGCAGCAAGCCCTGGTCGGTCATCCACTGGTCGTTGTAGACCTTCGACAGGTAACGGGTACCCGTATCGCAGACAAAACTGACCACCCGTTTTGGTGCGGTCTGCTCACGGCAATAGCGTAACGCGGCGGCCAGCAGGGTACCGGTCGAGGAGCCGCCGAGAATCCCTTCGGCGCGCAGCAACTGGCGGGCGTGGTCGAAACTCTCTTCATCGCTGATCGAATAGGCCTGACGCACACTGGAAAGGTCGGCAATCGATGGAATGAAATCCTCTCCGATGCCCTCCACCGCCCAGGCGCCGGGTGTACCTAGGGCGCCGCTGCGGCTGTACTCGGCCACCACCGAGCCGAGCGGATCGGCCAGAATCATGGCCAGGTCCGGTTGCACCCGGCGAAAGAAGCGGGTCAGCCCGGTGAGGGTACCGGCCGAACCAACACCGACAACAATGGCATCGACGTCATGGTGCATTTGCGCCCAGATTTCCGGGGCCGTGCTGCATTCATGCGCCAGAGGATTGGCCGGATTGTTGAACTGATCGGCGAAGAACGCCTCGGGGATTTCGCGACTCAGGCGCGCGGCCACGTCCTGGTAGTACTCCGGGTGACCCTTGCCGACATCGGAGCGGGTGATGTGCACCTCAGCGCCCATCGCTTTGAGGTGCAGAACCTTCTCGGTGGACATTTTGTCCGGCACGACCAGCACCACCCGATAGCCCTTGGCCCGACCGACCAAGGCCAGGCCCAGACCGGTATTGCCCGCCGTGGCTTCGACGATGGTACCGCCGGGGCGCAGGCGCCCATCGCGCTCGGCCGCGTCAATCATGGCCAGGCCGATGCGGTCTTTGATCGAACCGCCGGGGTTCTGCGATTCGAGCTTGAGAAAGAGCGTACAAGGACCGGTATCGAAACGGCTGACACGCACCAAGGGTGTATTGCCGATCAGTTCGAGCACGGCTGGGCGGGAATCATTGGGCATAGCGTCACCTCGCAGCGGCAATGTGCGCTGGGTCGGCAACGACCGCTACCCGATCGGCGTTACCTCCCAGGCAAGGCCTCGTGTGGACCATAGGCCCGCTTGGCGCCCGCCGCAACCGTTCGCGGCTGATCGGTAGTGCCTGGTCGGTCAGTGCGCAGACGCAAGGCAAATGCCAGCGGTTGCAGGTCGAAACAGCGCGGGCAAATGCAGCGGCAAAAAAACATCCACTGCTGGCCCCCTGCCCTCTACCCGAAAGGCAAACTTGCTTTCCTTTCAATAACTTAGGTTTGGCACCATGCGGGCTTATGGATTGACCCTTGCAACGATTTTTCTCGCCACCCTGTCACTCGGCGTACAGGCCAAAACACTGGGGCAGAATGATCGCTATGTGTGTAGTTGGGGCTCGGATATCGCCGCTGGCGCACAACAGTCCAAGCTGTCGGGCGTGACCTTGTACTCGGCACGCAAACGGCTGCAGGTACGCAAATTCCCCAAACCGTGGATGCGCATGACCGCCATGGGTATCACCGAGCAGACCTACAACAGCCAGTCGCGCCTCAAACCTGCAGCCATCAAACAGACCTATTTCGAGCAATGCGCCCAGCATGCACTCGCACGCCGCTGACAGCGTGGCCGAGGTACGCTGTCAGCGGCGTGCGAGCCTGCCCGCCAGCAGCATGTGCATGTGCAGTCCAAGGCGTGCTGGTGGGAA
>RCUI01000414.1_pt1 | contig 15183 bp, 10 predicted proteins | sample 2166121 | NCBI WGS metagenome assembly RCUI01 (sample SAMN09932700, study PRJNA488358) | compost metagenome | feature: garden; material: soil; isolation source: compost soil in succinic acid-enriched culture | place: Germany: Experimental Botanical Garden Goettingen | collected 2016-01-27
AGACCTATGGTGCGCTCATCCGCCTTGGCGCCGTCCAGCTCGCCGACGATGCGGCCGTCGGCGATGACCAGGATACGGTCAGACAGGCTCATGATCTCGTCGAGCTCCACCGACACCAGCAGCACCGCCTTGCCCTTGTCGCGCATGGCGATGATCTGCTGGTGGATGTACTCGATGGCGCCGATGTCGACGCCCCGGGTCGGCTGACCGACCAGCAGCACATCCGGGTCCTGCTCCACTTCCCGGGCGATCACCAGCTTCTGCTGGTTGCCGCCGGAGAAGTTCGCGGTCTTGTGCTCCGGGCTCGGCGGGCGCACGTCCCACTTCTCCATCTTGGCCTGGCAATCCTGACGGATCGCCTCCTTGTCCTGCAGCCAGCCCTTGTTGTATTGCGGGCGGCGGTGATAACCGAGGATGAAGGCCTCTTTCGCCTCGAAGCGATTGATCAGCCCCATCTTGTGCCTGTCTTCGGGAATGTGGCCGAGGCCGAAGTTGCGCACCCGCTCCGGATCGGCCGGATGGGTCAGGCTCACCTCGTGGCTCTGTGCGTCACCCGAGATGGTGAAGCTGCCCTTGCTGGGCTGAAGGATGCCGCCGAGCAGGCTGAGCAGCTCGGACTGGCCGTTGCCGGAGACCCCGGCGATGCCGACCACTTCCCCGGCCCGCACCGCGAAGCTGACGGACTTGACCCGCTCCACCCCGGCGTCATCGACGTAAGAGAGGCCATCGACCTTGAGCTTGGCCTCGCCCGGCTGGGCTGTGCCCTTGTCGACCTTGAGGCGCACCTTGCGGCCCACCATCAGCTCGGCGAGCTGCTCCTTGTCGGTGTCCTTGGTGGCGACGTGGGCCACCATCTCGCCCCGGCGCATGATGGAGACCTGATCCGTGATGGCCAGGATCTCCCGCAGCTTGTGGGTGATGAGGATGATGGTCGCGCCCTGATCCCGCAGCTTTTTCAGCACCTCGAACAGGTGATCCGCCTCTTGCGGGGTCAGCACCCCGGTGGGCTCGTCGAGGATCAGGATGCGGGCGCCGCGATAGAGCGCCTTGAGGATCTCGACCCGCTGTTGCAGGCCCACCGGCAGATCCTCGACTTTCTCGTGCAGCGGCACCTCGAGACCATAGTCCCGGGCCAGCTCGCCGAGCAGTTTCTCGGCCGCCGCCAGGCTCTTGCCCAGGTGCCAGCCGTTTTCCGCGCCGAGGATGACGTTCTCCAGCACGGTGAAGTTGTTCACCAGCATAAAGTGCTGGTGCACCATGCCCACGCCTGCGGCAATCGCATCTTGTGAGCCATGGGGTTTGAAGGGGTTACCGTCGATGAGCATCTCGCCTTTGTCGGCGTGATAGAAGCCGTAGATGATGCTCATCAGGGTCGACTTGCCGGCGCCATTTTCGCCGACTATGCCGTGAATGCTGCCTTTTTGAACCTGAAGGTCGATCTGCTTGTTGGCGTACACTTCGCCGAACCGCTTATCGATACCTCTTAATTCGATGGCATAGCGATCTGTCTGGTCCATGATGCAGTCCTTGCGGGTCATGAAGTAGAGACTAAAAACCGGCCCGTGCGGGCCGGTCTGGGTTGAGAGTCGTAGCAGAGACTCAGTACTTGCAGTATCAGTACTTGCAGGAGTTGTCGCTCATGTAGTCGTGCACCTTGATCTTGCCGGCGATGATGTCGGCCTTGATGCTTTCGACCTTGGCCTTCATCTCCGGGGTGATCAGCTTGGCGTTGTTCTCGTCCAGCGCCCAGTCAACACCGCCTTCGGCCAGACCCAGGGTCTGGATACCCGGCTTCCAGCTGCCCTTGGCGGCGTCATCCCAGGACTTGTACGCGGCCAGGCCAACATCCTTGACCATGGAGGTCAGCATGGTGCCAGGTTGCAGGTGGTTCTGGTTGGAATCCACGCCGATGGCCAGCTTGCCTTCGTCCTTGGCAGCCTGATAGACACCGATACCGGTACCGCCGGCGGCGGCATAGACAACGTCGGCGCCCTTGGCGAACTGGGACTTGGCCAGCTCCGCACCCTTGGCCGGGTCGGCGAAGGCCGCCGGGGTGGAGCCGGTCATGTTCTGGTACACGTCGATCTTCGGATTGATGTACTTGGCGCCCTGCTCGTAGCCGCACTGGAACTTGCGGATCAGCGGGATGTCCATGCCGCCCACGAAGCCGACCTTGCCGGTCTTGGAGGCGATGGCCGCCAGGGCACCCACCAGGAAGGAACCTTCATGCTCCTTGAAGATGAGGGACTGGACGTTCGGCTTGTCGACCACCATGTCGATGATGGTGAACTGGGTGTTCGGGAACTCGGTGGCAACCTTCTCTACCGCGGAACCCATGTTGAAGCCGACGGCGACTATGGGGCTGTTGCCACGGCTGGCCAGACGGCGCAGACCCTGCTCACGCTGGGCTTCGTTCTGGGGTTCGAACTCCTTGACCTTGACGCCTTTGTCCTTGTTGTAGACTTCGACGCCGTTGCGGAACACGGCTTCGTTGAAGGACTTGTCGAATTTGCCGGCGGTGTCATAGATGACGGCGGGATCGGAGGCTGCCTGGGCGGACAGGGCAGCGAGGGTGAGGGCGGCCACGGTGGCCAGCTTGAGCACTTTAGTCACGATCGTATCCTTGATTGTTATGTGAGGGTCCACAACCTGTCTTGGCAGGTCATAAAGCACGCTGGCTAACTGTAAGTGAGCCAGCCTGTGGGTCAAGGGGATCATAGAGGAAAAACGTTTGCGTTAACGGTTTGAAATATAAGCAAATTGCTTTATAAGTGTTTGTTTTTAGGTTTGTTTGCAGAGTTAAATGCTGTGATTAATAGGCTTCAAACGACATTTGTGTTTCTATTCATGAGGTTATGCGCAAGCGTTTTCCTCTTTCGATGAAAAAAGTGGTTTCTATCGGCACCAAATCCAGCGGCCAGAGCGCTTCTGTCGGCAGGGGAGAGCCGGTGCCGCACCTCGACTTGGTCTCTGACGCCTCAGGCCGTATAATCCCCGCCTGTATAAATAAACAGGAGTGGTGATGGACGTTTCAACCCTGCTCGACGGGCTCAACGACAAGCAAAGAGACGCGGTGGCGGCCCCTCGCAGCAATCTGCTGGTGCTGGCAGGCGCCGGCTCGGGCAAGACACGGGTGCTGGTGCACCGTATCGCCTGGCTGATGCAGGTGGAGCGTTGCTCACCCTTCTCCATCATCGCCGTGACCTTTACCAACAAGGCGGCGGCCGAGATGCGCGGCCGGGTCGAGAAGGTGATAGGGGACGGGGTGCGCGGCATGTGGATAGGCACCTTCCACGGCATCGCCCACCGCCTGCTGCGGGCCCACCATCTGGATGCGGGCCTGCCCCAGGACTTCCAGATCCTCGACTCCGACGACCAGTACCGTCTCATTCGCCGGGTGCTCAAGGCGCTCAACCTCGACGAGAAGCACTGGGCCCCCCGCGCCGTGATGGGCTACATCAACGGCAAGAAGGACGAGGGGCTGCGCCCCGGCGACATCGACCTCTACGGCGACCCCGTCACCCGCACCTATCAGCAGATCTACAAGACCTATCAGGAGACCTGCGATCGCTCCGGGCTGGTGGACTTCGCAGAACTCCTGCTGCGCGCCCACGAGCTGTGGCTGAACAAGCCCCACATCCTCGAGCACTACCGCGACCGCTTCCAGAACATCCTGGTGGACGAGTTCCAGGACACCAACGGCATCCAGTACGCCTGGCTGCGGATGCTGGCAGGGGAGTCCGGCAAGGTGATGATCGTCGGCGACGATGACCAGTCCATCTACGGCTGGCGCGGCGCCAAGATAGAGAACATCCAGCGCTTCCTGACCGACTATGAGGGCGCCGAGACCATTCGCCTCGAGCAGAACTACCGCTCCACCGCCAATATCCTGAAAGCCGCCAACTGCGTCATCGCCAACAACTCGGAGCGGCTCGGCAAGGAGCTGTGGACCGAGGGGGCCGAGGGGGATCCTATTTCCCTCTATGCCGCCTTCAACGAGGTGGACGAGGCCCGCTTCGTGGTCGGCCGCCTCAAGGATTGGAAGGAGAAGGGCGGCCTGCTCGCCGACTGCGCCATCCTCTATCGCTCCAACGCCCAGTCCCGGGTGCTGGAAGAGGCGCTGATGCAGGACGCCATGCCCTATCGCATCTACGGCGGCCTGCGCTTCTTCGAGCGCCAGGAAATCAAGGACGCCATGGCCTACCTGCGCCTCATCAACAACAGAGGCGACGACGCCAGCTTCGAGCGGGTCGTCAACACCCCGACCCGGGGCATAGGCGATCGCACCCTGGAGATCTTGCGCAACAACGCCCGGGATCAGGGCCAGAACCTGTGGCAGTCGGCCAAGACGCTGCTCAACGACAAGGTGCTGACCGGTCGCGCCGGCAACGCGGTGCGCGGCTTTGTGGATCTCATCGATGCCCTGGAAGAGCAGGTTGGCATGTTGCCGCTGCACCAGCAGGCGGACATCGCCATCCAGCACTCCGGCCTCAAGGCCATGTATCTGGCGGAGAAGGGCGAGAAGTCCCAGGCACGGGTAGAGAACCTGGACGAACTGGTCACCGCCTGCCGCCAGTACCAGCGCCCGGACGAGCTGGAAGACATGAGCGATCTCTCCGCCTTCCTCGCCCACGCGGCGCTGGAATCCGGCGAGAATCAGGCGGACGAATACGCCGATGCGGTGCAGCTGATGACGCTGCACAGCGCCAAGGGGCTGGAGTTCCCCCTGGTGCTGCTGGTCGGCGTGGAGGAGGGCATGTTCCCCAGCCAGCAATCCACCGAGGAGTCGGGCCGGTTGGAAGAGGAGCGCCGCCTCTGTTACGTCGGCATGACCCGCGCCATGGAGAAGCTCTACATCTGTTATGCCGAGAGCCGCCGCATCTACGGCCGCGAGATGTTCCACAAACCGAGCCGCTTTATCCGCGAGATGCCCGCCGAGTGTCTGGAAGAGATCCGGCTGCGCACCCAGGTCAGCCGCCCCACCCAGTACGGCCGCTTCAGCCAGAACGAGGTGCAGCAGAGCTTCGACGCCAGCGGCATCAAGCTCGGCCAGCGGGTGCTCCATCCGAAATTCGGGGAAGGGATCGTCTTGAACTTCGAAGGGGTCGGCCAGCAGAGCCGGGTGCAGATCCAGTTCGACGACGTCGGCGCCAAGTGGCTGGTGACGGCCTATGCCAGATTGGATGTATTGTAAGCGCTACATTTGATGAAAATAAAAGGAGCAGTCAGCTCCTTTTATTTCAATATCCTCTGGCCCAGAAGCTCGTCGCTTATATCTTCACGAAACATTACGAACAGAGTAGAATGAAACTCATTTCATTGTGATTCTGGATAAAGTTAATGGGAATGCTGAGTGATATTTTAGCTAACTATATTAACATTGTGAGTGACACATATACATTGATGGCTGGTTTTGTTGCTATTGGAATCCCCTTATCACTTCAATTCGCAGGACAAGCATCAGAAAAGTATGATAATGCGACCTTAATAAGATATTATTCTTCTAGTAAGATCGCATCGCCAACCATTATAATGGTAACTTCCGTATTATATATATTGTCTAGTCTTTCGCTAAAGGTCATAAGTAATAATAATGATGTTGACGATATTATGCTGTGCAAATATCTTTCATATGCATCTTCATTGTTATTCACTTTGGTTTTTGTATTGTCAGCGTCTCTTTACCACAACCTATATAGAGGAATGTTAAAAACTACAGCGCAACACATCCCTCTATTATTAAAAATACAAGAAAAACCTTCCTTTATTAAAGACGTCATTCAAAAAAAGATAATTAAAAAGAAAGAACCATCCAAGTATAATTATAAGGACTATGCAATAGTTAGCGCTGGCTTAGAGGTTTTAATCGCAAAGGTAAAGACAAATGCATGGGGTGATTCATACAAAAACATAATATCAACCATGCATTTAAATTTTATTAAAATGTACTTTGGCAGAAACAAAAGTTCACCATCAAAACTTAGTGATGTAGACATTAGATTCTTGAAGCTATATTGGGAGTCACTGCTTCTTATAATTAAGAATACAGGTGAAAGTGATAATGCAGAGTTGTCCTTTAAAACTCAAAGATATCTTTTTAGTATTCTTGGTAACATAATTCATAATCCACAGTATCATTCTATCGTGTCTGAAAGTTCATATGACAGCCAAGAGAAAATTCATTTATTTAAAGATGTCTATGAGATGGCTAGATGGCAACTTCATAAAAAAAATGAAATTTCAAATTTATTTATAGAGTGCGAGTGGTTTTATGCTGTTAGTAATATCATTTTAAAATCTGACATTAGATTTAGTGGGGATGGTAGTTCATCTGCATTTCAGTGTTTGAATTCTATATGGGAGTTATTGGTAAAAGATAGCCCGGATAGGATTTTGTCTGCATATAAAAATATTACTGAACATTTGCCAAGTTTTCATGGCGATGATTTTTGGTATTTTACTTACTCTCCACTCTATAATCCAGAGTATCACTGGGCTCGAAATTTCTTCAGGGATTTTTATAACTCTAAATTAACTTTGAGTGATGGCGGAAATATTGATAAAAAGCTGAGTGAGCTTGTAAATGGTAAAGCCATCATTAAATATGGTCAGTTTGGTGTATCAATTCCTCTTAGTGAAGCGCAATATAACGAGATAATTATAAATGTTAATTTTGAAGACCTATATAAAAAAGCATTTTTATTTGATGCTGAGTTTTATTCATTAAAAATATTAGCAATGCTATGCCTCTTTAATCGCAATGAGGAAATTGAAAAATGCCTCAACTGGAGGCAACCTGCGGATGCTCAAGCTCACTACCTTGGGAAAAGCTTTTTTCCAGAAAATACAAAAGAATTAATCACTTTCATCTCAAATCAATACCATAGGATTTGTGAGAACAATTGGTTTTATGAGAGACATGACTTGGAAACTCATATCTACAGGGTCTCACTATTTCTTATGAAAGCTTATAGTGACAGGGATTGCATCAGCGATATTGATGAAGTTCTCCCATCAGAGCATATGTTTTCTGATAGAGTCCAAGCATGCCGTATATTGCTTGGTATGAGTAAGCAGATCGATTTCGTTAACTTTTTCGATACGAATCAAAAAACAACCTTAAAGAATAAGTTTAATGAGATATTGAGTTCGATTCAGCGTGAGCATAAAAAACAATTATTAACAACACCTTTAAATAATAAAACCATTGAAGAATTCAAGTCGGATTTTATCGATGGGTGGCGCTCGTTGTTTGAAAAAAAACTCATCAATATTTGCGCTGTTTTCATTGAAAAAAACAAAGGTAATACAAGAGATAGATGTAGAAGTTCTTAGAGAAACTCTGAAAAGAGAGGAGTTAATAAAAGACCAAGTAACCATACATGGTCTTAATGTATATGGTAAAAGCGCCTATAATTATTTTACTGGTGTGATATATAGACATTTATTACGTACAGCCCGCAGTATAGGCAGTAAAAAGACTACTGATTTTTCAGAGATGCTTTTATTTGCACCTAAAGATTTTTTGCAAAGCAATAATTTTACTTTTTCAACCTCAAACAAAAGGTGGGAGCACAAGGTTTTTGAAGGCTGTTTTGGTCTGACTTGTGATAGCGATGAGGTGCTGGTTGTAGACCCTAAGACCATAGAGATTAATTTATCTTTAAATTGTGTGGACAAGTCCCCATTGTTTATTTTATTTGATGACATAAATGATGAGAATGTAAATTTGAAAATGAGTGTTTACTACAGTTTGATAATTAAGAATAAAAGTGGATGTTATTTATTAGATACCTAAGTGGTTAGGATATCTGGGACGTACTACTTTCTGAAAAAATCTGGGACACCCACCTTTTTGAGTAAGCCGTATCCAGATTGGTGATGCGATGACGGATAGTTGGCTCGAGGGTTGGAGCGGGAGCAACAAGGTGGCTGTTCTGGCCTAAAAAGCCTCTTGTTCAGGCAACGTCATGCCCGGCATCGGGTGACATGCCGGGGTGTGATGTGACGCGGGAACTAGCGATTCAAACAGGCAACTGGTGACATCGCTGTTGGCCGCAGTGCTGTGCGAACAGCCGGCAATGTTCTCTGTCACCCACCACTCTGATGCCCTGCCGCCGAAACAGTGTCACCTGTTTCAGCCAGCGAGCTTCATCCAACCCCAGCCGCACCAGTATGGGCGCAAGGTGAACCGGAATATGACCGCGCTTGTCGCTTCTGATGGCTCGTCCTGTCCAGTCGACCAGCGCCAGATAGTCGAGAAAGGCATAGGGCAGGTCATCTGGCTTGCCTTGGTTGGAAAACGGCAGCAACAGAGGTGGCAACGATGCTGCGGGTTGTTGGTCCACGAGACGCTGTTTGATGCTGGTGTAGTCGCTCTCTTCGGGTCTGTCGGCAATCGCTGCCCGTATCGGGTTGAGGTCGACGTAGGCCATGCAGGCCAGCAGGGCTGACTCGGTGAGCAAGGCCTGGCTCTTGAAGCGCCCTTCCCAGAAATGGCCCTTGCAACCATCCTCCTGATTGGCCTGGCGGGCCAGGTTTTCATTGAGCAACCGAACAAACCAGCTGATGGAATGCAGTCGCTCACGCCATTGGGCGATTAGCTGTTGTACGACCATCAGCTCCGGTTCAATCAGGGATTCTCCTTGGTACCAGCGTCGCACCAGCAGGGGCCACTGAAACAGTGCGGCCCAACGCTCGGCCACTTCCTGCTCACTCCAGCGGATGGCGATATCTCGTTCAACCTTGAGCACCAGATGATAGTGATTGTTCATCACCGCGTAGGCACAGACACCGATGGCAAACAGCCGTGACAACTGCCCCAGCTTGTCGACCACCCATTGGCGCCTGTGCTCGTAACTCTGGCCGGAATGGGCATCTTCGCCGCACAAGAAGGCCCGTCGCACACAGCGACTGACCACGTGGTAGTAGGGCGTATCTTGCAGACTGATTTGACGGGAACGGGCAATGGTCATGGCAACCTCCTGCGATTTCCCTTTCAGTCAAGAACAGAGGTAAAGCGCTGTCAAAAAGGTGGGTGTCCCAAGAAAAAGAGTTGCTGAACTGCACCGAGACAAGGTCACCGGCGAAGGTGTTGAAAGAGAAGGCCGAGGCGAGGGTGCCAGCCAGCAACGGGATATGGGTGAGTTTCATACAAGACTCCTCGTTAAGGTTCGAGAAGCAGTCTAGGGCGGTGGGGTGTTCACTGAAATGGCACTCGGTTGATATGAAAATTCACTGGCAGTAATGAATGGTAGGGGGAGAGGGGGCAGGAACTCCCGCTATGTGAGCGAGGCGCTCTCTGCTGGCGTGACAGGGCCTGGAGCGGGGAAGGGGATGTCTGCCGTCCATGCCGCGCCACCGCCTGAGCAAATAAAAAGCAAAGGGTGATGATCCAGTCATTAGCGAGCTGCATATGCCCGTGGGGACCAACCAATGGAGAATGACCAGATGAAATGGATTCAACGTTGTGCCGCACTAGCTATGGTATTGGGTCTGGCCGCATGCGGAGGCAGTGAAAATGACAGCAGTCCGCCCAATGCCGCCATCAGGATCAGCCACTTAGCCCCTGATGCCCCCAAGGTGAATGTCAATGTCGACGGTGCGCCTTTACTGACGGCCGTCGACTATGGCTCAAGCAGCGGGCTCAAGCCGGTTGCCGCTGGCAGCCACGAGGTGGCGGTGGACGGGATCTTGCCGAGCGGCACCTCGACCGTCATAGGCCCGGTGTCCCTCGACCTCAAACCCGACACTCAGTACGACGTGTTGGCGGTGGGCAAACTGGCGGGGAGCGGGGATACCGCCTTCGGCCCGCTGGTGATTGAGCGGCCGAACCAGGTACCAACGGGAGGCGATATTCGTGTGCAGGTGGTGCATGCCGCACCCGGTGCACCGGCCGTCGACATCCATGTCACTGCGCCGGGGGCCGCACTGGCCAGCCCGACGCTGGCCAATATACCGTTCAAAACCTATAGCGACCCCCTCACCCTGCCGGCAGGCGAATACCAGATCAGGCTGACCCTGCCGGGGACAGTGGATGTGGTGTATGACTCGGGCCCACTGCCACTCAATGCCGGGGCTGATCTGCTGATGGCGGCGATCGACAACCTGGGGGCGGGGCCAAGCCCGGTACAACTGCTTGCCATCGGTGATGCTGGCGCCACCCCCATCTTGTCTACCGATGAGCAGGCTCAGCTGAGGGGGGGCCATGCCGTCGCTGATGCCCCTGCCGTCGATATCTGGGTGAATGGCGTTGCGCCGACAGCGGCCCCGCTGCAAGGACTGGCCTTCAAGGCGAACACCTCCTACCTGAGCCTGGCCGCCGGCGATTATGACTTTGTGGTCACGCCAACCGGAGCCACTACCCCGGAAGTCATCAATGCCAGCGACGTGCCGCTCAAGGCGGGTGCCCGCTACTCCCTGTTTGCCGTGGGTCAGTTGCTGGACCCATCCGGTGAAACCATAGAGCCCTTGCTGCTGACCGACAGCGGTCGTGTGGTGGCGACAGAGGCACAACTGCGTGTGCTCCATGCCGCCCCCACGGCACCGGCGGTGGACGTCTACCTGACTGCGGGGTCGGACATCAGCGGTGCGTCACCGGCGCTCAGCGCCGTACCCTTCAAGGCTGACAGTGGTTATCTTGCCCTTGCTGCCGGGGATTACTATGTCACCGTCACGGCCTCGGGTGACAAGACACCTGTCATTGGTCCCCTGCCGGTCACCCTGGTCAATGGTCAGGTGCTGACAGCCGCGGCCCTGTCTGACAGTGTCGGTGGCGTGGATCCTGAGCTGCTGATCCTGGACGATATCAGCAGCAAATGATGACCCTCTGCTAGTCAACTGACTCGCAACCTGACCCAGACTGAGCCCTTCAGTTTGGGTCTTTTTATGGCAGGAGATCTGGGAGGTGGAAGTCCGGGTCTCCCATCTTTTTGAACAGGAAATCTGGGACACCCATCTTGTTGGAAATCTGGGACACCCATCTTGTTGTGCGTGTTGCAGTGGTTGGCGGTCGAGCTCAAAAAGGTGGGTGTCCCAAGATGAAGAGTGTCGGCGAGGCGTTCGCCGACAGGTCAGTCAACGGCAAGCTGCCCAGTCGCCGGCGAGATCAGGCCCCCTGCCAGCGCTTGAACAGCACGCTGGCATTCACGCCGCCAAAGCCGAAGCCGTTGGAGATGGCGTGCTCGATCCCCATGTCACGGGCCGCGCCCCGCACTATGTCCACGCCGTCGGCGAGGGGGTCGGCTTGCTGCAGGTTGCGGGTGGCAGGCACTCTCTGATCGCGAATGGCCAGGGCGGTGAAGATGGCCTCTATCCCCCCGGCGGCCCCCAGCAGATGGCCGGTGGCGGACTTGGTGGAGGTCACCGCTATCTGGTTGTTGTCACCAAATACGCGCTTGATGGCGGCGAGCTCCCCCCTGTCACCCACCGGGGTCGAGGTGGCATGGGCATTGAGGTGCTGGACATCCGCAGCCTGGATGCCGGCCTGAGCCAGGGCCGCCATCATGGCGCGGCGAGCGCCGTCTCCATCCTCCGGGCCGGCGGTAAGGTGATAGGCATCGGCGCTGGTGCCATACCCCACCAGCTCCACTATGGGGGTGGCGCCCCGGGCCAGGGCGTGTTCCAGGGACTCAATCACCAGGATCCCGGCCCCTTCGCCCATCACAAACCCGTCGCGGTCGACATCGAACGGGCGGGAGGCCGCCTCGGGATCATCGGCATAGGCGGACGACAGGGCGCGGGCGGCGGCAAACCCGCCCAGACTGACGCGATCTATGGTGGCTTCGGCCCCGCCACAGATGGCGATGTCTGCCTCACCGCAGCGAATGAGGCGGGCGGCGTCACCAATGGCCTGCACCCCGGCGGCGCAGGCCGTGACCGGCGCCCCGAGCGGCCCCTTGAAGCCGAAGTTGATGGAGACATGGCCTGCCGCCATGTTGACCAGGAACGAGGGGATGGTGAAGGGGGACAAGCGACGCGGGCCCCGCTCATCCGTGGTACGCACGGCCTCGACGATGGCGGGGAAGCCACCGATGCCAGAGGCGATGATGGTGGCGGTGCGTTCCTGCTCAGCCGTTGTCTTGGGGACCCAGTTGGCTTGCGACAGGGCCTCCTTGGCCGCGGCAATGGCAAACAGGATGAAGCGATCCATCTTCTTCTGCTCCTTGGTCGACACCACGGCATCGGGGTCAAACCCGGCCAGGGGATCCTCGGCCAGGGTCGGCACCATGGCGCCCACCTTGGCGGCCAGCCCTTCGGTGAAGACCTCCGGCAGGCGGCGCAAGCCGGACTGGCCCGCCAGCAGTCGCTGCCACACGGTTTCCACCCCATATCCAAGCGGGGTCACCGCTCCCATTCCCGTTACCACGATACGATGTGCGTTCATGACTCTGATTCCTGTTTCGAAGGGTTATCGCCGCTCATCACGCCATTGGCATGGCACAGACGCTGCTTCATGCCGTCGCCAGCGGCCGGTCCCGGCACCAATCTGTGGCGCGAGGGTGAAATTTCCTGGCCGGTGCGCCTGTCCACTAGCATGGGCTCGACCAGTTCGCCCGTCTGGGCATCCTTCAGCTGGATGCTGGCCCCCTCGGGCGCCAGGTGGTTGTTGCCCCAGGTGAGCAGCGCGATCAGCACGGCGCTGAGATCCTGGCCGCGGGGGGTGAGCGCATATTGATAGCGAGGGGGGCGCTCGGAGTAGAGCCGCTTCTCCATCAGGCCCCCCTCGACCAGGGCGGTCAGGCGCCGGGTCAGTATGTTGGGGGAGATGCCAAGGCTCTTTTGAAATTCATCGAAGCGCGACAGGCCATGCATGGCATCGCGGATAATCAGCAGGCTCCACCACTCGCCGACATGATCCAGGCTGCGGGCGATGGGGCACTGCTGTTCACTCAGACTCTTCTTGCGCATGTTGTGCCATCAGGTTACTTGCATAATGGAAGTAACCATACGGTCCTTACTTCCATTATGCAAGTAACTCGTGCCGCCCGGTGGCGGGGCATCCTAGTGAGCGGGAAAGCTGGGGCCTCCACTCTGTTGGATAAGCCATCGACGCCAGATAACGGGGAGGTGACGCGAGCACATCTCAAAGAAACAGATGGGAGTCAGAAACCCGGCCACCGACAGGGCGCGGCGGCCGGGTGAATTGTAAAGAGTAGGGTGACGGAAAGCGGGATCAGCCTAGTCTAATCAACTCTATGGGCGCGTAACGCTCTTGGGTGTTTGCCAGCAGCACGCACTTCTCATGCTCCGCCTCATAGGGGGTCAGGTTGTCGGTGTGCGCCTCCTTCAGGGTGTCGACCGCGCCGGTGGCGGCAATCATCACCCGTTGGCCCAGGGTCAGCACATTGCGGTTTCGATCGTAGATCTTCATGGTATTCTCCTTGTGGGATTGGCGCCCCGGCCCGTGCCGGGGCAACGGGCTCCAGACTACGCCCATCGAAAAACGAGATGCCTGTCACAGATCAAAAAAAGGGGAAAGAGGGACTCGGGGTGGCGGGCAGCCCGGGTGCGCTGGCAACGGGTGCCTCGCCGAGGCCGCCACTGCCTGTCGCAGGGCGGGGAGGGGGCCCCCGCTTTTCATCTCTCCGGGCTCGAACTGCAAGGGGGATGCGCTATAGTGGAGCCGCTCGTTTTACCGCCTTCAACCAACCGAGAGTGCATTATGAATCGTGATATCGCCGCCCAGTTCATCAAGATGCTGACCAACCTGGACCAGTGTCTGGCCAAGGCCGAGGCCCATGCCGCGGCGAAGAAGTTCAATGTGGAGAACTTCTTCAATGAGCGCCTCATCGTCGACATGCTGCCGCTGAGCAAGCAGGTGCTGATCTGCTGTGACAGCGCCCGCGCCCTGGTGGCCACCGCCAGCCTGAGCGAGCCGCCGGTGCTGGGGGATGATCCCAAGACAATGGCGGATCTGCGCGCTCATGTAGCCAAGACCATCGCCTATCTGCAGAGCAAGCTGGACGCCGACTTCAGCCAGTATGCGAGCGGCCACTACTACCCCTACTGGGCCGGTGGCAAGGGAATGGACGGCCACAGCTGCGTGCACGAGTACGGCATCCCGAACTTCTACTTCCACCTGACCATGACCTATGCCCTGCTGCGCCAGGCCGGGGTGGATCTGGGCAAGCGGGATTACCTGGGCGGCCTGAACCTGCAATGAGTGCTGGGCATTGCACATGAAAAGAGCCTGCCATCCGGCAGGCTCTTTGCTTTTTTGCGGGCCCGGTATCTCCGGGATGGTGCCGGGTTATTCGTTCGGGATCTCGGGTTCGACCAGGGCGGCGAGCTGGGTCAGGGACTCCTGCCAGCCGAGGTAGCACATCTCGACCGGGATGGCTGCCGGGATCCCTGCCTGTTCGATGGCGAGATCGGTGCCGCACAGCACCTGGGTGAGGGTGATGGTGACGTGCATCTCCCCCGGCAGATTGGGGTCGTCGAAGCGATCCGTATAGCGGATGCGCTTGCCCGGTTCCAGCTCGAGATACTCGCCGCCGAAGGCATGGCTGTGGCCGCTGCCGAAATGGAAGAACGCCATCCTGAAGGTGCCGCCGACGCGGGCCTCCAGCTGCTCTACCCGGCAGGTGAAGCCATGGGGCGGCAGCCACTTGGCCAGGGCATCCGCCTCGATAAAGGCTCTGTACACCCGCATCGGCGGGGCCTTGAGTACGCGGTGCAGGGTCACAATTCCTGTCGTCATGAGGGGTTCCTCCTCGGTTGGTCCGCAGCAAGAATAGTCGCCCATGCCGAAGTTGGCCGCTGGCCGGATGGGGAACAAGGGGCAAGCCTCCCGCCGCGCTTCTCCTCAACCGCCCAGGGCGATGGTGAGCAGTACGATGGCGACGCCCGCGACTGCGAAGATCACGCCGATAAGCCAAGGGCGTGGTGAACCGGCATAACGGGCCAGCCCGTAGCCAATTCCCATCAGCATCAGCAGGGCGATGGTGTGTGATAGGCGCAGGGCCGGAACGGGGTCCGGCATGAAGAAGAAGGGCAGCAGCACGGGGAAGGTGGAGAGGAACACCATGAAGAAGACCCCCAGGCTGTTGAGCAGGTCATTCCAGCGCCAGATGCCCCCCTGGCCCAGTTCGGGGTGTTGCTGCAGACGCACCTGCCAGTCCCTGAGCTCAGGGTCGCGGCAGATCGCCGCCAGCGGGCCGGGCAGGGCGTCTCGCAGCGCCG
>RCUI01000416.1_pt1 | contig 15136 bp, 10 predicted proteins | sample 2166121 | NCBI WGS metagenome assembly RCUI01 (sample SAMN09932700, study PRJNA488358) | compost metagenome | feature: garden; material: soil; isolation source: compost soil in succinic acid-enriched culture | place: Germany: Experimental Botanical Garden Goettingen | collected 2016-01-27
TTTAAAAGTCAGCGAGTAATCGCGCTGTGTCCGTTTCACACCTTGTCCCATCGGGCTCTCCATTTATGTGGGGGAAAGGTGTAAACCATATTCAGGACGGGACAGCATGCACAAAAAGGCCGCCCCAGAAGGCGGCCTTTTTGTGCAGATTGAGTTGTCACCCGACACGTCGGACCCGGCTTAAACGGCTGGCTCGTAAGACAATCTGTTTTTCGCACTCTGCCGACATGCACGAGAAAGTGATCGGAGCCTTTAACGAGAAGTATCACTTCAACTGATTGGAGGCATTCCCCAGAAAGGGTTGTCTGCGGAAGGTAATCATTAAAAATGTCAATCTTGCCACTATTGATGGATTCAATGGAGCATGGCAATATCGAGTCTTCTATGTCATTGAGCCTAGGATTGGGTGATGGAATCGACAGGGAGTGTTAACAGCAATGTTGCTGCACGGCTTGCATATTATTTTTTGGTTGAGCCGAAATGCAGAGCCAGTTTATTGGTCTTTGTGTCGGTTATAAAATGAGCAAAGTTATTTTGCTCACAGTGACCAATGCCACCCTCACTCATTTCAAAGTGCGATCATACAACCGATTTGCGGAGATGTTTGCGCTTAACCCTATTTTGACCACGTTCGAGAAATTTGATCACTATGGGGCGCATAATAGGGGTTGCTATGGTGATTCTATTCATGGTCTCTGTCGGACATCTCTAGTTTCATGGTTTTCTGGTGCTGGCCCTAGTGTTATTTCAAACGAAAAATATAAATTACCGGTGACGAAGTTCTCGAATAAATACGCTGCGACCGTAACACTCGGTTGACCGTGTAGTGAGATTGATTGCGAAGATGCTCACCCAACGAAAAATGAGATAAATAACCATAAAGTAAAGATGCTGATCTGTATCGGGGATAGCAATGAATATTAAAAAAATTCTCTGGCGTTTGATTATGCCGCTCATTATTTTATTTGTCATCATCCTATCTTGCACTGCTCCAGGCACTGTGAGTTGGCAGGAAGAGGTCGTGCTGCACGATGGTAGCAAGATCATAGTAGATAGATCACAGAGTTATGGTGGTCGCCGTGAACTAGGGCAATCTCCTCCAATAAAGGAGCAAACGATCTCATTTACCATGCCTGGTACTAATGAATATATTTCATGGAAGAATGAGTATGGGGAGGATATCAAGAGATCAAATTTCACACCGCTTGCCCTTCACATATTAAATGGGGTTCCATATATTATATCAAAACCCGCATTATGTCTTTCTTACAATAAATGGGGCAGGCCCAATCCTCCTTATGTTATTTTTAAGTTCCATAACCCAGTATGGCAACGTATTCCGCTAGAAGAACTTCCCATTGAATTGGATAGCATAAATTTAGTGATAATCACCAAGTCTAATGAGAAAGTTCTACTGGATGAATCCCCAATCAATTCAGTGTTAATGAAAGAGTTAAATAGAGGTCTCAAACAACCTGAATTGAATAGCATTCTGAGAAAACCAGTTTATACAGGTTCTTGCCTGGTCATGATCCACGATGGAAAGGGGAATTGGAGTAGTGATGATTCATTTAAACGCCAACCAGATATTGACGCTTGTTTAAATTATTGTAAACGAGAAGGGTACGATGCTAAACATTGCCCTTGCGATCAGATTTTTGGAGAAAAATAACATGGATAATAACATAGAATATGCTCTGGTGGCGGGGCGTGCCGACCAAAATACTCGTAAAAGCGCTAATTTATTTCCTATTCCTCCAGAGTGGGTTGAACTGGAAATAACGTTAGGGGTAGTCGTTGTGAAGCCGTAGACCACCCCCTTTGGTGGGTAACTGTCAGCTGAATACCATCTCCGTACAGCATTTTTAATGCTCTCTTGCTCTGAAGAAGCTCAAGCCCCGCGTCTGCGGGGCTTGGGTCTCTGTCGGTGTGTGGTGCTTAGCCTATGGTCATCAGGCTGGCGTTGCCACCGGCGGCGGCGGTGTTGACCGAGAGGGCGTGCTCGATCAGCAGCCGCTCCAGGGGGATGTCGGTCTCGCCACGGTGCAGGCCGTGCACGCCGACGATGGCGCCAGCACGGGCGGCGGCAAGCTTGGCCACTTCCCGCAGCTGATCCGAGTCGCCGTGGTGCAGCAGGGCATCGAAGCCGATGTCGCTGTTGGCCCAGTCTGCCACCAGCTGGATACGCCCTTGTACCTCGCTGGGCAGGCTGGCCAGCAGGGTGCGGTTCTGGGCATTGTCCTGCCACAGCACTTGCGTCCCGACCGCCAGACAGGCTGCCAGCTGGGCAAGCAGATCCGCCCTGGCTTCTTGATCGTCGGCGGCCAGACAGAGCACCCGCTCCCGGGGCAGCAGGCTGTAGCTGTTGCGCTCGCCGGTGGGGCCGACCAGCAGCTGGGTCAGGCCGCTCAGCGCCAGCTCGCCGTAGCGATCGCACAGGGCCACCAGTGCCGGGGCCTGCTTGCCCGCCCAGCCACGCAAGGCCAGCAGCGCCGGTTTGGCGGCCTCGGCTTGCGGGGTTGCACCCGGCTCCTGGCGAAGCTGGCTGGCCACCGCCTCCTGCGGACGCGCCCCGAGCAGACGGTACATGTAGAGCGGACCACCCGCCTTGGGACCCGTGCCGGAGAGCCCTTCGCCGCCGAACGGCTGCACCCCGACCACGGCGCCCACTATGTTGCGGTTGACGTAGAGGTTGCCGACTTTGGCGGTGTTGACCACCTGGGCTATGGTCTCGTCGATGCGGGTATGGACCCCCAGGGTCAGGCCGTAGCCGCTGTCGTTGATCTGCGCGAGCAGCTCGCCGAGCTTGGCGCGGGGGTAGCGCACCAGGTGCAGCACCGGGCCGAACACCTCTGGGCCCAGCTCATCCAGGCTGTCGAGCTCGATCAGCGTCGGCAGCACGAAGGTGCCGCGGTTGCAGGCGCCCTCTTGGGTGCGGGCAATCTGGTGGACCCGGCGACCCTTGTCCCCCATCGCCTTGATATGGCGCTCTATGTTGGCCTTGGCCTCGGCGTCGATGACAGGGCCTATGTCGGTGGAGAGGTGCTCGGGGCTGCCGACCTTGTACTCGGCCATGGCGCCCTTGAGCATGCGGATCACCCGCTCGGCGACGTCGTCCTGCACGCACAGCACCCGCAGGGCGGAGCAGCGCTGACCGGCGCTGTCGAACGCCGAGGAGATGACGTCCATCACCACCTGCTCGGTGAGGGCGGAGGAGTCGACAATCATGGCGTTCTGGCCGCCGGTCTCGGCGATGAGCGGTATGGTGCGGCCCTGGGCGTCGAGGCGACCGGCCAGGTTGCGGGAGATGATGCCCGCCACCTCGGTGGAGCCGGTGAACATGACGCCACGGACCCGCTCGTCCGCGATAAGGGCAGCGCCCACGGTTTCACCGCGGCCCGGCAGCAGTTGCACCGCACCGGCGGGGACGCCGGCCTCACGCAGGATGCGCACCGCCTGGGCGGCGATGAGGGGGGTCTGCTCCGCCGGTTTGGCGAGCACCGTATTGCCGGCCGCCAGGGCCGCGCAGACCTGGCCGCTGAAGATGGCCAGCGGGAAGTTCCAGGGGCTGATGCAGACCACGGGGCCGAGCGGTCTGTGGCTCTCGTTGGCGAAGTGGTTGCGCGCCTGGGCGGCGTAGTAGCGCAGGAAGTCCACCGCCTCGCGCACCTCGGCGATGGCGTTGGCGAAGGTCTTGCCGGATTCGCGCACCAGCAGGCCCATCAGGGGTTGCAGCTCGGATTCCATCAGATCGGCGGCGCGCTCCAGCACGGCGGCACGCTCGGCCGGCGGGGTGGATTGCCAGATCTGGCCGCTGGCCAGGGCGCAGGCGAGGGCCTTGTCCACCAGCTCTACCGTGGCTTCGCTCACCTGACCGACGACGTCGCGGTGATCCGCCGGGTTGACCACGTGCTGGAACTGGGTCGGCGCCTCGGTGTCGCAGCCCAGCATGGGCACGGCCTGATAGGCGGTGTTGGTGCTGGCGAGCAGGGCGGCAGACAGCGACCCCAGACGGTGCTCGTTTGCGAGGTCCAGGCCGGCGGAGTTCGGGCGGGCTTCACCGTACAGCTCACGGGGCAGGGGGATGCGCGGGTGGGGCAGACCCAGGCTGCCTTCACGGGCGGCCATCTGCTCGATCTGCTGTACCGGATCCTGCACCAGATCCTGCAGGGAGATGCTGTTGTCCGCGATGCGGTTGACGAAGGAGGTGTTGGCCCCGTTCTCCAGCAGGCGGCGCACCAGGTAGGCGAGCAGGGTCTCGTGGCTGCCGACCGGCGCATAGATGCGGCAGGGGCGACCCAGCTTGCCGTCGGCGACCTTGCCGACCACCTGTTCGTAGAGCGGTTCACCCATGCCGTGCAGGCACTGGAACTCGTACTGGCCCGGGTAGTAGTTCTGCCCCGCCAGCTGGTAGATGGCCGACAGGGAATGGGCGTTGTGGGTGGCGAACTGGGGATAGATGGACTCGGGCACCGCCAGCAGCTTGCGGGCGCAGGCGAGATAGGAGACATCGGTGTAGGGCTTGCGGGTATAGACGGGGTAACCCTCCAGGCCATCCTGCTGGGCGCGCTTGATCTCGCTGTCCCAGTAGGCGCCCTTCACCAGCCGGATCATCAGGCGGTGACGGCTGCGCTTGGCGAGATCGATCACATAGTCGATCACATAGGGGCAGCGTTTCTGGTAGGCCTGGATGACGAAGCCGATGCCGTTCCAGTCCGCGAGAGACGGGTCGAAGCAGAGCTTCTCCAGCAGGTCGAGGGAGATCTCCAGCCGATCGGCCTCCTCGGCGTCTATGTTGATGCCGATGTCGTACTGCCTGGCGAGCTGGGTCAGCCCCAGCAGGGTGGGGTAGAGCTCTTCCATGACGCGATCGTACTGGGCGCGGCTGTAGCGCGGGTGCAGGGCGGAGAGCTTGATGGAGATGCCCGGGCCCTCATAGATGCCGCGGCCGTGGGAGGCCTTGCCGATGGCGTGGATGGCCTGCTCGTAGGAGGCGAGATAGCGCTTGGCATCCTCCTCGGTGAGGGCCGCTTCCCCCAGCATGTCGTAGGAGTAGCGGAAGCCCCGGTTTTCCATGTTGCCCGCGTTCGCCAGCGCCTCGGCTATGGTCTCGCCGGTGACGAACTGCTCCCCCATCAGGCGCATCGCCATGTCCACACCCTTGCGGATCAGCGGCTCGCCGCCCTTGCCGATCAGCCCCTTGAGGGAGCTGTTGAGGCCAGCCTCGTTGTGGGTGGCCACCAGCTTGCCGGTGATGAGCAGGCCCCAGGAGGCGGCGTTGACGAACAGGGAGGCGCTCTGGCCCAGATGCTGGCTCCAGTTGCCACCGCTTATCTTGTCGCGGATCAGGGCATCTCGGGTCGCCTTGTCGGGGATGCGCAGCAGCGCCTCCGCCAGACACATCAATGCCACCCCTTCCTGGGAGGAGAGGGAGAACTCCTGCAGCAGACCCTGCACCAGGCCCTGACGGCCGCTGGCGCTCTTCTGGTTGCGCAGCTTCTCGGCGATGCCGAGGGCCAGCTTCTGGGTGGCCTCGGCCTTCTCCTTGGGCAGGCGGGCCTGCTCAAGTAGCATGGGCACGGCCTCGGTCTCGGGGCGGCGATAGGCGGAGGTGATGGCGGCACGCAGCACGGACTGCGGCAAGATGCTCTCGGCAAACTCGAGGAAGACCTGGATCCCCTGCTCGGTCAGGGTCTCGATGGCCTCTTCCCCGGCGGCAGCGGCCAGACCGGACTGCTCGGGCGGGGTCAGGCCCCGCTCCAGCTGCTCCAGATAGGTGAAGATCGCCTGCTTGATCAGCCAGTGGGGGGTGCGATCCAGAGTCTGGGCGGCCTGCTTGAGACGGTCGCGGGTCGCTTCATCGAGTTTAACGCCGAGGGTGGTAGTGGCCATGGGACTTCCTGTGTCTAGAAGGTAACAATATTACCGGACGGTTAAATTTTGCCGAGAATGGCGCAACCAGGTGCAACCTTCAAGCAAGAAATTTTAATGTCCTGGCTACATTGTTGAATTTTCCTATGGCAAATGACTCGGTGGATTGAGCCTATGAATAGGACTCGATACAGGTTTTCACCGAAATATTAATGGGTTGTATACATGTTTTCGGGATGGGTAACGAGGTGCAACCCTCGGCGGGGTCGGGTTGCTCTTTTTTCATGAAATATCAGCCAGGTACTCATGGGGAAACGGGGGGAGGCACCACTTAGGACTCACTGGGGTAGTGATCGACCTGGGTGGCGTTGGCTCTTCTATGCTGATAGCTGGCCTCGAAATCCGCTATCAATGACCAAGGAGCTCATCATGGCGCGTGTCAGTACCTATCTCAATTTTGCCCGGGAGACGGAGGCGGCCTTCCTCTTCTACCGCGAGGTGTTCGGCGGCGAGTTCAACGGCCCCATCCACAGATTCAAGGAGTCCCCCGGCTGCCCGGGCCAGCCGCCCCTGTCGGAGGAGGATGGCGATCTGGTGATGCACGTGGAGCTCGCCATCCTCGGTGGCCACGTGCTGATGGGCACGGACGCCCCCGCCAGCATGGGGTTCACCCTGGTGCAGGGCAACAACAGCTACCTCAACCTGGAGCCGGACAGCCGGGCCGAGACCGACCGTCTGTTTGCGGCCCTGGGGGAGGGCGGCCAGGTGGAGATGCCGTTGCAGGAGATGTTCTGGGGCGACTATTTCGGTTCTCTGGTGGACAAGTTCGGCACCCGCTGGATGTTCAACTGCCAGAGCAAGAGCTGAGACGGCTTTGCTAATGAAAAGGGCGCCATGGCGCCCTTTCTGTTTTTAACCGCCTCCATTTACCTGGTCCCACCATCTGGGCAGGCACCGGCATCTGACTCCCGGGGACTGAGTTGGCCCGAGGCAAGTTGGCCTATGGCTGCCGTCCTACCATGTCGGCGGGCACCACCCAGGCATCGAACTGCTGGGCGCTGAGGTGACCGGAGGCGATGGCCGCCTCCCGCAGCGTCAGCCCCTGGTGGTGGGCCAGTTTGGCGATCTCGGCGGCCTTGTCATAGCCGATGTGGGGGTTGAGCGCCGTCACCAGCATCAGGGAGCGGGCCAGCAGCTCGTCGATGCGCGCCCGGTTCGCCGCTATGCCGAGGGCGCAGTGATCGTGGAAGCTCTGCATGCCGTCCGCCAAGAGCCGCACGCTCTGCAGGAAGTTATGGGCGATCATGGGCCTGAACACGTTGAGCTCGAAGTTGCCGCTGGCGCCGCCGATGTTGATGGCCACGTCGTTGCCCATCACCTGGGCGCAGAGCATGGTGAGCGCCTCGCTCTGGGTCGGGTTGACCTTGCCCGGCATGATGGAGGAGCCGGGTTCGTTCTCCGGGATGCTGAGCTCCCCGAGCCCGCTGCGGGGGCCGCTCGCCAGCCAGCGCACGTCGTTGGCGATCTTCATGAGAGAAGCCGCGAGTGTCTTGAGGGCGCCATGGGCATGGACCTGGGCATCGCTTGCCGCCAGGGCCTCGAACTTGTTGGGGGCGCTCACCAGGGGTAGGCCTGTCTGCTCGGCCAGGGTTTTGGCCACCGCCTCGGCAAAGCCGGGCGGGCAGTTGAGACCGGTGCCGACCGCGGTGCCGCCGAGGGCCAGCTCACACAGATGGGGCAGGGCGGCATTCAGGTGGCGCTCCCCCTGAGCGAGCTGGGCGACCCAGCCGGAGATCTCCTGACCCAGGGTGAGGGGGGTGGCGTCCTGCAGGTGGGTGCGGCCAATCTTGATGATGTCGTCGAAGGCGGCGGCCTTGCTGGCCAGGGTCTGTTTGAGGGTGATGAGAGCCGGCAGCAGCTGGCCGGTGATGGCGGTGACGGCCGCCAGGTTCATGGCGCTCGGGAAGACATCGTTGCTCGACTGGCTCTTGTTCACCTCGTCGTTGGGGTGCACCAGCCGCGCCTCTCCCCGTTCGCCGCCAAGCAGCTCGCTGGCCCGGTTCGCCAGCACCTCGTTGAGGTTCATGTTGGTCTGGGTGCCTGAGCCGGTCTGCCACACCATCAGGGGAAACTCGGCGTCGTGCAGGCCGCACAGCACCTCGTCGGCGGCGGCCATGATGGCCTGGGCCTTGCGCGCGGGCAGCAGCCCCAGGGCGTGGTTCACCCTGGCGCAGGCGGACTTGATGCGGGCGAGGGCATGGATGATCTCCATGGGCTGGCGCTCCCCCGAGATGTTGAAGTGGTGCAGGGAGCGCTGGGTCTGGGCGCCCCACAGTCTGTCCGCCGGGACGGCTATCTCCCCCAGACTGTCCCGCTCCATCCTGATATCCATGATGTTTCTCCTGCCGTTGAGGTGGTGGTCAACAGCATGAACCCAAACGGCGGCCGGGGCCAGTTTGCATATGTCGGCTCATGGCTTATAATAAGCAAAGCTTACTATATAGGTTGCATGCTATGAACAAACAACCCGACTCCCTCGGATTCCTGATCGGCGACGTACAGCGTCTGATGCGCCGTCAGTTCCAGCAGCAGCTGGAAGGCAGCTGTCTGACCCTGGCCCAGGCCCGCGCCCTGGTGCACATAGCGCGCCGCGAGGGGATCCGTCAGGTGGAGCTGGCCGACGGTCTGGATATCCAGCCCATCACCCTGGCCCGCCAGCTGGATCAGCTGGCCGAGAACGGCCTGGTGGAGCGGCGCAGCGATCCCAGCGACCGCCGGGCCTATCAGCTCTACCTGACCGAGGCCGCGACCCCCTATCTGGCGATGATCAAGCAGGCGTCCGATCTGGTGCATCAGCGCGCCATCGGCGAGCTGGGGGAGGAGGCGACGGATGCGCTCTGTCACTCCCTCAAGATACTGCGCGCCAACCTCTCTCATCCCTGATTTCTCACTTTGACGCAACACACAGCGGAGCGATTTTATGACCACTGACTCACCCTCCTCCCCCCGTCCCAAGATGAACCGGCGCCGTACCCGCCTGCTGCTGCTGGTGGTGGTACCGGCACTGGTCCTGGTCGGGGCGGGCGCCATTTACCTCCACGGCGGACGCTATGTGGAGACCGACAATGCCTATGTGAAGGCGGACAAGGTGCCCATCAGTACCGAGGTGCTGGGCCGGGTGGCCAAGGTGTTCGTCGCCGAAAACCAGCAGGTCAAGGCCGGTCAGCCGCTGTTCGAGCTGGACCCCGAGTCCTTCCGGGTCGCCGTGACCAAGGCCGAGGCCGAACTCGCCAAGGTGCGCACCGATCTGGTGGCGCTGCAGACCAGCTATCGCGGTCAGCAGGCGGAGATAGACGTGGCCCGTACGCGCCATGCCTATGCCCTGAAGGAGGAGCGTCGCCAGGCGGATCTGGTGGCCAAGCACTTCACCTCCACCGCCAACTACGATGACGCCCGCCAGCTCACCATACAGACAGCCCAGCAGCAGGTGGCGCTGGAGGAGGGGCTCAAGAAGATCGAAGCCTCCCTGAACGGTGACGTGAACCTGCCGGTGGAGCAGCAGCCCGCCTATCAGGAAGCCGCCGCCGGTCTGGCCAAGGCCAAGCTGGATCTGGCCCGCACCACCATCTATGCCCCCGCCAACGGCATCGCCAGCCAGTTGCCCAAGCCCGGCCAGTACAGCCTGGTGGGCATGACCGCCATGATGCTGGTGGAGACCGACAACCCCTGGGTGGAGGCGAACTTCACCGAGACAGAGCTGACCCATGTGCAGCCGGGCCAGCAGGTCGACATCAGCGTGGACACCTACCCGGACGCCCGCTGGCACGGGGTGGTGGAGAGCCTGAGCCCGGCCACCGGCTCCGAGTTCTCGGTGATCCCGGCCCAGAACGCCACCGGCAACTGGGTCAAGATAGCCCAGCGCGTCGCGGTGCGGATCAAGCTGGAGGACGGGGCGGATCTGCCCACCCTGCGCGCCGGCCTGAGCGCCACCGCCGAAATCGATACCGGCCACCAGCGCACTCTGCCCGGCTTGTCAGGTCGAGGTTGATATGACGACAACAGATACGGAGGGCACAGACCAGGTCTCCCGCCGCACCTTCATCACACTGTCGGTGATGCTGGCCACCATAATGCAGGCGCTGGACACCACCATAGCCAACGTGGCCCTGCCCCATATGCAGGGGGCCATGGGGGCGACCCAGGATCAGATCTCCTGGGTGCTCACCTCCTACATAGTCGCGGCCGCCATCTTCATGCCGCTGACCGGCTTTATCTCGGCAAGAATTGGTCGGAAAAGACTGTTTATGTGGTCGGTGGCGGGCTTTACCGTCGCCTCCATGCTGTGCGGCGCGGCCCAGAGCCTGGATCAGATAGTGCTGTTCCGGCTGCTGCAGGGGATCTTCGGCGCCAGCCTGGTGCCCCTCTCCCAGGCGGTGCTGCTCGATACCTATCCTCCCGAGAAGCACGGCTCCGCCATGGCGATGTGGGGCATAGGTGTCATGGTGGGCCCCATCCTCGGGCCGTCGCTGGGGGGCTGGCTCACCGAGTACTACAACTGGCGCTGGGTGTTCTACATCAATCTGCCGTTCGGCCTGCTGGCCTGGTTCGGGCTCGCCGCCTTCATCGAAGAGACCAAGCTCGATGCCAGCCGCCGCTTCGATCTGCTGGGCTTTGCCCTGCTGAGCCTGGGGATAGGGGCGCTGCAGATGGCGCTGGACAGGGGGGAATCCCAGAACTGGTTCGCCAGCCGGGAGATAGTGATCGAGACCGTCATGATGGTGATGGCGTTTTATCTCTTCGTGGTGCACATCTTCACCCACCCCCATCCCTACATAGAGCCGGCCCTGTTCAAGGATCGCAACTTCAGCGTCGGTCTGGTGTTCATCTTCATCGTCGGCATCATCTTGCTGGCGACCATGACGCTCTTGCCCCCCTTCATGCAGGGACTGATGGGCTACCCGGTGATCGACGTCGGCTATCTGCTGGCACCGCGCGGGGTCGGCACCATGTTCGCCATGATGCTGGTGGGCAGGCTGTCGGGCCGGGTGGACGTGCGCATCCTGATCCTGCTGGGGTTGCTGCTTACCAGCTTCTCCATGTGGGAGATGACGCTGTTCAACACCGACATCAGCAGCTGGGACATAGTGCGCACCGGCATAGTCCAGGGGTTGGGGCTCGGCTTCATCTTCGTGCCGCTCTCCACCATCACCTTCGCGACCCTGGCGCCGCGCTATCGCAACGAGGGGACGGCGTTGTTCAGCCTGGTGCGCAACATCGGCAGCAGCATCGGCATCTCCGTGGTCATCACCTACCTGGCCCAGCGCACCCAGATGAACCACGAGGTGTTCGCCTCCTACATCACTCCCTTCAATGCCGGTCTGCAGCAGGGGATGGGGACGGCGGCGCTGGTCACCCCCAAGGGGCTCGCCATGCTCAACGGCGAGGTGACCCGCCAGGCCAGCCTGCTCGCCTATTTGCAGGACTTCCGCCTGATGATGTGGGTCAGCCTGTGCGCCATTCCGCTGGTGTTGCTGCTAAAGGCCCCCAAGCGTGGCGGCGGCAAGGAGGCGCTGGCGATCCTGGAGTGAGGGCCCTTGCGGGACCTCACCCCGGCGCGAGCGGGCAAACGAAAGAGGGATGGCCTTGGCCATCCCTCTTTTCATTGCAGCGCCCCTGACTCAGATCTTGGGGATGAAGGGGGTGAGGGCGGCCAGGGGAGCGGCGTCCTCATGCTCCTGGATCGCCTCGCCGTGCTTGAAAATCTTGAAGCCGTCGCCGCGCACGCTCCAGTACTCGACGGTCTCGCTGCCGCTCTCGCCGCTGATCTGTAGCAGGCTGGCTTCGCGCAGGGCCACCACGAACTCGCTCGGGTTGATGGCGCAGAACTCGGCGAGCCGCTCGTCCCGGGTCTCCCCCATGTGGCCGCTGATGCTGGCGTCCAGATAGTGGGGATTGATCTGCAGCGGGAACAGGCCCAGGGCCGGCAGCACGGCGGCACTGCACACCGGCATGTCGTTGGTGGTGCGGATGCTCGGGGTCGCCACGTTGCAACCTGCGCTCCAGCCCACATAGGGCACGCCCCGTTCGCGCACGGCGCGCTGTATGGGCACCACCAGACCGTATTCGTGCAGCAGCTGGTTCAGGCGCCAGGTGTTGCCGCCGCTGATGAAGATGGCGTCTGCCTGGTTGATGGCCGCCACGGGATCGTCGAACTGGTGGATGCTGATGGTCTCCACTCCCAGGCTCTCGGTGAGATCCTGGGCGCGGGCATCCCAGTCGCTGCGGATCACCGCATAGGGGATGAGCAGGATGCGCTTGACCTGTTTGCGGGCGAGCAGGGTCTGCACCCGGTCGCGGGCCCAGCCGAGCAGGCCCGGGTGTTCGGTGGTTTTGCCATTGCTAAGCAGAAGCAGTTCCATGATGTCTCCTCGAAATAATGCGCAGGACCTAGGTCGGCCCTGATAAAGGGAAGGGGCTACTCTACCCCCAAGGCGGCGCCAAGTGTGTGATCTCGCCACGTTTTATGCCCCGGGGCTGGGGTTTGCCCATGGCGTGAGCGATTCAGGGCCGCCGATTGACCGCCGCATAGCGCAGCATCAGCTCGGCCAGGGAGCCCACCTCGAGGCGCTTCATCAGGCTGGCGCGGCACACCTCGACGGTGCGCACCGAGATGCAGAGATCCTGCGCTATCTGCTGGTTCTTGTGGCCCCGGGCGATGAGTTGCAACAGCTGGTGCTCGCGCGGGGTGAGCCGCTCAAAGGCGGCCAGATGGGCGAAACGGGTGGCCGCGCTCAGCGTCGCCTGCTCGGCCCGTGCGATGGCGGCGAGCAGGGGGGCCAGCTGCACCGGCTTTTGCAAGAAATCCACCGCCCCCTGCTTGAGGGACTCCACCGCCAGGGGCACCTCCCCGTGGCCGGTGAGAAACAGTATGGCGATGGGGCTCTGGGCCGCCTTCAGCCGCTGCTGCACCTCGGGGCCCGACAGCCCCGGCATGCGGCAATCCAGGATCAGGCAGGCGGGTTGGTGGAGCGCCACCTCGGCGAGGAAGCGTTCGCCATCGTCAAAGCAGGTGAGCGCCAGATCGCAGCTCTCCAGCATGAAGCGCAGGGAGTCGAGCACGGCCTGATCGTCATCGACCAGATAGAGGGGAGGGCGGTCAACGTACTGCATGTCAGTTCCTTGGGTTGGGATGGGGAGCGGCCTCAAGCCGCTGCTGAGGGGCGGGCAGGATCACCCGGGCCAGGCAGCCATGGGGGCTCAGGTTGCTCAAGGCGAGCTGGCCGCGATGACACTCGACCACGTCCCGGCAGATGGCGAGCCCCAGCCCCATGCCGTCGTCCTTGTCGCTGTGAAACGCCTGCTGCAGCCAGGCCTCTGGCATCCTCAGGCCGGGGCCGTTATCGCGGATCTCCAGGATCAAGAGCGCCGCCTCGAAGCAGACAAGCAGTTCGACCCGGCCCGGCTCAGTCCTTTGCGCCGCTGGGCCGTCCGTTCGGGCCGCGCTCTCGGCGCCATTCTTGATGAGGTTCATCAGCAACTGCTCTACCCCGGTGCCATCCAGGGGGAGCAGGCGCGGCTGCCCCTGCCAGCGCAGGGTGAAGGTGACGCCGAGGGGGGCCAGCATCTGACCGAGCAGGGGTTGCAGGCCCTCCACCAGGGCGACCAGGTCCGTGGGTTCGGGCTGGCGCGGGCGTTTCTGCAGCCGGGATCTGAGCCGCTGGACTGTCTGGGTGATGCGCTGGACCTGCAGGCCAATCTGCTCCAGGGCCTGGCGCAGGGGTTCCTGTGATGCGGCCGTGGCCGGATCCTGCCCCTGCCTCGCGAGGCGCAGCAGGGCACCCTGGCTGTAGTTGGCGATGGCGGTGAGGGGCTGGTTGATCTCGTGGGCCACGTTGGCGCCCAGCTCGCCCAGTTCGGCGAGCCGTCTGGCCTGTGCCAGCTGGCGTCCCTTCTGCTCGAGCTGGTGGCGGGCTTTGAGCAGCCGGCGCTGGCTGCGGTTGAACAGACGTTGCAGCAGCAGGTGGTGACCCCCCAGCAGCAGCACCAGCGCCAGGGCGCCCCAGCCCCACTGCTGATGCTGGCGCAGCCAGTGCCAGGCCGCTTGCCACCAGGGGCCCTGCAGGGGGTGGCGATCCAGCGCCTTGAGCAGGCGGTCGATGCCAAGCTGGCTGGTGGGCACTGTCCAGCCCGCCGAATCGGCGGCCATGGCTGCCTCGCTGTCTGCTGGCAGGTCGAACAGCGCTCGCGTCACCGCCAGAGCAAGCGCAGGGGAAGCCTGCTCCGTCTGGGCGAAGGCCCAGTTCGGGTAGAGCCGGGTCGAGCTCTGGCAGCCAAAGCCCGCCGGCGCCTGGTTGTCCAGCACCCGAAAATCCGAGTCGGCGACCTTGCCCTCCCGCACCATGCGCTCCAGCTGGCACACCGGCACTATGGCGGCGGCCACCTGGTCCGCCGCCAGCTGCTCGATGAGCCGATCGAGGGGGAAGCCGGTGAAGCGCACGGCGGAGAAGAAGCGCTCCAGCCTGACCCCCTGCTCGTCCGCCTCGAAGCGGTAGGCGAGGTAGCCGCCGAAGGCGTTTTCCGACACGGCGGCGACCGGCTGCCCCTCGAGATCCTGCCAGTGCAGGTAGGGGGCCTGGGCGCGCACCACCAGGGCGGCGCCGATGGCGAGGTTGTCACCCCCCGCCGGGCTCTTGAGGGTGGCGAGCCAGGCCAGCGGATACTGGCGCGCCAGACTCACCGACTGGCCCGGGTTGGTGATGACAAAGTCGAGCCTGCTTTGCGCGACGGCCTCGGCCAGGGCATCGAGCTCCAGGGGCACCAGCGCGAAGCGCCGCTCTGGCACGCGCTCATTCAGCCAGCCCATCAGCGGCTGCCACTGGGCCTTCGCAAGCGCCGGGCCGCGGGTCGCCAGCACCCCTATTCGCACCGGCTCTGCCAAGGCCTGCACCGGCTCGCTCTGGGCCAGCGCCGACTCTGTCTGGGGCGGCACAGGCCCGGCCAGGGCAGGGACGACCCAGATCCAGAGCAACAGGGCCAGCAGGGGCTGGCGGGCGAGCGATGAGGGGGCGTGACGGAACAGGGCGCTCTCCTTGGGCGGCTGATGGGGGTGGGGAAGCCAGTCTATCACCGGGGCGGTGCGCTGGGCCGCCCAGGCGCCGTGATGGGGCGGCGAATGGGGCTTTGGTCACAGTTTGGCGGTTATGGGGCCGGTTTTATTGCGCTGGATCAACCCGGCTCCCGGTATGTGGAAAACCACAATAGAGGC
>RCUI01000417.1_pt1 | contig 15131 bp, 4 predicted proteins | sample 2166121 | NCBI WGS metagenome assembly RCUI01 (sample SAMN09932700, study PRJNA488358) | compost metagenome | feature: garden; material: soil; isolation source: compost soil in succinic acid-enriched culture | place: Germany: Experimental Botanical Garden Goettingen | collected 2016-01-27
ACCTGCACCAGAAGCAGCGCCTGGTCGATTTCATCAACCTGGGCACCTTCTATCCCTGCCGCCTGGAGTACAACGACTACCTCAAGTGGGCCGCCGACCACTTCGCCAGCCGGGCCGTTTATGGCGAGGAAGTGCTGCGCATTGAGCCGGTGATGGACAACGGTCAGGTCGATCACTTGCGCCTGATCAGCCGTGACGCCAACGGCCATGAGCACAGCCGCGGGGCCCGTTCGGTGGTGATCGGCAGCGGCGGTACGCCTACAATCCCGGAGGTCTTCAAGGCACTGCGCGACGATCCACGGGTATTCCACCATTCACGCTACCTGAGCAGCCTCGAGCAACTGCCTTGCGCCCAGGGCAAGCCCATGCGCATCGCCATCATCGGCTCCGGCCAGAGCGCGGCAGAAGCCTTCATCGACCTCAATGACAGCTACCCGTCGGTGAAGGTCGAGATGATCCTGCGTGGCTCGGCGCTCAAGCCTGCCGACGACAGCCCGTTCGTCAACGAAGTGTTCGCCCCCGACTACACGGACCTGGTGTTCAACCAGCCGACAAACGAGCGCGCCAAGTTGATCGAGGAGTACCACAACACCAACTACTCGGTAGTCGACATCGACCTGATCGAGCGTATCTACGGCATTCTTTACCGTCAGAAAGTCGCCCACCAGTTCCGCCATGCCGTGCTCTGCCGCCGCCAGGTGGAAGCGGTGGTCAGCAACGCTGAAGGCATCGAGCTGACCCTGCGTGATCTTGCCACCCAGCAGATGCAAACCCATCGCTACGATGCCGTGATCCTGGCCACCGGTTATGAGCGCCGTTCGCACCAGACCCTGTTGGCGCCTTTGGCCGAGCACCTGCAAGCGTTCGCGGTCAATCGCGATTATCAATGCCTGGCCAACCACGGTTTCAAGGCTGCGGTGTACCTGCAGGGGTTCTGTGAAGCCAGCCACGGCTTGAGCGATACCCTGCTCTCGGTACTGCCGATCCGTGCCCGGGAAATCGGCGAATCGCTGTACCAGACCCTGGGCAAAACCGCCACGCGCCCCTTGATCAATGCCCATACCGTCAAGGCAATCGCATGAACCACAACGCTCGCGGCGCGACCCGTGAACTCTTGCACCTGCTCAAACCGTTCTGGCCCATCGTGCTGCTGTCGATTGCCCTGGGCATTGTCGGTGGCGCCAGCGTCACCACGCTGCTATCCAGCATCAACACGGCCCTGCATGCGCCCGAAGGTGTCGCCAGCGGCATGCTCTGGGCCTTTGCCGGGCTGTGTGTGCTGTCGCTGCTCAGCACCGGATTTTCGGACATGGCCAGCAACTTCGTCGGCCAGAAAATCATCCTCAAGCTGCGCAAGGAGCTGGGGGAAAAGGTGCTATGCGCGCCTATCGACCAGATCGAGCGCTACAAGAGTCATCGCCTGATCCCGGTGCTCACCCACGACATCAACACCATCAGCGACTTCTCTTTCGCCTTCGCCCCCCTGACCATCTCCATGACCGTCACCCTGGGCTGCCTGGGCTACCTGGCGACGCTCTCGTGGCCGTTGTTCCTGTTGATGATCGGCGGCTTGGCGATTGGCCTGGGCGCGCAACTGATCGCTCGCCGCCGGGGTATCCAGGGTTTCGACAAGGCCCGCGAAGCGCAGGACGAACTGCAAAAGCACTACCACGCCATCGCCGAAGGCGCCAAGGAACTGCGCATCCACCGCCCGCGGCGCAATCGCCTGTTCACCCAGCGCATTGTGCGAACCGCCGACGACATCTGCAGCACGCAGGTTCGCGCGGTGAACACCTTTATCGTCGCCAAAACCTTTGGCTCGACCCTGTTCTTCGTGGTCATTGGCCTGGCGCTGCTGATCCAGAGCCTGTGGCCGGGCATGGATAAAGCCGCCATGAGCGGGTTCGTGCTGGTACTGCTGTACATGAAGGGGCCGCTGGATTATCTGGTCAGCGTGCTGCCGATTGTCAGCCGGGCGCAGATCGCGTTTCGCCGCATCGCCGAGCTTTCCAAACAGTTCTCTTCACCCGAGCCGTACCTGCTGCTCAACGACAAGGCCAGCACGCCCGAGCCCTTCACCAGCCTTGAACTGCGCAACGCCGGCTACACCTTCCCTGCCGTTGCCGGCGCCGCACCCTTCAGCCTGGGCCCGGTGGACCTCAAGGTGCAGCGTGGCGACATCGTGTTCATCGTCGGTGAAAACGGCGGTGGCAAGACCACCCTGATCAAGCTGCTGCTCGGCCTCTATGCCCCGCAACGCGGCGAGCTGCGGCTCAACGGCAAGGTGGTGAGCCCCGAAACACGCGACGATTATCGCCAGTCGTTCACCACCATCTTCGCCGACTACTTCCTGTTCGATGACCTGGTGCAAGGCGACGAGAACATTCCCGAGGAAGCCAACCAGTACCTGCAACGCCTGCAGATCGCTCACAAGGTCAGTATCGACAACGGCCGTTTCACCACCACCGACCTCTCCACCGGCCAGCGCAAGCGCCTGGCGCTGGTCAGTGCCTGGCTTGAGCAACGCCCGGTGCTGGTGTTCGACGAATGGGCCGCCGACCAGGACCCGACGTTCCGGCACATCTTCTACAACGAGCTGCTGCCGGACCTCAAACGCCTGGGCAAGACCATCATTGTCATCTCCCACGACGACCGCTATTTCCACGTAGCCGACCAGTTGGTGCGAATGAAAGCCGGCTGCGTCGCCGCCGAGCTTGAACCCGCCTGAAAGGAATCCTTACCATGAATCACCCGCTTCTTGCCGCCGTGGCGCTGGGCCTGTTCAGCCTCAGTGCCCACGGCGCCGCCCCCACCACGCCAGGCACCGTGTTCCAGGACTGCAAGGACTGCCCGCAGATGGTCGTCGTGCCTGCCGGCCAGTTCGTCATGGGCGCCCCGGAAGATGAGCTGGGCCGCGAGGCCGATGAAGGCCCCCAGCATCCGGTGACCTTCGCCCGCCCGTTTGCAGTGGGCCGCTACGCCGTCACCGCCGGGCAATGGAGTGCCTACAGCAAAGCCTCCGGCGCCATCCCGCCTGACGGCGACACCCGCCCTGGCCGCGCCTGCAAAGCCGGTAAACCGACCTACGCCATGGGCCCGGAGCAACCCCAGGTGTGCATCAACTACCAGGACATGCAGGGCTACCTGGGCTGGCTGTCGAAAAAAACCGGCGCCACCTACCGCCTGCTCAGCGAAGCCGAGTGGGAATATGCCGCCCGCGCAGGCTCCAGCGGCCCCTTCCCGTTCCCCTTCGACAAGGAAGGCGAATACCAGATCAGCAAACACGCCAACACCTACGGCCCCTCCGACGGTTTCAGCTACACCGCACCATCGGGCAGTTACCCGGCCAACGCCTTCGGCCTCTACGACATGCACGGCAACGTCTATGAGCGGGTGGAGGATTGCTGGCACGAGAACTACCAGGGCGCCCCCAGCGACGGCAGCGCCTGGACCGACCAGGGCTGCGAAACCCGTCAGATCCGCGGCAACGACTGGACCGAGGCGCCGATTTTCACCCGTTCCGGCAACCGCAACACCCGAGCGCCACAAGTGCTCGGTGACTGGTTGGGCTTTCGGGTAGCCCGCGACCTCTGATCCCCCCGGCGCGAGACAGGTACTTGTCTGCCGGCAAGGCTTGCCCCGCGCCGCCAGCCCGCCTAAATCGATCTCCCGGTGCTTCGTTCCATAAGCAGAACTTTTCCGCGAAGCCCGCTTGAGAATCGACCATGCACACCCTCGATCCCTGCCTCGAAGACGACCTGTTGGCCCTGCTGCTGGCCGAAGACGAATCACCCCTCGATTTCGCCCCTGACACCACCGCTGACCAGGCTGAGGCGTTGTCCGGGCCGCAGCCACTGACATTTGCCCAGCAGCGCCTGTGGTTCTTGCAGCAAGTGGATCCGGGCAGCAGCGCCTACAACCTGCCGCGCGTCCTGCGCCTGGACGGCCAACTCGATGCACAACGCCTGGAGCGAGCGCTGAACCGGGTGATCGAACGCCATGCCATCTTGCGCACGCGCTTTACCCAGGACGACAACGAGCCGCAACAAATCATCGAGCCCGATGCGCGCCTCACACTGCAGCACGTGCCATTGAGCCATCTGCACGGCGACGTGCTGGACCGCGAGCTGCAACGACACATTGCCGACCAGGCATGCACGCCATTCGACCTGCAAGTGGCACCACTGATCCGTGCAGCACTGCTGCAGACCGGAGTCCAACAGCATTACCTGCTGCTGACCCTGCACCATATCGTCTCCGATGCCTGGTCCAATCCACTGCTGGTCGCCGACCTGTCCCAGGCCTATGCACTGCCGGCCGAGCAAGGCCTGCCAGTGCCGGCGCAGCAGTATGCCGACTATGCCCGCTGGCAACGCCAGCACTACCCCGACAGCCCGCAGTTCGCTGCCAGTGCCCGCTACTGGCGTGACTACCTGGGCGACGAAATCCAGCCGTTGGCCCTGCCCCTGGACTACCCGCGCCAAGCGGCGCAGCGTCACGTCGCCGGCTATCACCTGGAGCAACTGGACACGCACACCTGCCAGCAATTGCAGGCCCTGTGCCGTGCCCACAAATTGCAACCGATGGTGGTACTGCTGGCAGCCTGGCAACTGCTGCTGGGGCGTTACAGCGGGCAGACCGATTTCACCGTGGGCATTCCCAGTGCCACCCGCACCCGTAGCGAAACCCATCAACTGGTGGGTCTGTTTGTCACCAGCCAGGTCTACCGCGCTCAGCTGCCAGCGCAGAGCACCGGCCTGCAATTGCTCAACCGCCTCAAGGCCGACAGCCTGGCGGCGCTGGAGCATGCCGACTACCCCATCGAGTTGATCCTCGAGTCCCTCGAACTGCACCGTAGCAGCCTGGCCAACCCGCTGTTCCAGACCCTGTTCAACTGGCGCGTAAGCACCCCGGGCACAACAGCCCTGAACCTTGGCGAGCTTGCGGTGACGTTCCTTGAAGGCGGCTCACGGCAGGCCAAGTTCGACCTGTCGCTGGAGGTGGACTATGCGCCCGACGCCATCGCCGTGAGCCTGGAGTACAGCACTGACCTGTTCAGCCCGGCCACCGTCGCCGGTATGGCCCGACACTGGCTTAACCTGCTGCAGGCGCTGTTGGCGGGCCCCGACAGGCGCCTGGATGAACTGCCGATGCTCAGCCCTGCCGAGCAACAGGCAATCCTGCGCGGCCTCAACCCGAGCGCGCAGCCCTACCCCGGCGAGTTCCGGGTCCAGCGCCTGATCGAGCAACAGGCACAGCGAAGCCCCGATGCCTGTGCGCTGGTCTTCGCCGACCAGAGCCTCACTTACCGCCAGCTCGACCAGCGCGCCAACCAGTTGGCCCATGCCCTGATCCAGCACGGCGTCGGCCCCGAAGTGTTGGTCGGGATTGCCGCCGAACGCTCGCTGGAAATGGTCATCGGTCTGCTCGCCATCCTCAAGACCGGCGGCGCTTATGTCCCACTGGACCCGGAGTACCCGGGCGAGCGCCTGGCCTATATGTTCGACGACAGCGCCATCGGCCTGTTGCTGACCCAGCAGCAGGTGCAAGACAAGCTGCCTGCTTTCGCCGGCCAGACGCTGCTACTGGACGATGATTTCAGCCGCTGGCCCGATCAGGCCCCGGCGGTCGAGGTCGATGGCGAACACCTGGCCTATGTCATCTACACCTCCGGCTCCACCGGCAAGCCCAAGGGCGCCGGCAACCGTCACCTGGCCCTGCACAACCGCCTGGCCTGGATGCAGCAGGCCTACCAACTGAGCGCGGCCGACACCGTGCTGCAGAAGACCCCGTTCAGCTTTGATGTCTCGGTCTGGGAGTTTTTCTGGCCGCTGATCCAGGGGGCGCGCCTGGTCATCGCCGCGCCGGGCGAGCACCGCGAACCGGACAAACTGATCGCCACCATCGAACGCCACCAGGTCACCACCTTGCACTTCGTGCCATCGATGTTGCAGGTGTTTATTCACGAGCCGGGGGTCGAGCGCTGCACCTCGCTGACGCGCATCATATGCTCCGGCGAAGCGCTACAGGCCGAAGCCCAGTATCACGTCTTCAACAAGTTGCCCGCTACCGGCCTGTACAACCTCTATGGTCCCACCGAGGCGGCCATCGACGTCACTCACTGGACTTGCCGCGACGAAGGCCTGGACAGCGTGCCAATCGGCCACCCGATCGCCAACCTCTATACCCATGTCCTCGACCACAGTTTCGGGCCGGTGCCCATCGGCACCCAGGGCGAACTGTTGCTCGGCGGCTGCGGCCTGGCCCGTGGTTATCACCGCCGTCCGGCGCTGACCGCCGAACGTTTCATACCCGACCCGTTCAGCCCGACGCCGGGCGCGCGTCTGTACCGCACCGGCGACCTGGCCCGCTACCGTACCGATGGTGCTATCGACTACTGCGGACGCCTTGACCATCAAGTGAAAATCCGCGGCCTGCGCATCGAGCTCGGCGAGATCGAGGCGCGCCTGCTCGAACAGCCTGGCCTGCGCGAAGCGGCAGTACTGGCCCAACCCGGCCTGACCGGTTTGCAACTGGTGGCCTATGTGGTCGGCGCTGCCGACTCGCAGGTGAGCGAACTGCAAAGCGCCCTGCGCAGCCAGTTGCCGGACTACATGGTACCGGCGCATATCCTCCTGCTCGATGCACTGCCGTTGAGCCCCAACGGCAAACTGGATCGCCGCGCCCTGCCGCTGCCCGAGGCGACCCAGCGAGAACACCTGGCACCGCGTACCGCGCGCGAACGACAGCTGGTGCAGCTCTGGCAGGACGTGCTGCGCCGCAAGTCGATCGGCATCAGCGACAATTTCTTCGAGCTCGGTGGCGACTCGATCATCTCTATCCAGCTGGTCAGCCGCGCGCGCCGCCTGGGCCTGCACTTGAGCCCCAAGGATGTATTCGAGCACCAGACCATCGAAAGCCTGGCCAAGGTCGTGGTCGAAGACGATCAACGCGCGCAGATCGACCAAGGCCCGCTACGGGGTGTCAGCCCACTGCTGCCGTTCCAGCATGCATTCTTCGAACAGGACATCGCGCAACGCAACCACTGCAATCAGTCGATGTTGCTCAAACCGTCCAGCACGCTCGATGCACAGCGCCTGAGCCAGGCGCTGCATCAGTTGCTTATCCATCACGACGCCCTGCGCCTGCGTTTTACCGACGCGAGCGCCTGCCATTGCGACGCACCGGTGCAGGACCTGCTCTGGCACCTGCAGGTCGAAGAGGTTGGCGCAACGCTCCAGCGCGCCCGGCACAGCCTCGACCTGGAGCAGGGTCAGCTGTTGCGGGCAGCGCTCATGGACCTGGCCGACGGCAGCCAGCGCCTGCTGTTGGTGATCCACTCACTGGTGATCGATAGCGTGTCCTGGCGGATTCTGCTGGAAGATTTGCAATCGGCGTACCTTGGCCAACCGCTGGCGGCCAAGACCCATGCCATGGGCCACTGGAGCGAACGCCTGGAGCAATTCGCCCGTAGCCCTGAGGGCAGCGCCGAGCGTGAGTTCTGGCAGCAGCAGTTGCAGGGCCCCCACCCCGACCTGCCCGGTGCCCCTGCGCAAACGCCTTGCACTGAACCGCAAACCGTCCTTGTTCACACCCGGCTGGACCGCAACCAGACCCAACGCTTGCTGCAACAGGCGCCGGCTGCCTACCGCACCCGAACCAACGACCTGCTGTTGACCGCGCTGGCCCGAACCCTCTGCCACTCTCATCCGCGGGTACTGCTCCAGCTCCAGGAGCGGGGCCGCAATGCCCTGTTCGACGATGTCGACCTGACGCGCAGCCTGGGCGGGTTCACCCAGCGGTTCCCACTGTGCCTGAGCACCGCACCCTCGCTGGCAGACTCGATCAAAGGCATCAAGGAGCAGTTGCACGGCGTACCCAACAACGGCCTGGGCTTCGGTGCCCTGCGCTACCTGGGTGATCACGCCAGCCGCGAAGCCCTCGCGTCACTGCCAACACCGCGCGTCACTTTCAACTACCTGGGCCATTACCAAGCGCGCTTCAGCGACGCCGCCGACGCGTTATTCGCCCCTTGCGACGAAGCGGCCGGTGCCCGGCAAGACCGTTATGGGCCGCTGGGCGACGGTCTGGAAATCACCGCCGAAGTCCGCGCCGGCACGTTGAGTGTGGTGTGGCGTTTCAGCCAGACCACCTTCGAAACAGCAACGATCCAGGCACTGGCCGACGCCCTGGGCGAGCAGTTGCACGCCTTGATCGAACACTGCTGCACACCCGACCAGGGTGCGATAACGCCCCACGACGTGCCACTGGCGCAGCTGTCCCAGGCCCAGCTTGACCGCCTGATCGACACGCCCCGCCAGCTCGAAGACCTCTATCCGTTGTCGCCAATGCAACAAGGCATGTTGTTCCATGCCCAGCTCAATGCCGACCATGGTGATTACCAGCAGCAGTTGCAGCTAGAGGTTGACGGTCTCGACATCGAGCGGTTCCAGCGTGCCTGGCAAGCCACTCTGGACAGTCATGCGATTCTGCGCAGCAGCTTCCACTGGGGCGATGGCCTGGCGCAACCGCTGCAACGGGTGACCCGACAACTGAACGCCGATTTCACCTGCCATGCCCAGGGCAGCCTGAGTGCCGAGCAGTTGGCGCGCCAGGAACGCGAACGCGGCTTCGATCTCAGCCAGGCACCGTTGCTGCGCTGGGCCGCCCTGCAGCAAGACCGCCAGCGCTGGCACCTGGTGTTCACCAGCCACCACATCCTGCTCGACGGCTGGAGCACCTCGCAGCTGTTCGCGCAGTTGATGCAGCGTTATCACGGCATCCCGGTGCCCGCGCCCAAGGCGCACTTCAAGGACTACATTGCCTGGCTGCAAGGGCGCGACCACGATGCCGACCGGTTCTTCTGGCAGCAGTACCTGCGCGGCCAGGACGAACCGACCTTGCTCGCTCCGGCCACCGTCAACAGTCACCCGGCAGACCTCGGCCATGGTTGCTGCCAGCGTCTGCTCGAGGCTGGGCAAACCCGCGCACTGGAGCAACTCGCGCGCAACGCCAGGGTTACCGTCAATACCCTGGTCCAGGCCGCCTGGGCCTTGCTGCTGCAGCAATACAGCGCACAGGCCAGCGTCGTGTTCGGTATCACGGTCGCCGGCCGGCCAAGCTCGCTGGCCCATGCCGATCAGCAGATGGGCTTGTTCATCAACACCTTGCCGGTGGTCGTCGAGCCGCGCCCCGAGCAACCCCTGGCACAATGGTTGCGCAGCCTGCAGGCAGACAACCTGAGCCTGCGTGAACACGAACACAGCCCGCTGTTCGAAATCCAGCGCCTGTTCGGTGGCCCCCTGTTCGACACCCTGCTGGTGTTCGAAAACTACCCCGTGGACGAAGCCCTGCAACAGCAAGCCGACGATCAGTTGCACATCGGCAACATCACCACCCATGGTCAAACGCATTACCCGATCAGCGTGGCGGTCACCCTGGGACAGCGCCTGGAGATCAAGCTGCACCATCGCCTCGACCACGTAAGCAGCGCACGTGCCGAACAGATCGCCGGACATTTCGTTGCCTGGCTGCAGGCCTTGGGCCAGGCCAGCGCGCAACAGCCGGCAGGCGAACTCACCATCAACCGGCCGCAGCCAACCCCGGTGCTGACACCGGCAGCGCCAGCCTGTGTCCATGACCTGTTCGAGCAACAGGCCCGGCGCACGCCCGATGCCATTGCCCTGGTCGATGCGCACGGCCACCTCAGCTATGGCGAACTGCTGCAGCAGGCTGATCACATTGCCCGCTACCTGATCGATCTCGGTCTCACACCGCAAGGCCGCGTCGGCCTGGCCCTGAACCCGTCGTTCACGCGGATTGCCGCGCTGTTGGGCATCCTCAAGGCCGGCGGCAGCTATGTGCCGCTGGACCCTGGCTACCCACGGGAACGCCTGCAGCACATCATCGAAGACAGTGGCCTGAGCCTGCTGCTGAGCGAGTCCGCCGTCCTCGACAAACTACCGCCCTTCCCTGGCCCGACCCTGGATATCGCCTCGATCGATGCACTGATCGCACAAGCCTTGCCTGCGGTTCAGCGCTGCAGCTGGCCGGAGCAACTGGCCTACATCATCTACACCTCCGGCTCCACCGGCCTGCCAAAGGGCGTTGCCGTGCAACACCAGGCCGTGGCCCGGCACTGCCTCAGTGCCGCCGCGGCCTACGAGCTGAACGCCCAGGATCGTTGCCTGCAGTTCGCTTCGATCAGCTTCGATGCAGCCAGTGAGCAGATCCTCATGCCCCTGCTGTGCGGTGCCAGCCTGCTGATCGGTGACACCCACCGATGGACCAGCCAACAGCTGGCCGATGCCGTCGAGCGCCACGGCGTGACCTGCCTGAACCTGCCGCCCTCGTACTTCTTCGAGACCGCGCGGGTGCTGCAGAGCCAGGGTCGCAAGGTGCAGGTCAAGACCTGCATTCTTGGCGGTGAAGGCTGGAGCCGCGAGCATTTCGACAAGCAGCACGGTATCCGCTGCCAACGGCTGATCAATGCCTATGGACCGACCGAAGCGGTGATTACCCCGCTGGCCTGGACCGTACCGCTGGACGTCCACGGCGCACGCCTGGCCATCGGCAAGCCGCTGGGCGCACGCCAGGCGTACGTCCTGGACAGCATGCTCGGCCAGCTCCCCGAGCAGCTGAGCGGCGAGCTGTACCTGGGCGGTGAACTGTTGGCCCTGGGTTACTTCAATCAGCCCGGCCTGACCGCACAACGCTTCCTCCCCGATCCCTTCGGCGCCCCCGGCGCGCGCCTGTACCGCACCGGTGATCTGGCCGAACGCGGTAGCGATGCGGCCTTGTACTACCACGGCCGTAGCGATCAGCAACTGAAGGTCCGCGGCTTGCGCATGGAAGCCGGCGAAATCGAAAGCCGCCTGTGCAGCTTGCCTGGCATCCATCAGGCCTTGGTCATGCGCCATCCACAGGGCGACACCCTGCTGGCCTACGCGAGCTTCACCGACAGCGAATCGTTCAAGCACGCTGATCCTGCTGCGCTCAAACGCCGCTTGGCCGAGCAGTTGCCGGCCTATATGGTCCCCAGCGATATCGTCCTGCTTGAACACTGGCCCCTGACCCACAACGGCAAGATCGACCGGCGCCGCCTGCCGTTGCCCGAGCGTGTCCAGACCGCCACCAACAGCGCGCCGGCCACGGCCAGCGAGCAGCGCATGCAACGCCTCTGGGCCCAGGTACTGGAACTTGAGCCTGAGCATGTCGCGGTGGATGCCAACTTCTTCGAGCTCGGCGGCCATTCGCTGAAAGTCCTGGTGGCCGTGTCGGCGATCAAGGCCGAGCTGGGCGTGGAGCTCACGCTGCACGCCTTTATCCAGCAACCGTCGTTGCGTGAGCTGTGTGCCTACCTCGAGGGCCAGGGCAGCCAGCGCAGCGCGATCATCGACCTGAACCGCTCAGCGCAGCCTCGGACGCTGTACTGCCTGCACCCGGGCGGCGGTTCAGCGCTGTGCTATTTCCCGTTGGCGGCAGCACTGGCCGAACACATCCGGGTCAAGGGCCTGATGTTCCATGACTACGTCAATGAGCCGAACAGCCCGCGGCCGAGCTGGCAACAGATGGTCGACGACTACACCCGACAGATCCTCGCCGACCAACCCGAAGGCGAGTTCCATCTGTTGGGCTGGTCCCTGGGCGCGCCGCTGGCGATGCAGATTGCCGAAAACCTGGAAGACCTGGGTCGGACCGTGGCGTTCGTCGGCCTGCTCGACCCGACCGTCGAGCACAAGGGCCCGGCCCCCATCGAGGCAGTCACCGAGACGGACAACAGCGACCAGCCGCTGCGGCTGCAAGCGCTGACCGGGTTTTTCTCACTGTTGTTCGTCAACCATGCACAGACCGCCACGCACTATTGCCAGGCACAGGGCAATCCACTGCTCGACGATACCGTGGTCGAAGACTTCATCCAGTGGTCAACGGGTGTTGCCGACATCAGCGCCGAGCAGGCGCGAGCGGTGTTCCTCAACGTCAGTACCGAACGCGAAGTGGCCCTGGGCAAATCGGTGTATGCCTACCTGGAAAAGCTCAGCGAAGACCTCCACTACCCGCCGTTGCAGGTCGCTGCGCATTGCTGGTGGTCGGCGCTCGACACCCCGGACTTTCAGGCGCGCACCGAGGCCCTGCGACGCTTGAATACGCAGCAGCGGGTGGCCTGCAGCCGCGGGTTCGAGGTCACTCACGCAACGCTGGCGTACTCGCCAGAGGTCATCGACGCAATCTGCCAGGCTTTGGCCTGACCCCTGGTGGGAGCGGGCTTGCCCCGCGATTGCGGGCTGTCAGCCACATCGCATCGCGGGACAAGCCCGCTCCCACCGGGGGTAACACCTCCGGAAACGACAAGGCCAGCAGCCATTACTGGCTGCCGGCCTTGGGGGATGAAGCTTAGTAAGTACCGCGCAGGGTCAACACGAAGTTGCGCGGGTCGCCGTAGAAGTTGCCGTACATAGAGTTACCAATGGTCGAGTAGTACTTCTTGTCGGCCAGGTTGTTGCCGTTGAGGGCCACACTCCAGTGTTCGTTCAGGCGGTAGTCGGCAAAGGCGTTGTACACCGCGTAACCCGGCTGGGAAAAGTCGATGTTGCCTTCCGATACGTAGCTCGCGCTCTGAGCCGTGACACCGCCACCGACGCGCAGGTTTTCCAGCGCACCCGGCATGCGGTAGGTCAGGAACGCCTTGCCCAGGTGCTTGGGCGTCAGGCTCAAGGCAGTAGCGGTGGTCGAGCCGCTTTCGGTGGCTACGTTGCGGTTGTGGTTGTAGGTGTAGCCGAAAGTGCCTTCCAGACGCTCGGTAATCTGCCCGCTGGCTTCGAACTCAATACCCTTGCTGGTGACCTCGCCCTCATCCAGAAAGCAGCACGAAGCGCCCTGCCCGGAGACCACATAGTCTTCGTTGAGGTCTTGCACAGCCTCACCATCACGCTTGGTGTAGTACAGCGCGGTGGTGGTGTTCAAACGGCCTTCGAACAGTTCGCCTTTGACGCCCAGCTCGTAGGCACGCCCTTTGACCGGGTCCAGCGACGAAGTGCCGGGACTTGGCCCCTTGAGATAATTGGCCTGGGATTTGTAGATCTCGGCAACGCTGGTATAGGCGGTCCATTCATCGGTCAATTTGTATGTCAACGCGGCAAACGGGGTGAACACGTTGTCGTCGCTGTACACCGTCCTACTGTTGGAGGTCTGCGCACCGGCGGCGTTGAAACGAGTGGCTTCGAAGCTGTAGTAGTAATCGTTGTAGCGACCACCGAGGATCAAGTGCAACGGGTCAGCCAGCTGCAGACGCACCGAACCATAGAAACCGTTCTGTTTGATATAGGTCGGCAACACCTGGCTCGGGTAACTATTGCCTTTGAGCGAAGGAAATTTGCTCGGATCGAAGGCAAAAATATCGCCCGCCGAAACGCGCCCTCCGGACGCATAGGCATCAATGTCCTGCTTGGAGTTCTGCCAGGTATACCCCAGCACCGCATCGTGACGGCCGCCAAACAGGTCGAAGCCACCCTTGAGGGAGAAATCTACAGCGCGATCACGATAGGTTTCGTCTTGAAAGGCCCAAACGCCTCTAGATCCTGTATGGGTCACCGGATCGATGGCGCCAATAAAGTTGTAGTAATCGCGGTCCTGCTGGTTCTTGGCATAGATGGCATCCAGCGTCGCCGTCCAGTCTTCGTTCAGATGCTGTTCAAGCCGTGCGTAAACGTTGTCGCCACGACGGTTCTTGTAGTCGTGCTTGCCGGCCAGAAAGGTGCTGCGCGACAGGTCCAGGTCAGCGCCGTTGCTGTAGCGCGGTAGGCCATAGGCCTGGTCGGACGAGTTCAGGCGGTCGTGGGTGTAGCCAACGGTGAGCAAGGTGCTGTCAGTGAGGTCAGCCTCCAGCACGCCATGAAACAGCTGGCGATCGGAGTCGAACTCGTCGATGTAGGCGTTGCGGTCCTGGTAGACGATGACGCTGCGCCCGCGCAGCTTGCCGTCAAAGCCCAATGGGCCGCTGACATCGAGTTCGGTACGGTAATTGTCCCAGCTGCCGATGGACTGGGTCACCGAGAACTGGTTGTAGGCAGTGGGACGCTTGCGCACCAGGTTGACGCTGCCGCCTGGCTCGCCGTTGCCCGAATACAGGCCATCGGCGCCACGCAGAATTTCGACGTGGTCATAGATGGCCATGTCGAGGTCTTTCCAGGCGAAGGCACTGACCCCCACCGGTGCGCCACCGTCAAGACGGAAGTTGGTGATTTCAAAACCCCGCGCCAGGTAGCGGGAGTTGGTCATGCTGCCCTGATAGGCGGTCACCCCGGTGGTCTGGGTGAGCACATCGTTCATGGTGGTCAGATGCTGGTCTTCCATCCGTTGCCGGGTGATGACGCTGACGCTCTGCGGAGTGTCCTTGATCGACTGCGGCATCTTGCCGATCGATACAGAACCTGCGGTGTAGGAGCCGGTGCGCTCTGTGGCCGCCCCCAGGCCGGCGCCGGTGATGCTGGTGGCGCCCAGTTCCAGCGCAGCATTGTCTGGGGTACCGAGCAGTAGCACGGTGCCGTTGTCGATCTGATAACGCAGGCCGCTGCCACGCAGCAATTGCCCCAGCGCGTCGTTGGACTCCATCTCCCCGCTGACCGCTGCGCCACGCTTGCCTTCCACCAGGCTTGGCTCGTACAGCACCTGCAGGCCTGACTGCTCGCCGAACTCGCGCAAAGCGCTGGCCAGGCTCTGGGCGGGAATGTTGACCGTTACCGGCGCCGCCTCGGCCAGCGAAGCCAAGCCCAATACTCCCAGTAGCACCCAAGGTGCGGACCGGGAACGCTCTACCCTGGCAATGGGTGAGATCAACGAACGCAAACGACGTACGGCAAGACTCATGACAACCCCAAGTAAATAAGAATGATTCTGTTTATTTATGTGTTTTGTATTAGACGCAGGGGTGGGTAAAAACCGGAAAACTTTTTTGCCGATTTATTTGTGTGTGTTTTCAGCGGGTAGAAAAATTCTGCACGCTATCTCGGGGCGCATGATCTTGGGGTTGGACCGGGATTGGGATTGGGATGTTGAGGCTGTGAGCTTATCCATTTGGTGTGGCGACGCTGGCGGCCCCTTCCGCCCTTACGGCGGCCTACTTTTTTCTTGGA
>RCUI01000418.1_pt1 | contig 15116 bp, 10 predicted proteins | sample 2166121 | NCBI WGS metagenome assembly RCUI01 (sample SAMN09932700, study PRJNA488358) | compost metagenome | feature: garden; material: soil; isolation source: compost soil in succinic acid-enriched culture | place: Germany: Experimental Botanical Garden Goettingen | collected 2016-01-27
GAATGAGTCTGGATATGGTGGTGCTGCGGTTGAACGAGGAGCGGCTCGAACTGCTCCTCGAGACCCGGGATCGCCCCCCCTTTAGCCACTGCTGGCAGTTGCCGGCCCTGCGCATCGACGAGACCCGGGATAGGGATCTGGATGCCGCCCGCCACCGTCTGCTGGGGGAGTGGGGGCTGGGTCATTGCTACAGCGAGCAGGTCTGTACCCTCGGCAATCTGGAACGGGATCCCCGTGGCTGGTCCACCACCCTCGTCTATCTGTGTCTGGTGGAGCCGGAGGCGGAGGCCGTGCGAGGTCATTGGCACCCGCTCTCGGCCCTGCCTGGCCTCGACCTTGCCTTCGATCACGGCCAGCTGGTCGCCATGGGACTGGAGCGGCTGCGCATCAAGAGCCGCTACAGCACACTGCCGCTGCAACTGCTGGGGGCCGAGTTCACCCTTTCGGAGGTGCAGCGGGCCTTCGAGATAGTCCTGCAGACCCCCATGAACACGGCGGCGTTTCGCAAGCGGATCCATCGTGCCGACATCCTGGTGGATACCGGCCGCAAGCGTACCGGCAAGCAGCGTCCCGCCATCCTCTACCGGCTGGAGAGCCCCTGCTGCGTGATGTTCGATCAGGTGATGCATGGAGCGGAAGCATGAATAAAGCGCCGCCCCGGGTACTGGTCAGCGCCTGCCTGCTGGGTCAGCCGGTACGCTACGACGGCCAGAGCAAGGGGATAGTCAGCGACTGGCTGAATGCGCTGGGGGCCGAGGGGAGGGCGCTGGCGTTCTGCCCCGAGGTGGCGGGCGGCTTGCCGACCCCGCGTCCGCCCGCCGAGCGGCAGGGTGAGCTTGTGGTAACCGAGAGCGGGCTGGATGTGACCGCCGAGTTCGATCGCGGCGCCGAGCTGGCGCTCGGGCTCTGCCTGGCGCAGGGCATTCGCTTTGCCCTGCTCAAGGAGGGGAGCCCCTCCTGCGGCAGTGGCCGCATCTACAACGGCCGCTTTGAAGGCGTCTCCATGGCGGGAGAGGGCAAGACCACGGCCCTGCTGCGCCGTCACGGCATTCAGGTGTTCAGCGAGGATCAGTTGCCAGAGCTGGCTCTGGCACTCTCCCTGGCGGCCACCGCAGCGGGCTCCTGAGCTCGCTGCCACCCTTCCAGTACCTCGTCCTTCTCCTGCCAGCGCTGGTTCAGCCACGCCTGAAAACCGCGCTTGAACTGCTTGTCGTTGAAGTAGTCACCCACCAGCGCCTCATCCACTGGCAGCTCCTCGATGCGCACCTGAATGCGCTTCATCCGCCCCATCAGGAAGTCCTTGAACGGCGTTTCGCTGTTGTCCGGGTAGCGGATGGTGACGTTGATCAGGCTGTCGAACTGCTCCCCCATGGCCGCCAGCGTGAAGGCGAGCCCCGCCGCCTTGGGTGGCATCAGGTGGCGGTGGCGGGATCGGGTCGCCTCTCGCTTCGCCTCGGTGAAGCGGGTCCCCTCCACAAAGTTGATGACTGTGGTGGGGATGTGGCGAAACTTCTCGCAGGCGTTGCGGGTGGTCTCTATGTCCTTGCCCCTCAGGTGCGGGTTGCGCAGCAGAAACTCCCGTGAGTAGCGGCGCATAAAGGGCATGTCGAGCCCCCAGCAGGCGAGCCCCAGCAGCGGTATGTAGATGAGCTCGTGCTTCATGAAGAACTTGGGCACCGGCAGCCGATCACGGAACAGGTGACCCAGCACCACTATGTCGGTCCAGCTCATGTGGTTGCTGATGATGAGGTACCAGCCATCCTTGCGCAGCCGGGTGTCATCCTCGAGCTGCCAGTCGATGCGGGTGGTGAGGCGGATCACCAGGGCGTTGCAACCCAGCCACAGCCTCATGAAGCCATTGTTGAGCCGGCTGCAGGCGCGGCCAAAGGCCGGAATCGGCAACAGCAATTTCGCCAGGGAGACCAGCAGGATCAGGCTGGCGCACAGGGCGGTGAACAATATGGTCAGGCCGGCGCTGATGAACAGCACCAGGGGGCCGGGGAGCAGGCTTAGCATGGGCGTCGTTTACTGCGTCTTGTCCGCCAGCAGCTGGTTCAGGGTCTGGTCTTTCTCGCGCCAGATCCCGTTCAGCCACTGTTGAAACTCTTGTTGGAACTCGGGGTCATTGAAGTAATCCCCCACCAGATTGCGTTCGATCGGCAGAAAGCGGACCCGAACCTTGATCTCCTTGACCCGACCGCACATGAAGTCCCAGTAGCTGGGGATGCCGCCCGGATAGGCGATGGTCACATCCACCAGCTTGTGCAGTTGATCCCCCATGGCCGCCAGGGTGAAGGCGATGCCGCCAGCCCTCGGGTGCAGGAGGTGGCGATAGGGGGCACCCTGTTTGTCGTGCTTGTGGGTGGTGAAGCGGGTGCCCTCTACGAAGTTCATCACACTCACCGGAATGTGGCGGAACTTGGCACAGGCCTTGCGCGTCGTTTCTATGTCTTTTCCCTTCAGATGCGGCTTCTTTTCCAGCAAGCTGCGTGAATATCGCCGCATGAAGGGGAAGTCCAGCGCCCACCAGGCCAGACCGAGAAAAGGTACCCAAATCAGTTCTTTCTTGAGGAAAAACTTCAGGAAGGGAATTTTTTGATTAAAAATCCGCTGCAGTACCAGTATGTCGACCCAGGATTGATGGTTGGCAACCACCATATACCACTCATTCCGGCGCCCTTTGTCCACTCCGACCACCTCGAAAGGGGTTCTGATGATGGTTTTCTGGATCAGATTGTTGAAACCTATCCAGCAGCTGGCACAGCCGTCCAGCAGGGCGTTGCAGAGGGTACGCCAGCCCTTGAGCGGCAGCAGCAGCTTGATGAGGCCGAGCAGCAGTATGGGGACAAACCAGAAGAGGGTGTTGAGGAAATAGAGCAGGGTCGAGAGGCAGCCGCGCAGCCGCTCTATCAGCTTGTTGTGCATGAATCGGATCCGTTTTCGTGTCTGTGGGTGGCAACCAAGTGGTCAGATCTGTGGCCATAATATCAGCCGATCCGGCGCTAGACCATGGATGCACCGCACAGACGCCGGGATCTCCTGGCCCTCACTGGCCGCTGCGCAGCCGTGACAGCAGCTTGTCCATGGCCCGGTAGCCGAGCGCCTCGATAAGATGTCCCTTCTCGATGGTGGGGCGCCCCGCCAGATCCGCTATGGTGCGCGACACCCGCAAAATGCGGTGCCAGGCCCGGATGCTGAGCCCCAGCTTCTGGATGGCGTTCTCCAGAAATTCGGCATCTTGTGGCGATAGTCGGCAAATATCCTCTATCTCGCGACTATCAAGCAGGTTGTTGAGCTTGCCGTTGCGACTGAGCATTCGCTCCCGCGCCCCTAGCACCCGGTCGCGGATCTGCTGGCTCGACTCTCCCCGCTCCGCCTTGCCAGTCAGGCTCCCCTTGGGCAGCAGCGGCACCTCCACCGTCAGATCGAAACGGTCGAGGAAGGGGCCCGAGAGTTTGCCGAGGTAGCGCAGTATCTGATCCGGGCTGGAGCGGGTCTGGCCGTCCCCATAGTGGCCGCAGGGGCTGGGGTTCATGGCGCCCACCAGCTGGAAGCGGGCGGGAAAATCCACCTGGCGGGCGGCCCGGCTGATGGTGATGTGACCCGTCTCCAGCGGCTCGCGCAGGGAGTCGAGCACCTTGCGCTCGAACTCGGGCAGCTCGTCGAGAAACAGTACGCCGTTATGGGCCAGGGATATTTCCCCCGGCCGCGGGTGACTGCCACCTCCCACCAGGGCCACCGCCGAGGCGCTGTGGTGGGGCGTGCGATAGGGCCTGTGATGCCAGTGGCCAGCGCGGGGGGTGAGGCCGCCGATGGAGTGGATGGCGGCGGTCTGCTGCGCCTCCTGTTCGCTGAGCGGCGGCAGTATGCCGGGCAAGCGGCTCGCCAGCATGCTCTTGCCGGTGCCGGGCGGGCCTATGAACAGCAGGTTGTGGCTGCCGGCGGCGGCGATCTCCAGCGCCCGCTTGGCCTGGGACTGGCCGATCACATCCTGCAGATCCGGCACGTCGGGCAGGGTGTGCGTGGTCTGGGGCTCCGGCAGCGGCAGTTCGTACTGACCCGCCAGCCAGGCGGTGACGGCCAGCAGCTGGTGGGCGGTGCGCACCTCGGCATCCTGGATGAGGGAGGCCTCGGGGCCGTTCTCTCGCGGTACCAGCAGGGTGCGACCCGCATCGCGGCAGGCGAGCACGGCGGGCAGTACCCCGAGCACGGGACGGATCTCGCCGGTCAAGGCAAGCTCCCCTAAAAATTCATGATCGAGCAGGTATGTTGCCGGTATCTGCTTGGAAGCGGCGAGAATGCCGATGGCGATGGCCAGATCGAAACGGCCTCCCTCCTTGGGCAGATCGGCGGGGGCCAGGTTGACCGTGATGTGCTTGGAGGGGAACTCGAAGTTGCCGTTGAGCAGGGCGCTGCGCACCCGATCCCGCGACTCCTTCACCGAGGTTTCCGGCAGGCCCACCATGTTGAAGGCGGGCAGCCCGTTGGATAAATGGACTTCCACCGTGACTTGCGGCGCCGCGATCCCCAGGCTGGCACGGCTATAAACCACAGCTAATGACATAAATCCCGTCCTTGGTTTGATGTATGTGCTGGTTAACCGTTTTTTATTAGTTTTTTGTTCCAGAGAGCAGCTTGCTGATCAGTCAAAATCAGAGTCTTGTCAGGTAAAAAATGCTTGCCCAATAAAAATCACCATGCTAGTTCTAATAGCCATTCGCGGTGCAAATCGCCCCCATTTCACAGGATTTCCGGTTGTAACTATGAACATGGCCTCCCGTTTCGTCAGCATTATTGTGGTCCTAGTGGTGATTATTATCTCACCGCTCGGGGCTCGTTTAGCTGCACGGAACAAGGGATAGACCCACCACCGGACAGAACGAAACAAGCGACCCCCGAGCCTCACGGCCCGGGGGTTTTTTTTCGACCAAAGGACAGGATTTCCACATGAACGGCGCGCAGTTTTTGGTACAGGCTCTCAAGAAACAGGGTGTGACCCAGGTGTTTGGTTACCCGGGCGGGGCCATCATGCCGGTCTATGACGCCCTGTATGACGGTGGCCTGGCCCATCAGCTCTGCCGTCACGAGCAGGGGGCCGCCTTGGCCGCCGTGGGTTATGCCCGCGCCTCCGGTCAGGTGGGGGTCTGCATCGCCACCTCGGGCCCGGGGGCCACCAACCTGGTGACCGGCCTGGCGGAGGCGCTGCTCGATTCCGTGCCCCTGGTCGCCATCAGCGGTCAGGTCGCCTGTGCCGCCGTCGGTACCGATGCGTTTCAGGAGGTCGACGTACTCGGCATGTCCCTCTCCTGCACCAAGCACTCCTTTATGGTGACGGACGTAGCTGATCTGCCGCAGGTCATCGCGGAAGCCTTCGCCATCGCCACCGAGGGGCGTCCGGGTCCTGTGCTGATCGACTTTCCCAAGGATGTGCAGCTGGCCGCCGTGCCGACCCAGAGCCCGCTGTTTGCGGTGGAGGAGCCAGAGCCCCTCAATCCGGCCGAGCTGACCCTGGCCCGCACCCTGCTGGCCGCCGCCGAGCGCCCCGTGCTCTATGTCGGCGGTGGTGTGGGCATGGCCAACGCTGAGCAGCAGTTGCGGGACTTTGCCGCCGCCACCGGCATGCCGGCGGTCACCACCCTCAAGGGGATTGGCGCGCTCGACCCCGACAGCCCCGTCTACCTCGGCATGCTCGGCATGCACGGCACCAAGGCCGCCAACTATGCGGTGCAGCAGTGCGATCTGCTGCTGGTGGTGGGTGCCCGTTTCGATGATCGGGTGACCGGCAAGCTGGAGGAGTTCGCTCCCGAGGCCAGGGTGATCCACCTGGATGTAGACGCCGCCGAGTTCGGCAAGCGCCGCGCCGCCGATGTGGGCATCACCACGGATCTCAAGCGGGTGTTGCCCGCCCTGGCCATGGCGCTGGCGATCGATCCCTGGCGTGAGCACTGCGCCGCCATGGCTCGCGAATATGCCTTCCGCTACGACCACCCCGGCCAGCCCATCTATGCCCCGGCCCTGCTCAAGCAGCTCTCCGAGCGCTTGCCCGAGACCAGCGTGGTGGCCTGCGACGTGGGTCAGCACCAGATGTGGGTGGCCCAGCACATGCGCTTCACCAGCCCGCGCAATCACCTCTCCAGCGCCGGCCTCGGCACCATGGGCTTCGGCCTGCCCGCCGCCATCGGCGCCAAGATGTCGCGCCCGGATGACGAGGTGGTGCTGGTGAGCGGTGACGGCTCCTTCATGATGAACGTGCAGGAGCTCGGCACCATACGCCGGGCCCAGCTCAAGGTGAAGATGGTGCTGATCGACAATCAACGTCTCGGCATGGTGCGCCAGTGGCAGGAGCTGTTCTTCGACGGCCGTTACAGCGAGACCATACTCTCCGACAACCCGGATTTCATCGCTTTGGCCGCTGCCTTCGGCATCCCGGGCGAGACCATCACATGCAAGGAGCAGATAGCACCGGCGCTCGATCGCCTGCTGGCAAGCGAGAGTGCCTACCTGCTGCATGTGGCCATTTCAGAGGAAGAAAACGTCTGGCCCCTGGTTCCGCCGGGAGTCGCCAACCACAAGATGATGGAGCAACGCCCATGAAGCAGCACAGCTTTCACCAACCCGGATTTGCGCAGCACACGCTGCATATTCACGCCCAGCCCAGACCCGAAGTGATGGAGCGGGTGCTGCGGGTGGTGCGTCACCGTGGCTTCGCTCTCTGCGCTCTGAACATGGAGCAGGATTGCCAACAGCTGCGGATCACGGTTACTGTCGAGTCGGAGCGTCCCATCCAGCAGTTGTGGAGCCAGCTGGTCAAGCTGGTGGATGTCTCCCGGGTCGATGCACTGGAACAGCAACCCCGGATCAGCGCTTAAGGAGCCAAGCCAATGTCACAGCCTTCCCAATCCGCCACTCACCCCCAATACATCTGGTTCAACGGCAGCCTGGTGCCCTGGCAAGATGCCCAGGTCCACGTCATGAGCCACGCCCTGCACTACGGCTCCTCGGTGTTCGAGGGGGTGCGCGCCTACGATACCCCCAGGGGGACCTGCATCTTCCGCCTGCAGGAGCACACCCGCCGCCTGTTCGACTCCGCCAAGATCTACTGGATGGACGTGCCCTACAGCGAGGCCGAGGTGAATGAAGCCTGCCGCACAGTGGTGCGCGAGAACGGCCTCAAGAGCGGCTATCTGCGCCCGCTGGCCTTTGTCGGCAACGTGGGGCTGGGGCTGCATCCGCCGCTGGATGCCAAGGCAGACCTCATGGTCGCGGCCCTGCCCTGGGGCGCCTACCTCGGGGAGGAGGGGCTGAAAAACGGGGTGGATGTGTGCGTCACCTCCTGGAGCCGGCTTGCTCCCAACACCATACCTACCGGCGCCAAGGCGGGCGGCAACTACCTGTCGTCCCAGCTGATCAGTCGCGAGGCCAAGCGCAACGGCTTCGCCGAGGGGCTGGCGCTGGACGTGAACGGCTACCTGAGCGAAGGTGCGGGGGAGAACCTCTTCCTGGTGAAGAACGGCGTGATCTTCACCCCGCCCGCCACTGCTGCCATCCTGCCCGGCATCACCCGCGACACCATAATGACGCTGGCCCGGGATCTCGGTTACGAGGTGCGCGAGCAGGCGCTGCCTCGGGAGGCGCTCTATGTGGCGGACGAGATATTTATGACCGGCACCGCCGCCGAGGTGACCCCGGTGCGCTCTGTGGATCGGATGACGGTGGGCGCCGGCAGCCGTGGCCCGGTGACCGAGCAGTTGCAGAATGCCTTCTTCGGCCTGTTCAACGGCCAGACCGAGGACAAATGGAACTGGCTCACCCCGGTCAACGACTGAGGAGTTGAGCGGGCGACCCGGTCGCCCGCTCATGTTTGGATTGGAGTCGGCTATGGCAAGGGCCCTATCCCTTGCCACAACCGATTTGAAGCGACAGCTTCGCACCATAAGTTTGCCCAGCCGGGCTCATGTATTCAGGGAGTAGAGACAATGCCGAAGTTGAGATCCGCCACCACCACCCACGGACGTAACATGGCCGGGGCCCGCGCCCTCTGGCGTGCCACCGGCATGACAGATCAGGATTTCGGCAAGCCCATCATAGCCGTGGTCAACTCCTTCACCCAGTTCGTGCCCGGTCACGTGCACCTCAAGGATCTGGGCCAGCTGGTGGCCCGGGAGATCGAGGCCGCCGGCGGCGTCGCCAAGGAGTTCAACACCATAGCGGTCGATGACGGCATCGCCATGGGCCACGGCGGCATGCTCTATTCCCTGCCGTCCCGGGAACTGATCGCCGACTCGGTGGAGTACATGGTCAACGCCCACTGCGCCGACGCCATGGTCTGCATCTCCAACTGCGACAAGATCACCCCGGGGATGCTGATGGCCGCCCTGCGCATCAACATACCGGTGATCTTCGTCTCCGGCGGCCCCATGGAGGCGGGCAAGACCAAGCTGTCCGATCAGATCATCAAGCTGGATCTGGTGGACGCCATGATCCAGGGGGCCGACCCCAAGGTCTCCGACGCCCAGAGCGATCAGATCGAGCGCAGCGCCTGCCCCACCTGCGGCTCCTGCTCCGGCATGTTCACCGCCAACTCCATGAACTGCCTGACCGAGGCCCTGGGCCTCTCCCAGCCGGGCAACGGCTCCATGCTGGCGACCCACGCCGATCGGGAGCAGCTGTTCAAGCTGGCCGGTCAGCGCATCGTCGCTTTGGCCAATCGCTACTACCAGCAGGATGACGAGAGCGCCCTGCCGCGCAACATCGCCACCAAGGCAGCGTTCGAGAATGCCATGGCCCTGGACATCGCCATGGGCGGCTCCACCAATACGGTGCTGCACCTGCTGGCGGCGGCCCAGGAGGCCGGGGTGGACTTCACCATGGCCGACATCGACCGCATGTCCCGCAAGGTGCCCCAGCTGTGCAAGGTGGCCCCGTCCACCCAGAAGTACCACATGGAAGACGTGCACCGCGCCGGTGGCGTGGTCGCCATCCTGGGCCAGCTGGAGAAGGCCGGGCTGGTGCACGGCGACACCCGCAACGTGCTCGGCACCAGCTTGCACGAGCTGCTGGAGCAGTACGACGTCAGCCGCTGCGATGACAAGGCGGTGCACGACTTCTACCGCGCCGGTCCGGCCGGTATTCGCACCACCAAGGCATTCAGCCAGAACTGCCGCTGGCCGGAGCTGGATCTGGACAGAGCCGAAGGCTGCATCCGCTCCCTGGACAACGCCTACAGCCTGGAAGGGGGGCTGGCGGTGCTCTCCGGCAACCTGGCCCTCAACGGTGCCATCGTCAAGACCGCCGGGGTGGATGACGAGAACCTCTGCTTCCGCGGCCCGGCCCGGGTGTTCGAGAGCCAGGACACGGCGGTCGCCGGCATCCTGGATGGCACTGTCCAGGCCGGTGAGGTGGTGGTGATCCGCTACGAAGGGCCCAAAGGCGGCCCCGGCATGCAGGAGATGCTCTACCCCACCACCTATCTGAAATCCATGGGGCTCGGCAAGGCCTGCGCCCTGATCACAGACGGTCGCTTCTCCGGTGGCACCTCTGGCCTCTCCATCGGTCACGTCTCCCCCGAGGCGGCCTCCGGCGGCACCATAGGGCTGGTGGAGGATGGGGACATCATCAACATCGACATTCCGGCCCGCAGCATGGTGCTGGAAGTGGCTGACAGCGTGCTGGCCGCTCGCCGCGCCGCCGTCGAGGCCCGTGGCTGGAAGCCGCTCAATCGCCAGCGTCAGGTCTCCTACGCCCTGCGTGCCTACGCCATGCTCGCTACCAGCGCAGATAAAGGTGCGGTGCGCGATTTAAGCAAGCTGGAGGAATAGGACATGGTTTCAGCGGCAGATTATCTACGCAAGGTGTTGCTCTCCCCCGTCTATGAGGCGGCGCGGGTGACCCCCTTGCAGAGCCTGAAAAAACTCTCCGAGCGACTCGGCAACCACGTGGCGCTCAAGCGGGAAGACCTGCAGCCGGTGCACTCCTTCAAGCTGCGCGGTGCCTATCACAAGATCGCCACCCTGAGCGCCGAGCAGAAATCCCACGGTGTGGTGGCGGCCTCGGCGGGCAACCATGCCCAGGGGGTGGCGCTGTCGGCGGCCAAGCTCGGCATCAAGGCCATCATAGTGATGCCCAAGACCACGCCGGACATCAAGATAGATGCGGTGCGTCGCCTGGGTGGCAACGTGCTGCTGTTTGGCAACAGCTTCGACGAGGCCTATGCCGAGAGCCGCCGTCTGTCAGAAACCGAGGGCTACACCTTGATACCGCCGTTCGACGACGTCGAGGTGATCGCGGGCCAGGGCACCATAGGCAAGGAGCTGCTGGAGCAGGACACCCACCTGACCCACGTCTTCGTGCCCGTGGGGGGCGGCGGTCTGGCCGCCGGGGTGGCTGTCTACATCAAGCAGCTGCTGCCGGACGTCAAGGTGATAGGGGTGGAAGCCGAGGGCTCCGCCTGCCTCAAGGCCGCCATGGAGGCCGGCGAGCCGGTCAACCTGGAGCGGGTCTCCCTGTTTGCCGACGGGGTGGCGGTCAAGCGCATCGGCACCGAGACCTTCCGCCTGTGCAACCAGTATCTGGACGAGGTGGTGACCGTCTCCAACGACCAGATCTGCGCGGCGCTGAAAGACATCTTCGACGACTGCCGCGCCATCGCCGAGCCCTCCGGTGCCCTGTCCCTGGCTGGCCTCAAGGCCTATAGCGAACGGGAGCAGGTGAAGGGGGGGCGGATGGCTGCCATCCTGTCCGGCGCCAACGTCAACTTCCACAGCCTTCGCTATGTCTCCGAGCGCTGCGAGATCGGCGAGAAGCGCGAGGGCATGCTGGCGGTGACCATACCCGAGCGCAAGGGGGCCTTCCTCGACTTCTGCCGTCAGCTTGGGCCCCGCATGGTGACCGAGTTCAACTACCGCTACGCGGATGCGGCCCAGGCCTCCCTGTTCGTCTCGGTGCGCCTCAGCGGGGGCGACGAGGAGCTCGGCCAGATCATCGATCAGCTCGGTGGCAACGGTTACCCCGTGGTCAACATGACAGAGAGCGAGCTGGCCAAGAACCACGTGCGCTACATGATTGGCGGCCGCCCGGCCCGGCCCCTCGGTGAGCGTCTCTACAGCTTCAAGTTCCCGGAGCAGCCGGGCGCCCTGATGCGCTTCCTCGAGACCCTGGGCTGTCGCTGGAACATCAGCCTGTTCCACTACCGCAACCACGGCGCCGACTATGGCCGGGTGCTCTGTGCCTTCGAGCTGCCGGACGAGGACGTGGCCGCCTTCCACGACTACCTGCGCGAGATTGGCTACGGCTGGAAGGAGGTGAGCGAGGATCCCGCCTACCGCCTGTTCCTGGCGAGCCAGGGCAGTCAGTGATGGCGGCTTGACCATCCCGCCCCGAGATGAAAACGAAGAGCCTGGCTCTTCGTTTTTTTATGGGCGCCCCGGGGTGTGCATCTGCCGATAATGTCGCCAATATCACACTCCTGAGTCCCTGGTCGTTTGAGGCTGGTTGCAGATGGGATAATCTGAGTGCGGGGCTTGGGTTCAGGGCCCCGTCAGGGAAGAGAGGCGCATCCGCGTCATAACAATTCATTGCAGGGGCTCATCCATGAACAGATCTATGCTCGCCGTCCTGATCGGCGCTCTGATGGCAACGGGGACGGTGCAGGCTGCCGCCCAGGACAACACATGGTATGTCGGCGGCAAGGCCGGCTGGTCCAATTTTTACGGGGTGGATTACGACGCTCAGGTCGAAGAGCTGTTTGATGCGACCAGGGTGAACGAGAACAGCGATGATCTCGGGCTTGGGCTCTTCGCAGGCTACCAGGTCAACAGAAACCTGGCCGTCGAGCTCGGTTATGACTGGCTCGGCAAGTATCAGGTGGACAAGCACTACTCGGGCAATGGCGTTGATTTTGCACTCGATGGCGAGGCCAAGGCCCAGATGGTGCAGGCCACCATGAAGATCATCCTGCCCGCGACCTCAGCTCTGGATATCTACGGCCGCCTCGGGGGAGCCTACGCCTGGACCGAGAGCTCCCTCAACGTCAGGGCCAGCGATGGTACCAGCAGCCTTTCCGAGTCCCATGAGGGCAACAAGTATCACGGTGCCGCCTTTGTGGGGGCATTGGGCATCGAATATGCCATCGACAAGGATTGGGCCGCCCGCCTCGAATACCAGTACACCACGCCGCTCGGCAAGGACTCGCTGGATGAATCCGGCATAGAGCTGGACAACGGCCTGCTGTCGGTGGGCATGCTCTATCGCTTCGGTCAGGTCGGTGACGAGCCGGTGGCGCCGACGCCGGCTCCCGTGCCTGAGCCAGCACCGGCCCCCGTGCTGGTCGAGAAGCAGTTCAGCCTGGACTCGGACGTCTTGTTTGAATTCAACAAGGCGACCCTGAAGCCGGCCGCGAGCCAGGCGCTGGACAGCCTGTTTGCCCAGATCCTGGCGGCCAACCCGAAAGACGGGGTGGCCACGGTGATCGGTCATACCGACCGGCTGGGGTCCGATGCCTACAATCAGGCCCTCTCGGAGCAGCGTGCCCGCACAGTGGCCGACTACCTGATTGCCAAGGGACTGTTTGCCGACAAGGTGCGGGCCGAGGGGCAGGGCGAGTCGTCACCGGTGACGGGGGGCAGCTGCCCGGACGGCGCCAAGGCGCAGATGATCGCCTGTCTGGCCCCGGATCGCCGGGTCGAGGTGCGGTTGACCGGGGTCTCCCAGGTCGCCGAATAAGCCGGAGCTGTCATGGGGTAAAAACAACGAGGGGGCCCAGGCCCCCTCGTTGCGTTCTGGCTCTCCCCCTCATCCCCAACCCTTCTCCCGCGAGGGGAGAAGGGAGCAAAGACGCCATGGCGGGTGCGCACTATCGCAAGATCCGTTGATTAGCGAAGCGTAATCGGACCAGCGCAGCGACCCTTAATTCAACTCCGTGGGGTCTATGTCCAGGCTCCAGCGCACCTTCTTGGTCTCCGGCCAGCCGTCCAGCTCCTTCACCGCCCAATCCAGCAGTTGCGCCAGGGGGGCCCGGTTCGGTCCCTGCACCAGCAGCTGCATGCGGAACTTGCCCGCCTTGCGCTCCATGAAGCCGCTGATGGGCCCGAGCACCTGCACCTGGGGATAACGGGCGCTGCGCAGGGTATCGGCGAGACGGGTGAGGAACAGCTGCACCTCGTCCCGGCCGTTGGCCTCGGCCCTGAACAACCCCTGATAGCTGAAGGGCGGCAACCCCAGCAGGCGGCGCTCCTTGAGCGCGGTATCGGCGAAGTGGCCGTAACCGTTCTGGGTCAGGTCCTGCAACAGGGCATGCTCCGGATGGTGGCTCTGCAACACCACCAGCCCGGGTTTGCTGGCGCGACCGGCACGGCCCGCTACCTGGGTGTAGAGCTGGGCCAACTTCTCGGCGGCGCGAAAATCGGCGGAAAACAGGGCGCCATCCACGTCCAGCAGACCCACCAGGGTTACGTCCGGGAAGTGGTGCCCCTTGGCCAGCATCTGGGTGCCGATCAGGATCTTGTACTTGCCCGCCTTGATGTCGCCGAGGTGGGTCTCCAGCTCCCCCTTGCGGCGGGTGTTGTCCCGATCGATGCGCACCACAGGGTATTGAGGGAAAACCGTGGTGAGCAGCTGTTCCAGCTGCTCGGTGCCCACCCCCGAGCCAATCAGCTCGTTGCAGCCGCATTCCGGGCAGTGGTGGGGCAGCGGGCGCACGCTGTCGCAGTGGTGGCAGTGCAGTCGCCGCCCGGCCTGATGCCAGGTGTACCAGGCATCGCAGCGCTCGCAGGCGGCGCTCCAGCCGCACTGGTGGCAGATGAGGGCGGGGGCATAGCCGCGCCGGTTGAGAAACAGCATCACCTGGTTGCCCGCCGACAGATGCTCCGCCATCAGCTGCTCCAGCTGGGGGGAGAGCCCGGCCTGCAGCCGCACGCTCTTGATGTCCAGGATCACCTGGCGGGCGGTCTGGGCGTTGCCGGCGCGCCGCGTCAGGCTGAGGTGGTGATACTTGCCGGTGCGGGCGTTGTGCAGCGTCTCCAGCGAGGGGGTGGCCGAGCCGAGCAGTATGGGGATGCCGGCGCGATGGGCCCGCATCACCGCGAGATCCCGGGCGTGGTAGCGAAAACCGTCCTGCTGCTTGAAGGAGCCGTCGTGCTCCTCGTCGATGATGATGATGCCGAGGTTCTTGAACGGGGTGAACACGGCGGAGCGGGTGCCGATCAGGATGGCGGCGCCACCGTCGCGGCAGGCGAGCCAGGCATCGAGCCGCTCCCTGTCGTTCATGGCGGAGTTCATCGCCACCACGGGCACCTTGAAGCGGCGGCGGAAGCGGTTGATGGTCTGGGGGGTGAGGCCGATCTCCGGCACCATCACCAGGGCCTGCTTGCCCGCCTTGAGCAACGGCTCGAGGATGCTCAGGTAAACCTCGGTCTTGCCGGAGCCCGTGATGCCGTCCAGCAGGAAGGCGCCGAACTTGTCGCTCTGGCTGGTGACGGCGGCCACCGCCAGCGCCTGCTCGCCGTTGAGGCGCAGCCCCTCACCGGCGTCAAAATGGGTTGCCCAGTCGCCGTCATGGCTCGGCTCCAGGCTGCGCTTCTCCAGCAAGCCCTTCTTCTCCAGCGCTGTGAGAGCAGCGCTCTGGATCTCCTCCTGCTTGAGCGCAGACGGCGTCTGGGGGCCCTTGCGCAGCAGGGCGAGGGCCTGCTGCTGCTTGGCCGCCCGCTTGAGTTCGTTGAGATCGATTGCCATCCCGGCTTCGGTGGCAAACCAGAACTCCAGCTCCCGGTAGGCGGCGGGCTCCCCCTTGCGCACCAGCACAGGCAGGGCGTGAGGCAGCACCTCACCCAGGGGATGCTGGTAGTAGCCGGCGCTCCAGGCCATCAGCGCCAGTATGTCGGGCCCCAGCACAGGGGCCGTGTCGAGCACCCGCTTCAAGGGCTTTAATTTGGCGCGGGGCACCTGACTCTCGGTCGGGTGATCCACCACCAGACCGACCAGGGTCTGGGGGCCGAAAGGGATCTCGACCCGGCAACCGGGCTCAGGCAGGGGCAAAGGGGAGAGATAGTCGAAGTGACGGCGCAAGGGCACCGGGACAGCGACACGAACCAGATCAAGCGTTTGCGATGAATCCACCAAAA
>RCUI01000419.1_pt1 | contig 15084 bp, 15 predicted proteins | sample 2166121 | NCBI WGS metagenome assembly RCUI01 (sample SAMN09932700, study PRJNA488358) | compost metagenome | feature: garden; material: soil; isolation source: compost soil in succinic acid-enriched culture | place: Germany: Experimental Botanical Garden Goettingen | collected 2016-01-27
CCGGCACCGGTGTGGACGAACAGCTCGAAGTCGAAGCCGCTGCCGAGGATGTTCTTGCCCAGCAGGCCTGCTGCTTTGGCTTCCTCGACCGCACGGTTGAGGTTGCGCGCTGCGGTGGTGTATTCGCCACGCAGGAAGATGTAGCCGCGGTAGGCTTTCAGCGCACGGGCGCTGATCAGCATGCCTTCGATCAGCAGATGGGGCTGTTGCTCCATCAGCATGCGGTCTTTCCAGGTGTTGGGCTCCATTTCATCCGCGTTGCACAGCAGGTAGCGGATGTTCATGGATTCGTCTTTGGGCATCAGGCCCCATTTGACGCCGGTGGGGAAGCCCGCACCGCCACGGCCCTTGAGGCCGGAATCTTTGACGGTCTGGACGATATCGTCCTGGGACATCTGCGCCAGGGCCTTGCGGGCGGCAGCATAGCCGTCCTTGGCCTGGTACTCGTCCAGCCAGACCGGCTCGCCGTCGTCGCGCAGGCGCCAGGTCAGCGGATGCGTCTCGGCGCTGCGGGCAATGCGGTTGGCCGGGCCGAAGGAAGTGATGGTCATACGTAACCCTCCAGCAACTTGGAAACGCCAGCAGGCTGGACATCGCCAAAGGTGTCGTCGTCGATCATCAGTGCCGGGGCCTTGTCGCAGTTACCCAGGCAGCACACTGGCAGCAGGGTGAAGCGGCCGTCGGCGGTGGTCTGGCCCAGGCCAATACCCAGCTCGCTCTGGATCTGGCTGACCACGGACTCGTGGCCGCCGATGTAGCAGACCATGCTGTCGCAGACGCGGATGATGTGCCGGCCAACCGGCTGACGGAAGATCTGACTATAGAAGGTGGCCACGCCTTCGACGTCGCTGGCAGGAATGCCGAGCACTTCGCCGATGGCATAGATGGCGCCGTCAGGCACCCAGCCGCGTTCCTTCTGAACGATCTTCAGGGCTTCGATGGACGCCGCGCGCGGGTCCTCGTAGTGATGCATCTCGTGCTCGATGGCCGAGCGCTCGGTTTCGCTCAGGGCGAAACGGTCGGTTTGGATAAGCGTGCTGTTCATGCTTAGCGGTCCACGTCAGCCATAACGAAGTCGATACTGCCCAGGTACGCAATGAGGTCCGCGACCATGCTGCCGCGGATCACCGAAGGGATCTGCTGCAGGTGCGGGTAGCTCGGGGTACGGATCCGGGTGCGGTAGCTCATGGTGCCGCCGTCGCTCGTCAGGTAGTAACTGTTGATGCCCTTGGTCGCCTCGATCATCTGGAAGGATTCGTTGGCCGGCATGACCGGGCCCCACGAAACCTGCAGGAAGTGGGTGATCAGGGTTTCGATGTGCTGCAGGGTGCGCTCTTTCGGCGGCGGCGTGGTCAGCGGGTGATCCGCCTTGTACGGGCCTTCCGGCATGTTGCGCAGGCACTGGTCGATGATGCGGATACTCTGGCGCATCTCCTCGACACGGACCATGCAGCGATCGTAGGCATCGCCGTTGTGGGCCAGCGGTACTTCGAACTCGAAGTTCTCGTAGCCGGAGTAAGGGCGGGCTTTGCGCAGGTCGAAGTCCAGGCCGGTGGAACGCAGGCCAGCACCGGTGACGCCCCATTCCAGGGCCTCTTTGGTGTTGTACTGGGCAACGCCGATGGTCCGGCCTTTGAGAATGCTGTTCTGCAGGGCCGCCTTGGTGTATTCGTCCAGGCGCTTTGGCAGCCATTCGACGAAGTCTTTCACCAGTTTGTCCCAGCCGCGTGGCAAGTCGTGGGCGACACCACCGATGCGGTACCAGGCCGGGTGCAGACGGAAACCGGTAATGGCCTCAATCACGGTGTAGGCGCGTTGACGGTCGGTGAAGGTGAAGAACACCGGGGTCATGGCGCCGACGTCCTGGATGTAGGTACCCAGGAACAGCAGGTGGCTGGTGATCCGGAAGAACTCGGCGAGCATGATGCGAATCACGTCGACCTTCTGCGGTACCTGGATGCCGGCCAGCTTCTCGACCGCGAGCACGTACGGCAGGTTGTTCATCACCCCGCCGAGGTAGTCGATACGGTCGGTATAGGGAATGAAGCTGTGCCAGGACTGGCGCTCGGCCATCTTCTCGGCACCACGGTGGTGGTAGCCGATGTCCGGGACGCAGTCGACGATCTCTTCACCGTCCAGTTGCAGCACGATACGGAAGGCACCGTGAGCCGATGGGTGGTTCGGGCCAAGGTTGAGGAACATATAGTCCTCGTTGGCGCCGCTGCGCTTCATGCCCCAGGCTTCCGGGTTGAAGCGTGCGGCTTCTTCCTCGAGCTGTTGCTTGGCCAGGGTCAGGCTGTACGGATCGAATTCGGTGGCGCGGGCAGGGTAGTCCTTGCGCAGCGGGTGACCTTCCCAGGTCGGCGGCATCATGATCCGGGTCAGGTGCGGGTGGCCGGCAAAGTCGATGCCGAACATGTCCCAGACTTCACGCTCGTACCAGTTGGCGTTCGGCCAGATACCGGTGACGGTAGGCAGGTTCAGGTCGCCCTCGCTCAAGGCTACCTTGATCATCACGTCGCTGTTCCGTTCCACCGAGAGCAGGTGGTAGAACACGCTGAAGTCGGCGCCTGGCAGGCCACGGCGCTGGGTGCGCAGACGTTCGTCCACACCATGCAGGTCGTAGAGCATGCTGTACGGTTTGGCAACATTGCGCAGGAAGCTCAGGACTTCCTTGAGTTTGGCGCGGGTAACCCAAAGCACCGGCATGCCGGTGCGGGTTTCCTGGGCGACGAACGCCTCGGGGCCGAATTTGTTGTTCAGTTCGACGACCACATCCTGGTCGTCAGCCTTGTAAGGCGGGATATAAATAGCGGTGTCCGCTGTCATGGTCTCGGTCGCTTTCGGTCAACGTAGAGAATGAAGCCAGGCTGCCTGTCGCACACGCGCAGGCAACTGATAGCTGGATCAGACTTCGTCGGGGCTGCGCAGGTTGGTGACCTGGATGCGCTGTTCACGGCGTTGCTCTTTCTGCGACGGCATCTCGGCACGGTAAATGCCTTGATCACCGACAACCCAGGAAAGAGGACGACGCTCCTGGCCAATCGACTCCTGCAACAGCATCAGGCCTTGCAGGAAGGCTTCAGGGCGAGGCGGGCAGCCGGGTACATAGACATCCACGGGGAGGAACTTGTCGACCCCCTGAACGACCGAGTAAATGTCGTACATGCCGCCGGAGTTGGCGCACGAACCCATGGAAATGACCCATTTAGGCTCGAGCATCTGCTCGTACAGGCGCTGGATGATCGGCGCCATCTTGATGAAGCAGGTGCCGGCGATGACCATGAAGTCGGCCTGACGCGGCGATGCCCGGATGACTTCGGCGCCGAAGCGGGCGATGTCGTGGGGCGCCGTGAAGGCCGTGGTCATTTCCACGTAGCAGCAGGAGAGGCCGAAGTTGTACGGCCACAGGGAGTTTTTACGCCCCCAGTTGACCGCGCCACTGAGAACATCTTCAAGCTTGCCCATGAAGATGTTCTTGTGGACCTGGTCCTCTAGCAGCGAATCGGAGACGGTTTCCCGCTCTCCGATTGGATATTGCTCGTTGGGAGCATCCGGGTCGATTCTGGTGAGATTGTATTGCATTGCCAAAGCCTCATTGTTTCAGCTTCGCTTGCCGCTTACGACGAGCTTCCGGAGCCCAGTCAAGGGCGCCCACTCGGAATAGGTAGACAAGGCCTGCCAACAGAATTGCTATGAAAACGAGAGCTTCGACGAATCCGGTCCAGCCGCTTTCGCGGACGGACACAGACCATGCAAAGAGAAAGAGGGCTTCGATATCGAAGATCACGAACAGCATCGCGACCAGATAGAATTTGGCTGACAGGCGCAAGCGGGCGCCGCCAGTAGGCAGCATGCCGGACTCGAAGGGTTCGTTCTTGCTGCGGCCCCAGGCCTTGCTACCGAGCAGGGCGGACAGACCGAGCATGAAGGCACACAGGCCAACGACACCCAAAAGGAAAATGGCAAAGCCCCAGTTGTGGGCGATGAGTCCTGTCGAATCGGGCATGCTGAAAATCCTTATACAGAGACCAGTCTCTGCGGTTTGAAAAGAAGTAGAGCAGTGACGATATGTCGCAGCGGAATCTATCGCGCTGATTTTATGGGTAAACCCGGTGCAAGTAAAATTTCTGCAGCAAATTTATTCGTAGGATTAAGAACAAAAATCTTTCGTAACTCGCTGCAGGCCGCATGGGGCGGGCATTGTCTCGGGTTTTGTTAATTATGTTTCTTGCAAAGCGTAATGAAGCTGTAAATTAGAAATGATAATTAATATCATTTGAAGCTGTGTAATTCGTCCTACTGTTCAGGTCAACTACAAAGTTGTGTGGCATAGGCTTCATCTGCAAGTTTCCACACCCCGTGTTTTAACCGAATTTATTCTGCCGTGCCGCGGTCTGGATCAAGGTTTTTGCTGAGCGTCTGGTGTAGACCGACGCGGCAATCGCCCACTGCCCTAGCCAGTAAGCGAGGATGATCAGGTACGGGGCCGCCTGAAAATGTGCGACAAAGCGGTCAATGCCGATCAGGCTGTCGGAAAATACGAAGGCGATAGCGCCCAGTGCGGCGACACCCCCACAGGCCAGGGCGCGCCAGAGCATGGCGCTGATGGCCAGGGCGTACACCGTCACCGGGATCAGCAGATCGCCCAGGCCACGGCTGATCAGTATGGCCAGCAGCGTGGTGCCGACAAGCGCCGAGATTACCAGTGCCGAGGCTGCCCGCTCGCGTGTTTCGCTCAGGTATCCGCGCAGGTAGGCCAGATGGGCGCAAAGAAACGCTGCCAGGCCAAATACGAACAGATCGCCAGGCACAGCCAAAAGGATGTCGCCCAGTACTGAGAAGCCCAGGCCAATGGTGATCCAACGTCGGTAGGGGGATGGTTCGGCGGCCTTCAGCCAGGCGATCAGGGCCAGTACCGGGATCGGTTTGACGGCAAGGCCAAGCAGCGCATTCTGGCCGGCCAGTGCGTATATATAGAAAGCTGTGCCGAGCAGCGCCAGGCAGAGCAGGGTAAATGGGCGGAGCATGGCCAATCCTTGGTGTTGTTGTGCACCCAGCATAGCCAATGGAAAATAATAAGGAAGTACTTCAATGGCTCTGTGGCAGTCGACGTTGCCGATGATTGGGTCATTACTGGCGGCATACTGGCCGCGACTTGATTGCGAGCGCTTCGCGCTCGATCACTGGCAAGGCCAGCCCACAGGCGGCGCTATATACAGCTGAGTCCGCCATCGATCACCAGATCTGCCCCGGTCATCCAGGCCGATTCGTCTGAAGCGAGGAGGATAGCTGCGCCGACCATGTCGGCAGGCATGCCGCAACGCTGCAGGGGGATGTCCTTTTTTCGTGCCTGCCAGACGTCCGGGGCGTCGCGCCATTGATCGGCGTTGCCTTGGGTGGCGGTCAGCCCAGGAGACAAGGTGTTGACCCGAATGCCGTGGACCGCCAGCTCCAGAGCACAACTGCGCGTGAGCATCGACAGCCCGGCCTTGCTGGCCTGGTAGGCGGCCATGCGGCTCAACGCCCGGAAGGCGCTCACCGATGACAGGTTGATGATGCTGCCGGCGCGGCCCTGGGCAATGCAGTCCCTGGCGAAGCGCTGGATGGCAAAGAACGGAAACCGCAGGTTCACTGCCAGGGTACGTTGGTACTCCTGTTCGCTGAAGTGCAGAAACGGTGTGCGCGAGACGAATGCCGGTCCATTCACCAGTACGTCGAGGCCGCCTAGTGCGTCATGAGCCTGGTCGAACAGCGTGTCGACATCGGCTTCGGCCAGATCGACGCGTGCCGATTCGGCGCGTCGACCGCTGTCGTGTGCCGCTGCCACGAGCGCTTCGATCGCCCTGGTGTCGGTGTAGGCGGTGACGAAGATATCGGCCCCTTCGGCTATGAACGACTCGGCGATGGCTCGGCCAATGCCGTTGGAGGCTCCGGTGATCAGTGCGCGCTTGCCCTTGAGTCTGCCCATTGGTGGATGTTCTCCGGTTTGCAAAGTTGGTAGCGGACAAGTAGTTCGCAAATAAAGGCTAGGGCGTATCCGGGTAATTTCCTGCAGAAAATGTCACAAATATTTTCTAAGTTATGTTGGTGTGTCTTGTTCTCGTTGAATGTGTCGGTAAGTGAGCGGGTGCTTTGTTTGAAAATAGCGCCTTAATTAATCCTGCGCGCGAGTTTCTGATGCTTCAGTTGCTCTTCTCTGGTCTGTTGCTTGACCTGTCGTTTCAAATGGTGTTGGTATTGTTGCTCGGTGATTTTTACTGAGGGCTCACAAAGGTTACATATGTTGTATTCCGCTGTAAGAAATTTCCTGTTGTATTCGTTAGCTTTATACGTGTGAACTTCTTAATAAGGTTTATGGGGAATACCATGTCCGAAAAAAGAAATATGTTCATCAACACTGCCCGTACTATCGAACTGGGTAATTCCTCTTGGCAGCTTGCCCAGGAGTCCGGCCTGACCGATCGCAGCGTTGTTCAATGTCATCCCAGCCGGCTGCGCGATCAGGACGGTCATACCTTCATGAATATGTGCTCCTGCTCCTACCTGGGGCTGGAGACCGATGAGCGGCTGGTCCAGCGGGCTGCGCGGTATGTCTTGGACAGTGGCACCGTCAACCTGCCGACGTCGCGCATCCGTATTCGCCTGCGCGAACTGGATGAGTTGGAGGACGCGCTGTCGGCTCACTTCGACTGTCAGGCTTTTACCGCGACATCCTGCAGTGCCGGCATTGTCGCTTCATTGCCGCTGTTGGCTGCCGGCATTTTCACTGATGGCGTGCGGCCCTATCTGGTCTTTGACAAGCACGCGCACTTTGCATTGAACCAGGTCAAGGCAATCTGTGGTGATGAAACTCAGGTGACTACCTGTGCGCATAATGATGTGGAATTCATCGAAGATATGTGCAAGCGCCATCGTCAGGTGGCCTATGTTGCAGATGGTGCCTACAGCATGGGAGGAAGTGCACCGATCGAGCGCTTGCTGGCATTGCAGGAAAAGTACGGATTGTTTCTTTATTTCGATGATTCCCATTCACTTAGTGCTTATGGCAGAAAGGGTGAGGGATATGTCCGTAGTTTGATGCCTGAGATAAACAGCAGAACCATACTGGTTTATTCGCTGGCGAAGGCATTTGCTGCGAATGGCGGCGGCATATTCATGTCCAGGCAGGCGTCTTATCACAAGGTATTTCGACGCTTCGGCGGTCCGATGTCTTATTCGCAATACCTGAATCCTGCGGCGATCGGGGCGGCAATGGCATCGTTGGAGATCCATCGTTCTGCCGAACTGGCCACCTTGCAGGGCAGGCTGATGCGCAATATCGCATTGTTCGATCAACTGATGCCGACCGAACATGCTGGTACACCGTCGCCGATTCGTGTCGTGCCCATGGCTAGCCCGGACATGGCGGTCAGTGTTTCCGAGGCGGTGTTCAGGGAGGGTTTCTACACCTCGGCAGTGTTCTTTCCGATTGTTGCCCGTGACAAGTCCGGCCTGCGCGTGATGCTGCGTGCAGACATGACCGAGGAAGATATCCGCAGCTTCTGCTCGATCGTCGCCCAGCAGGTACAGCGCTGCGGCGGGTCGCTCACAGGGAATGAGGAGGCGCGTCCATGAGTCCGTTCGTACCGAGAAGCCTGCTCTACTGTTCTGCTCTGCATCCAGGGCAGTACTGCAAGAGCGAACTGAGCGATGTCATGGTCCTGGACCTTGAGGATGGCGTGCCAGCCGGGCAGAAGGCCGCAGCTCGCCTGAACCTGGAGTTGTTCTTTGTTGAACAGTCACCGGTCAGCATGGCGGTACGCATCAATCCCCTGCGTAGCAACGAGGGGTTGCAGGATCTTCTGCTGCTCCAGCGAATGCGGCAACGGCCGGCTCATGTGGTCATGACCATGGTCCAGTGTGCCAGCGAGGTCGATATTGTGCGCGCCAATCTGGCCCGCGACGGCATATCTCCCTTGCTGTTCGTCACCGTGGAAACCCCGTCGTGTCTAGGTGACATCCACGCGGTGGCGCGTAGTGCCGACGGGCTGATCTTTGGCTCCGCGGATTATGCCGCCAGTCTGGGCGTAGACATTGGCGGCTGGCAGAACATGCTGCATGCCCGCTCAAGCATCGTCGCTGCCGCTGCGGCGTCGGGGATTCCGGCATTCGATACCGCTTACTTCCACCTGGATGACGAGTCGGGCCTGCGGGATGAGAGTCTGGCCGCCCGAGATCTGGGCTTCAGTGGCAAGACGGCCATCCACCCACGTCAAGTGGAGATCATCAATCAGGCATTCACACCTTCGGTGGAGGCGCGCGAAAAGGCCCACGCGATTATCGAGGCTTCTCAGGGCAGCGGCAGCAAGATCACCCGATTGAACGCGCTGATGATCGGGCCGCCGTTCGTCAAACAAGCCATGAAAGTCATGCAGCGTGCCCAGGAGCTGGGACTCTGAGGAGGTTGACGATGGAACCGATGATTACTGGCTATCAGCGCATTACGCCGAGCCGCTATCGTGAAACGCCCGGTTTGTCCTACGAAGCATTCGTTGTCGGCGATGTGTTCGAGCACCGTCCCGGGCGGACTGTCAGCGAGTTGGACAACCTGTGGCAGTCGCTGATCAACATGAACAATCACCCCGCCCATATCGACGCGCATTATGCGCAGCGTACCGAATTCGGTCGCCTGCTGGTCAACAGCTCGGTGACCCTGGCCATCGTCAGTGGCATGACGGTCGCCACCCTGAGTGCGCGTGCTATTGCCAACCTGGGTTGGGATGAAATCCGCCTGCCGAATCCCGTGTTTGCAGGCGATACGTTGTATGCCGAGAGCGAGGTGCTGGCCAAGCGCCTGTCCAGATCCCGACCGGGGCAGGGCATCGTCACCGTTGGAGTGATGGGTCGCAATCAGGACGGCTTGCCTGTCATTACCTATCGACGAACCTTTCTGGTGCCCTGCGAAGAATGTTCGCAGGACTATCCGATTGGTTGAGCGCATGGCAATCGAGGCTTCGGACATGCTTTTACTCAACGAACAGGATATCCACCAGTGCACCGATATCGCGGGAATTCTCGCGATCCTGGCGCGGGACTACCGAGCCAGTGTGCGTACGCTGGACAAGGTGCCCGCGCGGCAAATCATCGAGCATCGCTCGCATCGGGCGTTCTCACTGTTCATGCCTGCGTCTCTACCGGAGAGCCAGGTGATGGGCATCAAGGTGTCGTCTTTCTTTCCGGCCAATCCCCGCCGAGGGCTTGCGGCGATCAATGGTGCGGTGCTGCTTCTCGATCCCGAGACGGGACGTCTGCAGGCCATGCTCGACAGTGGCGCCCTGACTGCACTTCGAACCGCCGCCATGAGCGCCCTGGTTACCGACCGACTCTGCCCAATGACGCAACCGACGCTGGCCGTGCTCGGAGCGGGGGTCCAGGCCGGCGCGCACATACGGGCCATCGCCGCGATCCGGAAGCTGCGCCGGATCAAGGTGGTGTCCAGGAGCATTGACCGCTGTCGTGCCTTTGCCACCGCGCTGAGTGCGCAGATCGGTGTGCCAGTGGAAGCCGTCAGTTCTGTCGGGCAAGCACTGGCGGATGCGGACATCGTCTGCACCACCACATCCCACGACCGGGAAGAACCTCTGGTCCTGGCCCATCAGCTCAAGCCGGGCGTGCATATCAACGCTATAGGGGGCAGTACTTTGCAAGCCTGCGAAGTCGATCCCGGCTTACTCGGCCATGCGCTTATCCACGTCGATGACCCGCAGGCGGCGATGCGTGAATCGGGGGAAGTCAGCCAGGCCCTGGCTCGTTCGCTGATTACGCCCCGGCAGATTACCGCCCTCGATGCATTGCTACACAAGCCCCCGTCACCTCGGCACGCGGCAATCAGCTACTTTCGCTGCGTTGGCCACGCCAGCCAGGACATGCTTGTCGCCAGGCATCTATATACCACTGCGCTTGAGCGACAGTTGGGGCGGTGGTGCGATTACCTCAGCGGTTCGACGAAGAATCATACCCAGGGGCACAGGCAACCAGCGCCAAATGGAGAAGGATGACCACGTGAATATTCTGATGATTGATTCGCTGCGGGTGAACTATGTCGAGCATGGCGAGTTTGATGGCCAGCGTGATGACGGGACTGAGATCAAGGTGACCTGCACCCCGACGTTCAGGCAACTGGCATGGGCCGACGGTATCGTTGCCTTTCATTCTGTGGTGGTTGACGAAGCGCTGCTGGCCCGGGCATCGCGGTGTCGAGCGCTGGTGAAGGCGACCACGGGTGTGGATGACGTTGATATGGCGGCCCTGCAAAAACGGGCTGTGCGCTTTGCCAACATAGGCCAGGTGGGGGTGGATGAGGTTGCCGAGCATAGCTTCGCCCTGGTGCTGCTCGCCCAGCGCAGGCTGCTCGATTATTTCAGGCACACCCGCCAGGGTGGGTGGCGCTGGCGCGACCACGGTGGCGAGGTAGGCGAAGGTGGGGTGAAACCCTGCCGCGAGACGGTGCTCGGGCTGCTGGGGTATGGGGCCATCGGTCAGACTGTGGCCCGGCGCGCAGCCGCGTTCGGTTATAGAGTGAAGTTTCACGATCCAGCGCTGACACGCTGTCCGGACGAAGCAGCGCAGGCCTGTTCGTTCGAGACTTTGCTGGCACAGGCCGATATTTTGTCATTGCATTTGCCGCTGTCGCCGGCTACCCGTCACTTGCTCAACGATCGCAGTTTCGCCCGGATCAAGCCTGGCGCTGCGTTGATCAACACGTCTCGCGGTGCGCTCATCGATAACGACAGCCTGTTGCGGGCACTGGACAGCGGGCGTGTAGGGCAGGCCCTGCTCGATGTCGTCGAGCACGAGCCGGATGTACCGCGCGCACTTCGCGAACATGAACGCGTGGCAATGACACCTCACGCGGCGTTTTACAGCCATCGGTCATTATCGACACTGAAGGCAAAGGCGCTGCAGACCCTGCTGGCGATGTTGGAAGAAGATGCGGCAATCGGGGCCGATCAGTGCAGGCTGCAAGGCAGGGAGGGCAAGGTCCATGTTTGAATCGACCATCAAGGCTTGGCCTGCGCAGCGGTGTGAGATTCCCGAGTGGTTCGACCGCGCGACGGCTCAAGGCATTCTGCTCTACGGGCAACGCCTGGCTGCCAGGCGTCTGCTGATGAATACCTTGGGCAATATCGCCGTGCGCCGCCATTGCCCGCACTGGCGGTGCGATGTCGTCTATACCAAGCACCTTGGCCTGTCGCTCGAAGAGTGCGAATTGGAACACATCGTCGTGCTGGACCTGCTTTCGAATGAGTTGTTGCATGGCACTACAAGGCCGAGCCTGGGGCATCGGATGCACCGGGAGATCCTCTGCCGCCGCCCTGACATCAATGCCACCGTGCACTTGCATCCCAATGACGTCATCGCGTTCTTTTCGGTCTTGCGCTGGCGGGCGATGAAGTACGTTTCCACCGACACGGCCCTGGTGATGGGCAAGCCGCCCTGCATTTTGGGCGAAGGTGTGAACATCGAACTGGATATCCAGGCCATTGCCCGATGTGTGTCCGATACCAATTGCATCGTCATGCCCGGCCACGGTATCACCACCTTGGGGCGCAACCTCTCGGAGGCGTTTCATCGTGCCCTGGCCTTCACCGCAGAGGTCGGGCGCTTGATCGTCAGTCAACAGCTGGCTGCTGCCAGTGGCTTCCCGGTGGTTTACGTCGACGAGGCTGATGTACAGCAGATGTACCGGCAGGGCGAGGAAATCATCTATGGAGGGGCAGGCCGGTGAAACTGCATCCGCACACCTTGGCGGCCGGGCAATGGAGAGCACCGGAGCGTGATTTCTCTTCGGTATTGCTCGATCTCAATGAGAACCAGTTTCTCGAATCCTTCCTGGATACATTCCTTACCGGTGCATTGAGCCCGAGGGACTTGTACACCTACCCCAACTACAGGCTATTGCTTGATGCGCTCGCTGATTATTGCCAGGTCCCCAGGCAGCATCTGCTCCTGACCAATGGTGCCGACCAGGCCATCGATCTGGTGGTGCGGCTGGTCTTCGCGCCAGGCGCGCGGGTGGTCATTCCGTCGCCGGTGTTTTCGTTCTACTACCAGATGCTCGACGTCAACGGGGTGACGTCGGTCGTCGTGCCCTATGAGCGCCACGGACAGTCATTCCGCTTGCCATGCGATGCGGTGCTCGATGCCTTGCCCGGTAGCGATGGGCTGATCCTGTGCAATCCGAATAATCCGTTGGGGGTGCAGATTGAACCTGGCGATCTTCATCGCTTGATCAATCACTGTGTAGGGCTGAACAAGCCGGTGATCGTGGATGAATGTTATTACGAGTATCTGCGCCACTCCTGCCTTCCGGCTTTCAGCGGCCTTGAGCAGGTGTTCGTGATCCGCTCTTTTTCCAAGTACTTTGGCCTGGCAGGCTTGAGGTTGGGTTATGTCGTTGCCGGTGCCCATGCCGTCAGGCAATTACTCAAGGTGCGTGGCCCTTGGGATATCAACCATGCCGCAGTGAAGGCGGCCCTGCACTGCCTGTCCAACCTGCCGGCTTTGGCGTCGGCACATGGTCGCCAGGATCACGTACGGACGCAGCTCATCGAGTGCTGCCAGGGCCTGGGGGTCGGTGTCATCGATACCCACGCGAACTTCGTGCTACTCGATGATTGCCATGAGCAGCGTCTGACCAAGGCCCTGCACAGGGCTGGAATCCGCTTCGCCGATTGTTCGGGGTATCCCCATGCCGGTGCTCTGCTCGCTAATGTCCTGCGTGTGGCGATACCGGGGAGCGCCGACCTGCATACGCTCATCCAGGCTCTACATGAGGCTTGAAGTCATCCGTCGGGGCCGTGGGGGGCTGCGCACCCACAGTCATCGACGCTGGCCGACCAGAAACAGCGGGGTGCGGGCTATGTCAACACAACAATATTCATTGATCAGAAAGCTCTATATCTCCCAGCCCAGAGAGATGCTGCTCGATCTCAGCGCGTTGCAGCGCATCGGTATCTCGAGTCAGCGGGCTGCGAGCTACGCAAAGAATGGCTGGCTGAACCGTATCGCCCACGGGCTGTATGCCTTTCCAGAGACCGAACCGAGCCTGTGCGCTGGTTTCTCCTACCTGACGCGGCAGATTGCTGGCTTGCATATCGGGGGTGACAGTGTGCTGGGGACCGTCTGTGAAGATGATGTCGCACCGCTGGTGTTGTGGGGTGATAGTCGCGCCTCATTGCCCCGCTGGTTTGTCGAACGTTATCCGGTGCGTTACGTGCATGCCCGATTGTTCGACTGGAGCGGCGCACCGACGCTAGGTACAGCGACGCTTGAACGGCAGGCAGGTTTGCTCAGGTCAACGCGCGAGCGTGCGTTGCTGGAGATGCTTTACGAGGTGAGTTGTAGTCATGATCTACTCAAGGCCAGGGATCGGTTCTGCGCTGTCGGTGACGTCTGCTCCCTGACCAGCGGGCGATTGCTCCAGCACTGTACCAGTGTGAAGGCTGTTCGCCTGTTCCTGCGTCTGGCGCGCCAGGCGCAGTCGCTGGACGTCGATGAGTTGCTTGGGCGCTGGCGGGTGCACACCGGTAGCGAGCGGCGCTGGATTGCACGGCTCAAGGATGGCACGACCCTGTGCCTCGGCCCTCGTGGATAGTGCAGTGCCCCGCGGTTTCATGCGCATGAGTCCACTGATGCACAAGGTGGCACTGCTCAAGTTATTGTTCGTCATGGCTAACGGCGTAGGATCGTTTGCGGCGTTGTTCATGCATCGACACTTCGGGCTGACGGATGCCGGGCTTGCGACTACTGTGGCGTTGATGATCACCAGTTACCTGGCGGGTAATTTGCTTGGCGGTCAACTGACCGGCCGGGTGGGCAGCCGGGCCCTGTTGTTGGTCTGCTCGGTGGGGGCGCTGCTGGCACTGCTGGCAGGCCTGGTGCTGGCCTCGCCGATCGCTATCGCGATGGTGTTGCTGTTTATGTTCAGTGCGGGCGCCATCACGCCGTTGTTCAGTGTCATGGCAGCCCAGGCTGCTCCGCCGGGCGACCATGTGGGTGCCTTTGCTTACCTGCACCTGGCCAGCAATGCCGGTGGTGTTCTGCTGTTCGTGGTCGGCAGCCTCCTGTTGAGCTGGCAAAGCCAGTATCTGTTGTGGTTCAACGCTGCAATTTGCCTGGTCTGCCTGGTCGCTAGTGCCGTGCTGACCCTGCCTGCGCCTGAACATGTGCCCGATGAGCGGGTAACGCAACGTAGCGCAAGGCGCGCGCCGATACCCGTGGTGGTGATCCTGGCCGGTGCGATGTTCTTCGTGCTGTCGTTGCTCGATGGGCAGCGCGAATACCAGTTCCCCCTCTGGCTGGCAGCGCTAGGTATAGGTGATGCTGCACGTTTGTTCGGGATGGCCGGTATCGTCAACGGGCTGCTGGTCATTGCCTTGACGCGACCGCTGATTGTCTTGACCCGACGCTGGTCAGCCATGAGTAATCTGGCGCTTGCGGCCATCTGCTATGGCATTGGCTTCGGCGCCTATGCCTTCGTCGATACGTGGCTGACGATACTGCTGCTGGTGGGTATCTGGACCCTGAGCGAGATCATTGGCATAACCTACATGGCTGCTCTGATTGCCCGGTATGCGCCAAAGTCGCGCCAGGGGCTGCTGTTCTCGCTGATACCCGTGGTGCAGGCAGGAGCGAAGGTGCTTTGCGTGGCGATTGCTGTACCGATGCTGGACAGCCTTGGTTTCAACGCGACCTGGGCAGTGTTTGGTAGTACAGGCGTGGTGTTTGGCGTGACCTGTCTGTTGCTGGGCCGGGGCAGGGCGGGTTCGCCGACTGACGTCAGCAACAGTCGATGACACATGAAATGAAAAAACCCGGAGAGCAGGGCTTCTCCGGGTTTTGATGCTGCTTAGGCGTTAGCTGCCTATCAGTGGAACTGCTCTTCTTCAGTCGAACCGGTCAGAGCGGTAACCGAAGACTTGCCACCTTGGATGACGGTGGTCATGTCGTCGAAGTAGCCGGTGCCGACTTCTTGCTGGTGGGCCACGAAGGTGTAGCCTTTCGAGGCGTCAGCGAACTCTTGTTCCTGCAGTTTCACGT
>RCUI01000423.1_pt1 | contig 14930 bp, 12 predicted proteins | sample 2166121 | NCBI WGS metagenome assembly RCUI01 (sample SAMN09932700, study PRJNA488358) | compost metagenome | feature: garden; material: soil; isolation source: compost soil in succinic acid-enriched culture | place: Germany: Experimental Botanical Garden Goettingen | collected 2016-01-27
ATGTCAGTTCCAGCCAGGGCGCTTCAAAGCGCGAAGAATGGGCACAGGGTTTTATCCTCAATGTGCAGTCCGGTTATACCCAAGGTCCCGTGGGCGTGGGTATCGATGCCCTGGGTATGGTGGGTGTCAAACTCGACTCCAGCCCGGCCGACAGCAATAGCGGATTACTGCCCTCCAGCGGGCGCGACCCGCGTCATTCGGTTGATCAATATGCCAAGTTGGGTGTGGCCGGCAAGCTGCGTTATTCAAAAACCGTCCTCAAGTACGGCTCGATGTTGCCCGACCTGCCGCTGCTCAAATACAACGATGGCCGTTTGCTTCCGACGATGTTCCAAGGCGCGATGCTGACGTCCGAAGAGGTCAACAACCTCAAGTTCCATGCGGCTCGCCTGGACAAATACACCGCACGTGATTCCACCGATCGCCAGGACATTCGCGTGCATTGCAAGAACAAGCGTTATGCCTGCGATATCACGGCTGATCATTTCGACATGGCCGGCGTCGATTACAGGTTCAACGACCGCCTCAGCGCCCAGTACCAGGTGGCCAAGCTTGAGAACATCTACCGCCAGCACTTCTTCGGTGTGGTGGCGAGCCAGCCGCTGGACGTCGGTAGCCTGTCGGCGGACCTGCGCCTGATCAAGAGTGACGACATCGGCAATGCGCGGGCGGGCGACATCGATCACCGCGCCTTCAGCGGCATGCTCGGCTACAGCCTGGGCGGTCACAAGGTCAGCGCTGGCTGGCAGCGCATGTATGGCGACAACGCCATGCCGTACCTGGATGGCAGCAACCCGTACCTGGTCAACTACGCACAGGTCAACGACTTTGCCGCTGCCCAGGAGCGCTCCTGGCAGTTGCGCTACGACTATGACTTCAAGGCCCTGGGCGTACCCGGCCTGACCTTCTTTACCCGTTACATCAACGGTGACCACATCAAGGTGCCGGGCAGCCTGGACGAGGGCAAGGAGTGGGAACGCGATACCGAGTTCAAATACCAGGTACAGAGCGGCACCTTCAAGGATGTCAGCGTGCGCCTGCGTAACTCGACGTTCCGCAGCAACTACGAGAAGTACGCGCGCGACATGGATGAGACTCGTGTAATCGTCAGCTACAACTTCTCGATCTGGTAAACCGCACATTGCTACAGGTGTTCGCCCGGCCGACAATGTCGGTCGGACGAACAATGGGCTGAGTGCAATGAAACAGCTGTTATTGATCGGAATCGGGCCGGGCAATCCGCGCCAGATTACTGTAGAAGCCATCGATGCCCTGAACCGTGCTCAGGTGTTTTTCGTCCTCGACAAGGGCGCGGTCAAGGACGAACTGCTGCAACTGCGCAAAAACATCCTCGAGCACTACATCCGCCAGCCAGGGTTTCGAGTGGTACAGGTCGACGACCCGCGGCGGGCGGAGGCCGCCAGCGACTATGTCGGTGCGGTGCATGACTGGCACCAGCAGCGTGCGGCGCTTTACGCCCGCCTGCTTGAAACCGAACTTGCCGAAGGGGAGTGCGGGGCATTTCTGCTCTGGGGTGAGCCGACACTGTACGACAGCACGTTGCGCATTCTTGACCTGGTCCAGGCCCGGGGGGTGGCATTCGAGCTTGAGGTGATCCCCGGCATCAGTAGCGTCCAGGCCCTGGCTGCGCGCCATCGTATCCCGCTGAACCGCATCGGCGAGCCATTGACCGTGTTGCCGGGCCGACGCCTGCCTGAACAAGCGCAGATCGACAACCTGGTGGTGATGCTCGATGGGGGCTGCGCATTTGCCGACCTGGATGATCCGGCGCTGCACATTTACTGGGGAGCCTACCTGGGCAGTGCCGACGAAATCCTCATCAGTGGCCCCTTGCAGCAGGTCAAGGCACTGATTCTTGAGCAGCGCGCCCAGGCGCGGGCGCGCAAAGGCTGGATCATGGACACTTACCTGCTGCGTCGGCCTCTGTAGCCAGGCGGTTCTTGGCTTCGATCCACTGGGCCATGTACTGGGTGCTCTTGTGCTGGTGATGGCGCAGCATGGCCCCGGTGAAGTTGAACAGACGGTGCTGGTCCAGATCGCCGAGTGCGTACTCGATGCGCTCCACCAGGGCAGTGGCGTGCTGGCGGCGGTCATAGCGCGCAGCGATCAACTGCAGGCCCTGTTGCTGGGCCTGCAGCCAGCGCGACTCGTCGCTGTAGAGCTGCGCTGCGGCCTCGGCCAGGCCTTCGGCAGTGCTGGCCACCGCACCTGGCCAAGGCAGGGCGCCGTGCATGGCTTCGGCACCTATTGGCGTGGTGACGCTGGGGGTGCCGCACAGCATGGCATCGGTCAGCTTGCCCTTGATACCGGCTCCGAAGCGTAGCGGCGCCAGGCAGATACGCGCGTTGCTCATCACCTCCAGGGCGTCTTCGGCCCAGTTCATGATGTGGAACCCTTCGGCCGGTTTGTGCAGCGCTGTCGCTTTGGGCGGTGTGTAGGCACCATAGATGTGCAATTGGGCCTGGGGCACGCGGCGGCGGATCATTGGCCAGAGGCTGTTCTTCATCCACAGCACCGCGTCCCAGTTGGGTGCATGGCGGAAATTGCCGATGCTGAGGAAGTTGGCGCGCCCGGCGTAGGGCTTGCACGGCTCACCGGGAATGTCGACCATCAGCGGGCACCAGTGCAGCAGGTGTTCAGGTACACCGAAGCCGTTGATCAGCAGGTCGATTTCGACGTCTGAAATCATCAGGCTCAGGTCGCTGCGGTAAATGGCTGCCAATTCGCGCAGGGTGACGTCGGCCGAGGCCATCTGCCGATACAGCTCGGGGCCGGGCGTTGCGAACAGGGCGCGAAAATCATTCGGGTCCAGGCCTTCGATCAGGCGTCGGCGCAGCAGTTGCTGACGCGCATCGCGCAGGCTTTGCAGGTCGGAGGTTTCCAGAACGCGCAGGGCATTGGGGCAGTGTTTCTCCACGCGCCAGCCAAACTGCTCCTCCATCATGAAGCGGTCGAACAGTACGACATCCGGCGCCAGTTCGCTGACGAAGCGATCGAAGCTGCTGTCGTTGAGGGCGATTGCCTGCTCGGCGATGCCAAGGCTTGCGAGGTTCGCCTTGTGCTCGCCCACGGTCGCCGGGCTGCTGAACGTGACGTGGTAGCCACGCTGCACAAAGCTTTCAAGGATCTGCATCATGTGCCCGCCGGCGGCCGAAGAGCGGGGTTCGGGCCAGACGTAGCCGATGACCAGGACATTGAGGGTGGGCATGAGTGCTGAGGGCCTTGGCAAAAAACGCGTATTAAACCAGATCCCAGGTAAGAGCGGGCTTGCTCCGCGATGCGATGTCACTGAGCGACCGCGGTCGCGGGGCAAGCTCGCCTCTACAGGATGCCTTGTACTTTGTCGCGCAACTGATCAATGCTGAACGGCTTGCCAATCAGGTGCATGCCTTCGGGTACCTGGATATTTTCGGCGTAGCCACTGGCAAACAGAATCGGCAGCAACGGCCTGGCTTCGCGCGCCTTGCTCGCCAGTGCCTTGCCGTCCATGTCCGGCAGACCGACATCGGTCATCATCAGCGCAAGCGACTGGCCGTCGTCTTCAAGGATCGTCAGGGCGGCGGCGGCGTCCTGGGCCTCGATCACCGCGTAACCCAGCTCTGTCAGCACTTCGACGATCAGCATGCGCACGATATCGTCGTCTTCGACGACCAGCAGGGGCGAGGTAGGAGAGGGCATGGCAAGGGTCCTGTGCAGGTGTGTGTTCATAGTCTGTATGCCGGGCGTTGCCTGAAGTTCCCTGCGTGTTCTGCAGAATAGCGATCTGTGCCCCGGCAGGGAACGATTGCCGTACACAGGTCTCAAATGCTGGCTAAATGCCCTGCCAGAAGTGGCAAAGCTGTTTAGACTTCATGACAAGAAGGCCCCGCAGCGGCCGGCGTCGCGGAAAATAGAACAAATACTCGAAAAATCCGCCACACTCTTTTGTTTGATTCACTTGCCTGGACTTTTTGCAATGACTCAACCCGCCTCGATAGATCAGCAAAGCTTTCGCAAGTTGCTGAGCCGCAACATCGGACTGCCTTTGGGGGTCGGCCTGCTCAGCGCCCTGGTGTTCGTCGCGGTGATCAGTTACCTGTTGTCGGCCATCCAGTGGGTTGAACATACCGACCGGGTGATCAACAACGCCAATGAAGCGGTAAAGCTGTCGATCGACATGGAGACCGGCATGCGTGGCTTCCTGATCACCGGTGAAGAGCGCTTCCTGGAACCCTATGAACTGGCCAAGCCGCAGGTATTGTCCGGGCTCAATGGCCTCAAGCAGCTGGTGACGGACAACCCGCAACAGCTGGACCGGCTGGACCGGCTGATCGGGCTGCAACAGGAGTGGAATGCCTTTGCCAGCGACATGATCACGCTGCGTCGCCAGGCCGGCGACTACAGCGAGCCGATTCGCAGCGGTCGCGGCAAGCGCATCACCGATGAAATCCGCAAGGAGTTCGATGCCTTCATCGCCATGGAGCACCAGTTGCGGGTGGCGCGCAACGAGCAGGTCAGCAGCAACACGGTGGTGGCCATTTCCGCCTACCTGATCTTCGTCATCCTCCTCAGTGCCTTGCTGGCGTTCCTCGGGCGTCGGGACCTGCTGGCACTGTCGGCCAGCTACTCCAGCAACCTCGAGGCCCAGCAACGCGCCAACCAGCGACTGGAACAGCAGGCCTGGTTGCGCAGTGGCCAGACCCAATTGGCCGAACAGGTGCTGGGCCAGTTGACCTTGCCGATGCTGGGCAACAATATCCTGCGTTTTTTTGCCAATTACCTGGGCAGCGTGGTCGCAGCGCTCTACGTGCGCGACGAGCACGGCGGCTTGCGCCGGGTGGCCAGCTATGGCCTTTCCCGTGAGCAGCAGGAGCGCGAGCAGGTGATCGGGCATCAGGAAGGCATGTTGGCCCAGGCCGTGAGCCAGGGTCGCCTGCTGCGCCTGGACAACGTGCCCGAAGACTATTTCAAGGTTGCCTCGGGCCTGGGAGAAGGTCTGCCACGCAGTGTGCTGGTGATGCCGGCCAGCAACGACGGGCAGGTCAACGGCGTGGTCGAGCTGGGTTTCCTGCGCGCCCTGACGGAGCGCGACATCGAGTTTCTCGAGCGAGTCGCCGACAACCTCGGTACTTCCATCGAAAGCGCGCGCTACCGCCAACGCCTGCAGGAAGTGCTGGCGGAAACCCAGCAGCTCAATGAAGAACTGCAGGTGCAACAGGAAGAACTGAAAACCGCCAACGAAGAGCTCGAGGAGCAATCGCGGGTGCTCAAGGAGTCCCAGGCTCATCTGGAGACCCAGCAGGCAGAGCTTGAGCAGACCAACGAGCAATTGGCCGAACGCACCGAGGCCCTGGCCCAGCAACGCGATGCGCTGGATCACAAGAACGGCGAGCTCAATCGCGCCCAGGGCGAGCTGCAGGAGCGTGCCGAAGAACTGCAGCGTTCGAGCAAGTACAAGTCCGAGTTCCTGGCCAATATGTCCCACGAACTGCGTACGCCGCTCAACAGCTCGCTGATCCTGGCCAAGCTGCTGGCAGAAAACAGCCAGGGCAACCTCAGTGAAGAACAAGTCAAGTTTGCCGATTCTATCTACTCGGCCGGCAACGACCTGCTCAACTTGATCAACGACATCCTCGATATTGCCAAGGTCGAGGCCGGCAAGCTTGAAGTCAGGCCGCAAAACACCCAGGTAGCGCGTCTGGTTGAAGGCTTGCAGACCTTGTTCGCACCGCTGGCGAGCGAAAAGCGCCTGGATTTCAAGGTGGTGATCGAGCCGCAGGTACCGGCAACCTTGTACACCGACCGCCAGCGCCTGGAGCAGATTCTCAAGAACCTGTTGTCCAACGCGGTGAAGTTCACCGAAAAAGGCCAGGTCAGCCTTACCGTCAGCGCACAGCCGGGCACCGGGATTGTCTTTTCGGTACGCGACAGCGGCATCGGTATCGCCGCCGACCAGCAACAGAGTATTTTCGAGGCTTTCCATCAGGCCGATGGCACCACCAACCGGCGCTATGGCGGTACAGGCCTGGGGTTGTCGATTTCCCGCGACCTGGCCCAGTTGCTGGGCGGGCAGATCAGCGTCGACAGCAGCGAAGGCAAGGGCAGTGTGTTCTGCCTGATCCTGCCGGAACACTACGAGTCGGTGGCCAGCCAGGGCCCGGCAGTAATCATCAATCAACCGTTGGTGCCGGTCAGCGAGCCCGAGCCGCAGGCGCCTGTCAGCGTGGCCGTCGCGCCGCGTCGCGCACCGGCCTTTGCCGATGATCGCGAGCTGGCACCCTTCAGCAACCGCTGCATCCTGGTGATCGAGGACGAGCCGAACTTTGCCCGCATCCTCTTCGACCTGGCGCATGAACTGGGGTATAGCTGCCTGGTCGCCCAGGCGGCCGACGAAGGCTTCGAGCTGGCTGCCAACTTCATCCCCGACGCGATCCTGCTGGACATGCGCCTCCCGGACCACTCGGGCCTGACGGTACTGCAGCGGCTCAAGGAGAAGGCCAGTACCCGGCACATACCGGTGCATATCATTTCTGTTGAAGACCGGATGGAGGCGGCCATGCACATGGGCGCGGTCGGGTATGCGGTCAAGCCCGCCAGCCGCGACGAGCTCAAGGCGGTGTTCGCCCGCCTCGAGGCCAAGCTTACGCAGAAGCTCAAGCACATTCTGCTGGTCGAAGACGACGACTTGCAGCGCGAAAGCATCGCCCGCCTGATCGGCGACGACGACATCGAGATCACCGCCGTGGGCATGGCCCAGCAGGCCCTGGAGCTGCTGCGAGAGAACATTTACGACTGCATGATCATCGACCTCAAGCTGCCCGACATGCTCGGCAACGAGCTGCTCAAGCGCATGTCGGCCGAAGACATCCGCTCGTTCCCGCCGGTGATTGTCTACACCGGCCGCAACCTGACCCGCGACGAAGAGGCAGACCTGCTCAAGTACTCGCGCTCGATCATCATCAAGGGCGCCCGTTCGCCGGAGCGCCTGCTCGATGAGGTGACATTGTTTTTGCACAAAGTCGAGTCGACGCTGTCCCATGAACGACAGCGCATGCTCAAGACTGCACGCAGTCGCGACAAGGTCTTCGAGGGGCGCAAGTTGCTGCTGGTCGATGACGATGTGCGCAACATTTTCGCCCTGACCAGCGCATTGGAGCACAAGGGCGCTGTCGTCGAGATCGCCCGCAATGGCCGCGAAGCCATCGAGCGACTGGAGCAGAACACCGACGTCGACCTGGTACTGATGGACGTGATGATGCCGGAGATGGATGGCTATGAAGCCACCCGGCTGATACGCAAGGACCCGCGCTGGCGCAAGTTGCCTATCATCGCGGTCACCGCCAAGGCGATGAAGGACGACCAGGAGCGTTGCCTGCAAGCGGGGGCCAACGATTACCTGGCCAAGCCTATCGAACTTGACCGGCTGTTCTCGCTGATCCGTGTCTGGCTGCCGCAACTGGAGCGAATTTGACTATCGAACGTAACACCGACATTGAAATACGGCTGTTGATCGAGGCGATCTACCTCAAGTACAGCTATGACTTTCGCGACTACTCCGGCGCCTCGATCAAGCGCCGGATCCAGCACGCCCTGCGCCAGTTCGACTGCAAGACGGTCTCGGCGCTGCAGGAGCGGGTGCTGCACGATCCGGGCATGTTCATGCAGTTGCTGCAGTTCCTGACCATTCCGGTCAGCGAGATGTTTCGCGACCCGGAGCACTTCCTCGCCCTGCGCCGCGAAGTGGTGCCGTTGTTGCGCACCTGGCCGTCACTCAAGATCTGGATCGCCGGCTGCAGCACGGGCGAGGAGGTCTATTCGATGGCGATCCTGTTGCGCGAAGAGGGCCTGTTGGAGCGCACCATCATCTATGCCACCGATATCAATCCCAATTCCCTGGAAAAAGCCAAGCAAGGCATCTATTCGATGCAGAACATGCACGCGTATGCCGAAAACTACCGCAAGGCCGGCGGGCGCCGAGACTTCAGCGAGTACTACACCTCGGCCTATGGCAATGCCATCGTCGACAGCAGCCTGCGCGACAACGTGACCTTCGCCGACCACAGCCTGGCCACCGACAGCGTGTTTTCCGAAACCCAGCTGATCTCTTGTCGGAATGTACTCATCTACTTCAACAAGACCTTGCAGGATCGCGCCTTCGGCCTGTTCCACGAGTCGCTGTGCCACCGGGGTTTTCTGGTCCTGGGGAGCAAGGAATCGCTGGACTTTTCCGCCTACGCCGACCGCTTCGAGGCGTTGGTCAAGCCTGAACGGATTTACCGCAAATCATGAACGGTATCCAGGCGATTACCCTGGGCGCCTCGGCTGGCGGCGTCAGCGCCTTGCTGCATGTGATGCATAGCCTGCCGCAGGGCTTCAGGATTCCGCTGGTGTGCGTGCTGCACCTGCCCGATGACCGTCACAGCCAACTGGCCGAGGTGTTCAGCCGCAGGCTCAAGCGACCTGTATGCGAAGCCCGGGACAAGCAGGCGCTGGCCCCGGGCATGATCTATTTCGCCGGTCCCGGCTACCACCTGTCGGTGGAGCAGGACCGCAGTTTTTCCCTGAGCCAGGAGGAACGGGTGTATTTCTCCCGTCCATCGATCGATGTGTTGTTCGAGTCCGCCGCCGACGCCTATGGCCCGGCGCTGCTGGGTGTGCTGATGACCGGCGCCAATGAGGACGGTGCCGCAGGGCTTGCGCACATCAAGCGCCTGGGCGGGCACACCATCGTCCAGGACCCCCGGGAAGCCCAGGTCGCGACCATGCCGCAAGCGGCGCTGGCCTTGCACCGTCCTGACCATATATTGCCTTTGAATGGCATCGGGCAATTGCTCGCCAAGCTGGAGCCCCCTGAATGCTGAGTCATATACAAGCCAAGCTGCTGATCGTCGACGACTTGCCGGAAAACCTGCTGGCACTGGAGGCCTTGGTCAAGGGTAGCGACTGTGAAGTGCATCAGGCGCAATCGGCCGACCAGGCGTTGTCGTTGCTGCTCGAACATGAGTTCGCCCTGGCCATTCTCGATGTACAGATGCCCGGCATGAACGGCTTCGAGCTGGCCGAGTTGATGCGTGGCATGGAGAAGACCAAGAACATCCCCATCGTGTTTGTCAGCGCGGCCGGGCGCGAGATGAACTATGCCTTCAAGGGGTATGAAAGCGGGGCGGTGGACTTCTTGCACAAGCCGCTTGACCCTCACGCGGTCAAGAGCAAGGTGGCAGTGTTCATCGACCTGTTCCGTCAGCGCAAGGCGCTCAAGCAACAGCTCGAAGCCATAGAGCGCAGCCGTGAAGAGCAGGCCCAGTTGCTGGCCCAGCTGCAGGTTACCCGCGGGGAACTTGAGCGCGCGGTACAGATGCGCGATGACTTCATGTCGATCGTCTCTCACGAAGTGCGCACGCCGCTAAACGGCCTGATCCTGGAGACCCAGCTGCGCAAGATGCACCTGGCCCGCGACAATGCCGATGCGTTCACCCTGGACAAGATGCGCGCCATGGTCGAGCGTGACGAGCGCCAGATCAACAGCCTGATCCGCTTGATCGAAGACATGCTCGATGTGTCACGGATACGCACCGGCAAGCTTTCGATCCGCCCCAGCCTGTTCGACTTGTCGCAGTTGGTCGGTGGCCTGATCGAGAACTTCGCCGCCCAGGCCATCGCCGCCCAGTCGTCGATCAATTTCAGCGCCGAGGCGGCGTTGAGCGGCGTCTGGGACGAGTTTCGAATCGAGCAGGTGGTGGCGAACCTGTTGACCAATGCCTTGCGCTACGGGGCGAAAAGCCCGGTACAGGTGCGTACGTTCGAGCAGCAGGGCATGGCCTGCATCGAGGTCAAGGACCAGGGCATCGGCATCAGCGAGCAGAACCAGCAGCGCATCTTCCAGCAATTCGAACGCGTGGCGTCCAGTCAGAGCAGTGCGGGGCTGGGCCTGGGGCTGTATATCTCCGAGCAGATCGTGCTGGCCCATGGCGGCAGCATTGGTGTACACAGTATCGAGGGGCAGGGGGCGACCTTTACCGTTCGCCTGCCATTGACTGACCTGCCGCAAGCAGCGGACCATCAACAGGCAACCTCTGCCTGAGGCTGGGGTCGTAGTTGGCACTTATTGAAAAACAAGGCGTTGGCATGAGTGAAGATGCGCAGGATGTGGTGCTGGTCGTTGAAGACGACGACACCATTCGTATGGTTCTGAGGGATTACCTGGCGGGTGAGGGCTACCACGTGCTGGTGGCCGAGGACGGTGAACAAGCATTTGAAATCCTCGCCAGCAAACCGCACCTGGACCTGATCGTCACCGATTTTCGCCTGCCGGGCGGAATCTCCGGCGTGCAGATCGCCGAGCCTGCCCTGAAGTTGCGGCCGGACCTGAAGGTGATCTTCATCAGCGGATACCCGGCAGAGATCCGCGAATCGGGAAGCCCTATTGCCTTCAAGGCGCCCATCCTGGCCAAGCCGTTCGACCTCGATACCCTTCGCGATCAGATCCAGGCGCTGTTGCGCTAGGGCCGGGCGAGGGCTCATGCATGACCCGCACCCGAGAGCGCGGCAGCGGGCTCAGGCCATTGAGTTGAGGCTTTCACCGCGTAACGTGCGTTCGATCCCGCCCATCAGCATGCTTTCCATCAAGGCCAGGCCCTGGGCTTGCGGCAACGCTGAGGCTTGCAGCCAACCGGGCAGGCTGTTGAGCAGATTGGCGATGACATGCGCCGTAGCTTCCAGTGCCTTGCCACGCAAGGTGGCCTTGGGCACGAGCAGCCGAAGCAGGGCGGTTTCATATTGCTGGCGCAGTTGGCCGATGCGCGCCTGCTGATCCGGGCTCAAGCAGCATTGATCCCGCTCGGCCAGGCGAAACTGCAGGGGGCGCTCGGCATGCAGCGCCCAATGTGCGGCAATCACCTCAGCCAGGGTTTGCTGATGTGCGCGGCGCCCCTGGTTGAGGGTGGCGAGCAGCTCTTCGTACAACTCTTCGATCAGGTCGTACAACAGGTCCTGCTTACTGGGGAAGTGGTGGTACAACGACCCCGCAGTCAGGCCCAGGTGGCTGGCCAGCTCACGCATGCTGACCTGGCCAAAACCCTTCTCGGCGAAGAGCGCCAAGGCCTTGTCACGCCGCTCTTCGAAGTTCGTACAGCGCAAAGCGGCGTCCATGGTCGGGCCCTCAGTAGGTGTAGAAACCGCGACCGCTCTTGCGACCCAGGTAGCCGGCGGCGACCATTTCCTTGAGCAGGGGGGCAGGGCGGTACTTGCTGTCGTTGTAGCCTTCGTGGAAGGCTTCCATGATGGCCAGCAGGGTATCCAGGCCGATCAGGTCGCCCAGGGCCAGCGGGCCGATTGGCTGGTTGCAGCCAAGGCGCATGCCGGTGTCGATGTCCTCGGCGCTGGCCAGGCCTTCCTGCAGCACGAAGATCGCCTCGTTGATCATCGGCACCAGGATGCGGTTGACCACGAAGCCTGGACGGTTGCCGGCGGTGATCGGCGTCTTGCCGACCTGCTCGGTCAGCGCCAGGGCCTTGGCATAGGTGGCGTCACTGGTCTGCAGGCCGCGAATGATCTCCACCAGGGCCATCATCGGTACCGGGTTGAAGAAGTGTACGCCGATGAAGCGTTCAGGGTTGCCGATGGCCGCGCCCAGTTGGGTGATCGACAGCGACGAGGTGTTGGTGGCGATCACGCACTCGCTGCTGACGCTCTCGGCGATCTGCTTGAGGATGCGCAGCTTGAGGTCGAGGTTTTCAGTCGCCGCTTCGATCACCAACTGCGCCGAGGCCAACTGGGCGTAGTCGGTGCTGGTACGGATTCGCGCTACAGCCGCCTGGGCGTCTTCAGCGACCAGGGTCTGCTTGCTGACCTGGCGTTCTAGGTTCTTGCGCAGGGTGGCCACGCCGCGCTCCAGCGCAGCGTCGGACACATCGATCAGGGTCACCTGGTAACCGGCCACCGCGCACACCTGGGCAATCCCGTTGCCCATGGTGCCCGCGCCGATCACCGCAATGTTTTCAATACTCACTGTGATATTTCCTTGGTTCAGACGCGTTCAAAGACGACAGCGATGCCCTGGCCGCCACCGATGCACATGGTGGCCAGCGCGTAGCGGCCTTCAATGCGCTGCAGCTCGTGGATGGCCTTGGTGGCGATGATCGCGCCGGTAGCACCCACCGGGTGACCCAGGGAAATGCCGGAACCGTTGGGGTTGACCTTCTCGGGGTCGAAGCCCAGCTCGCCGGAGACGGCGCAGGCTTGTGCGGCGAACGCTTCGTTGGATTCGATGACGTCCAGGTCGGCAACGCTGATACCGGCCTTCTCCAGCACCTTGCGGGTGGCAGGTACCGGGCCCAGGCCCATCAGTTCAGGTTCGACGCCGGCGTGGGCGTAGGCCACCAGGCGAGCCAGTGGCCGCAGGCCGTGACGCTTGACGAAATCACCGGTGGCCAGCACCAGGGCGCCGGCGCCATCGTTCAGGCCGCTGGCGTTGCCGGCGGTGACGGTGCCGTCTTTCTTGAATGCAGGCTTCATGCCGGCCAGTTGCTCGGCAGTCACTTCTCCCCGTACGTGCTCGTCGACTTCAAAGCGCACGGTGCCTTTGCGGCCCGGAATATCGATCGGCACGATCTGGCTGGCGAAGCGGCCCTCGGCGATGGCACGGGCGGCGCGCTGCTGGCTGACCAGAGCCAGGTCATCCTGCATCTGACGGGTGATGCCATTGCGTTCGGCGACGTTCTCGGCGGTGATGCCCATGTGGAAACCGGCGAAAGGGTCATGCAGCACACCGAGCATGTAGTCGATGCCCTTGAGGTCGCCCATGCGCGCCCCCCAGCGAGCCTGGGGCAACAGGTACGGGCCACGGCTCATGGATTCGGCGCCCGCGGCGACCACGGCTTCGGCTTCACCCAGCAGCAGGCTCTGGGCTGCCGAAACGATGGCCTGCAGGCCGGAACCGCACAAGCGGTTGACGTTGAAGGCCGGGGTTTCCTTGGGGATGCCAGCGTTCATGGCGGCGACGCGGGCGAGGTAGGCATCGCGTGCCTCGGTCGGGATCACGGTGCCCATGACCACATGGCCGATCTGCTCAGGTGCCACACCGGCGCGCTCGATGGCGGCGCGGGTCACGGTGCTGGCGAGGTCAGCCAGCGGCAGGTCCTTGAGGGTGCCGCCGAAACTGCCGATTGCCGAGCGCACAGCGCTGACGACGTAGATTTCTGGGGTATTCATGATCGACTCCATAGGCGAAAGCGTGGCGGGGCACAGGCAGGCTCTGCCAGAATGCACACCGGGCCAGGTTCAGGTAGTCATCGAGTCTAGGCAAAGGCTGCAGCCGGGCCTATGCCTTAACTGCTCAGTGAAACTGGTATTTTTTGCCATACCCTTGCGGAATCCGCCATGCGGGAAAACGATACAGTCGCGGTCTATTTCGTCCATTCCATGCTCCATTCCCTGCGCGATCAGCCACTGCGGGCCGAGGCGTTGCTGCGTGAAGCCGGCATCGACCCGGCAGTGCTCGGTGCGCCCGGTGTGCGGGTGCCGGCGTCGGCTTTTGCGCGGCTGTGGCTGCTATTGATCCAGGACCTGAACGACGAGTTTTTCAACCTCGACAGCCACGGCATGCCGGTGGGCAGTTTTGCCCTGATCTGCCGGGGCCTGATCCAGGAGCCGACGCTGGAAAAAGCCTTGCGCCAGTGCCTGGGCAACTTCGCACTGTTCCTGCGGGACATGCGCGCGAGTGTGACGCTCAAGGGCGGGCGGGCAGTGATCGGCCTGCGCTCGAACATCGACGATCCGGTCACCCGGGTGTATGCCGAAGAAACCTTCCTGGCGCTGGTGATCAGCCTGTTGTGCTGGTTGGGTGGGCAACGCCTGGTGATCGATCGCACGGCGCTGGCCGACAAACGTCCGGTCCAGGATGACGACCCGTTGCTGTGGGGGCCGAACCTGCAATTGGGGGCCGGGCGCACGGAGATCGAGTTTGCTGCCGATTACCTGCGTCTGCCGGTGATCCAGGACCTGGCCGGGCTCAAGACCTTCTTGCGCAGCGCCCCCCAATGGCTGGTGATCCGCTATCGCAACCAGAATGGCCAAGTGGCCCAGGTGTACCGTTATCTGCGCGAACGCGAGCAGGGACAGTGGCCGACGCTGGTGGCCATGGCCGAGCGCCAGGGCCTGAGCGCCAGCAGCTTTCGCAGGTTGCTGGAACGGGAGGGGCGCTCGTTCCAGCAGATCAAGGATGAGGTGCGCCGGGCCACGGCCTTTGAATGCCTGCGCGAGACTGACATGAGCATTGCCGAGATCGCCGAGCGCACCGGCTTTCAGGAATCCAGTGCGTTTCACCGGGCCTTCAAGAAGTGGACCGGTGAAAGCCCCGGCAATTATCGACTGCGCATGGCCGCCTCGCGGTAGGGCCGGGGCTTAACGCAACGTTTGCAGCAGTGCCTTGAGGTAGTCCTGCCCGGACTGATCCAGCGCGAATACCGGCCGCCGGGGCTCACCCACCTCAAGCCCGGTCATGGCCAGGCCCGCCTTGATGGTGGCGGGCAATCCACCCTTGAGGATGAAGTCCAGCAGTGGCAACTGGCGATAGAACACGGCCTTGGCGGTTTTCAGGTCGTTTCGGAGCACCGCCTGGTACAGCTGCTGGTTGAGGTCGGGAATCAGGTTCGCCGCTGCCGTACACCAGCCGCTGGCACCGGCCACGAACGCCTCCAGGGCCAGGGGGTTGCAGCCGTTGTAGAACGGCACCTGGCCTTCGCCCAGCATCTGCAGCTTGTGCATGCGCTGAATGTCGCCGGTACTCTCCTTGACCATGGTGACGTTGTCGACTTCGCGCACGATCTTGAGGATCAGCTCCACTGACATGTCGGTGCCGCTGGTGGCCGGGTTGTTATAGAGCATGATCGGCACGTCGATGCTGGCGCCGATGGCGCGGTAGTGCTGGATGA
>RCUI01000424.1_pt1 | contig 14889 bp, 16 predicted proteins | sample 2166121 | NCBI WGS metagenome assembly RCUI01 (sample SAMN09932700, study PRJNA488358) | compost metagenome | feature: garden; material: soil; isolation source: compost soil in succinic acid-enriched culture | place: Germany: Experimental Botanical Garden Goettingen | collected 2016-01-27
GCCTGACCCTGTTCGTGCTGTTCCCCTTCACCCGCCTGGTGCACATCGTCAGCGCGCCGGTGTGGTACCTGGGGCGGCGCTATCAAATCGTTCGGCAGAAAGCCTGAGGAGGTTGCCATGACTAGCGGATGTGGATGTGGTGGCGGTAACGGCGGTGGCGGTGGTTGCGCGTCTTCGACGGTCCTTGAAACCGCGCCAAGTGCCCTGGCGGTGGAGCTCGAGCCGCCGGCGCAACTGATCGCCAGCAGTGAACAGGAATGGCCGATCATCAGCGTCAACGGTGTATCCCTCAGCCCCGAGGCGTTGGCCCAGGAGCTGCAATACCACCCGGCAGCGGATCGCGAAGAGGCGGTGTACATGGCCGCCCGCGCGTTGGTGATCCGCGAGCTGATGCAGCAGCGGATTGCCGAGCTGGGGCTGCAATTGCAGGTCGGCGCCGGCGAGAACCAGGAGGAGGCGGCCACCCGCTTGCTGCTGGAGCGCGAAGTGCAGGTACCGGTGTGTGACGAGGCCACCTGCCAACGCTACTACCACAGCAACCGCGCGCGCTTTCACAGCGCGCCGCTGCTGGCGGTGCGGCACATCCTGCTGGAGTGTGCGCCGGATGATGCCGAAGCGCGCAGCCTGGCGCTGGCACAGGCCGAGATCCTCCATGAGCGCCTGATGCAATTTCCCGAGCAGTTCGCCGAGCTTGCGCAGAAGTATTCGGCCTGCCCGTCGAAGGCCCAGGGCGGTGAGCTGGGGCAGATCAGCAAAGGCCAGACCGTGCCGGAGCTGGAGCGCCAGCTGTTCACCCTGGCCCCGGGGCTGGCCGGCAAGCCGCTGGAAAGCCGCTACGGCTGGCACCTGGTCAGTGTCGACCTGCGTATCGAAGGCCAGGCCTTGCCTTATGAGGCGGTGGCCACGGCGATTCGCACCCAGTTGCAGCAGGGCGTGTGGCAAAAGGCCCTGGTGCAGTACCTGCAAACCCTGATCGGTGCCGCCGATATTCGCGGCATCCGCTTGCAGGGCGCCGATTCACCGCTGGTGCAATAAGGGGAAGGTGATGAGCACTGTGATGCAGGACGGCTTCGGGCGGCAGATCGATTACTTGCGCATGTCGGTGACCGATCGCTGTGATTTTCGCTGTGTGTACTGCATGGCCAAGCACATGACCTTCCTGCCACGCCAGCAGGTGCTGACCCTGGAGGAATTGCAACGCCTGGCCACGCTGTTCGTTGGCCAGGGCGTGCGCAAGATCCGCCTGACCGGTGGCGAGCCGCTGATTCGTCCGGGCATCGTCGAACTGTGCCGTCACATTGCCGCCTTGCCGGGCCTGCGTGAACTGGTGATGACCAGCAACGGCTCGCAACTGCAGCGCCTGGCCCGGCCGCTGGTAGACGCCGGGGTCAAGCGCATGAACATCAGCCTCGACAGCCTGGACGGCGAACGCTTCCGGGCGATTACCCGCAATGGCGATCTCGACCAGGTGCTGCGCGGCATCGAGGCGGCGCGTGATGCCGGGTTCGAGGGCATCAAACTCAACTGCGTGGTGATGAAAGGGCGCAACTTCGATGAAGTGCTGCCTTTGCTGCAGTACGCCATCGAGCAGCGCATCGACATCACCTTCATCGAGGAGATGCCCTTGGGCGAAGTCGGCCGTTCGCGCGGCGAGTCGTTCTGTTCCAGTGATGAGGTGCGGGCGCTGATTGCCAGCCGGCATGCCCTGCTCGACAGCGCCGAAAACAGCGGTGGGCCGGCGCGCTACATGCGTCTGGCCCGGCATCCCGATACGCGTATCGGCTTTATCTCGCCCAACAGTCACAACTTCTGCGCCAGCTGCAATCGGGTGCGGATGACCGTGGAAGGGCGCTTGTTGCTGTGCCTGGGGCAGGAGGATTCGCTGGATTTGCGTGGCTTGTTGCGCCGCTATCCGCTGGATGACCAGCCGATCATCAACGCCCTGCAACAGGCGTTGCGGCGCAAGCCGTTGCGCCATGATTTCAGTGCGCAGGGGGAGGTGCAGATCTTGCGGTTCATGAACATGAGCGGCGGGTGAGGGTGGCGGTTCTGGCCTCATCGCTGGCAAGCCAGCTCCCACAGGGACTGTATACACTGAACTTTGTGGGAGCTGGCTTGCCAGCGATGGCTGCGCAGCAGCCCGGGTTGATTGCACAACCTGGCAACCTTGATATCGATCAATTTCTTCCACCCGCTTTACCCGTAGCCTTCACTGCATATTGTGTTTCTAAATTAATAAACATCTATATGTAGTGTCTGGAGGGCAAATGCACAGCACGCTGATCAGGGTAGGGCATAACCGGTTGCACAAGCGCGACGGCAGCCTGGTGGCCTTCGACGCGGACAAGATCCGCCAGGCGTTGATCGCCGCCGGCAAGGCCACTGGCGAGTATGCCGAAGCTGAGGCAGACGGTTTGCTTGAAGCAGTCCTTGCCCACCTTGAGGGCTACTCCAAGCTGCACGTCGAGCAGATCCAGGACCGGGTCGAGCGGGTGCTGATGGACGCCGGGCATTTCCTTTCGCTACGCGCCTATATCGTCTACCGCGAACAGCACGGGCGTTTGCGTCGCGACCGCAAGACCCTGGTCGAAGTGGCGACCTCGATGAACGAGTACCTCAACCGTGAAGACTGGCGGGTTCAGGCCAACGCCAACCAGGGTTACTCGCTGGGCGGGCTGGTGCTCAATGTCTCCGGCAAAGTCACCGCCAACTACTGGCTCGATGAGGTCTACAGCGAAGCCATTGGCCGTGCCCATCGCGAAGCCGACCTGCACGTGCATGACCTGGATATGCTCGCCGGCTACTGTGCCGGCTGGTCGCTGCGCACCCTGCTGCACGAAGGCCTCAATGGCGTACCCGGACGGGTCGAGGCCGGGCCGCCCAGACACCTGAGCAGCGCCCTGGGGCAGATGGTCAATTTCCTTGGCACGCTGCAGAACGAGTGGGCCGGGGCCCAGGCCTTCAGTTCCTTCGACACCTACCTGGCGCCCTATGTGCGCAAGGACCGGCTGCCCTACGAGGAAGTCCGCCAGGCCATCCAGGAGTTCATCTACAACCTCAACGTGCCGTCGCGCTGGGGCACGCAAACGCCCTTTACCAACCTGACCTTTGACTGGGTCTGCCCGCAGGACCTGCGCGAACAGATCCCGGTGATCGGCGGCGAGGAGATGCCCTTTGCCTATGGTGAGCTGCAGGCCGAAATGGACCTGCTCAACCGGGCCTACATCGAGGTGATGCAGGCCGGCGACGCCAAGGGCCGGGTGTTTACCTTCCCGATCCCGACCTACAACATCACCCATGATTTTCCCTGGGACAGCGACAACGCCGAGCGCCTGTTCGAAATGACCGCCCGCTACGGCCTGCCGTATTTCCAGAACTTCCTCAACTCGGACATGCAGCCCAACCAGGTGCGCTCGATGTGCTGTCGCCTGCAGCTGGATGTGCGCGAGCTGCTCAAGCGCGGCGGCGGCCTGTTCGGCTCGGCCGAGCAGACCGGCTCGCTGGGCGTGGTTACGATCAACTGCGCGCGTCTGGGCTACCTGTTCAAAGGTGATGTCAGCGGCCTGCTGCAGCGCCTGGATGCCCTGATGGAACTGGCCATGGAGAGCCTGGAGGTCAAGCGCAAGGTGATCCAGCATCACATGGATGCCGGTTTGTACCCGTACACCAAACGCTACCTGGGTACCTTGCGCAATCACTTCTCGACCATTGGCGTCAACGGCCTGCACGAGATGCTGCGCAACTTCAGCGACGACCAGATGGGCCTGCACAGCGCCCAGGGCCGGCGCTTCGCCCTCAACCTGCTGGACCACGTGCGTGCCACCCTGGTGCGCTTCCAGGAAGAAACCGGCCACCTGTACAACCTCGAAGCGACCCCGGCCGAAGGCACCACCTACCGCTTCGCCAAGGAAGACCTCAAGCGCTTCCCCGACATCCTCCAGGCCGGTTGCAGCCAGGCTCCGTACTACACCAACTCATCGCAGCTGCCGGTGGGCTACACCGACGATCCGTTCGAGGCTCTGGAGCTGCAGGACGAGCTGCAATGCAAGTACACCGGCGGCACCGTGCTGCACCTGTACATGGCCGAGCGGATCTCCTCGGCCCAGGCCTGCAAGCAACTGGTGCGCAGGGCCCTGGAGCGCTTCCGCCTGCCGTACCTGACGATCACCCCGACGTTTTCCATCTGCCCGGTACACGGCTACCTGGATGGCGAACATGAGTTCTGCCCCAAGTGCGACGAGGCGCTGTTGCTGGCTCAGCAGCAGGGCAGCGTGCATTGACCCCGCTTTACCCCCAACTGCAAGGAGCTTCAACATGACTGCACAGCAATCCCTGCCCGTGGCGCAACGCCAACGGTGCGAAGTCTGGACCCGGGTCATGGGCTATCACCGCCCGGTGTCGGCGTTCAACCCCGGCAAACAGTCCGAGCACCAGGAACGGCTGCATTTCAATGAGGGCGCGGCAACGGCCGGGCACCGATGAATCGAGTGCTGCGGGTCGGGGGCATGGTGCCCCTGACCACCCTCGATTACCCCGGCAGGCTGGCCTGTGTGCTGTTCTGCCAGGGCTGCGCCTGGCGTTGCCGTTATTGCCACAACCCGCAACTGATCCCGCCCCGGGGTAGTGATGAACTGCCCTGGGCGCAGGTGCTGGAGTTTTTGCAGCGGCGTCGGGGCCTGCTCGACGCCGTGGTGTTCAGCGGCGGCGAACCGACCTTGCAGGACAGCCTGGCAGAGGCCATGGCCCAGGTGCGGGCCATGGGCTTTGCCATCGGCCTGCACAGTGCCGGGATCAAGCCCGAGGCCTTTGCCCGGGTATTGCCCGGCACCGATTGGGTGGGCTTTGACGTCAAGGCGCTGGCCGAGGACGGCCAGGCGGTCACCGGCGTGCGCGGCAGCGGCCAGGCCAACTGGCGCAGCCTCGACTACCTGCTGGCCAGCGGCGTCGACTATGAATGCCGCACCACGGTGCACTGGCACCTGATCGATCCCCTCCGACTCATCACCCTGGCCCGGCGCTTGAACGCGCTCGGGGTCAAACGCTTCGTCGTGCAGTTGGTGCGCACGGCACGCATGCTCGATGCGCAATTGCCCAGTGCTTCGGCACAAAGCTTGCTGCCCGAGCTGTGGGGCACCCTCCACGCGCTGTTTCCCGTGTTTGAAGTACGCGACTAGTAAGGCTTTGAAATGACCAGATTGACCACAGCACAACGTATCCTCATCGGCTTTGCCATCGCGCCCCTGGCGCTCCTTGGCCTGGCTTTCTATGCACTGCACGATCTGGCCACGCTCAAGGAGCAGGCGGTGGTGATCGTCAAACAGGACTGGCCGAAGATCGAGCCGATCATGGTCATTGCCACCGGCGTGCGCGACAACGCGCGCAACACCCGCGACCTGCTGATCGACAAGGACAACCTGCAGGTGCAGCAGGCCATCGACACCACCAAGCAGCGCATCAGCCAGGCCCTGGCGACGCTCGAGCCGTTGTTCTACCTGCCCGAAGGCAAGGCCGCCTATGCCGCGCTGAAAGCCAGCCGCGAAGCGTATGTCGCTGCCTTCACCCAGGTGCAGACCCTGATTCGCCAGGGCGATGGGCAAGCGGCGATGGCCCAGCTCAAGCAGCAGGTGGTGCCCGCCGAGCGCGAGGTCTACAAGAACCTGGAAACCCTGATGGCCCTGCAGGGGCAGATTTTCGTCGAGCGCGAACAAGCTGCGCAGGCGCTCTACAACGATGCCCGGCTGAACATGCTCGGGCTGTTCGCGTTGTGCCTGGTGGCGGTGCTCGCCGCCGCGCTGGTGGTGACCCGCAGTGTGACCCGGCCGCTGGGTGGCGAGCCGGATACCGCCGCACGGGTGCTGAGCCAGATCGCCCAGGGCGACCTGACCATCGAGGTGCCGACCCACGCCAGTGCCGACGGCAGCGTGATGCTCAACATGCATGAAATGCAGCAGAGCCTCAATGGCATGGTCAAGCACATCGCCGCCTCGGTGGAGCGCGTTGCCAGCTCCTCCGAGGAGCTCAGTGCGGTCAGTAGCCAGACCAGCAGCAGCCTGCAGTTGCAGGGCCTGGAAATCGAGCAGGCAGCGGCAGCGGTCAACGAGATGACTGCTGCGGTGGACGAGGTGGCGCGCAACGCGGTGAGCACCAGCGAAGCCTCGAAGGTCTCCGAGCAAACCGCCCAGCGTGGTCGTGAACAGGTGCGCGAGACGGTAGCCTCGATCACCGCCCTGGCCGATGACGTCAACGATACCTCCGGGCGCATCCAGCAACTGGCCGGGCGCGTGCAGGACATCAGCACCGTGCTGGATGTGATCCGCAGCATTGCCGAACAGACCAACCTGCTGGCGCTCAACGCTGCGATCGAAGCGGCCCGGGCCGGCGATGCCGGGCGCGGCTTTGCCGTGGTTGCCGATGAGGTGCGGGCCTTGGCCCATCGCACCCAGGTCTCGACCCAGGAGATCGAGCAGATGATCGGCAATATCCGCCAGGACACCGGCCAGGCGGTGACCGCCATGCTCAGCAGCAGCGAGCGGGTACACACCACCCTGGAGGTGGCGCAGCGTGCCGGTGAAGCGCTGGAGGCGATCACCCAGTCGATCTCGCAGATCAACGAGCGCAACATGATGATCGCCAGCGCCACCGAAGAGCAGGCCCTGGTGGCCCGCGAAGTGGACCGCAACCTGGTGGGCATCCGCAACCTGTCCGAACAGGTGCTGCTCGGTGCGCAACACACCGACACCGCCGGCCAGGACCTGGCGCAGATGGCCGGCAGCCTGAGCCAGACCGTGGCGCGCTTCAAGGTCTAGCTCCAGCCCCAGAACTGCAACCACCCGCCATAGCCCACTGCGGCGACGGCCAGCAACAGGCAAGCGCTGGCGCCGCAACGGCGCCAGCCACGGATGTGTTGCGCTGCCAGCAGCTTGCTCGCCAACAGCAGGCTCCAGCCCAAGGCCGCGATCAACAACGTGGCCCTGGCCGGCTGTACCCAGTCCAGCAGCAAGCCCTCAAAGCGCAGCAACTTCACCGTGGTGGCCGACAAGCCAAGGAACAGCCCTGCACCACCCAGGGGCGTCAGGCACAGGCTCAGGGGCCAATACAGGGCAGGATTGCCCGCCAGCCGCGCGGCCAGGCGCAGCAGGATCAGCAGCCCGCCGCCGAGCAGCAGGGCACTGCCACACAGGTACACGACGATACTGAAGCCGTCGAGCCAGCTGAAACTGTCGTTGAGTTGCGGGTAATGGGTCAGCAGCCACCAGGGCGCGTTGTCCTGTAGCGGCCAGAGCAGCTCATGCTCCACCAGCCAGTTGGCCAGCCATTGCTTGAGGGCGATGAACCAGGGGCTGACTGTCCATTGGAAGGCGCCCATGGCCAGGCCGATCACCCCGAACAGCAGCAAGCGGGTGTCCCAGGGCGAGGGGGTGTGGGTGGCCGATTCAAGGATCTCCTGGTTGCTGGAACGGGCGATCAGTTGCACCGCGCCGCGTTGCCCGCTGCAGCGGCCACAGGCATGGCAATCACGGGCGCCGCGCATCCGCCGGATGTCCAGCAGCGGGGCGCAGTTGGGCGGTGGCAGGCGTGGCCCGGCGTTGGCTTGCCAGCGCTGTTCATCGACCTGAAAGTGCACCGGCGCCAGCCGGGCGAGCAGGGCGAAGACCCCGCTGACCGGGCACAGGTAGCGGCACCAGATGCGCTTGCCACGCACGAACAGCACACCGACCAGCACCGCCGCCAGGGTCGAGCCGCCGAGAATCAGCAGCGCCGCCTGGGCGTAATCATAGACGCTGATCAATTGGCCGTAGAGGGTGGTCAGGCAGAACGCCAGGGTCGGCCAGCCGCCCCAGCGCAGCCAGCGTGGCACGCCCATGCCCCGGCCATACTGGCTGGCCCATTCGCTCAGCGCGCCTTCCGGGCAGAGCACGCCGCACCAGAGCCTGCCGAACAGCACGATCGACAGCAGCACGAATGGCCACCAGATACCCCAGAACAGGAACTGGGCGAGCAGGGTCAGGTTATCCAGCATGCGTGCCTGGCTGTTCGGTAAAGGTAGAAATGCCGGCAGCACTAGCAGCAGGGCGTAGAACAGCACAACCGCCCATTGAAGTACCCTGATCACCCCGGCGTTGCGCCGCATGCCGTCGCCCAGGCGTTGTAGCCAGCGATTGTGCAAGCTCAGGCTGGACATGCTTGGGCGCCTGTCCTGCGCTGCAGCAACCAGCAGCCGACACTCAGCCAGTAGCCGCAGAGCACCAGCAGGGTGAGCGCGCTGGGGCTCGCCCGGTAGCCGGCGAAACCTGCGAGAAAACTGCCCGGGCCGTGACTGTCGCTGAGCCAGGCGCTGCTGTCCCAAAGGGCGTCGCCGACCAGGCTGTAAGCCATCTCCGGCAGGTCCCAAGCCAGCAACTGGCCGCCGATGCGTTCGCTCGCACTGACCAGCAGCCCGGCAGCCAGCAGCAGCAACAGCGCTTCGCTGATGGCAAAGAAACGCCGCCAGGAAACAAATCGCCGGCTGCTGTGCAGCAGGGCGATGGACAAGCCCGACAACACCAGCCCGGCAACCCCGCCGATGGCAAACAGGCCCAGTTGCGTGCCGTGCAGGCGTGCGCCGGCCCCATACAGAAAGACCACGGTTTCGCTGCCTTCCCGGCTGACTGCCAGCATGGCCAGAAGCAACAGGCCGATGCCGCCCTGGCGCGCCAGTTGCCGATCAGCATGGCGGCGCAAGTCATCCTTGAGTGAGCGGGCGTGGCGATGCATCCAGCCGACCATCTGCACCATCAGCAGACTGGCGACCAGCGCCATGCCGGCCTGGAACCATTCGTTGCCGGCGCCACTCATGGCCTCGCCGGCAAACAGGATCAGCAGCGCCAGCAGCGCCGATAACAGCAGGCCCAGGGCCACGCCAGCCCACAGAAACCCCAGCAGGCGCTGAGCGCGTTGTTGCTGGTCGGCCCAGGCCTGGAGAATGCCGATCACCAGCAGCGCCTCGACGCTTTCGCGCCAGACGATGAACAAGGCTTGATTCATGGAAACTCCCTGCAGCAGCGTTATTTGGCGAGGATGCCGCCCTCGGGCAACTGCGGATTGAATTCGTCGAAGAACGGATAGTGGCCGGGGCGCAACGGGTGAATGACGACAAAGCTGGTCACCCCGGGCGACAGCACTTTCTCCACCCGCAGCGGTGTGCTTTCGAATTCCGCCGGGCCCTCGCCGAGGTTTTTCAGGACGATCTTGAAACGCTGACCGGCCGGCACCTCGAGCAGCGCAGGGGTGAAGTGGCCGTCGCGCAGGATCAGCTCGAAACTCGGCAGCGGCGCGGCGCTCAGCGGCAAGGCCGCACAAGCGAGCAACAGGGCCATGGCCTTCATTCAATAACCGCCTTTCTTGCCGATCCCGGCATAAACGAATTCGTAGTGCAGTTCGCAGCGCTCGAACCAGGGTTCGACGCCGGTTTCCTTGTCGGTATGGCGTCCGAGCGAGCCGTGGCCGGCCGGCGGCAGCAGGGTGAAGGTCAACTGGTATTTGCCTGGCCCCTGCAGCTTGACGTTATCGCCATAGTGCGGCCCGTCGTTGGCGACCATGGCGTGGAAGTTACCGCTGATGGGTGTGTCGCTGCCCTGTTTCTGCAGGCTGAAGGCGACATTCAGGTAGGGCACGAAACTGCCTTCCTGAAAGCCCTGGCGGTTGTTTTCAGTGGCGCGCACGTCGGCTTCCAGGTGGATATCGGAGTCGACGGTCGCGCGCATCATCCCGGCCGGGGCCATTTCGATCGGCTGCAGGTACACCGCGCCGACTTCAAGGCCCGGGCACAGTTGCGGCTCGCCGATGGGGTATTCCTTGGCGAACGCCTGCGGGGTGATCAGGAGCAAGGCGAGTGACAACGAGAGGGGCGTACGCATGATGGCTTCCGGGGCTGGGCAGTGGAAGCCCGAGTCTAGGAAGCCTTTAAGCGAATAATAATGATTATTATCAATTTTACCGGCGATCCGGCCGCACCCTTGATCTGCATCAAGGGCAGGACTTTAGCTGCGCAGTAGCGTGGAAGCTCGCCCATTGCCCGTCCGAGGCATCTCATGGCCAAGCCTTTTCCCATCAGCCCCAAGCACCCCGAGCGCATCTGCTGGGGTTGTGACCGCTACTGCGCGGCCAACGCCCTGGCCTGCGGTAACGGCGCCGACCGCACCATGCACCCGGCGGAAGTGTTCGGTGAGGACTGGAACGAGCAAAGTGATTACGGGCTGGCGTTGCCGGAGCAGCAGGGCCCCGCTCAGGATCAGGGGGCCACATAGGTGCACGGTTGTTCAGTCAAAACAGCTGTTGACGCTTATCCAGTTGCTGGTCGACCAGCCATTTGCCGTGCGCCAGTGATGCATGCTGGGCGTTATCAAGGTCGGCCAGGTAGGCCATCTTCACCGGCAGCGACAAGCGCCGGCTGGTGTGGCCCTCGGGATCGGTAATCAGGCATCCGGCGTTGAAGGGCGTGGGAATGCCCGGGTGGGTTTCGACGCTTGCGGTGATGGTGTGGTTGCGATGCACGCATTGAAGGGTTTTCATCATCCTTACCTCGCTGCTGTGGTATCGAAAGCGCATCAGTCAGGTTGCTTTTTCGGGTATACCACAGCGTCGGCCCGGTTGGATCCGGGCCGACGAACGTGACGGTCAGCGGAACGCCGGCACCACTTCGTTGATAAACAGCGCCAGCGACTTTTTCTTCTCGGCGTGGGACAGGCTGTTGTCGCACCAGAAGCTGAACTCGTCGACCCCCAGTTGCTGGTAGTAACGAATGCGCGCGATGATTTCTGCCGGGGTGCCGATCATGGTGTTCTTGCGGATGTTGTCCAGTTCGAACTCCGGGCGTTCCTTGAATTTCTCTTCCGGGCTGGGGGCCAAAAAGCCGTTCTCCGGCACCTGCTTGTTGCCGAACCAGGCATCGAAGGTCCGGTAGAAGCGCGAGATGGCCTGGGCGCCGACTTTCCAGCCGTCGGCGTCATCCGCGGCATGCACGTGGGTGTGGCGTAGCACCATCAGTTGCGGGCGCGGTACCTCGGGGTTGTTGGCCAGGGCCGCATCGAACTTGTTTTTAAGGTCGAGGACTTCTTCATCGCCTTTCATCAGCGGCGTGACCATCACGTTGCAGCCGTTCTTGACCGCGAAGTTGTGCGAGTCCGGGTCGCGCGCGGCGATCCACATCGGCGGCATGGGCTTGTGCAGCGGCTTGGGCACGCAGGTCGAGGTGGGGAACTTCCAGATCTCGCCGTCGTGGGCGTAGTCGCCTTGCCACAAGGCACGGATCACCGGGACCATCTCACGCAGGGCCTGACCGCCCTCGGAGGCGGGCATGCCCCCAGCCATGCGGTCGAACTCGAACTGGTAGGCGCCGCGGGCCAGGCCGACTTCCATGCGGCCGTTGCTGATCACATCGAGCAGGGCGCATTCACCGGCCACCCGTAGCGGGTGCCAGAACGGCGCAATGATGGTCCCGGCACCGAGGTGGATGGTCGTGGTGCGCGCCGCGAGGTAGGCCAGCAGCGGCATCGGGCTGGGCGAGATGGTGTATTCCATGGCGTGGTGTTCGCCGATCCACACGGTGCTGAAACCGCCGTCTTCGGCCATCAGGGTCAGTTCGGTGAGGTCTTCGAACAGCTGGCGGTGGCTGACCTGTTCATCCCAACGTTCCATGTGTACGAACAACGAAAATTTCATGACGCATTCCTCGGATCTTGTTGTAGGTCGCCTGTCGAGTCAGGCGGCATGACTCTCGACCTGCGCCTGGCGCCTGTCGTAAGAATAGCGGGGCTCAGGCCAAGGCTGGCAGTTCGGCCATCTTGCCGCGGCAGTACACCAGCGGGCTGGGGGCCTGCTCGGGGACGATGAGGTTTTTCACTGCGCCGACCATGATCGCGTGGTCGCCGCCTTCATATTCGCGCCACAGCTCGCATTCGATGATTGCCGTGGCGTTGGCCAGCAACGGATTGCCCAGTGCGCTCAGGGTCCAGTCGATGCCCTGGGCCTTGTCCTTGCCCTTGCGCGCAAAGGCATAGGCTTCGGCCTGTTGTGCGCCGGACAGCAAGTGGATGGCGAAGCGCTTGTTGCGGATCAGCACCGGGTAGGAATCGGAGCTGTAGTTGGGGCAGAACAGTACCAGCGGCGGGTCCATGGACAGCGAACTGAAGGCGCTGGCGGTCAGGCCGACGACCTGGCCGTCGTCGTCCAGGGTGGTAATCACCGTAACGCCGGACGGGAAGGAGCCCAGGACGTTCTTGTAGACGGTTGCGTCGATCATGGCGTGGTCCTCGGAAGCAGCGGTGGTCCGCGTTTTTGTTTGATGTGTCTGATGGTATACCGTAATACCTAATTTGCAAGTGGAATTTTCAGTCGGGACGAACGGCCCAGCATTGCCTTAAGCGCCCGCAAATACGGGGGTTTGAGCGAATATGGAAGGAAGAGGGCGAGCAAAAAATCAGATCAGTTGCAGGCAAAACGGCCGGATCAGTCTTGTGAAAAAGATGGAATACCATAATATGGTGCGCAGCTAAGTTGCTCGTTTCGAGCGCTCCGCAAGCGGTTTCCTACAAAGATAAAAACAGAACCTTTCGAGCTTATTGCCCATGTCCCAGCCGTCTTCGCAACAGCAGTTGATCGAAAACCATACGGTCGATTACGTACCGCCCGCCGAGCGCCATGGTCAGGCGCGCGATCTGTTCACCTTGTGGTTCAGCACCAACATTGCGCCGCTGCCGATTGTCACCGGGGCCATGGTGGTTCAGGTGTTCCATCTCAATTTGTTCTGGGGAATGCTGGCTATTGTTCTCGGCCATATGCTCGGAGGTATTGTCATTGCCCTGGCCTCGGCCCAAGGGCCGCAGATGGGCATTCCGCAGATGGTCCAGAGCCGTGGTCAGTTCGGCCGTTATGGCGCGCTGCTGATCGTGTTCTTTGCCGCCATCATCTATGTCGGCTTCTTTATTTCCAACATCGTCCTGGCCGGCAAGTCGATCCACGGCATTGCGCCGAGCGTGCCGATGCCGGCGGCGATCATCATCGGCGCCCTCAGCGCCACCGCCATTGGCGTGATCGGCTACCGATTCATCCATAGCCTCAACCGCATCGGTACCTGGGTGATGGGTACGGCGTTGCTGGCGGGCTTTGCAATGATCTTCGCCCAGGAGCTGCCGGCCGATTTCTTCAGCCGTGGCGGCTTCAACCTGTCGGGCTGGGTTGCGACCTTGTCGCTGGGGGTGATCTGGCAGATCAGCTTTTCACCCTACGTGTCCGACTATTCACGCTACCTGCCGCGTGAAGTGGGTATTGCGCGGCCGTTCTGGGCAACCTATTTCGGCGCTACCCTGGGCACTATTCTGTCGTTCAGCTTTGGCGTCGTTGCCGTACTGGCGGTGCCGGAGGGGACCGAGGCGATGGCGGCGGTGGAGCAGGCCACCGGCTGGTTGGGGCCGATCCTGATGGTGCTGTTCCTGCTCAACATCATCAGCCACAACGCCCTTAACCTGTATGGCGCGGTGTTATCGATCGTCACCTCGATCCAGACCTTTGCCAGCCGCTGGACCCCGAGCATCAAGGTGCGTGTGGTGCTGGCCAGTGTGATTCTGTTGGGCTGCTGCCTGGTGGCGTTGAGCGCCTCGGCGGACTTCATTGGTCATTTCATCGGCCTGATCCTGGCGCTGTTGCTGGTACTGGTGCCCTGGGCGTCGATCAACCTGATCGACTTCTACCTGATCAAGCGCGGTAGCTACGACATTGCCTCGATCTTTCGTGCCGATGGCGGCGTCTACGGGCGCTTCAATGCCCATGCGATCATCGCTTATGCCTGTGGGATCCTGGTGCAACTGCCGTTTGCCAATACGTCGCTGTATGTCGGGCCGTATGCCAATCTGGTGGAGGGTGCGGACTTGTCGTGGCTGGTGGGGCTGTTGGTGACGTGCCCGTTGTATTACTGCCTGGCGACGCGGGGGCGGGGTCAGTTGGTACAGATCCAATGCAGGAGCGGGCTAGACCCGCGATGAGGCCGGTACAGCCAGCACATCAAGTGTTGTCTGGATTGCGACCGCTGCGCGCTCGATCGCCGGCAAGGCCAGCTCCCACAAGTCCGGCGTACACAGATCCATTGTGGGAGCTGGCTTGCCAGCGATGAGGCCAGTACAGTATCGAAAGGCCTTGATCAGAACGCGGTCGGCTGAATGATCTCGACCCAGTAATCATCCGGGTCCTTGATGAACGCCAGGTGCTTCATGCGGCCGTCGCTCAGGCGTTTCTGGAAGGTGACGCCCAGTTGCTCGAAACGCTCGCAGGCTGCACGGATATCCGGCACCGAGATGCAGATATGGCCGAAACCACGCGGGTCGGTGTTGCCGTTGTGGTAGGCAAAGTCGGCGTCGTTCTCGGTACCGTGGTTGTGGGTCAGTTCGAGGATGCCAGGGATCGACTTCATCCACTCGGTGCGCTTGGCGGCGTCAGCCGGGATTTGCGCCTTGTCGACCAGGGCGAGGAAGTACAGGCTGAACTCGGCTTCCGGGAAGTCGCGTTTTTCTACCAGGCTGAAGCCCAGCACACGGGTGTAGAAGTCCAGGGACTTGGCAACGTCCTTGACCCGCAGCATGGTGTGGTTGAAAACGAAGTTGTGGGTCGCGGCATCCGGTTGCGCGGTGACACCAGGGAGGGTGTCGAGATGGTTCAGGCTCATGGGCTCTCCGCATTTGAGGCTGGCAACAGTGCTGCCAGCAAAACAGTCAGGGCGTCATGATACGGAACTGAAGCGATTGCGCAAACGATTTGCGCCCCGCCTTTACAGGGCGGGGCGCAAGAATTAGAAGCCCGCCGAAGCGGGCGTATGGGGCGCTAGTCCGTTAGCAGCCTTCATCCTGATCGAGTCGATGT
>RCUI01000426.1_pt1 | contig 14865 bp, 9 predicted proteins | sample 2166121 | NCBI WGS metagenome assembly RCUI01 (sample SAMN09932700, study PRJNA488358) | compost metagenome | feature: garden; material: soil; isolation source: compost soil in succinic acid-enriched culture | place: Germany: Experimental Botanical Garden Goettingen | collected 2016-01-27
GGGTAACGGGGTTGGGGTAGGGATTCAAGGGGGATTCTTTATAGCTGCTTTCAAACGCTGTCCGATGAGACCGGTTATTTACCACCCATCGTTGCCTGTCGTGGATGTCGGCAATCGGCCAATTGCAGCCGTTCGAGAATGGCCCGAGGCGATCCTATATCCTCGGTCAGTGGGTGCATGCTCGCCGCTTCAGCTCTTCCAATCTCCCCGACAACGCATTCCTATACTTCCCTGCCTGGCAGGCCTCCTGCGCTGCCTCCGTTTGCGCGATCGCAGCGTCTGTCGCGCCCAATGCTTCGTGACATTTACTAAGCAACTCATAATAACTAGCGATGCGCTCAAGCCCTTTCTTATCATCTTTGGCAAGCGCAAGAGCAAGTTCAGCGGTGTTCAGTCCATCCTCCAGCTTGCCAACTCCCAATTCTGCCTCAGCCTTGCGATACAGTAGCCAATGATCCTTGTTGAGGGCTTCAGGCGGAATCTTCATGATTACATCCAGCGCCTCCGCCGGCATCCTTGCGAAAAGGAACATTTTGGCAACTGCGCGTGCGTCAAAGCTCCTGATTCCAGGCTTGCTCCCCAGAGCCGTGGCAAATACAACGCCCACCGCCGTGATTCGGTCGCGCAAATCAGTCTTGCCTGCACTGCCAGCAGCTGCTGCAGTATTACCAAGCGACTCGCACGCGCTACTCCATTGGCCCTTATCAACCAACTCGGGGGGCATGGAGAGAATCTCCGGGAATCCCTCAGCCAGCGCCACGCAAATCTCCGGGTGCTGATAGGCAAAAATTGAGGTGAAGGACAGGTAGGCCTCATAAAATTGGTCTAGTCCCTCTAGAGCCGACAAAGCAATCACGTCCGCAAGAGCCCGCACCTGCTCAGTATTGCTCACCGTCTCGTTGGCGACTTTCCTGTAGGACCGGAGTCGCGCGACGGACGCCAACGAGACCCGCAATGGAACATCCCACGGAGCTGCGATAACTCGGTCGACGAGGGTTTGCATTGCATGCGCTCCCGCCATTTTGATTGGGTCGTCGGCATCGTTCTGTGTTCCCATATGCGCAATCTGCAGACAAGTCGCATGCCACTCAGGACGAATCTCCAGAAGCTTTTGAAAGCAGGTCAGAGCCTCATGCAATCTGCCGCAGCGGCGCAATGCCTTGCCCTGGTGGTGCAAAAGCTCGAGGTTCACTTCAGATGCTGGGTCCCCTTGCTGAGCCTTGCCATATTCTTCCGCCCAAGCACTAAAGTGCTGACGCCGATTGTCGTGATCCAGTGAATAGGCAAATGCCTCTTGCGCGTCGATGACACAAAGTAGCTCTTGCAATGGCGCTCCCCCGTGAATACTCCGGCGATGCAGCTCCTGATCTTGTACAAGACTACGGCCACTATCCAGTTGCAGCAAAGCGTAAGTCAGCCAGTCTGGCTGCTGGGCCTGGCGCCGCTGATAGATCTCCGTCAGCTGAGATGCGCACAAGTGAATCTGTCGAATTACACTGGGGATCATCTCCCCCGAATGCTTTTCGACATACTGAGTGACGGCGGTAGCGATGGGTTCGGCATCTGGTTTGTCGCGAACGGCCTGGCAGATGAGATCGTGCACAGACAGAAGCCCTGGCGCGACTGCCGGTTTCAGTATCGACAGACGCTGAAGGTGAGACTTTACGGCGTGTCCCAGGAAATGCCCGAGAAACCTGGCGTCATTCGAGAATGATCCAGAGTTTGCAATCTGTTGCAGACCACGGAGATATCTTGAATCCAATCGCCGCAAGATACTGCCCATAATTGCCGCGCCATTGCTATCTGAAATGACCTGCGGTTCGGCGAGTATTTCTTCATAGAGCTCTTCCCGCGGTACGCTTTCAGCTTCGACCAGCTTACGAACAGTTGCGAGGATAAGGGGAGAGAATCGACAAGCCTCGATAAATTTTGCTGCAGTCGCGCTTAGCTTGTTCCTGTCCTCGCCCAAAATGGCGGCAGCCGCCTCCGTCGAAATGGTAGGCATATGAAGCACCGATTTGCTCGCTGGATTGAGCTGTGAAGTCACTATCACATGACCGCCTCGCTCGAACCCCTTTGAGAGTTCATCGAGTGAGTTCTCGATTAACTCACGCTCCAGGCTGTCGATTACGAGCAACGTCTTATAGCTGTTGAAGATGCCCGCCACATTGACAGCGACGCCACCTCTGACGCGTTGAACTGAACTTAGCGAGGTGTCCGGCTTCCAGTCATCCCCAGAGATCCACAAGTAGTTCTCGTAGTGCTTACCTTCCTGCTGCAGGTAGTCGACAGTCGCCTGCGTCTTACCAGAGCCGCTGATTCCGGTCAGCAGACAAACACGGTTGCCCTGATCGAAGTGGTCCCGGATTGCGACCACCACGGCAGCATCGGAGACGTGATACTCACATGATGCAGGTGCCTTGCCATAGTAGGCATAGTTGTCGAGGTCTTGGGAAAAACCCGGGAAAAACGCAGTGTAGAAAGCGGCAGCGGTCTGATTCTGCGTGGAGAACTCGAAGATTAGCCTTGCCAACTCGCGCGCATCAAGAATGTTAAGACGCTCTCCATGCTCCTTAGCGATCACCGTGCGATTGAACTTCGCGCGAAAAGACTCTGGCTCCTCCTGGCTGCATATCAGGTAGATTTTTTGTGGCAGCTTGCCTGCGGCATGGTCAAGGACATGCTGAACGTCCTTCTCGATCTTGGCGTAAGTCGTTACGGGGGCTTCGGCGTTCGCGCCCTCCGTACCTTGCCCGTCTGGCGCCTTGCTTACCTTGCCATGGAAGTACTCTTTCTCGGCGCTGTATTCACCGGCGACCAGGAAATCTTGCGAAAAGGTGTCGATGGTGTATCCGACGGGCCGATACTCCTTATTAAGCCCGTGATGGATCAGGCGATTATCCTCGAGCAACTCAATGAGACTATGCCCAACAATTTCCAGAGAAGAAGCGTCTAGCTCGACGACCTCGCCGATCAGGTTACCAATGATTCTTTTTTTAATAAGATCGGACTGCATATGCTCTCTGTCTCGAGTAAGGACCTGTCAGCTGAGCGCTGAGACGCTAGGTGCGACAGGTGGAGGGCGACTCCACGATAATCACCACCCACCCGCATGGTGACTAGTGCGCGTAGCGATTGGAAGCCCGGACTGTAAAGATTAATTGGCCGATATGGTCCCTCGTGAGCATCCGCTTTGGGTCCAGGCTGTGTGAAAACGCATGCACCGTTTTGTAGTCTGCGCTGCTACGTAAAATGTGTCGGCGTTCGGCAGCCCAGCGGATCTGGAATTTACGCAGGAGCACGGTTTTTGGCCTGATTTCAGATACTGTCGGTGCTCAAAAACGTTTTTACACAGCCTCGACCGAAAGCGGCCGGGCGGGACTGAGGAAGTAGCTATGCTCCAGTTGCCCCCTACGGCCGACTGCTGCGTCTGCCCCTACTTCAGCGCTACGCGAGTGGCGCACGGGAGGTGAAGATGAAGTAATCGACAGGGTGAAGTCGATCGTCCGCTCCCCGCTCCACGATGCCCAGTTTTTCTAGTCGCTGAACAGCATCGTCAAAGCCCTCCTCGAGGTTATCGGTTCCAGCGAGCAGTTCGCGCACATCGGCCTTCAGGCTGGCGATCTCCACCCCTTCCGGGTTGCTGCTCTTGCCACCGTACAAGGCCTGGCAAATGGCGGCCTGGAACACCGTCATCCTCGTCGTCGATTCGGCCATGGCATAAAGCGCAGAGAGAATGGCAACCCCCACTTTCAGCGATGATCCTCCCGAGGTGGCGATGGCCCCCAGTGCCGTGATGATCGCGCCAGACAACTTCAATATCGACAGGTGGTATGTCCGCCCGCGCGTTTCGAACATCAGGTTTTGCTCTTCTGCGGCCGTGATCAATGCAGAATCAGTTGCTAAGGCGTCGGCCAAAGCGTTCCCTGCGTCTACCTCTACGCCCACAGCCTCAGCACGCTGGTTAACCGCATGTCTAAGATCGGCAAGTTGGTGGTCATTCATTGGCCTGGTTCCTCTTGGCAGCCTGATAGGCAGCGTCCAGCTCGTCGGCTAACCAAGACGCCCGAGAGTGGGATGCGGACTCATAAATTTTCATTAACACCTCAAGCTTTTCCGCGGCCCTGCTCGTGCCGCTCTGAACTTCCCGCTCCAGTTCAACCCGAGTCAAGGCCAGCGCGTGGCAAAGTTTGTCGGGAATACCGAACAGGAACCACCGCGAAACCGTATCCAGAAACTTCTCCGGGGTGCCCTCCATGACATGAGCAGTTAACACATTGTGGACGGTGTTATTCGTCCCCTCACGCAGAATAGCGGAGGACTGGTACAAGCGCTCAAACAGTACGATCAACTTACTGAGCAGACCGTGCAAAAGTCTGCGCTCGACGTGTGTCAGTGGTACCTGATTGGCAATGACCTTCATCAGCGCGTTGATACGCTCTGCCGGGCTGGGGTGGGTGTGGGTGCTTTCCGGGGTGGCCGCGTACAACCATTGATTGATCAACAAAAAAACGAAAGCCCCTAAGCAACTGGTTATTCGCTCGTGCGCTGTACGGCTCGACTGGACAGACAACCTTAAGGCGATGGCGTCCGCTTCGAACTCACGCGCGTGAAGATGTTGGGTACGGTCAGACGAAGTAAACGTGTGCTCAAGAATATGCGCACATTCGTGCAACATTATGAAGTGACAGGCAAATTCGGCCATCGACGCCCCCGCTTCCAGCGGATGGCACATGCGCGCTTCGCTCAAGACACTTGGAAGGGGCAGTGCCTCTTTCGTAAAATCATTGACGTCCACCACGCCAAGGGTGGCCTGGCGATGCAACTGGGTTTGAAGTTGAAACGCCACCCAGTGCAGCGGGTATTTTTTTTTCAGGCGTCGCTTCTCGATAACGGTTCGCCACAGTCGCTTTAGTTTCCTGCGGGCGCTCTCCCTTACACCGACACGGCTGTAGAACGCACTGTTGGTTATCGTGGAAAAATCGAAACCGGTATGAATGGCAATCAAGTCACAGCAACGCTCGATCAATGCCGTGGTCCCCATGGGAATGAGGATAGCTACCGCGCGATCTGTTTGCGGCACGCGACACACAGTGCCATTAATATCCCCCCGACGCTCGGCGCCCACAACGAGTTCATCGCTGAGTTTAAGTTTTTCCTGAAGCTCAGCTGGTAGCCGAGCGATCGCCCTGGAATAGTAGCCCTCTGCGAGATCAACCGTCTCCAGCTTCTTTAGCAGCAGTTCTAAAAAGGTTTCACAGCCCGCCAGTTCTTCCTCGCTAAAGCACTCGTTTGCCCACGGTGGCGGCCGCAGTCGCTCGGGCATGCTGTGGAGCGCTACGAACCAATCGCACACCTCTTGGATGCCTTGACGTTTGCTGAGATAAACCCGGGCCTTAGACGGCCCGCCGCTAGCTGGCTGCATAGTTCCCCCGTGTTTTCACTATCGCAGTCTTATACCCAACGTTGCCGGCGTCAGCGGCGAACACTCACGAACGGAAAGCAAGGCAATACGCCAACGGCTCAGCAAAGCGTTTAAAGCTCAGGCGCTGGGCCTGTTGCATGGACTATAGTCAACCGAAACGGCGCCTGCGCGGGTCAAATCAACCTTTAACGTTGCGCCTTTCTTCGCGCACCGTGGTGCCACGCCTGCCCCGGCCGATTGACTCCGGCCAGTTCGTTGCCCCCAGTGCGGTGGCTCAGCAATTGGGGTGGTATGGAGAGTGGCTTGCACTTCGACCAGTCGGAGCTAGTCATCGACGCGGATGTGAAAACTCTAGGACGTCATCAAATGGTATAAACATTGCGGAAGCGGATATCACGAAGAGACTCGCGATATCCAATGCCTCTTCAACTTTTCCAAGCTCAGGGGTTGCGTACTCATGCTCAAGAGTATTTCGCATATCGACGACTTTGCGCAAAAGGCTCGGCGCCAGTAGACCCAGCGCCCGAAGTCGTTCGATTTTTTTCGGCACGTTCCATCTGAGTGACTGATAGCCAAAAGAGATCAGCAACTGATCGAGCTGGCTGACAATGGCACGTTTCGCATTAGTCGTTGCGTTGACAAGAGCCGCCAAACCGCCTCGTTCAAAATCGTCCTCCGCCAACGATAAGAATTCGACCGGTGAAGTCTTCAGGTCAGTCATTCCAAAACTTCCACCGCCCGACGCGTCCTCACATTTGCTCATGTCAAATTTATGAGCGAGGCAAATTCTTTGATATCCAGCTCACTCCAGCGAACTGGCTGCTAACAGGAAAAAATATTGTATCGGCGACGACGCACGGTCGATTCAGCCGACGCTAGTCAACAGTGCGAAAGCACTCGCCATCCGAAACCACTCGCCCCCCACTTCCGAGGCTGCCGCAATTCCGCACCAGCAGCTACCGGCCAGAAACGCTCTTCCAATTCCTACCAAACTAAAGGAATGGAGTTAACTGGCAGGTCTCATGATGTAAGGTTAGTCACTGGATCTCATCGCCGTCGCTCGACCCAGTTCGCTCTGTGAAAAATCAATATCCGGCGTTGCGTACCATTTAACGAAATCGACAATTGGTATATGTTCTTTAATCAACTTTGCAACACTGCACTTAACCTGATGAATCGCGCGCAATTGTTCGATAGAGTTTTCTGAACGCAGGAATAGAAAATTTTCTCCATCATTGGATATCGATCTAATAAGATTACTCAGGTAAAGCTGCTTGGCTGAAAATGCATGCTCAGCAATGTAAGCTGGCAACTCGTTATCATTCATGTATATCTTAAATAACGATTGAAATTCTTTATATCTCTCGTTCAGATCGTACAGCGTGGATATCTGAGTGGGAATGAAATCTCTAAGGCGGGCTTTGTGTTTTTCTACTTGGATAGGGGAGCCTGCATCCCTTTCCATGTAGAAAAATTGCCAGCGAATCACATCTGCATTTTTTTCTACCCGTTCTAAATCAATAAGTATAGAGATTAGCCCTTTCGCCACGCGATCTTGATCTACCTTCCTGCGGTGATCATTTTTTTTTAGCACTAAATCAATTATTTGCACTAAGGATGTCACAAGTTCTGCAAGCATTTGGAACCTTATCGTTCGTTGAGGACTGATGAAGGTGACTCAGATGGGGTTCACAGTCTAGTTTTCTCACTGAATATCGCAATATCAAGGCCCCAGAACCGCTGGCCACTATCCCTTCGCAGGTCAGGGGAATCAGGCAGTACGCGAGACTGTGAAAATCCGCAGGCGCGTGAAAAGCAGCTCCTTGGCGTTACGGGAAAGCATATTCGGAGATGCAATATCGGATAAGAATATTGCACGTAGCATAACTCGCATTCCAGTTATAAAAAATAGATGCGACTGAATTTTTCGTTTGTATTCTAGGTTGGACGACCAACTGCCAGGGTCGTTTTCAGTCGGACACCACAGGCGGAAAATGGCCAAAAGCGATCAGTTGTCAGCTCCGATGACTGCTTCAATTAACTGGCCATCGAAGTACTCCGTGTCTTCACGGGGCTCTGTATCCAACCGACGCCTAGCCTCGGCCAACATTTGAGTAACTGCGATTCGCTGATTCAGAAAAGTAGCGACCATGAGATCTGAAAGCTCTTTAAAGAGCGTGTCCCAGGCATCTCGACAGCGTTGTCGTAGCGTTGTCGACGCCTTTCCTTTCCGAGGACCAATGATGCTGGTTAGTGTCGTCGGTTGGGTCATTGGCATCTGTTCGTGCTGGTTGGGAAAAGGAATCTTGCCGACAGTTCATACGCAGTGCGAAGGGCTGCTTTGGGTCCAAAGCAGCCGGTCGAGGATGGCCGACTGAAACATGGTTCTCATCGCAATGTCAGCCAAGAGATCGACTGGTAATTCGACGGTGACGGGACTCGTTAACGCCTATATTTCTGCCGCCGGTCCAAGGCAGCGTTAAGTAGCACATATGAGCAGGCGATCAGCAGAGGTACCTAAATGGCACCTGTAGGTTATCGAATCAAATGCGAACTTTTTGAAATAGATGCGACTGAGGTGCTGGGTAAGCGAGTCCCTCCGACCTAAATTTAGAGCCGTTCAGACCATATGCCGTAGAAGCTATAGGCACGGTGGAGTAACACCATCGTGTGTTGACCATACCGGTCAGCAGCTCGACGGTATGCTACGTGTCGGCTTTGCTGCATGCTGACAGCGCTGAGGCCTGGCTGGCTGAGGGCCGAAGGTTGCAGTTCGTATCCATCATCTCCGCGATCGGAATCATAAAGTCAGCCTTGGTAAGGACTGACTCTATTCGCTCTTGGCGCGGGCAACGGACTTCGCCGGAGTCAATCAGATCGCTTAAGCATTTCGGAGGGAGTGATGGCACAATGCCTGGGAAGGACGAACTGTCCGGTGTGGACAGCTTTGAATCAATTCAGATAGGGAGGTCTACTTGTGCGCATTAACTACCTCAGCCCGCGGGGTGTTTTGGAGGTTGAACATGCAGCTCTGCGCGAGATAGAGGCGAAGCTGCCACGTGACTGGGTAGCCTACGCAGCGTTTCGACTGTTGCCTCGTAAGTCCAAGCAGCCGTTGGATGTCGACCTGCTGCTTCTCACAACAAATCGAATTCTCGTAATTGAGTTGAAGAATTGGTCCGGCGATATCTCCTATTCATCAGGTCAGTGGCTTCATCGGGGCGATCCGAAGCCATCTCCGGTTGATACCAACGACATCAAAGCTCGCACGTTGAAGACGTTTATTCAAGAAAAAAACTCATCCTTGAAGGTGCCCTTCGTTGAATCGCTCGTGGTGCTGTGCCATCCCAAGTGTAGGTTGATTGGCTTGCCAGACGAGCAGCGCCGATTCGTGACTACGCTTAACACGTTTTTGCATACCGCCTCAGACGTAAACCGTTATCAGCAGCGCTTTCCCGATATTCCTCCCACCTTGAGCTACAAATCAGCAAACCCTCTCATTCAGCGCAATCAATTCAACACCATTTTTTCCTCATCTAATCCTTCAGTGCTCAAACGCCGCACAGTGTTACACGGCTTTGAACAGATCGACGATGAGGCTGATTACGTCCATCCGCGTAAGATTTGGTCGGAGTACCTGGCAGAGCATCAGGAGAGTAGAAGCTCAAAAGGCTTACTGCGAAAATGGGATTTTGATGCACTTGCCGAAGGCGGCACTTCCGATGTCGAGCGGCAGACTATCGGCCTTCGCGAGCTCCGCTTAAACGAGGCGCTGCGCGTCCAGGCACCTGAGCTGCACGAAGACTTACTAGAACCTATCGGCTCCGCAACCGCAGACGACATTACAAACAATTTTGTAGAGGCATACCGCCTACCCACAGGAATCGAGCGCCTCTCTGATCACTTAGATCGCAACCGCACAAAGAGCGAACTAGACAGGCGCCTTTTAGCAAAAAGCATATTGGCTCGCTTTGCGAAGCTGCACGCATTGGGGATCGCTCATCGTGACATCACCAAGCGTACGTTGTGGGTGCTCGAGCCTTCCCGTGTGATTCTGTCGACGTTCGCCGCTGCGCGTATTCCGGAAGCCAAGACCGTAGGCGTCCACCGTGTCGAGCTAGAGACAGGATCGATCGAGCTGCCAGAAGATGAAGGAGTCGCTGCGCAGGCACGCACGGCCGACCCATTCGCTCGCGACATGTTTTTGCTAGGGGTGCTGATCTACGAAATGCTTGAAGGGCACGAGCTGGAGCGTCTCAACGATGTTCCAGTTTACGACGACATGGTCACTCTCAGTGTTCCAGCGCTGGCTCCATGGTATGCCAAGGCGATGGACCTTGATCCTAAGACACGCTACCGAAATGCTAATGAGGCGCTCGACGCACTGAACTCTTACCTCGCTGTGGACGCAGGGCCGGATATCTGCGCTGAGGATTTTGAGGGCTACAATACCGATGCGAGCCTAATAACTCTCGCGGTCAAAAGGATGATCTCGTCTACGGCCTCGAAGATGGTTTACGAATCGGAGTTAAATGGCGACAGAGTGCTAGTCAAGTGTTGGCCCCAGCTTAAGTACGATCCGAAGTATCTAGCGCGAAACTTGCGGCTGCTCGCATTTCTCCAGCAAGCAAGATCCATTCGACAGTCGGGCTTCGATGCTGCTCCTGCGGTCTTGGATTTCGGCTTGAGCGTATTCGGCCTTGTGTTGGTAACGCGCTGGGCTGATGGTCCAACGCTTACCGAATGGATGGCAGGCAATCCGGAGGGCCGCTACCGCGCACTAGTAGCGCACGCAGTGCTCCACGCGGTGCAGCGTCTACACATATTAGGGCTATCTCACGGCGACGTGAAAGCGGACAACATAATCGTTACTCAGCAGGATGGGGAGCAGCCTCCGCGTGTTGTCTTGGTAGATATTCCCGACCTCAGCGCAGATGGCGATGAGGGCGTGACAATTGGTACGGTACCTGCTTCGCTAGAGAGCGCATCTTCGCTGCACCGTGATGCCTTTGCCGTGTGCGCACTGGCATTGACGCTGTTGCCTGAGGATTTCGTAGGCACGCGAAATGATATAAATCGCGCCGTTGAGCTGGTGGATACAGTGCCGCCATTGGACGTGCTTGCAGAAACGCTCCAAGCCGAGCTGTACCCTAAGCAGCCGTTAGTTTCGACCTTCGCGGCGACTATTAAGCGTCGCGGAAGAAATGGACCGTCGTCAGTTGATCTCTCTTCCAACAACGGCGAGTACTCGGTTCGTGCGACCCGACATGCCGAAACTGGACACATTCGATTCAACGTAGTGGGAACGCGGCAAGAGCTGTACATCAAATATGACCCACAGGAGGCTGCGGTACTTGACTCCTCAGTCAAGGACATCGATCACATCGAGTTTGTGACCGCCTTCCGGCGGAAGGCTTTCTCGTTGATCGGTGAAATCCAGGTCACCTTTGGAGAGGAAGCTGATCTCGCGACGCTGGCCGAGTTTCTCTTTCAGCTTTACAGGATCAACAGTTCAGACGATCTGGAAAATCACGACACACCAAGCGCCTCGAGCGCCGACCCTTACGCCTGTCAGGCTGAACGTGGGTCATCCCAAAGGGTAACGGTTACAGAACTCTGGAGCGCACTGTCAGATAGCGACGAGATGAATGTCACTAAGATCACAGTGCGGAACGGAGCTAAACAACTTTCCCCACAGGGCGAGGAGTGGCTCATCCCTTTCGACTGCGAAGGGGCAGTGCTCGATTTCTCCCAGGGTGAGGAAATCGAACTCCTCGAGCGCGGAGTCGACCCTGCCGACGGTAGCGAGCGCTGGTTCACCGTTGGATGGGTCTCACCAGACCTTAGCCGCGACGTGATGCGGGTGCGTGCCAAGAGTTTCCGATTCTCACCAAAGTCGGGAGACGTCATGCATGTCCGCGGCACATTTGAAAAGGTAGCGTCCGAACGACGGGTCGCGGCGATGAAACGGGTACTTGCTGGTGGGGGGCTTATTCCATCGCTTGTCGATTACTTCGACCCAGCTAGTGAGCGCGTGCCCACGCGCGACTTAGCGATTGACTTGGGTGACCTCAGCCACTATGACCTCAACTCTTTCCAAGAGGAAGCGTTACGCACCGCACTGTCCTATGGTCCAGTGTCGCTGCTCCAAGGGCCTCCAGGGACAGGGAAGACCAAGTTCATCGCGGCATTTGTGCACCTGTTACTCTCGCGAGCGCTGGCTCGTAACATCTTACTAGTCAGCCAGTCGCATGAGGCCGTGAACAATGCCATGGACAAGGTAGCTAGCTCCCTGCGTGCATCAAGCATGGAGGTGCCCATGGTACGCGTCGGCTTACAATCGATGGTATCCCATAGTCTTCGTAGCGTTCAGGAAGACTCATTACGCCAGCGCTATCGCGATAGCTTTGACGCGGAAATCATGGATCGGGTGCGAGCCGTAGGTGCGGCAATGGGCCTACCTGAAGGCTACGTACACTCCGCGACGGAGCTTCACATCACGCTAGGGCCGATGCTCCAAAGCATTGACCGAATCAAGCACACCATAAATGAGGCCAGCACCAAAGACCCTTCGTCTGAGGAGCATCTGCGACGGCTGAGGCAGGCATTTGTCGAGGTTGCCGAACGCCAGTTCGGAATCCAAGCAACAGTCAGCGATGACGCTACGAGCTTGCGCGATCAGCTGAACCAAAAACTTGGATCCTTGCGTCTACAGTACGGATCACCTAGCCCGGCGAAGTGTGCGCGCCTGGACCAGATCGCTAGCCTCTCAACAGAGTTCTCCCAAGTGCTACGCAATCCTCGCTCCAACTTCACCGCTTTTCTAGCGCGTAGCTCGAGCATTGTGGCCGGCACTTGTGTTGGTGTTGGTAAACAGGCTCTAGGGATTACGGAGGTTCCTTACGACTGGGTCATCGTTGACGAGGCAGCCCGGGCATCACCTATGGAACTTGTTGTCGCAATGCAGGCTGGGAAGCGTGTATTGCTGGTGGGCGATCACTTGCAACTGCCGCCGTCATACCCACGCGCCGTTGAAGAACGGGCTTCTTCGTTGTTAGGGATGCCGCGCAAAGAATTTCGAAGGATGAACAATTTTCAGCGAGCTTTTTCGTCGAGCTACGGACAATCGGTGGGAAGAACGTTACGTGTGCAGTACCGCATGGCTGAACACATAAACCGACTCGTGTCGCACTGTTTCTATGCGGACGCGCTCGAGGTGGGGCGCGCTCCTCCGGGAGTCGAGTACGAGAAGCTGCCCGAGTTTCTCGCTTCGCAGGTGGTGTGGATTGACACCCAAGATCAAGGCAGAGATGCCTTCCATCGCCCGGCTGGCACTCATGAAGGTGCCCTTGTTAACGAACAGGAAGCTATTGCCGTAGTGGAAGTGGTTCGGGCGATCCTCACGTCAGCTGAGTTCTTGGAAAAGGTCAGCGACCAGGAAGATGAGCATGACCCGATCATCGGTGTAATCGCTATGTATTCCGACCAGCGCGATCTGATCAGGAATAAGTTAGAGCAGGCTGAATGGGCATCTGGCCTTCGTCACTACTTCTCAGTGGGGACCGTGGACAGTTATCAAGGCAAAGAGAATCGCATCATCATCGTTTCGGTGGTGCGCAACGACATGAGCGAGAACATTGGCTTTTTGAGTGATCCGGAGCGCATCAACGTAGCCATGTCGCGATCCAAGGATCGGCTAGTGATCGTCAGTTCCTCTGCAATGTGGCGGTCTCGAGTAGCTACGCCAATGAAAAGCGTGCTCGACGAGATCGAACGACTCGCAGAGCGGGGATTGGCGTTGTTCGTGCCCTCCAAGGACCTTAAGCGGAGCTTGTCTAATGCGTAAACGTTTCAATACTGTCGCAGTAGCGATTCCTGCTCAGCTTTTCAACGTGCGCTGCCATGTCTCAATTGATCGGCAAGTTCCAGTCATGACAGATTTCGCAGTGCGCTTATTACACCTAAGCGGCCCGATGGAGGTTGGCGCACTTCGGGAGTACTTCGGCATATCCGCAAGTGAGCTCCGTGATCTGTTAGAGCTTTTGCGAGAAGAGGGCCTGATCGGTGAAGTAAATGGCCGCATCTTGTTGACCTCCTATGCTGAATCGCGCTTCGCTGGATCATCAGATGGAATGCCACGTTTCACGAGAATCGCAGAGCGCCAGAGCCGTCCTGTATTCGAGCTGCTGAGCTATACGCCTTTGCCTAAGACTCTGTCGAGCATGTACTGGGATAACGCTCTGGAGTTGAAGTGGCAAACAGATGACTCCACCTCTGGCAAAACTATTGATAGGGCAGAGGCAGCGTTCCATGATCATTTTCATGACATTGAGCGCTTTGATCAGGAGGACGAAAGCCGACGGGCTTATGCGTGTTACAAAGTGGATGAGATTCGGGCTGGGCGCCCCTTCAGCGTACCTCTTCCCGTTCATTTCGAAGTCGACGGTGAAGGTAACATTGCCTTTGAGATCGACACCCAGTTCGAGCTTCTGCCAGAGTCCTTACGATCTCAGGTACGAACGCTGACGGCAGACAGAATCGCTGTTCTATCAACCAGAGCTAACCATCTGAAGCACTTCATTGACTTTTTTGGCGATCAGCTACTGGCGCGGTACCTGCTGGCGTCACCAATGGGTGGAAGTACGAGCACATTGATCACGCCCAATGGTCAACTTGGACTGCGTAAGGAACCGGCAATCGACTTCGGACGCTATGTGCAAGACGTGCACAACCAGGGAGATGGAGAGATGTACGATGCCGGCGCAAGCCAGGCTCTTCTCGGAGCTCTTTATATTGATAAATGCCGATCGCGGGTTCTGAGTACCTTGGGCAAGGCCGTCGCGAAGTTTAACAGCATGACGAATGCCAAGCGCCCAGAAGCAATATTTTGGGTAATTCCAGACTCTGAACTGTGGGGGCGGACCAGCTTGGTTCGCGACCTCATCGAGGGCATTCAGGCCGTGCTGAAAGAGGGGCTGGGAACGACGCTAGAGGTTGTTGCAATTGCATGCTGCCGCCAAGAAGAGAACCAAGATCGACTGTTCAAGCGCGCGCGACATTTGCTTGATGCCGGTTTCAATCGTGTTTTCCTCAGTCCGTATCAGCCCAAGCAGGAATGCTTCGAGATCTTGCTGATCCCTGGAGTGTTCGGTGCAGCTATGTATCAGTGGGCGGTCCCGAGTGCTGACCGGTACAACGTGCCAATGGGCTTCGTAACCCAGTCCGACGCAAAGCTGAGAAAGATGGTGCAATTGGCTCGCGCCCTGTTAGCGTCGTCGCTGCATGGGGCTGGACGCGGTACCGGTATCACGTCTGAGGGGCGTAAGATTTGGTTCAAAGATGCGGACGTAAGCGATTTTGCATTCCTTGATTACTATTCCTAGGCTCTGTACGAAAAGAGATGTCGCAAACACCGCATGGAACAAGCCAGCGAGACCATA
>RCUI01000427.1_pt1 | contig 14843 bp, 12 predicted proteins | sample 2166121 | NCBI WGS metagenome assembly RCUI01 (sample SAMN09932700, study PRJNA488358) | compost metagenome | feature: garden; material: soil; isolation source: compost soil in succinic acid-enriched culture | place: Germany: Experimental Botanical Garden Goettingen | collected 2016-01-27
CCGCCGCCACGCCATGATCGGCCCGACCCAGATCGACCGCTGGGGCCAGACCAACTTGTCGTGCATCGGCGACTATCAAAAGCCCAAGAGCGCGATCCTCGGCGTGCGCGGCCTGCCGGGCAACAGCATCAACCACCTCAACTCGTTCTTCGTACCCAACCACAACAACCGGGTGTTCGTCAGCGGTGAGGTGGACATGGTCTCGGGCGTCGGCTTCAAGGCCGAGCGCTGGCCGCAGGACGTACGGCGTGACCTGATGGACATCCGCCGGGTGGTCACCGACCTTTGCACCCTGGATTTCGACGGCCCGAACCGCGCCGCTCAAGTGCGCACCCTGCACCCCGGTGTGAGCTTCGATGAAGTTCAGGACAAGACCGGATTTCCGTTACTCAAGTCGCCACTGCTACAGGAAAGCGCGCACCCGAGCGCCGAGCAACTGGCGCTGATTCGTCGCCTCGACCCCCACGATTACCGTGCTGCGGCGATCAAGGGTAACCCGCCCGGCATCCGTATCGCCTGACCCAAGGAGCGCCAACATGCACAACAGCGACAGCCAGTTCGTGGTTCGTGACGACCTTGCGGTCTACGAGACCGAGGCGCCGGTGCTCTACAGCGTGGCCGAGCACATTGCCACGCTGACGCTGAATCGGCCGGCCTACAACAACGCGCAGAACTCGCAGATGACCTATGCGCTGGATGCCGCGTTTCGCCAGGCGGTGGACGATGACCAGGTCAAGGTGATTGTCCTGCGCGGTGCCGGCAAGCATTTTTCCGCGGGGCACGACATCGGTACGCCGGGGCGTGACATCAACAAACCCTTCGAGCGCGCCCATCTGTGGTGGGACCACACCAACAAGCCGGGCGGCGAGCAGTTGTATGCCCGTGAGCAGGAAGTGTACCTGGGCATGTGCCGACGCTGGCGCGAGCTGCCCAAGCCGACCATCGCCATGGTCCATGGCGCCTGTATCGCCGGAGGGCTGATGCTGGCCTGGGTCTGCGACCTGATTGTCGCCAGCGACGATGCCTTTTTTCAGGATCCGGTGGTGCGCATGGGCATCCCCGGGGTGGAGTATTTCGCTCACCCCTACGAGCTTAACCCGCGTATCGCCAAGGAATTTCTATTCACTGGCGACCGCATGAGCGCAGCCCGCGCCTATGAAATGGGCATGGTCAACCGTGTACTGCCCGCCGCAGAGCTTGAACAGGCGACCTACGCCCTGGCAGCCACTGTTGCCCGCCAGCCGCGCATGGGCCTGGCCCTGACCAAACAGGCAATCAATCACGTTGAAGACCTGCAAGGCAAACGCACCGCCATGGACGCAGCGTTTGCCTGGCATCACTTCGCCCATGCCCATAACGAACTGCTCTCGGGCGATAAACTCGGCGGCTTCGATGCCAAAGGCATGGTCCAGGCGAATCGTCAGGACCATGCCAACCGCCAGGACCCGTCGTCATGAGCAGCTGGATGAACACTGCGCTGACCGAAGCCCTGGGTTGTCGCTACCCGATTGTGCAGACCGCCATGGGCTGGGTCGCCGATGCCAACCTGGTGATTGCCACCAGCCACGCGGGGGGCTTTGGTTTCCTCGCTGGCGCGACCATAGCCGGCAAGGACCTGGAAGGCGAGATCCGCAAGGTCATCGACGCCACCGGTGGCAGCAATTTCGGCCTGAATTTCCATATGTTCCAGGACAACGCCGGGCAGTGTGTCGACCTGGCCATCCGCTACCGCCTGCGCGCGGTCAGTTATGGCCGCGGCCCCGATGCGCAGACCATCGCCCGTTTCAAAGCGGCCAAGGTCCTGTGCATTCCCACGGTGGGCGCCGTCAAGCACGCGCAGAAGGCCCAGGCCCTGGGCGCTGATCTGATCACCATCCAGGGCGGCGAGGGCGGTGGTCATACCGGCGGCGTACCCAGTTCGATCCTGCTGCCGCAGGTGCTCGATGCCGTCAGCGTGCCCGTGATCGCTGCCGGTGGTTTTGCCACCGGGCGCGGCTTGGCCTCGGCGCTGGCTGCCGGCGCCAGTGGTATTGCCATGGGCACGCGGTTTTTGATGACCCGCGAGTCGCCGACCCCGGCCGCCACCCTTGAGCGCTATCTGCAGGTTGCCGATCCGCAGCAGGTGCGGGTCACCACGGCCGTGGATGGCATGCGCCACCGCATGATCGAGAACCCCTTTATCAACCGCCTGGAACAGGCGGGGCCGTTTGGCCGGCTGCGCATCGCCCTGGGTAGCGCCTGGCAGTGGAAGCAGCACACCGGCATGAGCCTTGGACACATGCTCGGGGTGTTTGTGCGTGGCCTGCGCGAAGACCCGGCGGCGCTGTCGCAGGTAGTCATGGCCGCCAACCAGCCGGTGCTGCTGCAACGCTCGATGGTCGATGGCCTGCCGGACGAGGGAATTCTACCCAGCGGCCAGGTGGCTGCGGCCATCGATGAGCTGCTCAGTTGCCGCGACGTAATCGAGGGCATTGCCGCTGAAGCGGAGCGTTGCCTGAACAGCTTGCTGGCCCGGCGCCTGCCGAATTGTGAACCTGCACCTGCCATTCACCTGGCGAACACTGGAGAAACCCTGTGAATCCTGCCTTTACGTCCCAACTCAATGCCGGGATCGCTGAACTGGTGATCGCCAACCCGCCGGTCAACGCCCTGGACAGCCAGCAATGGCAAGGATTGGCTGATCACATCGAGGCGTTGGGGGCTAACCCTGAAGTCCGTGTGATCGTCATTCGCGCCGAAGGGCGCGGCTTCTGCGCGGGGGTCGACATCAAGGAACTCGATGCGCACCCCGAGCGGATTGTCGCGGTCAACGCCGGTAACTACGCCACCTTCAAGGCGGTGCACCGCAGCCCGGTGCCGGTGATCGCGGCGGTGCACGGCTATGTGCTCGGTGGCGGCATCGGCATCACCGGCGCCGCTGACATTGTCGTTGCCGCCGAATGCGCCAGCTTCGCCTTGCCTGAAGTCGACCGCGGCGCCATGGGCGGCGGTGCGCACCTGCAACGCCTGTTTGGGGTGCAGAAGGTGCGTTACCTGTTCTTCACCGGCGACAGCATTGGTGCCCGTGAGGCCAGCCAGTACGGTTTCATCGAGCGCGTAGTACCGCGCGAGCAGTTGCGGGAAACCGCCCTGGGGATCGCCGCACGCATCGCCAGCAAGAGCCCGCAGATGATCCGTATCGCCAAAGAAGCGCTCAACGGCATTGAAGACGGCAACCTGGAAGACAAATACCGCTGGGAGCAGGGCTTCACCCTGCAGGCCTACAACAGCCCGGATTCGGCCGAAACGCGCCGGGCCTTCGTCGAAAAACGCGACGCGAAGTTCTGAGGGAACGCCATGGAGCTTACCTATACGTCTGAACAGCATGCCTTTCGCGCCGAAGTGCGCGCCTGGCTCAAGGACAACCTGCCGCGCCAGCCGCTGGCCAGTTATGACACCCGCGAAGGCTTTGAGCAGCACCGCGCCTGGGAGGCCACGCTGTTCGACAGTCGGCTGTCGATGGTCATGTGGCCGGCCGAGCTGGGTGGGCGTGGCTGCGGCCTGATTGAATGGTTGATCTTCGAAGAGGAGTACTACGGCGCCGGCGCGCCGATGCGGGTTAACCAGAACGGTCAGTTGCTGCTCGGCCCGACCCTGATGGAGTTCGGCACCGAGCAACAGAAAAAGCACTTCTTGCCGCGCATGGCTGCCAGTATCGACATGTGGGCCCAAGGGTGGTCGGAGCCCAATGCCGGTTCCGACATGGCGGCGATTACCAGCAAGGCGCTGCTCGAGGGGGATCACTACGTGCTCAACGGCCAGAAAACCTGGTCGACCCGGGCGATCTACGCCGACTGGCTGTTCGGCCTGTTTCGCAGTGAGCCGGGTTCTACCCGCCATCACGGGCTGTCGTTCTTGATGGTGCCACTGAACGCGCCCGGCGTGAGTATCCGTCCGATCAAGGCCCTCAATGGCAAGGACGCCTTTGCCGAAGTGTTCTTTGACGATGTACGCGTGCCCATGGCCAACCGGATCGGTGCCCAGGGCGAAGGCTGGCACGTGGCAATGGCCACCGCCGGTTTCGAGCGCGGCCTGTTGCTGCGCTCGCCGGCACGCTTCCAGTACACCGCACGCAAATTGGTCGAGCTGTACCTGGCTCATCAACAGAGCGCCGACCGCGACCCGGGCCTGCGCGATGCGGTGCAGGACTGCTGGATGAGCGCCGAGGCTTATGCCTTGTCGGCCTATCACACGGTCGGGCGGTTGAGCCAGGGCGCGCAGATTGGTGCCGAATCGAGCATCAACAAAATCATCTGGTCAGAGCTGGACCTGAAGATGCACGACACCGCCATGCGCCTGCTCGGCGCCCGCGGCGAACTGCTGGCCAGTGCCCCGGCCGCAGGCGATGCCGGTGGCTGGCTGGAGGGCTTCCTGTTCGCCCAGTCCGGGCCGATCTATGCCGGCACCAACGAAATCCAGCGCAACATCATTGCCGAGCGGATGCTCGGTTTGCCGAAGTAGGAGCAGGCCATGGACTTCACCTTTAGCGATGACCAGCTGACGTTCCGCGAGGCCATCAGCCGTTTTCTGATGACCGAAGCGGCGCCGGAAATGCTCCGGGAAATCTGGGACACCGACGCCGGCCGTTCCCCGGACCTGCGCAACAAAATTGCCTCCCAAGGCCTGACCGCCTTGTCGGTGCCTGAAGCCGAAGGTGGGTTGGGCATGGACGATGTGGCCTGGGCACTGATGACCCAGGAGCTGGGTTACTACGCCATTCCCGACTCACTGGCCGATACTGCCTATGTCGCTGCCGGGCTGTTGGCCGGGCTGCCCGCCGAGCATCCAGCCCGGGCCCGATTGCTGCCACGGATCGCCGATGGCAGCTTGCGCCTGGCCATCGGCCACCCGGTGAACCCGTTGGTCAGCGATGCGCAGTTGGCCGAAGTGCTGATTCTGTGTGACGGCAATGCCATCCACGCGGTGCCGCGGGCCGAGGTGGACGTGGAAGCGAACCCCAGTATCGATGCCTCGCGGCGTCTTGGCCGGGTCAGTTGGCGTGCCACTCCCGCGACCTTGCTGATCGAGGGCGAACAAGGCCGCGTCTTGCAGGCCCAACTGCTCGACCGTGGCGCGTTGTCGGTGGCCGGGCAATTGCTCGGCCTGGCCCAGCGCATGCTCGATCTGTCCGTGGACTATGTGGCCCAGCGCAAGCAGTTCGGCAAGCCGATCGGCAGCTTCCAGGCGGTCAAACACCACCTGGCCGATGTCGCCCGGCAGATTGAACAGGCCAAGCCGGTACTGTACCGCGCCGCCCACGGCCTGGCCCGTGGTGAGGGCAGTGCTGGACGCTGGGTGTCGCAGGCACGCCTGGCCTGCTGCGAAGCCAGCTGGCTGGCGGCGCGCAAGGGTATCCAGGTGCACGGCGCCATGGGTTACACCTGGGAAGTCGATCTGCAGATGTTCATGAAGCGTGCCTGGTCGCTGGATGCGGCCTGGGGCGACCGTGGTTTTCATAAATCCCGTGTTGGTGACTACCTGTTCGCCGCCGGTGCTCGGCTCGGCCCGGGCCATACCTTCGAGGACTGACCCATGCCCCAGGCTTATATCGTTGACGCCCTGCGCAGCCCGACCGGCAAGCGCAAGGGCGCGCTGTCGCAGGTTCATGCCATCGACCTGGGCGCCCATGTGCTCAAGGCCCTGGTGCAGCGCAACGGCATTCCCGCCGAAGAGTACGATGATGTCATTTTCGGTTGTGTCGACACCATCGGCGCGCAGGCAGGTGACATCGCCCGCACCAGTTGGCTGGCTGCCGGCCTGCCCCTGAATGTGCCGGGCACCACGGTGGACCGCCAGTGCGGCTCGTCGCAGCAGGCCGTGCATTTCGCCGCCCAGGCGGTGATGAGCGGCACCCAGGACGTGGTCGCTGTAGGCGGGGTACAGACGATGACGCGCATCCCGATCAGTTCGGCGATGCTCGCCGGCCAGCCCCTGGGTTTCCCGGACCCCTTCAGTGGCAGCGTCGGTTGGCGCAAGCGCTTTGGTGATCAGCCAGTGAACCAGTTCTATGCCGCCCAGCGCATTGCCGAGCATTGGCAGTTGAGCCGCGAGCAGATGGAAGTGTTCGCGCTGCAAAGCCATCAGCGCGCCCTGGCCGCCATTGACAGTGGCCGATTTGATCGCGAGATCGTCGCCTACGGTGAGCTGCGCCAGGATGAAACCCCGCGCCAGACCAGCCTTGAGAAAATGGCCAGCCTGGAACCGGTGGACCCGCAGTACCCGTTGATCACTGCGGCGGTTTCCAGTCAAACCTGCGACGCCTCGGCGGCGCTGCTGGTGGTGTCGGAGGCGGCGCTCAAGCGCTATGACCTGACGCCACGGGCGCGCATTCATCACCTGACGGTGATGGGCGATGACCCCATCTGGCACCTCACCGCGCCCATTGCCGCCACCCGCAAGGCCTTGCAAAAGACCGGATTGCGCATGGCGGATATCGACCGGGTGGAAATCAACGAGGCCTTTGCCTCGGTGGTCATGGCCTGGGCCAAGGCGCTGGACTACGACCCGGCGCGTACCAACGTCAACGGTGGTGCCATTGCCTTGGGCCACCCGTTGGGTGCAACCGGTGCGCGCCTGATGACCACGTTGCTCAACGAACTGGAATGCAGCGGTGGCCGCTATGGCCTGCAGACCATGTGCGAAGGCGGCGGCCAGGCCAACGTCACCCTTATTGAACGTCTGTGAATCCCAGGAGCGCCTCATGGCAATGTGTAACGGTCGTACGGTAATTATCACCGGTGCAGGCGGCGGCCTCGGTCGCGCCTATGCGCTGGCCTTCGCTGCCGAGGGGGCGAATGTCGTGGTCAACGATATTCGTGACGAAGCGGCCCGCGATGTGGTTGGGCAGATCCTGGCGGCGGGTGGCCAGGCCATCGCCAACAGTGATGACATTACTTCCCTGGAGCATGCACAGCGCATCGTCGAGGCCGCGTTGGCGGCGTTCGGCGAGGTGCACGTGCTGGTCAACAATGCCGGGGTGTTGCGTGACCGGCTGTTTCTGAGCTTGTCGGAAGATGACTGGGACACGGTGATGCGTGTGCACCTGAAGGGTCATTACTGCTTGGCCAACCTGCTGGCACGGCGCTGGCGCGACTTGGCCAAAGCCGGTACGCCAGTGGCTGGGCGGATCATTAACACCAGTTCCGGGGCAGGGTTGCAGGGCTCGATTGGACAGTCCAATTATTCGGCGGCCAAGGGCGGGATTGCTTCGCTGACCTTGGTGCAAGCGGCGGAGCTTGGGCGTTATGGCGTCACCGCCAATGCCCTGGCTCCGGCCGCCCGCACGGCAATGACGGAAGGGGCGATGCCTGAGTTGGTCAAGAAACCCGAGGATGGCAGTTTTGATGCCTGGGCGCCGGAGAATGTCGCGCCGCTGGTGGTGTGGTTGGGCAGTGAGCAGTCCGGGCATGTGACCGGTCAGGTGTTCGAGAGCCAAGGCGGGCGGATTTCGCTTGGCGATGGTTGGCGCACCGGTGTCACCCGTGACAAGGGCGCTGCGTGGCGGGTAGAGGAGGTGGGGGCTGCCGTGGATCAGATCCTTGCCGAGGCGCCCAGCGCGCAGAAAGTCTGGGGTAGCTGATTCACAGCGAGTGCATTTGTAGCCGCTGCCGCCAGGCTGCGATCGACTGCAACGCAGTCGCACCAGGGGCCAGACATAAGTCAGCTTTTGTGGCCGCTTCGCGCCCAATCGCAGCCTAGCGGCAGCGGCTACGAAGCTTATACCCCGTTTTGACGATGTTCCCCGCAAGGCAAGACTTTATACCTGACAGCGTCTAGATCCTCTGGAGATTAACGCTGTGAAACAAGCCCCCCCTTATGTACCCGGCCACCAATTGCTGGCCGGCAAGTCTGTTCTGATCACTGCCGCCGCCGGTGCCGGTATCGGCTACGCCGCCGCCCGGCGCAGTGCCGAAGAAGGTTGTCGGGCGTTGATGATTTCTGATGTGCATCCGCGCCGATTGGAAGACGCCGTCGAACGGCTCAAAGCCGAAACCGGTTTGCAGGCGGTCTACGGCCAGTTGTGTGATGTCACCTGCGAGGAGCAGGTGCAGGCGCTGGTGGCCAGCGCCGAAAGCGCACTGGGCGGTGTTGACGTATTGATCAACAACGCAGGCTTGGGTGGGCAGAAGAGCGTGGTCGAGATGAGCGACGCCGAGTGGTCCAAGGTGCTCGATGTCACCCTTACCGGCACGTTTCGCATGACCCGCGCCATGCTCCCTGCCATGCAGCAACGCGGCGCCGGGGTGATCGTCAACAACGCCTCGGTGCTCGGCTGGCGGGCGCAGAAGGAACAGGCCCATTACGCTGCGGCCAAGGCCGGGGTGATGGCGCTGACCCGCTGCAGCGCCCTGGAAGCCGCCGAGTTCGGTGTACGCATCAACGCCGTGGCACCGTCGATTGCCTTGCATGACTTTCTCAAGAAGGCCTCCAGCGAAGCACTGCTGGCCAGCCTCGCCGGGCGTGAGGCGTTTGGCCGTGCTGCCGAGGTCTGGGAAGTGGCCAACGTGATGATGTTCCTGGCCAGTGACTACGCCTCCTACATGGTCGGCGAAGTGCTGTCGGTCAGTTCCCAACAAGCCTGAGGACGTGCCAATGACCCATGTATTCACCAGCGCCCAGGCGCTGCTCGAGGCCCAGGGCATGGACCTGGGCTGCACCGACTGGCTGACCATCAGCCAGGAGCGGATCAATCTGTTCGCCGAGGCCACGGGCGATCACCAGTGGATTCATGTCGACCCCGAACGCGCCGCCAGCGGCCCGTTTGGCCGCTGTATCGCCCACGGCTACCTGACCCAGGCCCTGGCCAATCTGTTTCTGCCGCAGTTGATGCGCGTCGACAACCTGGCCATGGGCGTGAACTACGGCTGCGATCGGGTGCGCTTCCCCGCGCCGGTGCCGGTGGGTTCGCGAGTGCGAGGGCGCGCTGAAGTGCTGCGCAGTGAGGCCGTCGGTACCGCCGTGCAGCAAGTGGTGCGCGTGAGCGTTGAGATCGAGGGCCAGGAGCGCCCCGGCTGTGTGGTCGACACCATCAGCCGCTACACCTTCAACCCAGTCAGCGAGTGAACCCATCCATGGACCAGCAAGAAGTAGTTATCGTCGCCACTGCCCGTACGGCGCTGGCCAAATCCTTTCGGGGTTCGTTCAACGACACCGAGGCACCGGTACTGGGTGGCCATGTGGTGCGCGCGGTGCTTGAGCGCGCCGGGATCGAGGCCGATGCCGTCGAGGATGTGATCATGGGCGCCGCGGTGCAGCAGGGCACCCAGGGCTACAACATCGGGCGCTTGTGTGCCTATACCGCCGGCTTGCCCAACAGCGTGCCGGGCATGGCCCTGGACCGCATGTGCGCCTCGGGCCTGATGAGTATCGGCGTGGCCGCCAAGGGCATCCTGGCCGGTGAGATGAACGTCGCCATTGGCGGCGGCGTGGAGTCGCTGTCGCTGACCCAGACCAAGCACAAGAACAGCTACCGGGCCCGCTCCGAGGCGGTGCTGGAGGTGATGCCCAGTGCTTATATCCCGATGATCGAGACTGCCGAGATTGTCTCGCGGCGCTACAACATCAGCCGCGCCGCCCAGGATGAGTACAGCCTGCAGAGCCAGCAACGCACGGCGGCAGCGCAGCTGGCCGGGCTGTTCGATGATGAGATCGTCGGTTTGACGGTCAACAAGCTACTGCTGGACAAAGAAGGCAAACCGGCCGGTCATGAGTCGATCTGGGTCGACCGCGATGAATGCAATCGCCCGAGCACCCGCCTGGAAGACCTGGCTGCGCTCAAACCGGTGTGGAAGGACGGCCAGTGGGTCGAACAGGGCGAGTTTGTCACTGCCGGCAATGCTTCGCAGTTTTCCGATGGTGCCGCTGCCAGCCTGCTGATGAGTCGCGCCGAAGCTCGCCGTCGGGGGCTGACGCCGCTGGGTATCTACCGCGGGATCGCCGTGGCCGGCTGCGCACCGGAGGAAATGGGCATCGGCCCGGTGCTGGCGGTACCCAAGTTGCTCAAGCGCTTTGGCCTGACGGTGGCCGACATCGGCCTGTGGGAAATCAACGAGGCGTTCGCCTGCCAGGTGCTGCATTGCCGTGACGCCCTTGGCATCCCGCCTGAGCGCTTGAACGTCAACGGTGGCGCCATTGCCATCGGCCATCCGTTCGGTATGTCGGGGGCGCGCATGGTCGGTCATGCCTTGCTCGAAGGCCGTCGTCGCGGCGCGCGCTATGTGGTGGTGGCCATGTGCATTGGTGGTGGCATGGGCGCGGCAGGGCTGTTCGAGCTGGACTGACTAAGCCATTTGGACGATGTTGGGTGCGTGGGGCGAGCTGATGATCCTGTCAACAATAACAACAGGATCAACGCCCCATGTGCCTCCCTTCACGACTCAATTCCCGGAGCCCGGTATGCGCCAGCTGATCGGATACGCTGTCAGCGGCGTGATCCTGGCCGCCGTGGCTTTTGCCTTCGCCCCACGCAATCCCGTCCCGCTGGCCGCGACTCAGTTGCAGGTCGACCGGGTGCAGGTCAATGCCCTGTTGATCAACGGCCCGCAACTGCTGGCGGCAGGCGAGCGCGGTACATTGCTCAGCAGTCTCGACAGTGGCCGTTCGTGGCAGGCCGCACGGGTTTCGGCCGAACGCGAGGCGACTCTTACCGGGCTGATCGCTCTGAGCCCCGAGGTGCTGGTGGCGGTCGGTCACGACGGCTGGATCCTGCGCTCGGACGACAGTGGCAACAGCTGGCAGGAAAGCCGTTATGACGCCGAGCTGGGCGAGCCCTTGCTGGGCGTCTGGAGTGGCGACGGCCAGCAGGTCGTGGCTTACGGCAGCTACGGCAAGTACCTGGAGTCCAGCGATGCCGGCCAGCATTGGCAGGCACGCGAGTTGCCGGGCGATGGCGCGCACTTCAACGGCATGGACGGCGACCGCCAGGGCCGGCGCATGCTGGTGGGCGAGCAGGGCCTGGTGTTGCGCTCGGACGATGGCGGGGCTACCTGGCAGCAGCTGCCGGCGTTCTACAACGGTTCCTTGTTTGGCGTGGTCAGCCTCTCGGGTTCGCACTGGTTAGCCTATGGCATGCGTGGCCAGGTGTTCCGCACCGAGGATTTTGGCGAGCGCTGGCAACATGTCGAGCTCGACAGTGCCCAGCCGATCTACGGTCATGCGCGTCTGCCGGGCGAGGCCGGGGTGGTGCTGGTGGGCGCCGGCAGTCAGCTGGTCCACCTCGATGCGCAGGGGCAACTGCTCGACAGCACTCGACGCAGCGGCCTGGGGACCTTGACCTCGGCCGTGGCCCTCAATGCCCGGCACCTGCTGGTGGCCGGTGAGCGCGGTGTTTCCCAGGGACCGGATAGCGGCCTTGCCGCCCATGTACAGTGAGTTTTCCATGACTTCGACTACTTCCCGGCTGCAGCGCTGCGTGCAGGGCTGCGCCGATCTGTTGCTCAACCACCGCCGTGCCTGGCTGGCACTGTTCCTGCTGCTGAGCCTGGGCCTGGGCTACAGCGCCACCCAGGTGCGCCTGGACCCGGGCTTCAACAAGCAGATTCCGGTGCGCCATGAGTACATGCTCAACTTCCTCGACTTCAGCCGCGTGTTCACCGGGGCCAACCGCCTGCTGGTGAATGTGCACTGGAAAGGCGAGGGCGACATCTACAACCCTGAATTTCTCGCGGTGCTGCAGAAGGTCACCGACGATGTGTTCTTCATTTCCGGGGTCAGCCGCCCCAGCGTGACCTCGCTGTTCACCCCCAATGTGCGCTATGTGGAAATCACCGAAGAAGGCTACGTGGGTGATCTGGTGGTGCCGCCGCAGTATGCCGGTACTGCCGACGACCTGGCCAAGGTACGTAGCAACGCCGCCCGTGCCGGGCAGATCGGCCGCTTGCTGGCCAATGACCAGCGCTCGGCGCTGGTGCGCGCCGACCTGCAGGACACTGACCCGAAAACCGGTCAGCCGGTGTCGTATGTCGAGATTGCCCAGCGTCTGGAAGACATTCGCGCCCGTTACAGCAGCGCCGACATCGAGATCAATGTAGTGGGCTTTGCCAAGCTGGTAGGCGATGTGGTCGAGGGCCTGAACACGGTGTTGATGTTCTTTGCCGTGGCCTTTGTCATCACCGCACTGTTGCTGTGGCTGTATACCCGTTCGCTGACCTTGACCTTGGTGGCGCTGGTGGTTGCGCTGCTGCCGGTGGTGTGGCTGCTCGGCCTGCTGCCGCTGTTGGGTCTGGGCATCGACCCAATGTCCGTGTTGGTGCCGTTTTTGATCTTCTCCATCGGCGTGTCGCATGCCGTACAGATGAGCAACGCCTGGCGCCAGGAGGTGCTGGCCGGCAGCGATTCGCGCCAGGCCGCACACGCGGCGTTCTGCGCGATCTTCATACCCGGCGCGCTGGCCTTGCTGATGAATGCCCTGGGCTTTGCCGTGATCATGCTGATCGACATCCCCATCGTCCACGAACTGGGTGTCACCGCGTGCATCGGGGTGATGCTGATGATCGTCACCAACAAGATGCTCTTGCCATTGATACTGGCGGGCTTGAAGGTCGCGCCCAGGCCCCGCGCGGTCACCGCGCGGACTCACCGCCACGCTCTGTGGTGGCGCCTGTCGGCCTTGGCCGAGCCGCGCCCGGCCCTGGTGGTGTTCGGCCTCAGTCTGGTACTGCTCGGCGCCGGTGTGCTCAAGGCGCGACAGCTGGAAGTGGGTGATATCGGAGTCGGAGCGCCGGAACTTCGCGCTGACTCGCGCTACAACCTGGACAACCAGCAGATCATCAGCAGCTACTCCATCGGCCTGGATGTATTGGCGGTGTTCGTCCAGACCGCAGCCGGCAGTGAAGCCTGTCTCAATCCGCAGGTGATGCGTGCGGTGGAGGCGTTCGATTTTCAAATGCGTGCGGTGGCCGGGGTGCAGTCGGTGCAGAGTGTGGCCGGCATGGGCAAGGAAATGATCGCCGGCAACAACGAGGGTAACCCGCGCTGGTCGGCTATCCCGGGTTCGTCCCGGGGGCTGCAGCAAGGCTCGCTGGCCTATTCGGCCGACTCCGGGCTGGTCAGCGAAGGCTGTCAGCGCATGCAGATCCTGGTGTTCCTCAACGATCATGAGGGCGCCACGGTGTTCCATGTGGTCAATGAGGCCAAGCGCATCATCGCTGCGGTTCAGCTACCCGAGGTGCAGTTCAAACTGGCTGGGGGCAATGTCGGGGTCATGGCCGCGTCCAATGAGGCGGTCAAGCACGCTGAGGTGATCATGTTGGCCGCGCTGTTCTGTTCAGTGGCGCTGTTCTGCCTGCTGACCTTCCGCTCGCTGCGTGCGGTGCTGTGCATCGTCGTGCCGCTGGGGGTGGTGGCGATTCTGTGCAATGCGCTGATGGCGATGCTCGGTATTGGCCTGAAGGTTGCCACCTTGCCGGTGATGGCCTTGGGGGTGGGTGTTGGCGTGGACTACGGGATTTACCTGTACGAGCGTATCCAGCACGAAATGGCCGACGGTGCGCAGCTGCGCGAAGCCTTCTACCGTGCCATGTGCCAACGCGGCACCGCCGCCGTGTTCACGGCGCTGACCATGGCCATCGGTGTCGGTACCTGGGCATTTGCGCCGCTCAAGTTGCAGGCTGACATGGGCATCCTGCTGGCGTTCATGTTCCTGGTGAACGTGCTCGGGGCGATTTTCCTGCTGCCGGCGTTGGCGGCCTGGTTCAATCAGGGCAAGCCACTGGTGGCTGTGGGTGCTGGCGTTGCAAGCGATGCAGGCAACGCGCATTCACTGGCACCGCGCTGAGTTATTGCCGGCAAGGCCGGCTCCCACCGTTTGAACCGCATCAATCCAACACAGCGTGCACGGCCGGGCAACCTGCCGCGCCTTGGGAGTGTGTTTATGCAAAGCCGTATGCCGAACTCGCAGGTCCTGGCGCAGATGGGGCTGGATGTCGAGGACTATGAACAGCTCATCGGTAACCTCTACGACGGCGCACTGGACACCCGCCGTGTGGCCGAGGCCTTGCGCCAGTTACAAGGGCTGTTCCAGGCCAATATCGTCACCCTGATCTTGCGTGCGGTGGATGAGCCGTACCTGTCGCCGATGCTGGCGGTAGGCGAAGTCAACGGTGCCGGGGAAATCCAGCATTACGCCTATTACAGCAAGTCGACCCCCTTCAATAATCTGCCGCTGGACCAGGTCTTCACCATTGATGACCTGATGACGGAAGCCGAGTGGCTGGGCTCGTCGTTCTACCTGTTGTACTGCCAGCCCTATGGCTGCTTTCAGATGCTTGGCGCCGATATCAGCATGCCCGATGGCGGCAAGCTGCGGATTCGTATCAATCGCCGCCGCGATCAGCCCAAGTTCAGCGACAGTGAGCGGGCGCTGTGCGCCATGTTGCTGCCGCACCTGCGTCGGGCCCTGCACCTGCATGCGCAACTGGACCGCAGCGAGTCGTTGGGCAGTCTGTATTTTCAGGCCATCAGCCGCTTGTCGGTGGCCACCATTGTCCTCGATGAGAGCGGCAGTGTGCTGCAGCTCAACCCGGTGGCGCGCGACATCCTCGACAGCAATGACGGCCTGAAACTGGTGGGCGGACGCCTGGAGGCCACCTATCCCAGCGACAACCGCGAGCTTTCGCGCCTGGTGCGCGACGCCTTCCAACGTGCGCGTCAGGGCGATATCGGCCACTGCAACGCCGCGGCGTTGTCGATCTCTCGACCTTCCGGGCAGGTCAACCTGGGGGTGGTGGTGGAGCTGATTCCGTCCCAGGACTGGGTCGAGGGCAAGGGCCAGCCGACGGTGGTGGTGTATGTGCGCGATGCGGTGG
>RCUI01000430.1_pt1 | contig 14805 bp, 10 predicted proteins | sample 2166121 | NCBI WGS metagenome assembly RCUI01 (sample SAMN09932700, study PRJNA488358) | compost metagenome | feature: garden; material: soil; isolation source: compost soil in succinic acid-enriched culture | place: Germany: Experimental Botanical Garden Goettingen | collected 2016-01-27
TCATGCACGGCGAATCACCGATCAAACGTCGCGAATCGCGAAAAATCTGGGTAGGAAATGTACCTGTCGGCGGCGATGCCCCTATCGCCGTCCAGAGCATGACCAACACCGACACCAATGACGTCGCCGCCACTGTGGCGCAGATCAACCGCCTGGTTGATGCCGGCGTCGATATTGTTCGTGTCTCGGTACCGGACATGGACGCGGCCGAAGCCTTTGGCAAGATCAAGCAGCAGGTCAGCGTACCGCTGGTTGCCGATATCCACTTCGACTACCGCATTGCCCTGCGTGTGGCAGAGCTGGGTGTCGATTGCCTGCGGATCAACCCAGGCAACATCGGTCGCGAAGACCGCGTGCGTGCGGTGGTCGACGCAGCCCGCGATCGTGGCATTCCAATTCGCATCGGCGTCAACGCCGGTTCCCTGGAAAAAGATCTGCAGAAAAAGTACGGCGAGCCGACCCCGGCAGCGCTGGTCGAGTCGGCCATGCGTCACGTCGAACACCTTGATCGCCTGGATTTCCAGGATTTCAAGGTTAGCGTCAAGGCCTCCGACGTGTTCATGGCCGTCGAAGCCTACCGCTTGCTGGCCAAGCAGATCATCCAGCCGCTGCACCTGGGCATCACCGAAGCCGGTGGCCTGCGTTCGGGCACGGTGAAATCCGCAGTCGGCCTCGGTATGCTGCTTGCCGAAGGGATTGGCGATACTATTCGCATCTCCCTGGCGGCAGACCCGGTCGAGGAAGTAAAAGTCGGTTACGACATCCTCAAGTCCCTGCACCTGCGTTCGCGTGGCATCAACTTCATCGCCTGCCCGAGCTGCTCGCGGCAGAACTTCGATGTGGTCAAGACCATGAACGAGCTGGAAGGGCGCCTGGAAGACCTGCTGGTACCGATGGACGTGGCCGTGATCGGCTGCGTGGTCAATGGTCCAGGCGAAGCCAAGGAAGCCCATGTGGGGCTGACCGGCGGTACGCCGAACCTGATCTACATCGATGGCAAGCCTGCGCAGAAGCTGACCAATGACAACCTGGTCGATGAGCTGGAAAGACTCATCCGCCAGAAAGCGGCCGAAAAGGCCGAAGCCGACGCGGCCTTGATCGCCCGTGGCTGACACCCAGATTCGTAAGGATTTTCCGTGAGTAAATCGCTGCAAGCCATCCGTGGCATGAACGACATCCTGCCCGAGCAGACTCCGCTGTGGCGCTACTTTGAGAGCACCGTGGCCGGCCTGCTGGATACCTACGGCTATCGTCAGATCCGCACGCCGATTGTCGAGTTCACCGAGCTGTTCAAGCGCTCGATCGGTGAAGTGACTGACATCGTTGAAAAAGAGATGTACACCTTCGCCGACCGCAACGGTGACTCCCTGACTCTGCGTCCTGAAGGCACTGCAGCCTGTGTACGTGCTGTGCTTGAACACGGCATCAGCGGTGGTGGCCAGGTGCAGAAACTCTGGTACATCGGTCAGATGTTCCGTCATGAGCGCCCGCAGAAAGGTCGTTATCGCCAGTTCAACCAGATCGGTGTTGAAGTCTTCAACCTCGATGGGCCGGACATCGATGCCGAGTTGATCGTGCTCACCTGGCGCCTGTGGGGCCTGCTGGGTATCCGTGACGCGGTCAAGCTCGAACTCAACAGCCTGGGTACCAGCGAAGCCCGTGCGCGCTACCGTGATGCGCTGGTCGAGTTCCTCTCGGCGCGTCTGGAGCAGCTGGACGAAGACAGCCAGCGTCGCCTGAAGACCAACCCGCTGCGCATCCTCGATACCAAGGACGCCAATACCCAGGCGGTGCTGGTCGATGCGCCGAAGCTTGAAGACTACCTGGACGAAGAGTCGCGGGTACATTTCGAAGGCCTCAAGTCCCGTCTGGATGCCGCCGGTATCCCGTTCGTGATCAATACCAAGCTGGTACGTGGCCTGGACTATTACAGCAAGACCGTATTCGAGTGGGTCACCGACAAGCTTGGCTCCCAGGGCACTGTCTGTGCCGGCGGGCGCTACGATGGCCTGGTCGAGCAAATGGGCGGCAAGCCGACCCCGGGCGTTGGCTTCGCCATGGGTATCGAGCGTCTGATCCTGCTGCTTGAAACCCTGGGGCAGATTCCCGAGTCGATCAACCGCCAGGTCGATGTCTACCTGTGCGCCTTCGGCGAGCAGGCGGAGCTGGCTGGCCTGGCCCTGGCCGAGCGTCTGCGTGATCGCTTGCCGAACCTGCGCCTGCAGGTCAATGCCGGTGGTGGCAGCTTCAAGAGCCAGTTCAAGAAGGCCGACAAGAGCGCAGCTCTGTTCGCCTTGATCCTGGGGGACGACGAACTGGCGCAACAAGTGGTAGGTTTCAAACCCCTGCGTGGCCAGGGCGAACAACAAAACATTGCCTGGGATGCTCTGGCAGAGCACCTGGAAGCTTCCCTCGCGCAGGCGTGAAGCGGGTCAACAGCCGATTTGGTGAAAAGGAGTATTGGGGTGTCGAGTACCGATGATGAACAGCTGGCAGCATTCAAGGACTGGTGGCAGCGTAACGGCAAGCCACTGGTAACCGGCGGCCTGCTGGCACTGGTGATAGTGTTTGGCTGGCAAGCCTTCCAGAAGTACCAGGGCAACCAGTCGCAAGGCGCCTCGAACCTCTATCAGGCCCTGCTGGAAACCACCCTGACGCCAAGCGGCGAGCCGGATGCGGCCAAGGTCGCGGAACTGTCCGGCAAGCTCAAGAACGAGTTTGGCGGTAGCGCCTATGCCCAGTACGGCAGCCTGTTCGTGGCCAAGGTCGCGGTCGAGGCCGGCAAGCTGGACGATGCCGCAGCCGAACTCAAGTCGGTGATGGACAAACCGGCCGATGCCACCCTGGGTGAAATCGCCCGTCAGCGCCTGGCCCGTGTCCTGGCTGCCCAGAACAAGGTCGACGAAGCCCTGAAGCTGCTTGAAGGCGACGCCGACAAAGCGTTCCTGGCCAGCCGTGAAGAGCTCAAGGGCGACCTGCTGGTACAGCTGGGTCGTGCTGCTGATGCCCATGCCGCTTACGAAAAGGCCAAGGCCGCGCTGTCTGACGACGCCGCGATCGGTGGTTTGCAACTCAAGCTCGACGACCTGGCCAAAGGGGATGCGTGACGTGATCGGTTGGAAACATGCAGCAGTGCTGACCCTGGCCCTTCTGGCCGTGGGTTGCAGCAGCAACAGCAAAAAGGAATTGCCGCCGGCCGAGCTGACCAAGTTCACCGAAGAGGTGGTCCTGAAGAAGCAATGGAGTCGTTCGATCGGTGACGGTCAGGGCGAGTCCTTCAACATGCTGGTCCCGGCGATCGAGAACGATCGTATCTACGCCGCCGATGTGACCGGCGTGGTGATGGCCATGGATCGCAATACCGGCGACGTGGCCTGGAAAAAGGACCTTGAACTGCCTGTCTCCGGTGCCGTTGGCGTCGGTTACGGCATGGTCATGCTCGGTACCCTGCGCGGTGAAGTGATCGCCCTGGATGCCAGCACCGGTGAGCAGCGCTGGCGTTCGCGCGTTACCAGTGAAGTGCTGGCGCCGCCTGCCACCAACGGTGACGTGGTGGTCGTGCAAACCCAGGACGACCGTGTGATCGGCCTGGATGCCAGCACCGGTGATCGCCGCTGGATCTACGAAAGCACTCCAGCGGTACTGACCCTGCGTGGTACCGGTGCGCCAATCGTGACCAATCACCTGGCTGTCGCTGGCCTGTCGACCGGTAAGGTCGTCGCCCTCGATACCCGTAACGGTGTACCGGTCTGGGAGCAACGTGTGGCCATCCCGCAAGGTCGCTCGGAGCTTGACCGGGTTGTCGATATCGACGGCGGCCTGCTGCTGTCTGGCGGTACCCTGTACGTGAGCAGCTACCAGGGCCGGGTTGCCGGCCTGGATCTGGAAAGCGGCCGGGTGTTGTGGCAGCGTGATGCTTCCAGCTACACCGGTGTGGCCCAGGGCTTCGGTAACGTCTACGTGAGCCTGGCTTCGGGCACCGTGGAAGGCATCGACGAGCGTTCGTCCAGCGCGCTGTGGAGCAACGATTCGCTGGCTCGTCGCCAGCTGTCGGCGCCGGAAGTGTTCTCAAGCTATGTTGCAGTAGGTGACCTGGAAGGCTACCTGCACCTGCTCAGCCAGGTCGACGGTCGCTTCGTCGGTCGTGAGCGTATCGACAGCGATGGCCTGCGCGCCCGTCCGCTGGTGGTGGGTGACACCATCTATGTGTACGGCAACAGCGGCAAGCTCGAGGCGCTGACCATCCGCTGAGGCTATGCTTGAGGCCTTGCAGGCCTCGGGCTGCGGCACTTCGGGTGCCGCCCGAACTCCGGCCGCTGCAGTGCAGCGGCCTTTGTATTTTTTGAATTTATGAAGTGGAGAGCCGCATGGTTCCCGTAATCGCCCTGGTGGGCCGACCGAACGTCGGTAAATCCACCATGTTCAACCGCCTGACCAGGACCCGCGACGCTATCGTCGGCGACCTGTCCGGGCTGACCCGAGACCGCCAGTACGGTGAAGCGCGCTGGCAAGGCCGTTCGTACATCCTGGTCGACACCGGTGGTATTTCCGGTGACGAGCATGGCATGGACGAAAAAATGGCCGAGCAGTCGCTGCTGGCCATCGAAGAAGCCGATGTGGTGCTGTTTCTGGTTGATGCCCGCGCTGGCCTGACCGCCGCCGACCAGATGATTTCCGAGCACCTGCGCAAGCGCAACAAGCGCTCGATCCTGGTGGCCAACAAGATCGATAACATCGATCCGAACACCGCCATCGCCGAGTTCTCGCCGCTGGGTATGGGTAACGCCATTGGCGTGGCCGGTGCTCAAGGCCGTGGCGTCAACAACCTGCTGGAAGCCGTACTGAGCGATTTCCCACGGGACAATGACGAAGAAGAAGTCGACATGAACGTCGCCGAAGGTGAGGAAGCGGTCCGCATTCCTGGCCCAAGCGAGAAAGATGGCATCAAGATCGCCATCATTGGTCGTCCGAACGTCGGCAAGTCGACCCTGGTCAACCGCATGCTCGGGGAAGACCGGGTTATCGTCTACGACCAGCCAGGCACCACGCGCGACAGTATCTACATTCCCTTCGAGCGTAACGAAGAGAAGTACACCCTGATCGACACGGCGGGCGTGCGCAAGCGCGGCAAGATCCACGAGGAAGTTGAAAAGTTCTCGGTGGTCAAGACCCTGCAGGCGATCAAGGATGCCAACGTCGTCATCTTCGTCATGGATGCCCGCGAAGGTGTGGTTGACCACGACCTGAACCTGTTGGGCTTTGCCCTGGAAGCCGGTCGTGCCATCGTCATCGCCCTGAACAAGTGGGATGGCATGCAGCCGGGCGAGCGCGATTATGTGAAGACTGAGCTGGAACGTCGACTGTTCTTCGTCGACTTCGCCGACATTCATTTCATTTCGGCGTTGCACGGCACTGGCGTGGGCAACCTGTACCAATCGGTGCAGAACTCGTTCAAATCGGCGGTCACCCGCTGGCCGACCAGCCGTCTGACCCAGATTCTTGAAGACGCGGTCAGCGATCACCAGCCGCCAATGGTCAACGGTCGCCGGATCAAGCTGCGTTACGCTCACCTCGGGGGGGCTAACCCGCCGATCATCGTGATCCACGGTAACCAGGTTGAGAAGGTACCCAAGTCCTACTCGCGCTACCTGGAAAACACCTATCGCCGCGTGCTCAAACTGGTCGGTACGCCGATCCGTATCGAGTACAAGGGCAGTGATAACCCGTACGAAGGCAACAAGAACACCTTGACCGACCGTCAGGTCAACAAGAAGCGTCGCCTGATGTCGCACCACAAGAAAGCCGAGAAAAAGCGTAAAGATAAGCGCTGACTGTGTGAGAGCCAGCCTTGCTGGCGATGGGATCGGCGCAACGTCAGTTGTTGCGCGGTGTCTGCATCGCTGGCAAGGCCAGCTCCCACCTTGCAACACCCAAGGCTCACCTTTTTCCTGACCACTCAATCCGCTATGCTCGGTCTCTGACCGCGCCGCCTCGAGCCGGAAGATTGCAGGAAAGAGGGCTCCATGATCAGCAGCAAGTTGCCGAACGTCGGCACGACCATCTTTACCACCATGTCCCAGCTCGCCGCGCAAACCGGCGCCTTGAACCTGTCCCAGGGTTTTCCCGATTTCAATGGCCCCCAGGCCCTGCTCGATGCCGTAGGCCGGCATGTCAGTGCTGGACACAACCAGTATTGCCCAATGACCGGATTGCCCGCCTTGCGCCAGCAAGTCGCGACCAAGATCGCCCGTAGCTATGGCGTCAGTGTCGATGCTGAAACTGAGGTCACCATCACCCCAGGGGCCACAGAAGCGATCTTCTGCGCTATTCATGCGGTCGTCCGTGCCGGTGACGAAGTGATTGTCTTCGACCCGAGCTATGACAGCTATGAGCCTTCGGTCGAACTGGCCGGCGGGCGCTGCGTACATGTCCAGCTTTCCGATGGCCAATTTGCTATTGATTGGCAGAAGCTCACCGAAGCGTTGAGCCCGCGAACGCGGATGATCATTCTCAACTCGCCACATAACCCCAGTGGTGCGCTGATCAGCCGAGATGACCTGGACAAGCTGGCGCTGCTGATTGCCGACCGCGATATTTACCTGATCAGTGATGAAGTCTATGAACACCTGGTGTTCGATGGCGTCCAGCATGCCAGTGTGCTGGCGGTTGAAGCCTTGTACCAACGCGCCTTTGTCGTCAGTTCGTTTGGTAAGACCTACCACGTTACTGGCTGGAAGACCGGTTATGTGGTTGCGCCACCGGCCCTGAGTGCAGAGCTGCGCAAGGTCCACCAGTACGTCAACTTTTGCGGTGTAACGCCATTGCAGTGGGCCCTGGCCGACTTTATGGCTGAGCATCCTGAGCATGTTGAAGAACTCCCGGCGTTTTACCAGGCCAAACGAGATCTGTTCTGCGATCTGCTGACACCTTCACGCTTTCAGTTCACCCGCAGCGCCGGTACTTACTTCCAACTGGTCGACTATTCAGCTATTCGTCCCGATTTGAACGATGTCGAGATGTCCCTGTGGCTCACCCGTGAACACGGCGTGGCGACCATCCCGGTATCGGTGTTTTACCAGCAACCCATCCCAGAACAGCGCTTGGTGCGCCTGTGTTTTGCCAAACGCGAGGAGACGCTGCGTCAGGCAGCGGAAAAACTATGCGCGATCTGAGTGCTCTGCCCAACCTGAAAGTAGCCCTGGTCCAGACAACCTTGGCCTGGCAGGACCGCCTGGCGAACTACGAGCATTTCGACAACCTGCTGGAGCAAGCGCGTGGCGCCGACCTGATCATCCTGCCGGAAATGTTCACCACAGGCTTTTCAATGGATTCCGAAAGCCTCGCTGAGCCAGAGAATGGCCCGACCTACAAGTGGCTCAAGAGTCAGGCGAAAAAACTTGATGCGGTGGTCACGGGCAGTGTGATCATCCAAGCCGCGGATGGTAGTCACCGTAACCGCCTATTGTGGGCGCGGCCAGATGGCGAGATTCTGTTTTACGACAAGCGCCACCTGTTCCGTATGGCCGGTGAGCATAAGCATTACACGCCTGGCGAGCGCCAGGTGCAGTTCGAGGTCAAAGGCTGGCGGGTAAGACCGCTGATTTGCTACGACCTGCGTTTCCCGGTGTGGAGCCGCGACGCCCAAGATACCGACCTGTTGCTGTATACCGCCAACTGGCCGGCGGCGCGGCGCCAGCACTGGAACCGTTTGTTACCGGCACGGGGTATTGAAAACCTGTGTTACGTCGCTGCGGTGAACCGGGTGGGTACTGACGGTAAGGGCTTTGCCTACTCAGGTGACAGCCAGGTGTTGGACTTCCAGGGTGAGAGTCTGCTGAGTGCGGGAGAAGCGGATGGGGTGTTTACGGTGGTCCTGAGTTCGGCGGATCTGGCGGCTTACCGCACACGTTTTCCGGCCAACCTGGATGCAGACACGTTCGATCTGCATTGAGGTCAATCGCCAGCAAGACTGGCCCCCATCGCTGGCAAGCCAGCCCCTGTGGGCGCCGGCTTGCCAGCGATGGAGTTTCAAGGCCTAGTACACATCCCGGCGATAGCGTCCACGTTCAATTAAACGTTCAACTTCGGCTGCGCCCAGCACCTCAGCCAGCACCTCATCGACACCACTGGCCATGCCCTGCAGGCTGCCACAGATATAGATCGAGGCTCCTTCAGCCAGCCAACGGCGCAGCTCAATCGCCTGTTCACGCAGGCGATCCTGCACGTAGACCTTGTGTGCTTGATCGCGAGAGAAAGCCAGGTCCAAGCGCGCCAAATCGCCCTTGCGCAGCCAACCTTGCAGTTCTTGTGCACAGAGAAAGTCGTGGGCCTGGTTACGTTCGCCAAACAACAACCAGTTGCGTTGCTCACCCGCCACGATACGGGCCTTGAGCAAACTACGCAGCCCGGCAATCCCGGTGCCATTGCCGATCAAAATCATCGGTGTTGCAGGCGCCGGCATATGGAAGCCACTGTTGCTGCGCAGGCGCAGGCTGACACTGTTATCCACAGGCACATGTTCAGTCAGCCAACCGGAACCCAGCCCGAGACTGCCATCAGTGTGCCGCTCCTGGCGCACGATCAGCTCCAGCACGCCATCACTGGCAATCGAGGCAATCGAATACTCCCGTGCTGTCAGGGGAATCAGCGCATCGACCAAGGCCTGGGCATGCAGGCCAACCAGGTGCTCACGACTTTTGGGTAGGTTACGGCTGGCCAGGGCCTGGAGCAGGCTTTCCTGCAGCCCCTCGACTTGCACCTGAGCTTCGCCATCCAGGCCCATTCCGCGCAGGAATACCGCAAGGTCTTGAGCGCTGTTGCGCGGCAGGACTTCCACCAGGTCACCGGCCTGCCACTGCGCTGGCTGCTGCGCCTTGAGCCCCAGCAAATAGACTGCCGAGCCCTGGCTGCCGGGGTTCATTAACTCACGCTGAACCAGGGTCCAGTTGCTCAATGCTGGTGCTTGCCAGGCGGCCGGCGGCTTGCTGCCGGTCAGCTGTGCCAGCTGCTCCTGCCAGTGTTGCAAGGCTGCAGGGTCGGCGTTGTCGACTTCCACCGGGGCAAAGGCCGTGGTGGCGCCGCGTTCACCCAGCCAGGCCTGTAGGCGTCGGGCGAAGCCACAGAACTCGGGGTACTGCCGGTCACCCAAAGCAAGCAGGGCGTAGTTCAGATTGTCCAGCGTCCAGGGTTGGCCGAGCACTTTGCGTTCGAACCCGCGAGCACTGTCCGGCGCTTCGCCGTCGCCAAAGGTACTGACCACGAACAACGCACGTTCGGCCTGGTTGAGATCGTCCTCGGTCAATTCGGCCAATGGCCGAACCTGAACCGCCACGCCGGCTGCCTGCAGCTGACCGGCGCTCTGCCAGGCCAGTTGCTCGGCAAAACCGCTCTGGCTGGCGAAACCCACCAGCCAACTGTCGCCCTGATCGGTCGCAGTTGCCAGGGTGCTGCGTGCTGCCTGCACCTGGCGTTTTTTACGGCGGCGATCCAGGTACAGCAACCAGCCGGTGATGAAGAACAGCGGCATCGTCAGGCTGGCGACAGTCACAATGATCCGGCCCGGCAAGCCGAAGTAACTACCCACATGCAGGGCATAAACGCTGGCCAGCAGCTGTGCCTTGAATGACTTGTCGGCGTAGCGCTCGTGCTTTTTCACCTGACCGTTGGCCGGGTCGATGGTCAGGGTGTTGAGGGCGCGTTCGTGCTCGGCACCTTCAAGCAGGTAGAAGAGCGTCGCCGGTTGCCCGCCAGCAGGTGGCAGGCGTAGGTTGTAGCTGGTCATCGTTGGGCCGGCGGCCGCTTGCAGGTTGCTCCAGATGGCGTCGTAGTCGACGACCAGCGGTTTGGCGTCTTTGTTCGCAGCGCCGCCTGGGCGCCCGCGACTTTCGCCACGTTTGTGCTGCTCTCCAGCGGCAGGACCATCAGCCAGCAGTTTGTTCAAGCCTTCGCGGTACCACTCGTATGACCAGAACAGGCCGGTGAGGGCGAACAGCAAATAGAACAGCAGGCACCAGGTGCCGGCCACCGCATGCAGGTCCCAGTTAAAGGCACGACCTTTCTTGGCCCAGTCCAGGGTCAACCATGCACGCCAATTCAGCGCCTTGCGCGGCCAGCGTAGATACAAGCCGGAGAGGCAGAAGAAAATCAGCATCAGGGTACAAGCACCGGTGATCTGTCGGCCAGTGTCGCCCATGGCCAGAAAACGGTGCAATTGCAGCATCAGGTCAAAGAAGCCTTGGCCGGCTACGTCGCTCTGCAGCTTACCGGTGTAAGGATCGGCATAGCGCATCGGACCTCGACGTTCGCCCGGGGGCGGGGTGAAGAACACCCGTGCGGCGCTATCACTGCGGGTATCAACTCGCAACATCGAGACCTTGTCGCCTTGCTCGGTTTCGATCCGGCGTACCAGTTCAGGCATCGGCAATACGCCTTCCTGACGAACCTCAACCTTGAGTACATCGGGGTTGAACAGGCGCAGCAGCTCATCCTGGAACGACCAGATTGCTCCGGTGATGCCCATCAAGGCCAGCACCAGCCCGGCTGTGATACCGAAGAACCAGTGCAGTTGGAACAGCGACTTCTTCACCACATCAATCACCTTGTCTTGCCGCCAATGCGAATGCGTCGCACATTATGCTTGATACACAAAAGCCCCGTTCACCGAAGTGAAACGGGGCCTGCCAGACAGCGTCCGTCAGAAGTGGAAGCTGGTGGTCAGCAGGGCAGTGCGCCCCGCTGCCTGGTTGGCATAGTGTGCCGCGTAGGCCTTGTCGTAGTAGACCTCGTTGGTGAGGTTCTGCACGTTCAATTGCAGATCGACGTTCTTGGTCAGCTTGTAGCTGGCCATGGCGTCGTAGCGCCAGTACGAATCGACCATCACGCTGTTTGTCACGTTGCCGAACACATCGTCGACGTAGAAGGCGCCGCCGCCGATGGTGAGCTTCGGTGTGATGTTGTAGGTGGTCCACAAGGTCAGGCTGTTGTTCGGCGTGTTGGGCATCTGGTTGCCGTCGTTGTAGCCATCGATCAGCACACCACCTACCGATTGCGCGCCACCGTCGATCAGCTTGGCATCCATGTAGGTGTATCCGGCGAACACTTGCCAGGCGTTGGTCAACTTACCGGTGGCGGTCAGCTCCAGGCCGTCGACGCGGCTCTTGCCTGCGTTCTGGTAGGTGTTGGCATCGACCAGTACTCGGGCATTTTCCTTCTCGGTGCGAAACACCGCGGCAGTCAGGTTCAGGCGCTGGTCAAGCAGGTCCCATTTGGTGCCGATTTCGTAGTTGGTGGTTTCCTCGGGTTTCAGCTCACTGGTGGTGGTAGCGGTCAGCAGCGGGTTGCCGTCGCTGCCTTCACCCAACGCGGCGCCAGCCGGTGTGGCCGAGGTGGCATAAGAAATGTAAATGCTGCCGTTTTCCGCAGGCTTCCAGGTCAGGCCCAACTGGCCGGTAACGAATTCGCTGGTGTCTTCGGTCTTGAAGCTGGTCGCACCGCCTGCCACTTTGGTTTTGGCTTTGGTATCGAAATGGTCGTAGCGCAGGCCCATGGTCAACAGCCAGGCCGGATTCAGCTCGAGGGTGTCGGTCAGGTAGATAGCACGGGTGTTGCTGGTGGTATCGGCACCTGCATCGGTACGGCTCACGTCACCACCCCAGGCTTCGTTCGGGTCTGGGTTGGGGAATGAGGTGCAGACGCCCGGGATCTGGCCAGTAGGCGTCGAGCAGTTACCCGCGCGAAAACCGGTGATGTCGTAGCCTTCTTTGGTTGAGGCTTCGCGGCTCAACTCGATACCGGTAGAGAAGGTGTTCTTGAATCCACCGATGTACACCTCACCGAACAGATCAGTCTGGTTGGTGGTGGTACGGGTGTTGGCCACACGGTTGTTCGGTCGGCGCCAGACTTCACCGTTGAGGATGTTGCCTTTGCTGTCATCCGGCTGGCTGTAAATGTAGTCCTGCAGGGTATTGCCGTGGCGCAGGGTATTCTTGATGGTCAGCGAGTCGCTCAGGTCATGTTCCAGGGCAATGGTGCTGATGTCGGCGCGGGTTTTGTAGAAGTCGCGGCCGACCAGGCCGTAGTAATTGTCGCTGTCTCCGCCGTCGGTCGGCTTGTCTGGATTGGCCGACGTACGATTGGCCGAACTGCCGGATTTGAGGCTGTAGGGGATGCCTGAGTCTGGCAGGTCATCGCTTTCGACGTGGTAGTAGTCCAGGCTCAGGCGGGTATCTGTACCCAAGCCAAAGACCAAGGACGGTGCCACGCCCCAACGGTCATAGTTGACTTCATCGCGACCGGCGACATTGCTCTCATGGCTCATCAGGTTCAGGCGGAATGCGGCGGTATCAAGGAACTGATAGTTGCCATCGAAGGTGTAGCGATTGGTCTGGTCCGAACCCCAGGTAAAGCCACCATCGACAGTGTTGCCCAGGTGAGCGCGCTTGCTCACCAGGTTGATGGTACCGCCCGCTGCGCCACGGCCGCCGATTGCCGAGTTCGGGCCTTTGGCGACTTCGACTGATTCAATGGCAAAAATTTCACGGGTTTGCGAGCCGGTGTCACGTACACCATCCAGGTACATCGAATTCTGTGAGTCAAAGCCACGGATGAATGGGCGGTCGCCTGATGGGTTGCCACCTTCGCCAGCCCCCATGGTGATACCTGGCACCGTGCGCAGCGCGTCTTGCAGGTTGAGGGCGTTAGTGTCTTTGATCACTTGCTGTGGGACCACAGTCACCGAGCGTGGAATGTCGACCAGCGGCGCGGTGTACTTCTGCGAAGAAGCGTTCTCGACCTTGTAGTCGGTGCTGGCTGTTTCAGCCTGTCCGGTGACGCTGGTGGCATCCAGGGAAATGGCGCCGTTGTTGGGCGTTTCAGTGTCCGCGGCGTAAGCCAGGTGTCCTGCAGAAGTAGCCGTAATCGCTACACCAATGGCGGAGGCGAGCAAGCGTGGTGAACTGACAGCGGTTGGCACGTAGTGACGCGGCATGGTGGTCCCCTTCCCCAGGTTTTCAAGGCCGCGAAATATAATGTAAACAAATATGAGTAACAATTGAGAAGAATTGCTATTTGTTAGAAATTTACAATCTTTACAAATTGTTGCTGCGGCGGTTCCCTGCTGAAACGTCCCGCCTCTCGGAAAGAGCTTGTGGTGGGTCAATGGGAATCAATACCATTGGTGTCTTTTCCGTTCTCAGGTGCCCGCGCCATGCTGCTACACATATCCGGACTGTTCTCCACCGAGGAAGTCATGCGTATCCGTGAGGCACTGGAGCAGACCGAGTGGGCCGACGGTAAGGTCACTGCCGGCTACCAATCAGCCAAAGCCAAGCACAACCTGCAGCTGCCCGAAGGCCATCCGTTGGCCAAAGAAATTGGCACTGCACTGATCGAGCGCCTGTGGCAGCACCCGCAGTTCATGTCGGCGGCCTTGCCACACAAGGTTTTTCCGCCGTTGATCAACTGTTACCGCGAAGGTGGCAATTTCGGCTTCCACATCGACAACGCGCTGCGTCAGCCCCGTGGCAGCCACGAGCGGGTGCGCACCGATCTGTCTTCGACCTTGTTCCTGAGCAACCCCGAAGACTATGACGGTGGTGAGCTGGTGATTCAGGACACTTACGGCGAGCAGCAGGTGAAGCTGGCAGCAGGGGACCTGGTGCTCTACCCGGGCAGCAGCCTGCACAAGGTCAATCCGGTGACCCGCGGCGTACGTTATGCCGCGTTCTTCTGGACCCAAAGCCTGGTGCGAGAGGACAGCCAACGCGCGTTGCTGTTCGAGATGGACAACGCGATTCAGCAACTGACAGCGGAGTTGCCCGATCACCCGGCGCTGATCCAATTGACCGGCACCTATCACAATTTGCTGCGCCGCTGGGTTGAGGTCTGAGCCATGGCGTTCGCATTGCGTAATCGCCAGGAACTGGACAGCGAGCAGTTCGCTCAGATGCTTGAACACAGTCCGGCAAAGGCGGCTCAGGCCATTCTGGCCGCCGCCGGGCAGGACGTTATCGAAGCTCAGTTACTGCTTGGGCAGATCCTACTGGACGGTCGTGGCATCGAGAAGGACCCCACGCTGGCGCGTCGCTGGTTCAGCATCGCCGCCAGCCGCGGCAGCGCAATGGCTGACAATATGCTTGGGCGCTGCCTGGAACACGGTTGGGGCGGGTCGGTTGATCCCGCCCAAGCAGCACGTCACTACCGCATGGCCGCCGAGGCCGGGCTCGATTGGGGGATGTACAACTACGCCAATATGCTCGCCACCGGACGCGGTGTGCGCCTGGACCATGGTGCTGCGCAGGCCTGGTATCGGCAGGCGGCCGAGCAGGGGCATGGCAAGTCGATGAACCTGTTGGGGCGTTATCTGGAGGAAGGCCAGCATTGCCAAGGCAATGTTCTGGAGGCGCAGGGTTGGTACCAGCGCTCGGCTCACGCCGGAGATTTTCGTGGACAGTTCAGTCATGCCGGCGTATTGGCCGCCCATGGGCAAATACAGGAAGCACTCGCCTGGTTGCAGCGAGCATTGACCGGTGGTAATGCGAATTTTCTGAGGGTCGCCGGACCAGCGCTGGAGCAGGCTGAGCAGGCAGAAATCCGTAACCTGGCATCGGCCTACCGAACGCGCTTGGCGCAGCTCGAAGCGGGGCGTTGAACGCCCCACAATGGGCGGCTGGGCCGCCCGCTACAGCGATTACAGGTAGTAGGCCTTCAGCGGCGGGAAGCCGTTGAATTCCACCGCGCTGTAGCTGGTGGTGTAGGCACCGGTCGACAGCCAGTACAGGCGGTCACCGATGGCCAGGTTCAGCGGCA
>RCUI01000432.1_pt1 | contig 14770 bp, 10 predicted proteins | sample 2166121 | NCBI WGS metagenome assembly RCUI01 (sample SAMN09932700, study PRJNA488358) | compost metagenome | feature: garden; material: soil; isolation source: compost soil in succinic acid-enriched culture | place: Germany: Experimental Botanical Garden Goettingen | collected 2016-01-27
CATGGCTCAACTCACCAGTTGGTTAAGGCTAAGGATGGGTAACAGGATGGCCATGACGATCAGCAGTACCACGCCGCCCATCACCACCAGCATCAAGGGTTCGAACAGACTCACCACCAGCGCGATGCGCGCCGCGAGGTTTTTTTCCTGCTGCTCGGCGGCCTTGCCGAGCATGCTGTCCAGCTCGCCGGCACGTTCGCCGCTGGCGATCAGGTGCAGCATCATCGGCGGGATATCACCGCTGCGCTCAAGGCCGCGGGTCAAGGTGCCGCCCTCACGCACCGAGCGCGCTACCTCGTGCATGCGTGCGCGAATGGTCAGGTTGCCGACCACCGCAGCGGCAATCTCCAGCGCGTCGACCAGGGGTACGGCGCTCTTGCCGAGGATCGCCAGGGTGCTGGCAAAACGCGCCGCCTCCATTGCCCGAAACAACGCGCCCAGCTGTGGCAGCCGCAGCAACAGCGCGTGCCAGCGCAACCGCAGGTGGGCTTGACGCAACGCCCACTGCAGCGCCAGGGCACCGCCCAGCAGCACCGCCAGCAGCGCCAGGCCGTGGCTGCGCAGGCCGTCGCTCAGGGCGATCATGGCCTGGGTCAGCACGGGCAAGGCCTGGCCGCTGTCGACGAAGATTTTCACCACGTCCGGCACCACATAGCCGAGCAAGAAACCGACGATGGCCAGCGAGGCGAACATCAGGACCATCGGGTAGACCATCGCCAATTGGATTTTCTGCCGTGACTGCTGCCGGGCCTCGGTGTAGGCCGCCAATTGTTCAAGCACATGCCCTAGGTGCCCGGAGCGTTCCCCGGCCGCGATGGTGGCGCGATACAGTTCCGGGAATGCCCGGGGGAAACCGGCCAGCGCAGTGGCCAGGGCGTGGCCTTCCAGCACCCGCGACCGGACCGCCGACAACAGGCCGCTGATCTTGCGCTTTTCGCTTTGCGCCGCCACCGCCTTGAGTGCTTCCTCAAGCGGCAGGCCGGCATGAATCAAGGTCGACAACTGCAAGGTCAACAGCGCGAGTTCGCCAGCACTCAGGCGCGCCGAGCTTTCAAAGGCGGCACCTTCAGGCGCTTGGCTTTTGGCCGCTTGCACCTGTGTGGGCAGCAACCCGCGCTCGCGCAATAGTTGCCGGGCGTGCCGCGGGCTGTCGGCCTCCTGCACGCCCCGGCGCAGTCGGCCAGTGCTGTCCTGGGCCTGGTACTCGAATGACGGCATGCCTCAGTCCTCCTGGGTGACCCGCAGCAATTCATCGAGACTGGTGCGGCCGGCCATTACCAGGCGCTGGCCGTCCTGGAACAGGCTGCGCGCCGCGGTCCGCGCCTCCAGGGCGAGTTCCTGCTCGCTGGCGCCCCGGTGGATCAATGCCGCCAACGTCGGGGTCATGGTCACCAGCTCGTAGATCCCGATACGCCCGCGATACCCCTGCTGGCAGTGCTCGCAGCCATTGGCCTTGAACAGCGGCGCTGCCGCTGTGCTGTCCAGCCCGAGGCGCTGGCAGGTCGCGGCATCGGCCACATAGGACGTTTTGCAGTGTTCACAGAGTGTGCGCAGCAGCCGCTGGGCCAATACGCCCACCAGCGACGAGCACAACAGGTAGGCGTCGACGCCCATGTCGACCAACCGGGTAACAGCGCCGACCGCGCTATTGGTGTGCAGGGTCGACAGCACAAGGTGGCCGGTCAACGACGCCTGCACGGCGATGTCAGCCGTTTCGCGGTCACGGATCTCACCGACCATCACCACGTCAGGGTCCTGGCGCAAAATGGCCCGCAGGCCACGAGCGAACGTCATCTCGACCTTCGGGTTGACCGGGGTCTGGCCGATACCGGGCAGGTGGTATTCGATGGGGTCTTCGACGGTAAGAATGTTGCGTGTCTGGTCATTGAGGCTGGTCAGCGCCGCATACAGGCTGGTGGTCTTGCCGGAACCCGTGGGGCCCGTCACCAGCAAAATACCGTGGGGCCTGCCCAGGGTCTGCTGGAAGCGCACCCGGGTATCGTCGGGCATGCCCAGGCGTTGCAGGTCCAGGCGCCCGGCCTGTTTGTCGAGCAAGCGCAGCACCACCCGCTCACCGTGGGCCGAGGGCAAGGTCGAGACCCGCACATCCACCTCGTGACCCGCCAGGCGCAGCGCAATCCGCCCGTCCTGCGGCACGCGCTTCTCGGCGATATCCAGGCGCGCCATGACCTTGATCCGCGACACCAGCAAATTCGCCAGTTCACGCTTGGGCCTGAGCACTTCGCGCAGCTGGCCGTCGACGCGCATGCGCACCACCATGGCCTGCTCGAAGATCTCCAGGTGAACATCCGAGGCCTTTTCGCGCACCGCTTCGCCCAGCAGTGCATTGATCAGGCGAATGATCGGCGCATCGCCCTCCTGCTCCAGCAGGTCGGCCGTCTGCGGCACCTGGTCGGCCAGGCTCAACAGGTCGAGTTCGCTGTCCAGGCCCTGGGCAAACTGTTCGGCGGCACTCTGGCCGTCGCTGTAGGCACTGGCCAGGCGGGCAGCGAAATCCTCGGGTGCCAGCACCTGGATCGGCACATCCCGGCCGCACAAGCGGCGCACTTCGGCCAGGGCACTGAGCGGGGCATCGTTACGCATCGACAGACGCAGTTGGGCGCCGTCCCCCTCCAGCAACACCCCGTAGCGTCGAGCAAAACCAAACGGCAACTGTTGGCAATGGCCGATGGACTGCGTCATGGCGTACCCACGTGTTGCGGTACGCGTGGCGGGTCATCGTAGCCATCGAACATCTGGTGTGGATCACTCGGCAGCAGGGGCTTGCTGTCACCGGCTGCCGGCTTGCTCTGGTAGCGCAAGGCGTTGTAGCGGTCCTGGCTGACCTGCTCGATGTCGTGCTTGCTGCGCACGATGGTCGGACGCAGGAACACCATGAGGTTGCTCTTGGTCTGGATTTCTCGGTTCCACCGGAACAGCGCGCCCAGGTAAGGAACGCTACGCAACAGCGGCACGCCGCTTTGTTGCGTGCGCACACTGTCTTTCATCAGGCCACCAATCACGATGATGTCGCCATCTTCGGCCAGGATGGTGCTTTTCAGCGCGCGCTTGTTGGTGATCAAGTCGGAAGAGTCCACGCCCGACACCACCGGGGCGATGTCCGACACTTCCTGTTCGACTTCCAGGCGCAATGTCGAGCCTTCGTTGATGTGCGGCTTGATCTTCAGGCTGATCCCGACATCCTTGCGCTCTACGGTGGTAAAGGGATTTTCGGCACCGCTGCTGCTGGTGGCATAGGAGCCCGTCTTGAAGGGTACGTTCTGGCCGACGATGATTTCCGCTTCCTGGTTGTCCAGGGTCAGCAGGCTCGGCGTTGACAGCAAGTTGCTGTGCGTATTGCTGGCCAGGGCTGAAATCAACGCGCCAAAGCGATCGCTGCCCAGGTGCAACAGCGCCCCCTCGGGGGCTTGCAGCTTGTTATCGGACGAGAATGCATTGAGGATCCCAAGGCCGGTGCCAGGCAGGTTCAACAGCCCCGTGGCATCACCGGTATTGAGTGCCCATTGCACGCCCAGGGCCTGGACCACATCCCCCGAGACTTCGACGATCGCGGCATGAATCAACACTTGCGCACGTGGCTGATCCAGCTGCTGGACAATGTTCTCGATCATGCGGATCTGGTTGGGCTCCGCCATCAGTACCAGCGCGTTCTGGCTCTCGTCGGCCTTGACCATGAACGTCGGCGTGGTGGTCGCCGCCATGCCGGCGCGGGCCAGCCCGCCACCCGCCTCGGGCGTCAAGCCCGGGCCCATGGTGTCAAGAATCTCGGCCAACTGCTTGGCGTCGCTATGGCGCAGGCGGATCACCCGGGCGTTGTCGAACTTGGCCGTCGACGGTACGTCCAGCGAACGCGCCAGGCGCGCCAGGCGTTGCCGGGTTGCCTGGGTGCCGATGATCACCAGGCGATTGCTGCGTGCATCGGCGAGCACTTGCCCCCCCGCTTCGGCACCGGCCTTGCCCAGCGCCGGCTCCATCACCTTGGCGATGTCCGCCGCCACGCCATGCAGCAGCACCACCACGTCATGGGAGTTCTTGGTGCCGCTGTCCAGTTGCCGCACGATCTGCGCAATACGCCGTACATTGCTCGCCGTATCGGACACCACCAGGGCATTGGCCGACACCGACGGCCCGACATGGCCATGAGTCGACACCAACGGGCGAATCAGCCCGGCGATATCGGCAGCGGTGCTGGCGTTGAGCTCAATCACCTCGGTGACGTACTGCGAGGCCGGCGAGGTTTGCGCATTGCCATTGCCTGCGCGGGTCTTGGCTTCGGCCACCGGGGTGATCAGAATCCGGTCGCCCTGATCGATCACGGTAAAGTCATGGGCATCGAGTACCGAGTAAAACAGCCGGCGCACGCCTTCGCGGTCCAGGGTGTCGTTGGACATCACGGTGATACGCCCCTGCACCCGAGGGTCGAGCACCACCGTGGTGCCGAGTATCGCCGACATTTCCTCCACGACATCCCGCAGTTCGGCGTTGTTCATTGCCAGTTGCCAATGCTGCTTCGCGGCCAGTGCCGAGCCTTGCAACAACAGGGTGGCCAGCGCCGTGGCGCCTAATGTGCGGCGCAAGGCTGCACCTCGGAAAAAAGGCTTCATTCAATCAATCACTCTGAAACGGCTCGGCGGCAGGCCGAAAAAAGGAAGGGCCTTGCGCGGATGCGCGCCCGGCACCTGGCCCAGGGGCAGGCTGTAAGGCGCGTTCACTGGCCAATTGCAGGGGCAGCAGCTCTTCGCGGCCCTGACGCCAAAGCACGACCTGGTCGATTTCTACCCGACGCAACACGCTGCCACCGGGCAAGCTCTCGCCAACCCGATACATGCGCTCACCGCTGGCGCCCGCCAGCAATGCCCGCGACGCACCGCTGCTGGCCACAAAACTGGCACGCAGCGTCAGCGGTTCGGCACTGCGCACCCCCTCGCCTTGCGCGCCCAGGCCCATGACGGTGGCAATGGCGATCGGATTGACCTGGCCTTGTGGACCAACCGCCACGGCAGCGCTGGCCAGTTCGGCGGGCTGCGCCAGTGCCGTACGCAGTGCCCGCTCCTGCCAGCCCAGGTACCCGCCGTAACCGAGCGGCACCAGCCAGCAGGCCGCTTTGACCCACGCGGGCCAGTGGCCCAACCTGGGTGCAAACGGCCGCTTCACTTGGCGGCACTCAATAGCATGCGTTTGAGCACCCGGCGCCCTGCGGTTTCATGTTTGACCACGGCCGCCACGTGCAGGCCGACCAACAGGCCGAGCACAGCGCACGAGCCAATATGAACAGTAAAAAAAAGCCCGATCAAATACGGGTCTTTCAAGGGCTGCGGAATAAAAAACAAATCGAACACGGTGATCGGACGGTCCATCATCAAGACCCCGGTGATCAATACAATAAACACCATCAGGTAAAGTGCGCGGTGGGCCATGACCGCCACGTACTCGGCAACATTGCGGGGCACGGGTGTGCGCGTGCGATTCGTCAGCGCCAGGTACAATCGCCAGCAGAACAGCGGTATGAACACAGTGGTCACCGATACATTGACAAAGGCAACCCACTCTTTGGTAAACGTCGTCACCGTGAACCAGGCGACATAAAAACCGCTGATCAACGCCCACACAATAATAATCGCCGATACCCAATGTAAAACCTTCTGCAGGGGGGTATAAGAATGACTTTTCATATACAACGTACACTCAACTGAACACCTGAACGACCTGCTGCTCCAGGCGCGCTGTCGCCAACGCGCCTGGAGTACAACTAACTTAAATCAACTTACTTTTTGTCCCAGGCCATTTCCCAGCTGTGACCTACGCCCGGCTCAAAGGCATTGGCGCTCGGGCTGTACTGCTTGCAGTAACCCGAGTACGGGAAGGGTTTGCACTCATAAACCGAGTTGGTTTTAGGTTGCAGCACCTTGGTGCCCGCGGTGTAGTTGGTGAAGCTCTCTGGGAAGACGAAGTCGTAGTCCACCGCACCTTCGTCACCGGTCAGCTGGGTTTCAGCGAAGGCCTGGCGCGTGGTACGGCCATCTTCGGTGGTACCCACCAGTTTCACCCCGTGCTCACCCGGCGCAGTGCGGACATCGATGCTCAGCGGGGTGCTGCCGTTACCCGCAACCAGCTGCTTGGTTTGGCCAACCTGCTTGTTGTTGGCATCGAACACGGTGGCTTCGATGTTCATGGCACGGTTGGCATTGACCTGGAAGGTCACCTTGCCCAGGCCGGCGTCGAGTTCGTACTGCGCATTCAGGCCGTTCAGCTCCATATGGGCTGCGGCGTCTTCCTGCATGTCCAGCGACAGCTCGAAACGCACCACACCGCTGTCTTTTTGTGCATACAGGTTGTTCGCGCCTTTTACCGGCTCGACATTGCCGTCGTCATCACGAACGCCTGCACGCACCAGGGTTTGGCTGCTGTTGATTTTTTCCGCCAGTTTGAACGACCAGTTCTCGCCTTTGCCCTCTTCGGCCGAGTCGATACGGATTTCGGTGCTGTACTGCGCGCTCTCGCCACTGGCGGTAAAGGCACGAGCCTTGACCTTGTCGCCCTGCAACAGGTTGACGTCGCCAGAAATGGTACCGGCGTTGTTCCAGCCACCTGGCAAGGCGGCTTCGGCCAGAATGTTGACGTCGGCAATGTTATGGAATGCCGCTGCAGTATCGCCAACGGTCCACAGGCCCAGGATCACGTGCTGGCCCGACTTGTCACCCGGAATGGCACAGGCATGTTTGGTGCCGCTGACCGGCTTCTGATTGCCGCCATCGATGGTACAGAACGGCGTGCTGTCGAAGGTCGCGCGGGTCAGCGGTTGGTTGGGGTTCCAGCCGTTTTTGCTGATGAAGTATTCATGCTTGGTCGCGGGGTGGTTGGCGGTGTACGTCCATACAAAGTCCAGGTTACGGTCTTTGATTTCGGTCAGGTGCCAACGGCTAGCCGATTGGGCATCCACTGCAGAGAACAACGAAATACCACCGCTGGCGATCTTGCCATCGATCGGACCTTGCAAGGGCGCGCCACCAACACCGGCAGGAAAGCCCTTGAAGGTCTCACCGACGCTCTGTGGTTCGTACTGCGCACCACCACAGGCTTTGTTCAGGCCTTGTTGGCAAAGCAGCGCACGCGACGGTGGCTCGGTCAGAAAACCATGGGCGACGGCAGACTGGGCAGCCATCATCGAGGCCAGCAGCGTCATCGACGTTGCACAACCGGCCAATACCTTGCCTTTGAACATTGAGTCTTTCATTAAATACGTCCTAGTTATAAATCATCTGACCACTTACTTGTCCATTCCTCGGCACTCACAAGTGGCACTTCTTCACGTCCGGCAACCTTCATGGCCACACGATTTCCACACTCTTCAACGAGGCGAAATCCAACGTACTTCAGTCGACGTACTGCCCCCCTTCAACTGAAGACCGTCACTGCTTGAACACTATCCACGACAGGCCGCGACGTGCGATAACGACGTCGTTTGAAAGAGCGGTATTGAATAAAAGTGACGCGCGGAAGTTCGAAAAACTGTTATTGATTGTCGGGCGATTTTACAGCGCCCCGCACGTTGCCGAATCGGATTGTTCTTAAACTCGGTAACAAATAACGCCAAAGCAGAAATGTCTTATTTATTGACATTGCCGGCCACTATCGACCAACGGCACGATTGACACACCTCAACTGTGCTCATAACACGCAAGCGCCTGTTCCAGTTCATTCACCAGTGCGTGCGCGTTTTCATTGGGCCATGGGCAGGTGCGCAATTGATGCTCCAGTTCACAGGCCACTTCAACCATCTCAGCCGCCCCCGCCGTCAGCGCCGAACCGTGGATGCGGTGAGAGTGATGCAGTGCCAATGCCAGGTCATCGCGCGCCAGCGATTCCTGCAAGTTGCGCAGGTCGTCGTGGCTGGCGTCGATGAATAGCTGGCGCATGCTCGCCTCGAACTCCACCCCTTCATCAGGCTCGGAAGGTGATTCGGCAGGCAACAGCCAGAACGCCAACAACTGCTTGAGTTCCGCCAGGCGCAAGGGTTTGGCCAAGCTGCCATCAATCCCGCTCTCAATGCACTTCAACGTATGCTGCTCGTCCGTTGAGGCCGAAGTGGCAATGATCGGCAAATGCTCCAGCCCCTCTGCCTCTTCCTGTTGGCGCACGCGCCGGGCGATTTCATAGCCGTCCATGCCTGGCAGGTGGCAGTCCAGTAGAACGATGCTGATGCCCTCCCTTTGCGCCAGGGCTTGCAGTGCCGTCGGCCCATCCTCGACGACCTTGGACACATACCCCAGTTCGTGCAATTGCAGGCTCAAGGCTCTCTGGTTGAGTGGATGATCCTCGACAATCAGGATCATTTGCGTGATGGGTACAAGCGACTCGGGCTCCGCCGGGCCCTGCAGCCGCACCAGCGCCTGGTCTTTGCCCTGGATCTGCACCGGCAGCTGGCAGTGGACCTTGGTGCCACGGCCCAGCTGGCTGGACAATTGAATGCGGCCGCCCATCAATTCGACCAGGCGTTTACAGATCGACAAACCCAGCCCCGTGCCCCCATAACGCCGCGTGATCGAAGAGTCGGCTTGTACAAACGCCTTGAACAGCCGCTTCTGCTGACTCGGGCTGATACCAATCCCGGTATCGCTGACGATGATCCGCAGCCAGCCCGTCTCGGCAGACGCCGCTTGAAAACTTAACGCCAGGGTAATCTCCCCGTGCTCGGTAAACTTCACGGCGTTGGACAACAAGTTCGACACCACTTGCCGGACCCGCAACGGGTCGAGTACCAACAGCACGTCGTCGACGCCTTCAAGGTGCAGGCTCAAGGCGGTGTGCCGGGCGTCGGCATTGAGTCGATGAACATCCGCCAGGCCCTTGGCCAACACCCCCACATCGGTGGGCAGACGCTCGAGCTCGACACCATTGGCGTCGAGCTTCGAGATATCCAACACATCATCCAACAGTGCCAACAGGCTGCTGGCCGACACATTCGACATGCTGACCAGTTCTTGTTGATGGTCATCCAGCGGTGTGCGCTGCAGCAGTTCGATTGAAGAAATTACCCCGTTCATGGGCGTTCTGATTTCGTGGCTCATCATTGCCAGGAACGCAGACTTTTCACTTTCGCTGCGTTGCGCCTTGCGCTGCGCTTTCCTGGCGCGGCGGGCCATGTACACCAGGGCGAGCAACCCTGCGACCAACAGGCCTATTTCAAGGACATAGTGGCGACCGATCGACGACCAGGAAGGTGCTCCGTAGTCGGTGCTCTCGATCCACCGCTCCATCATCACATCGGTGTGCCTGGAGTTCAGTTGCCCCAGGGATTTATTGATGATGGCGATCAACTGCGTGTTATCCGCCGCCGCCCCCATCGCGACCACCGCAGGCATTTCCGACAACACACCCGCCAGGTGCAAGGTATTGAAATACTTGCGCCGAATCACCGGCTGCAGGGCGATATCCAGCCCCACGGCGGCATCTGCGCGCCCCTCGTCAACCGCCGCAAGCGCCTGTTCGGTGTTAGCGATCAGCAGAAGTTTGATTTCGGGGAATTTTTCGTGCAGGTAGCGCTCATAGCTGGCACCGCCCTTGACCGCGACCGTTTTGCCATTGAGCTTGTCCGGGGTAAACATGATGGGCTCGAAGGAGCGTGTGACCACCACGGTGGAGCCGACAAAATAGACATCGGACAGCAGTATCTTCTTGCGGATGCTGTCTGCCAGCAGGTGCGCGGACACGGCACTGCTCAAGTCAACTTCACCGCGCTCGATCTTGGCGACGGTGTCGTCCCAGTTTGCCGTTTCGACCAATCGAAAGCGCAAGCCACTGATACGCTCGATCTGATCGATATATTCGCGGGTCAAGCCGCGATGCCGGCCGAACTCCTGGTACTCGATGGGCCAGTACGGGTCAATGGCGTAGCGTACGACGGGGTGTTCGCGAATCCATTGCTGTTCCGATGCAGTGAATATCGACGTGTGCTGGGCGTGCACCCCGACAACCCAAAACGACAGTGTCAACAGCACCCCGGCCAGCAGCCCACGCATGCTTAGCGTCCTTCTAGCAAGTAGCGCACTTTGTACAGTTCGTTGTCGCTGCGCAGCCCCAACTTCTTGAAGGCGGCCTGTTTCTGGGTACTGATGGTCTTGACGCTGCGAGAAAACTTGAGGGCAATTTGCGTCACCGACATGCCGTCCAGGCAGCAGCGCAGCACATCATGTTCACGCGCGGTCAATTCGCAATGCTGGGTCAGTTGGTTGACGTCAGCCTCCTCTGCATCGTTCACCGCTGCTGGCTGGACCGGCACAGCGCCCTGGTTTTCCCGCAGCTGCTCGGCCATCGCTTCATGCAGATAGACCTTGCCACCGGCCACCTTGCGAATGGCGTCCGGCAACCTGGAGGTTTCCAGGTCCTTGCCCACAAAGCCATGGGCACCGCGGCGCATCACCAGTGAGACGACCGCCGGCGTGTGCAGCGCAGACATCACCAGCAAGCGCACATTGGGGTAGCGTACGCGCAAGCCACGCATCAGGTTAAGCCCATCGATTTCATTAGGCCCAAGCAAGTAGTCCATCAAGATCAAGTCGACCTCGTTCTGGTGCAGGGCCGCCATCAACTGCTGGCTGCTACTGAAGGCGCCCACCACCTGCAGGTCGGGCTCGCTGCCCAGGATAAGTTCAATGCCATGCAGCACGACCGGATGGTCGTCCAGGATCATGATGCGAATCAGCCGCTTAGCGTACATCAAAAGCCTCCGGTAACCTGTGAACGGTCGGGTGGACGGACAAGCGTCCAGCCACGTATAGACGTGGCCAGGCATGATGCGAGCGCGCGGCTTCCAAGCCGATATCTAATAAATACAAGGATAGTCCAGATTTTTGGCAACTCACCCACAGGCCCGGCTCTGCGTGACGCGGCACCGACTTTATAGTTGGAATTGATTAACACTTAAGAACGGTATGAGCGACTATTAACGCTTGGCAACTTTGACACGCTTGGGCGCCCCGCCCTCGATCAGGTCGAAGGTGTACTCCCGGTTAGCTTCCTTATCAAAACTGAAGGTTTTACCCGGCAGCACATGATGCTTGCGAGTAGGGTGGCACTCTTGTGGCTTTTTGACGACGCAGCTCTTGAACTCATCCAGCACAATCGTCGTGTTGCCGCCATTGGTTACTTTATAATGCGTCGAGGTGTTTTCGATTTTGGTGTCGTAGCGACTGTCCAGTGGGCGGACGAAGAACATAATGCCATAGGCCGTCAATACATTGACCCCTGCAGACATGGACGCCTTGTAAGCCTCGCGCTCTTCTTCCGTCATGGCGAACTGGTCGTCTTGCTCCGGCACCACCGGCACGAAACGCACGCGGTAGTAGCGTTCCTTGTCACGCTTGCCCATGTACAGCAGGCGCGTACCCTGCATACCCTGGGAGGGCACGATCATACGCGCGGGGCTGGCGATCAGGCCTTCCGGGGTGGCAGCAGCGCCCTTCTCCTCGACCGGCAGCTCCTGCGACTTGCCATTGGCGTCATAGACAATCTCGTAGATATTTACCCGCACAAAGGCGGTATTGTCGCCGCCGTTGAACACCCGCTTGAGGTAGGTACTTTTATCACCATCGAGGTAATCAAAGAACGTACCGACGCTGATATTGGGGCCGGCGAGGGCCGACACGGAAAACAGAGTAAAGAATACAAAAGCACTAAATTTTTTCAAAGCCAAACCTATACAGTGCAGAGTGGTCAACGCTCACTACCGCTGGCACGAGCCCGCAACGCGCGTCTTCATAAGCAAGAGGCACACCTGTACCCGTCGCTCCCAACTATTGACATTAGTAAGCCCAACCAACATAGCGCAGGTCGTGGCGCACCAAAATAAGAATCTTCCGAAAAGGCGGACGCAACTTCCCACGCTTTTCCCTACAACCAAACAGTCCGCCCTTTATTGTGTAAGCACTGAGGCAGGACGCTGGTGTGCCAGCGATGACGGCGATCGACAGGGAGCGCCTCATCGCTCATCGCGTGCGTTTGGCCCGTGCGCACAACCGCATCACTCCCTACGGTGCTGCAATGTCGGAATCCCACACGACCGTCACATTCCCGGAGTAATGGCTACCCGCGTGATGGTCGACCATTTCCTTTACGTCATCGCGCCCCACCTCGAAGTACAGGTTGGAACGGCTACCGCTGACAAGCTGCTTGGGCTGGAACACGTGCTTGTCAACGCTGCTCAACAACTGCCGATTGACCGCCTGCCCACTGGCATCGGTTATTCCGGCCGGAAATGAGACACGGGTTTGCACCGGGACCTGGTGGCCGTTCTCGTTTTCAATACCACACTGTGTGCCAATGGGGTATTGGCATTCGATGTGCATCTTGAAATCGTTATTGGTTGAAAAATTGAAACGCTGATCGATGCTCAATTTTTCGGGTCGTCTTCCGCGCTGAATCCATTGCATCCATCCGCCCTCCGGGGACAGATCCAATTTATCGGAGCCCGGGGGGAAAGTTGCTTGAAGCACATGATTCACAGTCAAGTCAAAATTCACGGTATAGACGTGATCGTTAGGCTGCACCTTATCGCCATAATCAATGTCACCGCCAGGACCCACCGAAAACGTAATGTTCCCCTGATACGTACCCGACGCCATTGATTGTGGATCAGGTGCTGTCACTTCGTACTGATATGAGACACCCGTAAAGCTGAAGGTGCTCATTTGAAATTTAGCAGTTTTACCACAATCAACATCACTAGCCGGAATACTCCAGAAAAACTCAAAACGGATAACAGTCAGGGACTCTTGCCTAGAGACAACACTGCAAGGGGAATTTGTATAAGTATACCAAGCCCCACCATTCCATAGCGCAACATGTGCGGGACTCGTCTCTATTACACCGGTGGTTGTTGTGACATTAGGCACGTTAGCGCGCGCACCGAATCCTGAAAAACGGAACCTGACCGTTTTTACATCCGTCCCATTGGTAACGTCAACATCCCGCCACGCCGAGGGAAGCCTAAACATCACGCCGTCACGTAGAGTCGGGGGATTAGCGGGGATGGCACTACTTATTGTAAGTGCGGGTATCCCTGCTATGCAGCGGGCATCTTTTGGACACCAGTTGCTATCAGCCGTGGTATTGACAAAGCCTTTTGAAGCTGGCGCCGCAGGATTGGGTGAATACACAAGACTCACAGTGCGCTCGAAGGCACTCGCAACCTGCGACACTGCACTCAACATCAAAAACACACAAAAACTTACTTTAAACCTATTCGACAACATCGTTAAACCCCGGCAATTATGATCAATACGAAAGCGCTGTCAGGCCACTGCTACCTGCCCCGCAGGCCAACTGACCGGCTTCAACGACTTCAACGACTCCGCCCTGATGACACCCCTATAAACGCTGTCATCAAAAACGTCTTGGTCAACCACGTGTTCCTCTTTAATTTCCCACCGTCTTAACGTCGTTGATGTCGTCGACACTCGCAAGCCGGTCTTGATGACTACCCTCTACGCAGCGCAGATCGCCCGTCATTAGCACATCACCCTCGCGACGCAGTTTTGAGGGGTCCAATACAAACCGACATTTGACCTGGTCATTGCGTCGCACTTCCAACGTTGGCGTGCCTTCACTCAGTTCCATCGAGAAGAACCCATCGGCTTCCGTGACCCCGCGCGAGGCGTGGTTGATCACATGGTGCCCGCGCAGCGGCTCATCATTGCCATCGAGCAAGCGCCCCAGCACGGTAACGGTCTTCATGATGCGTACCTGGCGGTAGTCCACCCCGCCTTTGTTCAGGTGGTAGTGGGCTGTCGCCGGTTGAATGGTGGCAGCCGGCACATGCACGCCCTCGAAGTCGAAGCGCACAATGCCGTTGCGATACGCCGTGACGGGCACGAAATTGCGACCCGGCTTGAGTACCGCGCCCATACCACTCAGGTCGTCGGCACGCAAGGCGATGTCGTCTACATCGGAGACCACATCGACAATCATCCCGGCGTGGCTGTGGCTATGGGTACTTGAAAGCAAGGCTTTTTTGCCGCCCACCACCAGGGTGCTGTTGAGGTTCACGCCGCCCGACAACGCGCGGTTGTACGACGATTGCTGCATGAACACATCGCCGGCAGCAGCCTGGGTGGCGAATTGCGCCGAGCTGCTGACCCCCACGCCATAGGTGTCGATCAGGGCGGTGGCCGAGACCGAGGTCAGCGGGCCTGCATCGAGCGCTTGCTGGTAGCCGATGGTGGCATTGCGGTCGGTACTGCCGTCACGGGAGGTGCGCGAGCCCACGCTTGCGCTTACGCGCTTGCCGTCCCCGCCCAACGCCAGGCTCACGCCCAGGTCCACGCCACGGTTGCGCTGGTTGCCGCTGCTGCTGCTACCGGGCCGGTCGAACACCGACAAGCGCCAGTTGGCGTCGCTGCCGAACAATTTGCCGTTGCGCATCCAGCCCAGGTCAATGCCGACACCTTCGGTCTGGCCATCACTGTGGGACAGGCGGGCGCTCAGGCTGTCACGGCGGTCCAGGCGGTGGCTGATGCCCAGCGCCGAGTTGCTCACCTGCCCGACAAAGGGGCTGCGCTGGCGCACGCGGGTACCGTCCTGCAGGGTTTCCCAGGTATCGCGGTTGTCGAGCCAGCTGCGGCTGTGGCTCAAGGTCAGGCTGCCTGGGCCATAGTTGTGCATGGCGTGCAAGTCCATGCCGGTGCCGTGGTCCTGGGTCTGGTAGACGTTGGCATAGGCGGTGGTGCTGTTGCCCAGGCCGAGGTCCACGGAA